>Ga0210409_10005461_pt1 | contig 13358 bp, 10 predicted proteins | sample IncBWH17MmetaG_FD_161649 | JGI IMG/M metagenome (GOLD analysis project Ga0210409, IMG submission 161649) | Forest soil microbial communities from Barre Woods Harvard Forest LTER site, Petersham, Massachusetts, United States - Inc-BW-H-17-M | ecosystem: Environmental > Terrestrial > Soil >... | reverse complement strand
CCAAGCCGCCGAAGACTTTGCGGCCTTTGGCGCGCGGGCTGGAGTAATCGATAGTGACGGTCTTGCCGTTGGAGAGCTTACACTCAGCCTTGGCAGGCGGGCTTGGCCGGGAAGATTTGTCCTGCTGAGCCACGAGCGCGATGCCGCCGACGGTCAGAGTTGCAAGCAACGCGCTGCCGACTACGATTGATTTACGCATGTGTGTCCTCCGATGCAGAACTTTATCACGGGCACGGAACAGTGAGAAGAATTCGAACCGTGGGCAGCTCCGGGGGGCCCTGTATCTTCGACACTTGATCAGAGTCCTCATTTGTGCAGATAAATGGAAAAACAGTGCAATCGGTCACGGGCGGGAGGACGGCGACGCGCATAAGTCATTTGTTTTCAGGCAAGCCAATTTGGCGAAACGATTGCTCGGATTTTCGAAAACCCTGTGGAGGTGACTCGTGCGCATATGCGCGGTAGTTTTGATTCTAGGGCTGTGCCTGCTCTTTCCGACCTTTCTCCGGGCTGATGAGGTCTACAACCTCAGCGTGGACTATAGCGGAATCTTAAACAACCCACCGGGCAGCACATTGCAACTCCAATTCATCGTCCCCTCCGTCTTGACCACGACGACCACGGGTATCACTTCATTTACGGACTCAGTTGGGGGTTCTCTCAGCGGGTGTATCGGTTCCACGGTTGAGGTTGACAGTCCAACATCTACATCATCGGTGATCCTGCTGAATTTTTCTCCGTTGTGCGGCCCGGGAAACAACTTCGAGGGAGCGGCTGCGGCATTTAATCAATCGATTGGATCCGAGGGTTCTTACACGGCGTACCAGCGGCCTGGAAGCAGCACTATAATTGGTACGCTGACCATCGGCCAGACTCCCGAACCGTCCAGCCTGCCCTTGCTCGTTACCGGCCTGGTCGGCCTCGTGCCAGTTATCCGACGTCGCTTAGCGAATTTGTTCTGAGCAATTTCCTCCAATCGCTGGCAGCCCGAAACGCGTCAGCACACCGTGTTGCTTCCACTTCTTACGAGCTGTGCTGCTCTAGCGCCTGAGAAAAACTTTTCAAATTTGCTGACTATCGGGAGCTTCTGATTTGCTTTACAGTTTTGTTTGTATTGTGTTAGCCTGAATTGGTCGAAGAGAAGAGGAAAAATTCAGGGGACGACGGAGAGGGGCACTTGAGTACAGCCAAATCGGCGTTGATCGAACAGTTCCGTAGAAAAGTGGAAGACACAGGCTCTCCAGAAGTGCAGATTGCGCTTCTGAGCGAGCGGATCAGCTACCTGACGACGCACCTCAAGGCCCACGTAAAAGACCACGCATCCCGCCGCGGATTAATCATGATGGTAAATAAGCGCCGGCGATTGCTGGACTATCTCAACCGCCGGGACCCGGATCGGTACCGCGAGATTGTTGAACGTCTTAGCCTGCGCAAGTAGCCGAGCGGTTGAGCGGCATCCACTGCGTTTCCGCGAAGTGACCAGTTGCACAGGGAGTGTGTCGGCGCGTTGCTTGGTGGCCGGCAGGGAATTGTCAGGCAATCGGTCGTAAATGGCCGCGCGTTCTCGTGGTTTAGTCCGGCGTTAGCGTCAGCCCTCGCAATACCCTCTTATCTCTTTCTCTTACAAATGAGCGAAGGCAGAGTCTTCGCGCAAATGCTCCGCTACGGCGGAGCCAAAGGAAAATGAGTATGTCTGAAAACAATGTTACGCCTGCCCCACACCAAGTCACTGTTGAAGTCGGCGGACGTCCGCTGATTCTGGAGACAGGCAAAATTGCCAAGCAAGCGAATGGCGCGATTCTGGCGCGTTACGGGGATACGGTGGTGCTGACCACGGCGTGCATGGCGCCGACCGCCAACGATCGCGACTTTCTGCCATTAACGGTGGACTACCGCGAAAACACCTATTCCGCGGGGAAAATTCCCGGAGGATTCTTCAAGCGCGAGGGACGCCCTTCCGAAAAGGAAATTTTGACTTCGCGGCTGATTGACCGGCCGATGCGGCCGTTGTTCCCGGAATCCTGGCGGAATGAGACGCAAATCGTGAGCATGGTGCTGTCCGCGGACAGCGACAATGATCCCGACGTGATTGCGGTGACAGGGGCTTCGGCCGCTTGCTACTGCTCGGATTTGCCGTTCGAGAAACCCATAGCGGCGGTGCGCGTGGGATTGCTGGATGGGCAACTGGTAGCCAACCCGACGGTGGCGGACCAGAAGAAGAGCCTGCTGAACATTGTAATCGCGGGGACAGAAGACGCCATTGTTATGGTGGAGTCCGGCGCGCTGGAAGTTTCCGAAGAATCAGTGGTAGACGCGCTGGAGTTTGGGCACGCGCAGATCAAGAAAATTGTGGGCGCGATCAAGGAGCTCTACAAGCAGATCAATCCCAAAAAGGTGACCGTCGAGCCGCTGCCCTTTGATGAGGGGCTGTACAAGGAAATCGCCAAGAAGTATGGCGACCGCTTACACGACGCGATCGATACGAAGAAGCATCCCAAGAAGGACAGCTATCACCTGGTGGACGCGCTGAAGGACGAGATTGTCGAGGCCATTCCGGAAGACAACGAGGAGAAGCGCACGCTGGCAAAACGGGCTTTTGAGCGCTTGCGTGAGGAATATTTCCGCGACGATATTTTGAACAAGCGGCGCCGTCCGGACGGGCGCGCGTTCGATCAGATCCGGCAGATCACCTGCGAAGTAGGCTTGCTGCCACGCGTGCATGGCTCGGCGCTCTTTACGCGCGGCGAGACGCAAGCGCTAGCAACATTGACGCTGGGCACGAAAGAAGACATGCAGCGGCTGGACTTGCTCTTCGAGCAAGACCAGTTCAAGCGCTTCATGCTGCACTACAACTTTCCGCCGTTCAGCGTAGGCGAAGTAAAGTTCTTGCGCGGACCGGGCCGTCGCGAGATTGGTCACGGCGCGCTGGCGGAACGGGCTTTGGTGAATTTGCTGCCACCGGAAGCCGATTTCCCGTACGCCATGCGCCTTGTTTCCGACATTTTGGAGTCGAATGGCTCCTCCTCGATGGCTACGGTTTGTGGAGGCTCGCTGGCCTTGATGGATGCCGGCGTACCCATGAAAGCGGCTTGCGCAGGCATTGCCATGGGCTTGGTGGTCGCGGACGACAAGAAATATTCGATCTTGACGGATATTGCCGGAGCGGAAGATCACTACGGCGATATGGACTTCAAAGTGGCCGGCACGCGCGCGGGCATCACCGCGCTGCAGATGGACATCAAGGTGTTAGGCATCAGCATCGGGATGATGCGCGAGGCTCTGGCGCAAGCCAAAAAGGCGCGCCTGGAAATTCTCGACACCATGGACAAAACTCTGACCGAGGCGCGCAGTTCGATTTCGACCTTCGCTCCGCGGCTGTACAAGCTGCATATTCCCACCGACAAGATTCGCGATTTGATCGGCCCCGGCGGAAAGAAGATCCGCTCGATCATCGAAGCTACCGGCGTGAAGATTGACGTGCTGGAAGACGGCACCGTGCATATTTTCTCGACTACCGGCGCCGGTGGCGATTCCGCTTTGCAGATGGTCCGCGAAGTGACCGCTTCGGCGGAGATTGGCAAGACCTATCTCGGCAAAGTCGTGCGGCTGGCGGAATTCGGCGCCTTCGTCGAACTTTTCCCGGGCACGGACGGCTTGCTGCATATCAGCGAGATTTCCGAGCATCGCATTCGCGACGTTCGCGATGAGCTGAAGTTGGGCGACCAGGTGCTGGTCAAAGTGCTTTCGATAGAGGGCAACAAGGTGCGACTGTCGCGCAAAGCGTTGATTCGCGAGGCGCGCGAGAAGCAGCAGAAGGCGGGAGCGGCGGGCGGTGGGAGCTCGAGTGGCAGCGCCAGCGCGGCTTCGGAATAACAGACAAAAGGCACGAACAATTTGAAAACAAAAAAGACCCGGCAGACTTTGCCGGGCCTTTTTTTCTCCGCGAATCTCAGCGAACTCTGCGTCTCTTTACCTGAGCCGCGAAGGACGCGTTATCTTTTTTCTAATCTAGTTGCGCGTGTGGTGGACCGCGTCGAGCGCGCCCCAGAGAGCGGTCAAAGCTTCGTTGGCCGTGGCTACGATATCGTCATTGCTGCTGGCGTCCGTGTGCTCGTTGAGCCAAGTGCGCCAGGCGTCTCGGTGAACTTTGTCCGCCTCTTCGTGAATCGCGAAATAGGCGAGGGCGGCGGGCTTATTGACGCCATAGAATTTGCGGAGCCCGTCGATCTTTGTGCCGGCGATTTCAGGGACTTGCGCTTCGTACGCGTAGAGAGCGGCCACCGCTTCGGCTACCGGGCGGTCGCCGCAAATTTCGCGGAACGTGGCCACCACGTTTTGCGTGCCGGGGAGCGCCGGGCAGCAGGTGATGTCGTCTTCACCGACGCCCACCGTGGCCGCGAAATCGCGCCAGAGCTTAGGATGTGGCGCGGCGGGATTTTCTTCTTCTACGAGATTTTCCATCACCGTGTCGCGCAGCGGCCCTTCCGTGCGCGCCGCGAGCACGCGCAAGTGTTTTGGGAAGGCTTCCACGTGGCGATAATACTGCGCGGCGTAAAGCTGCAATGCGGCACGGCTAAGTTTGCCGGCTTGCCAATCCTGATAGAACGGATGCTTCAGAAGATTTTTGTCGGAGATGGCGGCGTCAAGTCGCGCAAGCAATTCAGTGTTGGCCATGAGTACCTCCAGCCATTCGAGAACAGGCGCTGCGAGCCGCGAAGTGTAGCAAACTTTAGCGCAGGCGCGCTACAATTTCACCATTCTGGTCGGAGAGAGGCGATCCAATGGAACGCCAAGGCACGCAATCTGACTTCCGTCCGCACGTCCGCGCTTTCAGCGCGATCCTTTCCCTGGTGACGGTTTTTCCAGTCCTCGCTTTGGCACAAGGTCAGCCGGTGGAATTGGCGGCCCTGAAACAGCTCCTTCCAGAAAGCACGCACGGAACGTGGGCTTTGAAAGCGGGACCGGCCGGCACGTTGTATGTGCTGAACCGGTCAGTCCCGACGAGCGCGGTTTGGGTAACCGATTATTCCGGGTCTGCCGGACGAATGATTGTGAGCACTGCCGAAAATCCTGAGCTTCGCACACCGCGTGATCTAGCGGTCGACCGCGACGGAGACGTAATCGTGCTGAACGGAGACAGTCAGATCAAGATTTTCTCCCGAGAAGGAAAACTACTTACTTCTTTTCAAGCAGAGAGGCCCCATGCGGTCGCCGTTCTAAGCGATGGCTCGCTGCTTGCGAGCGGCTTCCCTAAAGAGCATTTGATCTCCGTCTATAACCGGGAAGGGAAGCTTATTAAAGAATTGGGAGAGCCGGTGAATGTCGAAACGAAAGATCCATTCGACCGCCGCATAATGAACATGGGATCGATTGTGGTCGACGCTGAAGACAATATTTATTACGTTTTTCGCAATCTCCTTACTCCGATCGTGCGCAAATACACCGCCGATGGGAACTTGGCCGCCGAATGGCACGTGGAAAGCTCCGGCTTAGACTCCGTGTTGGCACAGGCCACCAAGCGATCCCAGGAAGGCCAAGGAAGCGGAGGACATTTTGCGATTGCCGTGCTGACCTCCGCGGCTTTCGACAATGATACGAAGACTCTTTGGATAGCTTCGGGGCAACACGTTTTGCAACTGGATAATTCCGGGCATACCATTCGCAGCTTGTTGCTTACCGCGCCGGACGGCAGACCCATTGACGCACTGGGTCTCGCGGTCAGTGGGGATTCTCTTTGCGCCGCTGGTCCCCACGGAACTTTCGAGTTTTTGAAGCCTCGCTGAAACACCTCACAACGGAGAGGCGTGCACGCGGGTGATGTCGGCGCCCACACTTTGCAGCTTTTCTACGATGCCTTCGTAGCCGCGGTCGATGTGGTAGACGCGATCGATCGTGGTTTCGCCGCCGGCTACTAGCCCGGCAAGCACCAGGCCGGCGCTGGCGCGCAGGTCGGAAGCTTGCACGGTTGTGCCGGAGAGTTGCGCCGGGCCGCGGACCACGGCGCGGCGGCCGTCCACGGAAATATTGGCGCCCATGCGCACCATTTCGCTGGCGTGAAGATAGCGATTCTCGAAAATCGTTTCGGTGATGACGGATGTGCCTTCGGCTTGTGTGGCCAGCGCCATGTACTGTGCCTGCATGTCGGTAGCGAACCCGGGATATTCCTCGGTGGTGACATCGGCGGCAATGAGTTTTCGCGCGGGGCGGAGGCGCAACGTAGAGTCATCGACAATCTCGGTGTTGACTCCTGCTTGCTGCAGCTTGGCGATGACCGCGCCGAGATGATGTGGGGCGCAGTTCGTGACGGTCAGGTCTCCGCCGGTAATCGCGCCCGCAATTAAGAAAGTGCCAGCCTCGATACGATCCGGAATTACCGTGTGCTCGGTGCCGTGAAGTTCCTCCACTCCGCGAATGCGTAGCGTGGAGGTGCCGTCGCCCGCGATGCAGGCGCCCATTTTGCGCAGCATCGCGATGAGGTCGGTCACCTCGGGCTCGCGGGCCGCGTTTTCGAGGATGGTCTCACCCTCGGCGAGGACCGCGGCCATCAAAATGTTTTCGGTCCCGGTGACGGTGATTTTGTCGAAGATGATGTGCGCGCCTTTCAGGCGGCCGTGATTCGGGACTTTTGCTTCGATGTAACCGTGGGAAATCGTGATTCCCGCGCCCATTCTTTCCAGCGCCGCGAGATGCAGATCGATGGGGCGGGCGCCGATGGCGCAACCGCCGGGAAGCGAAACGTGGGCAATACCCAAACGAGCCATGAGCGGGCCGAGGGTCAAGATAGAGGCGCGCATGGTTTTCACCAGTTCGTAGGGAGCCTCGGCGTGGTTTAGCGTCGGCGCGCAGATGACGTAGTCGCTGGCAGGCATTTCGGCGATGGAAACGCTGGCGCCCATGAAGGCCAGCAGCTTGCTCATGGTGATGAGGTCGCGCACCTTGGGGATGTTGTGCACGGTCACGCGGTCGGAGGTCAGCAGCGCTGCGGCCATCACCGGCAACGCGGAATTTTTCGCGCCGCTGATGTTCACCGTGCCGTGGAGGGCTTTGCCGCCCTTGATTAGAAATTTGTCCATGAGATGTGCTTATTCGCCCAGCGCCTCACGCACATTTCCCTTCGTAGTGCGCAGCTTCTTCTTCGCCTCATGCACGTCGACGCCAAGCTTCAACATCACTAAGGCAACGCGCAGATTGCGTCCCGCTTGACGCAAAGCGTGTTCCGCCGCGGACATGCTTGTGCCGCTGGCCTCGGCGAGGATGCGCAGGATTCGATGCGAAACCTTTTGATTGGACGGCTTTACATCGATCATCAGGTTCTCATAGACATGCCCCAGCCGCGCCATCGCTGCGGTAGAGAGCATGTTCAGCACCATTTTCTGCGACGTTCCGGCTTTCAGGCGCGTCGAACCGGTCAGGATTTCGGGGCCGACCTCAGTGGCGATCAAAATTTTAGCGCACCGCGCCACAGGAGTGCGCGGATTCACTGTGATTGCTACCGTAGTTGCGCCGTTTCTTCGCGCATGTTTCAGAGCCGCCAAAACGTAGGGCGTCGTGCCGCTCGCGGTGATCCCGACCACTACGTCGTTGCGCCTCGGTTTTTTCGCGCGCAGGTCTCGTTCGGCGCTTGCAACGGAATCCTCGGCGCCTTCGACTGCGCCGGTCACCGCAGGGCTCCCGCCTGCAATCAGCGCTTGTACGAGTTTTGGCGAAGTCCCAAATGTTGGCGGGCATTCCGCGGCATCCAGCACGGCCATGCGACCGCTCGAACCTGCGCCCACATAAATGAGGTGCCCGCCGTTGCGAATCCCATCCACAATGGCGTCGACCGCGCGTGCGATAGCGGGAAGCTGCCGGCCGACCGCCGCCGCCACTTTCTTGTCTTCGCGATTCATCAGCCGCACGATTTGCCGTGTCGTCATGCGGTCGAGATTTCTCGATGCGGCATTGCGTTGCTCGCTGCGTCTGTGCTCTTTGGGCTGGGAGGGCATCCCTGAATTATAACTGTGTGCACGAACCTGTCGAAAATGGCCCCGCAAGACAGGATCGGCCTTGCCAACAAGTCGTTAACAGCTTCGCCAAACTCGTTGCGTCCTATCTGCGAGGAGCGAGTGAGAATCAGCTATGATGGAAAACGGTCCTAACTGGTGAATCGTGCAAACGGAATTGTTGGAAATTAGCTCCATGGATGTTCTGAACAGGCTTTTTGAGGAGCATTTTCGCTCGCCGGTGAAGCGCATTCAGGCGCTGCAGGGGGAGCTTGGCGGCTCGGGGCGCAAGATCATACGGCTGACCGGCGAAGGGCGCAGCGCGATTGGCGTTCTGTATGGCGTGCGCGAAGAGAATGCTGCGTTTCTGGAATTCTCGAGGCACTTTCGCCGGCATGGGCTGCCCGTCCCGGAAATTTATGGCGAAGATTTGAGCCAGGGGGCTTACCTCGAGGAAGACCTGGGGGACACGACACTTTTTGGTTTTTTGCAGAAGAACCGGACTGGAGAAAATGTCGCTCCCGCGGCGGTCGAGGCCTACCGCAAAGTTGTCGCGGTGTTGCCGCGCTTTCAGATCGAGGCGGGGCGAGATTTGAATTACAAGGTTTGTTATCCCATCGGCAGTTTTGACCGGCAGTCCATCGCGTGGGATTTGAATTACTTCAAATATTATTTCCTTAGGCTGGCTGGGATTCCGTTCAATGAGCGGGCGCTGGAAGACGATTTTGCACGTTTGACGGATTTTCTGCTAAGCGCGGACCGCGATTATTTCCTGTACCGCGATTTTCAGTCGCGCAACATTTTGCTACGCGGCGATGAGCCTTTTTTTGTGGATTACCAGGGCGGGCGCAAGGGCGCTCTGCAATACGATATCGCGTCGCTTTTGTATGATGCCAAGGCCGATCTGCCGCCGGAGTTGCGGCAGCAACTGCTCGATCATTATCTAGAGACGCTGGCTCGTTTCATCAAATTCGACCGCGAAACATTCTTGCGACACTACTACGCTTACGTTTACGTGCGCATCATGCAAGCGCTGGGCGCTTATGGCTTCCGCGGATTTTACGAGCGCAAGGCGCATTTTCTGCAGAGCGTGCCGTACGCGATGAAGAACTTGCGATGGCTGCTGCATCACGTGGAGCTGCCCATTGCGTTGCCCACGCTGATGGGCGCGTTTCAGAGCATGCTAGCCTCCGAGAAGCTGCTGGGCTTGGCTTCGGAGGCGGACAACCTGGTCGTGCGGGTTTTTAGCTTTTCGTTTCATCGCGGTTTGCCCAAAGACGAGAGCGGACACGGCGGGGGATTTGTCTTCGATGGGCGCAGTTTGCCGAATCCAGGCCGCGAGGAGCGCTTCAAAGCATTGACGGGAAAAGATGCGCCGGTGATCGATTACCTGAACCAGCAGGAGAGCGTGCACCAGTTTCTGGCCAGCGTGCTGTCGCTGGTGGATGCCGCTGTGGGGAATTACAAGGAACGCGGATTCAAGAATTTGATGGTGTCTTTCGGGTGCACCGGCGGACAGCATCGCTCCGTTTTTTTGGCCGAGCAATTGGCCAAGCGGTTGCGCGCAAAAAATGGAATTGAGGTTGCGGTGCGGCACGTGGAGTTGGAGAAATCAGGTAAATGAGAGCGCTGCGATGAAGGCCCCTCAATGAAAGCTATGGTCTTGGCCGCGGGACTGGGCACGCGGTTGCGGCCGCTCACGGATAGTCGCCCGAAGGCACTGGTCGAAGTCGCGGGGCGCACGCTGCTGGAAATCACGCTGGCTCGTTTGCGGTCGTTCGGCGTCGGCGAAGTGATCGTCAATGTGCATCACTTCGCGGATCAGATTGTGGAGTATCTGAAGGCGAACGCGAATTTCGGGATGCGCATCGAAATCTCGCGGGAAGACGACCTGTTGCTCGACACCGGCGGCGGCTTGAAGAAGGCCGCATGGTTTTTTCTCGAGGATTCTGCAAGAGCCGATGAGCCATTTCTTCTGCACAATGTGGACGTGATCAGCACCATCGATTTTGCAAAGATGGTGCAAGCCCACAAAGCAAATCACGCGCTAGCCACTCTCGCCGTGCAGAAGCGCGAAAGCAGCCGCCAACTCCTGTTCGACGAGCATCTGCAACTATGCGGTCGCCGCGCCGCACGCGATCGCGAACCCGAAATCGTGCGTTCCTCGCCACGCCTGGAGCCGCTTGCCTTTTCCGGCATCCACGTCATCTCTCCGCGCCTTCTCCCCCTGCTCGCCGAAGACGGCGTCTTCTCCATCATCACGTCTTATCTCCGCCTCGGAGGTCGGGGCGAAAAAATCCAAGCCTTCCGCGCCGATGATTATTACTGGCGTGATGTCGGTCGCTCAGAAGATCTAAATCAAGCCGCGACCGACTTAAGGCAGGTGGCTCTTAGCTAAATGGATGGTTAAGCTGAAAGTCTTACGAAATCCATCCTCCACAGCCGTTTATAATCTTCCAAGTTTGGCCGAGGTTCTTAAGAACCACAGTTCTGCCCTGGCCGCAAAGCCCGCCGCACACAAAACTGTAAGAGACGACGGCCCGACGATGTTGTTTGTCAAAAGCGATCTCAGAGAACGTAAAGAGCCCAGTGCTAAATGCCTGTGTGACTGAATCCTTCAGCTGTTTTTCGCTGACTTTCTCGTGACTATCGACGCCTTTCTTTATCGTGTTCTGTGGGTCGTTCTCCGCAATTTTCTTCTGCTGCCGCTCTGCGTCAACTAGAACAATCCCGTGGCTTGTTGCTACTCGTCGGTCCAGTTCGTGGATCATTGGAGCAGGCGTGGTCTCCAGATCAATCCCCTTCGCGCATCCTTGGTCAAAAGAGTCTCTGGACCTGTCAAACAACTCGGTTTCGGAATTCAGGTTAAGGGGACTCTTATCCTCTTTTAGGTAATCGGTCAGCACTGCGCGATAGACTGCAACCTGCTCTTTCGTCAAGGGATCCTTACTGACCTGAACCTTTTGCGCAATGTTCTGAGTGCCCGTCGTGAGCAACAGGAGGAATGTGATGATTAGTCCGACATTGATCTGCATCTTCCGCTCCTTCTAGCTCTGTCATCTTTTGACACCGAAGTACAAGCTTGGGTTCCAGGTGAGGCCCGAGGAGAACACCTGTCAATTGGTCATTTGGCGGGCGCGGCGGCCGTTGCGAATCCGAGCGCTTGCATTACGGTGTCGTGGAAGGCGGGGCGGAGTTGGGCGATTTTTTGGTTTTCGCGGGTTGGGTGGACGCGATTGGTTAGCAGGACGACGAAGAGCTGGCGATCGGGATCGATCCAGATGGATGTGCCGGTGAAGCCGGTGTGGCCGAAGGTGTGGGGCGAGAAATAGTGTCCGCTGGAGCCGCCTTCGGTGGGCACGGCCCAGCCGAGGGTGCGCGTACCGTTGGAGAGTTGCTGGGGCGTAGTGAATTGCGCGATAGTCGCGCGGCGCAGGATGCGATGATGCGCGTAGACTCCACCGTTCAGCAGCATTTGGCAAAAGGCCGCGAGATCGGGCGCCGTGCTGAAAATACCGGCGTGGCCGGAGACGCCGCCGATGGCGAAGGCGTTTTCGTCGTGGACTTCGCCCTGCACTAGACGGTGGCGCAAGTTGTTGTCCATTTCGGTTGGAGCGATCTCGGGCCAAAGTTTTTTCGGGGGGCGGTACATAGTGTCTTTCATCGCTAGCGGAGCGAAGACATAGGTCTTTGCAAGGTCGTCGAGGGTGCGGCCGGTGAGGCGATCGATGATTTCCGCCATCAAGATGATTCCGAGGTCGGAGTAGATCTCTTTTGTGCCGGGTTCGTATTCGAGAGGCTCGGCGAAAATCTTGTTCAGCGTGTCCTGCTTATTTTTTGACGTGCGCCAATATTCCTTGAATGCGGGCAGACCGGAAGTGTGCGTGAGCAGATGACGCACGGTGATCTGGTGGCGCCATTCCTGTTGCGGGCCGGTGGTCCATTCGGGTAGATAGCGCTCGATGCGCGCCTCCAGATCGAGCGGGACAGGGAAGTCGCCCTCGACGAGTTTGGCTACGAGCGTTGTCGTGGCGACTACTTTTGTGAGCGAAGCGATGTCGTACATCGTGCGCGTGTCGACCGCTGGCGTTTTGGCGGCGTAGGTGAGACTTCCGAAGGCGTGCAGAGAAACTTTTCCGCGGTAGCCGATGGCGACGGTCCCGCCCGGAAATGCTTTGTCTGCGATGGCGCGCTCGATCACTTGGAAGGCTGGTTGTAGCTGGGCCTCGCCGCGGGCGTCCATGGGCTGAAGCGTCATGGGATTTTCCGGCAGCTCGAGGCCGAAACCCAATTTCATGTCGACGCCGGGAATGGTTACGGGCAAATGCCCGCGGATTGGAATTTGGCCGAAGAGCGCGCGGGCCAGGGAAATCTGCGCGACATCGCTGATGCCAAATGCTGCGAGCCAGGTTTGCGCTTGCGGGAAACGTTCGATCAGGTACGGACTGCCAAGGCACAACGTGGTGACCGGCTTGCCAGTCTTGAAAAGCTGATCGGCTAGCGCGGCCTGCTCGGCCGGTACATCGACATTGCCTTTGCGATCGCTCACGCGCACGAAAAGGGCGAGGATGGCGACGTCGTAGGTATCGGGCGGGGGCAGCTTGAGCATATCGGCTTTGACGAATTTGGTGTCGGCGCGCAGCGTCGTCAGCGAATCGAAGCGGGAACGAAGTTCGCGCTCCAAGTCTTCACCGGGATACGGTTCGGGATCGGCGTAAAAGGCGAGCAAGAGCGCGCGCGTTGGCTTCGTGGCATCGAGTGGCAGGCGATGCGGAGTGTCGCGCAGCAGGGTCACGCCGCGGTCGGAAATTTCTTGCGCTTCGGCTTGCCAGCTGGCGCGGCCGAATTTTTCGTTAATAGCATTGATATCGACGAGGCGAGTTTTGTCCAGACCGAGTTTGGCTTTCGCTTGCAGAATGCGGCGGACGGAGGCATCGAGACGCTCGCGCGAAATCCGTCCGGACTTCACGGCGCTTTGCAGTCCCTCGAACGCCGCGTCCGGAACGGGCGGCATCAGCAGCGCGTCCGCTCCGGCTACAAACGCACGCACGGCGGCTTCGCCTGGGGCGTAGCGAACGGTGATGCCGCCCATGTCCATGGCGTCGGTGACGACGAGTCCCTGGAAGTGAAGCTCGTTGCGCAAGACGTCGGTAAGAATCTTCGATGATAAAGTTGCGGGCGTGTTGGGATCGGGCTCGAGCGCCGGAACGGAGAGATGGCCGGTCATGATGCTGCTCGCTCCGGCGGCGATTGCGGCGCGGAAGGGAACTAGCTCCAGACGCTCGAGGCGATCGCGATCGGCTTGGATGACTGGAAGGTCGATGTGCGAGTCGCTGGCGGTATCGCCGTGGCCTGGGAAATGTTTTGCTGTTGCCA
>Ga0210409_10005459_pt1 | contig 13361 bp, 10 predicted proteins | sample IncBWH17MmetaG_FD_161649 | JGI IMG/M metagenome (GOLD analysis project Ga0210409, IMG submission 161649) | Forest soil microbial communities from Barre Woods Harvard Forest LTER site, Petersham, Massachusetts, United States - Inc-BW-H-17-M | ecosystem: Environmental > Terrestrial > Soil >... | reverse complement strand
AACGTGAGGTGCACATCTCCACCCAGCCCGTGGATAAACTGCAGAAGGGTGCTCGCTTTGGTCTCGATGACGCATTCCATCACCACCTTGCCGGCAGAATTCAGAACTACGATCGAAATGCTTTCCTTATGCACGTCCAAGCCGATATATTTAGTGCTAGTCATAGAGGGTGTTCCTTTCTTGTAGGGAATGAGCCAAGCACTCAAACCCTACTCCAAAGGGGCGCCCTTTTATAATGTGTGGAATTGATCAAAACCATATGTCCGGAAACTAGAATACATAGGAGTCAGCCTGACAATTTACCTGCCTGGCGACACTACCCCTGTCAATTTGTCTAGTTGCGTCTTCACATCCGCAAGAATACCCTACCCAGCACTTTGAAAGGGCAGCGGAACTAGTTGCCAGGTGCGAGCACTAGGGAGAATGTTCGATGAAGTCCCCTGCACTCCTTGTGCTTCTTCTTCTGTCCGCTGTGGCAACCTACACACAGACAGAAAACGCCCGCATTTCCGGCAGAGTGACGGACCTGACTGGCGCCGTGATCGTCGGAGCTGAATGCAGAATCACCAACATTGAGACCGGCGTCTCCGTTACCACGACGACCAACGAGGACGGGATTTACGTCCTACCCGACCTGCATCCGGCAAATTACCGGTTGACCATTCAAAAGGAAGGTTTTCGGACCGTCATCCGGCCCAATCTGCAGCTGTATGTCCAGGATGCGGTCAACGAAAATTTCACGCTGGCCATCGGATCCGCGGCAGAAAGCATTACCGTCGAGGGGGACACTTTCGGGTTACAGACCGACTCAGCGGCAGTGAGCACCGTTGTCAATCAGCAGTTTGTGCAGAACATGCCCCTCAACGGCCGCACCTTTCAATCGCTGCTGGGACTTACGCCGGGCTATGTGGTGACGGTACCCGCTACCGTCCAAGCGGGGGCCGGGCTGGGACAGCTAAGCTTCAATGGTCAGCGAGCCAACGCCAATTACTTCATGGTGGACGGCATGAGCTGGAATTTTAGCATCTACGGCTTCGGGCAGAGCGCCGGCGGGACGATCCCCGCTTTCACTATCGAAGGAACCACCAACGGTTTGGTGCCGGTCGATGCCATGCAGGAGTTCCGTGTCCTGACTTCCACTTTTGCACCAGAGTATGGCCGCACCCCCGGAGCGCAGATTTCCATCGTCACGCGCTCCGGCACCAACCAAACTCACGGCACGCTCTTCGACTATTTGCGCAACGATGCCTTCGACGCCCGGAATTATTTCGACGCTCCTCCGCTTCCGAAGCCTCCTCTTCGCCAGAATGATTTCGGGGGCACACTCGGCGCGGCGGTTCGCAAGGACCGCGCGTTCTTTTTCCTTTCCTACGAAGGACTGCGCTTGTTGTTACCGGAGACGGCTACGGGCAATTTCTATACCGCAGCCGCACGCGCCAACGTCGCCCCAACGTATCAACCGTTGCTCGCGGCTTTGCCCATCCCCAGCGGCCCGGTGAACTCGGACGGAATCACGGCACCGTTAACGGTCGCCTACTCGGACCCCACCAGTTTCGATAGCTACAGCCTGCGCATGGACTACAACGTAAACAGCCGTATGACGCTCTTCGGGCGTTACAGCCGCTCACCCTCGACAGAGTCAACGCATCTTTTCTCCGTTTTGCAGAGCACAACTGCTGACGTCGATAGCCTGACTATAGGCACGACTCTAACCTTGGGTCCCGATAAATTGAACGATTTGCGCGCCAATTGGAGCCGGGCGCAGAGCGGCTCGGCGTCCAGCATCGTGCGCTTTTATGGCGCTGTTCCCCCTCCGGTCTCGCTGATGTACCCGCCCGGCTATAACAGCTCGACATATACATTCCTTTTGTTCCCCGGAGGCCAAGACGGTGAGATCCGAAACGGTAGTGGCAATGGTAGTGGCCCCGAAAGCCAGCGGCAGCTCGAATTTGTGGACGTCCTCTCGATGTCCGCAGGGACGCATCAGCTCAAGTTCGGCGCCGACGTTCGCCAACTGACTCCCTCGGTTGGGGGCGCGGCAACTGCGTTAATTTTCTCCAGCTACCTCCAGGAGCAGGCCGGACTTGCGGGCTCCGTGCAGATGTTCGGGCAGGACCCTATCACGGCCAGAACGTATAACTACTCGCTTTTCGCCCAAGATGTCTGGAAGGCAGCTAGCCGTCTGACCCTGACGTACGGTTTGCGATGGGAAATCAATACGCCGCTTGGTTCGATTACTGCGGGAAAGCCGCTTTATAACGTAAACGGCATCTTCAATTCGCTACCGTTTGGCCTCGTGCCTGTTTCAACCTTGGGGCAAACGCACTTCAACAATTTCGCTCCTCGAGTGGGCGCGTCGTACCTGGTGACGCCACAGACCATCGTGCGCGGCGGGTTCGGCCTTTACTATGACCTCGGTTTCGGGGCCGGAATACCCGGCGGTATCACGGGGTTCCCTTACGAGAGCACCTTATTAGGTCTTGGACCGGTACCGCTTGACCTCAGTAACCCAGTCTTCGCCCCGCCGCCGTTTACTTTAGTCCCGAACGCCAGCACCGCGAATCTGTACGCGGTGGACCCAAACCTGCGTCTTCCCTTGGTTTACGAGTGGAATTCTGCTATCGAACGCGCCTTAGGGCCGAATCAATCTCTCTCCCTGACCTACGTGGGATCGCATGGCGTCAATCTCCTGCGCGAAGACGTGATCCAAAACAATCCGACGGGCTTCCCAAAGATCTTCGCAACGTACAACGCCGATTGGTCGAATTATAACGCGCTGCAAATGCAGTTTCAGCGGCGCATGTCCCGGGGTTTGCAGGTGCTTGCTTCCTATACGTTCGCGAAGTCTCTGGACACGAATTCCAGCGACGACTGCGGATGTACTACGTCGGACAACCTGAAGAATATAGACGTGGCGAGGGATTATGGGCCGTCCGATTTCGACATACGCCAATCGTTTGCGGCTGCGATTTCGTATGAGTTGCCGTCGCCTAAAGGCAATGGGGTCGGTCACGCGCTACTGCGCGGCTGGGCCTCGTATGGAGTCCTGCACATCAGTTCGGCTCCGCCTTTTGAGATCTTCGCGTTTCCCCAATCACCTATACATGGTACTTACCCAACTCGGCCTGACATTGTGCCGGGCGTTCCGTTCTACGTTCCGGATCCCACGCAGCCGGGCGGCCGACGGCTGAACGCCGCAGCGTTCACGACACCTCCACCCGGTGAGCAAGGAGACCTTGGGCGAAACTATTTCCGGGGTTTTCCGATCAACCAGACCGATCTCGCGGTGAGCCGGCGATTTGGCCTTTCCGATCGTTTCTCCCTGTATTTCCGCGTTGAGTATTTCAACGTTTTCAATCACCCGATGTTCGCGCCTCCTTCCGCAAATTTTAATAACTATTTAACTCACAGCGGCTTTGGGACCATCGCCTCGACGCTGAACAACTTCTTGTCCGGAGGTCCCGGGACTCTCAGCCCGCTTTATCAGATCGGCGGTCCGCGCTCCGGCCAACTCACGCTGAAGCTGGTGTTCTGACGCACCGACAAGGTTGTCTTGCACTCTGAAGTTTGCATTCTTGCTTGCGCCGCAGCGAGTGCTTTCTCGGCGCCCGTCACCGCATTTTTCAGGATGGAGCAATCAGGATGTCCATTTGGCGCCGGCGGACACTTGCAGGACAGCTGCGAGTTATCGCTAGCTTCTTCAAACTCCATGGACGGCGGATTACTGCTGGTCGTACACAAGGCTCCGATCACCAGAGTATTCGTCTCAGCGGTAAACCCGTCTAAGGATGCGGTTGGAGCGGTCGTCGTGCCGTTTTCCACTTCCAGTTTGACCACCAACGCAGCGTCCTCGTTGAAGGCCGTCGAGCTGGTTCGGGCCGCTGCTGCCTACGAGCCAGGCTCGCCTGGGAACATTGCCGCCTTCACGTCCTCTCTTTATCCCGCCTATGTGCGCGGAGAAGCATATCGTGCCGCGCATCAGGGCGTCGAAGCCGCTGCCGAATTCCAAAAGATTGTTGACCACCGTGGGATTTCATGAACGAACCTATCGGCGCGCTGGTACGTCTGGGCTTGGCACGCGCCTACGCCTTGCAAGGCAACGCTGCCAAGGCTCACGCCGCTTACCCGGAGGTTCTCACGCTGTGGAAGGATGCCGACCCCGACATTCCCATCCTCATCGCCGCCAAAGCCGAATACGCGAAGCTGCAATAGATGCAATATCGAGGCGATTAGGGGGGAGCTCTAGTCCCTCCCCCGTCTGCGGCGTCGTTCTGCCGGACGACTTCAAGAAAAACGTACTGGTACCAAGATTTTTTCTCCTTTTTGCCCCTCTTGATGTTCCTTAAATAGGTAGGGAGCTGTGGTCGACATTTCTCTCCCAGCCCGGTGTCTTACCAGGAGACGAAAATATTTTCTTACTTTTTCCCGTCTGGATGTTCCTTAAATAACTATAGGGCTGTGTCAGGGAGTTCGCTTCCAGCCGGGGGGCCTCTCCGCGGGACTAAATTTTTTCTTACTTTTCCCCGTTTGGATGTTCCCTAGTAAGTAGAGGGCCAGGGTGGGCTTTCTGCCATGAAGATAGTCACTACAATTTCTTGTACGTCAGAGGGAAAGATTCTTTCTTACTTTTGTTGTGTTCGAAGCCTCTTTAATAGTAGAGGACTCGGCGATGTCAAAGGGCTTCCCCGCTTTTTGCAGCGCGGAAAGGTGAAGGGTGCATGAAAGACACAAATCACCAGATCCGTCACCCTCGTGTTCACCTTGGCCATCTTGCATGTGCCCATGACAGAGGAAGTTGCGCCCAACGGGATGAGGAAAATGGCCGCGGGACGGCACCGAGTTGGGCTGGAGCGACCCCACTTTTGCACACGTTTCCGTGGCCAAAAGTGAATCGTGGGTCGCTCCAGCCCAACAATAAAATTCTTTCGGTGCGCGTGGCGAGAATTTAGGCGAGGCAGCTGAAGGAGGTAGGAATTACCTACTTCGGATTCGCCTTCGGCACCTTTTTCAGCTTGGGATGCGCACAAGTCTCGGGAAAACGAGGAAATAAACGAGACGAGAATGAGAAAAGTGACACAGAAAAAAACACCAGATTGGGCGGGTGCGACCTCACGTTTTCGGTTTTCATCCGCCCAAAAAGTTCGTGGCGTCGCTCCCGCCCGTCACGCACGAAACGTGACCGCATTCTGTCCGCGTGCCCAGCGGGAGCTGTTACGCAGGGCATGTAAAACTATTTTTCCGTTGGCAGCACATTGCTCTCGCATCGAGCTGAATCGACCAGCAGAAGGCAAACGTCTCCTTTCTCAGAGACACAAACGGCCGATCACACGGAATCACAAACTAACCCACGACACACTCCACCGGACTCAGCTGGGTTCGGTCGATGCAGACTTCTTGCATCGTGCTATCGGCACAGCCTCATTCCTGCGTGCATTGCTGAACACTCGAGGTGAAGAGCGCTTCACCCCAGTACTTCACGGGGCACTTCTTTGGTCACTTCACCCGAGGGCTGCCGACAAAGCTAGACAAGTGAATCAGATGGACGTCCCAAAGACGGTCGGACTGCACGAGGGCTGGCACGATGTTAGGGCGGGAGCGACCCCACCATTTGACGCACGGTGCGTCACGGTTGCCGTGGGGTCGCTCCCGCCCTCAAACGAACTTCGTGTCAGCGTTTTGTGCGGTCGCATAGAGAGACATGAGGATTTGTCAGACAAGAGGTCTGACACTTTGTATGAAAACGAAAGGAGAAGCCCGTTGTCTATATTGAAGTCACCACCGAAACAGCCCAAAGCAGTCACCATCCAAGCGCGTGTCGAAGAATCGGTAAAGACTCAGCTTGAGCTCTATGCTGAGTTCATCGATGCTTCGCCGTCTTACGTGATCACCGAAGCACTAAAGTTGCTCTTCCGCAAGGATGAGGACTTCAGACGCTGGGCAGGCCAACACTCAAACAACCACAACAACGAAAAAGCCAAAGGAGACGTTCTTGCGAAGGCCGTCTAACACACATGAAGTCCCGTCCAACCCAATTCGGTGTGCGCGAGAACACAGCGTCCTCAAGACAGTATGCCTCGCGCCTAACAGTAGATTTCTTGCCATCGTTGTCAGAGACGCTGCCGAGAGACTCGCAACATGGGCAGTCAGCGCCAGTCTTGGCATCCCGCGCAAACGAGGAACCTCAGTCAGTCACCAGCAAGCCGCTACGTGCGGCCACAGGGGGAGAAGGAGAAAGTAGCACTGAAGTCTTGTCCGCTCCGGTGACGGTCAGCACACACAAAGACTCGCGGCAGGCATTCGAACCATTGATCGGATGCGAAGACGCCGCCAAACTGCTCGGCAACATCCACGTCAAGACATTGCAACGCTATGCACGCGGGGGGACACTGCCGTGCTACCGCGTGGCTGGGCACTGGTATTTTCGCGCAACAGAACTGGACGCGTGGTTGCGATCTCGGATAAATTCATCTTGCCATCCGTGCCGCTCGAACTAGGAGGCATTTCGAATGTTCAAGCGGACGCGGTATCAGTTCGGAAGTGTTGAACGGAAAACAAGAAAAAAGGGCCCGGATGTTTGGGCGCTTCGTTATAGGGAGCATTTGCTGGATGGAACCCACTGCCACAAAAGTCTCATCATTGGAACCGTCGAGCAACATGTCACCGAGTCTCAAGCGAGGAGGGCTGCACAGGCACTCCTGCTTCGGATTAACGTAGACAATCCAAACGCTGGTGTAGTCAGCTTCGGTGCGGTGATAGAGCGTTATCTTGCGGAAGAGTTGCCTGACCGTCACTCGACTGCGAGAAGTTATCAATCGTGGCTGACGAACCACATCAATCCGAAATGGGGCGAGTACCCGTTGCAACAAATTAAGCCACTGGCTGTTGAGCAGTGGCTCAAGGGACTCGACCTCGCACCAAAAAGCAAGGGACACTTGAAGAATCAAATGCGGATCGTCTTCAACTGCGCGATGCGATGGGAGTTGCTACCGTATCAAGCCAACCCCATGGGCTTCGTGCGAGTAAAAGATGTTTCGAAGCGTGTGCGCCAGTCAGTGGTGCTAACGATTCAACAGTTTCGACAGGTTCTCGAACATATCCCAGAGCCCTATCGCACGATGTGCATTGTGGCTGGGTGTCTGGGACTGCGGATCAGTGAGGTTCTCGGATTGCAATGGCGTGACTTCAATTGGGAGACACGCCAAGTCCAGATTCGGCGGTCCTGGGTATTTGGCCATGTTGGCGAACCCAAGACGGAGTATTCAAGGAGGCCGATGCCGGTTGCTCTCGCTTTAGAGAAACTTTTGCGAGAATATCGGCGAACGCTTCCTTCCTCTCTTCAAGAAAGCGAGTGGGTGTTCGCTAGTAAACGTACGGGAATGCCCTCGCACCCTTGGAGCGCACAACGTCGCTGGCTGCTGCGCGCGGGAGAAAAGGTCGGAGTTGGGAGACTCGGTTGGCATGCATTTCGACACACGTATTCGACTCTGCTCAACGAGCACGGCACGGACGTTAAGGTGCAGCAGGAACTGCTTCGTCATGCGGACATTCGCACGACGATGAACATCTATACCAGAGCTGTACCGGAACGTCTGCGAAAGGCGAACAGCAAGTTGGTTCGGCTTCTGCTGCCAACAGGAACATGAGGGGTTTGTGGTGTTCCCTCGTGTTCCCTCGCCCAGAGGTCAAGTGTTTGAGAAGAAATGAGATATGGCGGAAGCGTGTGGGAGTCGAACCCACCATTCGACCCGCGAAGGACCGAATCGCCGGCTTTGAAGGCCGGGAAGATCACCGGACCCCTTTCGCTTCCGTTGAGAGTATAGAGGTTAGGCGCGGACGGTTTCAATTGTTCCGGCGTGGGCCTTCGTGCGGATCAACGCCGCAACCAAGTCGTAGAGCTTAGAGCTGGTGCACACTTCGTAGTAGGGGTGCGAGGAGGCTGCGCCGATTTTGCCGTCGGGAAGAAGCTCGCGCGCGAGGCTTTTGCGCAGAACGAGCAATTCCACGGACTCTCCCATCGGCACTTCGCCATAATGCAACGTGACGTTTTCTTTGCCCCAGGGCATTTCCAATTTCGTTTCCACGGAATCGAGCGAAATTTCCTCGGATAATTTCTGAAAGCCTTCTTCGTTCAGCTCGATGCCATTTAAGTTATAGCGCACGAGGAATTCGTCCAACTCCTCCGCCGACGCTCCTTCCATCGCCGTCAGGAATTGGTATACGCAGAAGTGTGATTTCTGCCCGGTAAGCATGCGCTTCGCGAGCTTTGCACAGCCGGAAAGGCGGTCCGAAAGATTCAGCGCTTTGGAAATCATGATCTTCGAGTCGCCGTCGGTCCAGTAAGTCGGTGCTGAACCTTGGAAAGCAACACCCAGGCCAAGTTCCAGCGCGGGAAGATCGCTCGCGGCTGCGCGGTCATTGTAGGAGTTGCACACCGCAAGAATCTGGCGCGAAAGAATGCAGGCCTTGGCGACGGACCGGGCATACGTGCGGGTGGACTCCGTTTCAAAGATCGCAAGAATCACCGCATCGCCTTCGATGAACACTTTTTTGGCGCCGAAGCGATCCAACAGTTTCTTGACGGGTTCGTGCAGGTTCAAGCTGAAATGCGAAGCGGGGCTCAGCCCTCGAGATAACAGGTCTTGCGTCATCTTCGTCGAGCCGCGCACGTCGGCCTTAATAATCACGTGCGAGACTACTTGGTCCTCTTGCGTCTTTGCTTCTTCCTGCAGGACGCATTCGTAGAGCTTGTTATTGAGCCGGGAGAGTTCTCTGGCCTGCTCCGTGGTCACCAGGTGGACGCGTTCCATGCATGTCGTCAAATGCTCCGCGTCGCGCAAATCCCTGCGTAGCCGCAGAAAATCCGTGGCGAAACGCAGCACGAAGCCCTGCATTTCCTCTCGCGAGTACTTGCGAATCTTCCTTGAAAGCTCTTCGATGGGTTTCAGCGAGAGCTGCTTGGCAGGAACATGCTTCAGCACCTGCTCGACCTGTTTCATCTCATCTTTTGAGACGAGCGCTTTGCGGAGTTGCTGTAAGTGCACCGGAGGACAATAGTCCTTGGCGATTGGGCGAATTTCGTAGCTGGCCAGCACGTGATAGAGCACGTCGTGCTGCTCCAAGCGGTCTACGAGTTGCGCTAGCAGCCGCGCCTTCTCCGTGGTTTCGGTATCTCCGGCGGAAGCATCAAAAAGCCGCTTTGCGTTTTCGGGGTCGTTCAGGTAATCCCCGAGACGCCCTTTGTAGTCCTTGTTAAAAAAGTCGAGCTTTTGCTTCGCGGCGTCGATCTGCGGGCCCATCTCCTCGAGTTTCACTTCCTGGTGCTTCAACCGCATCTCGATTTCGCTCAGCGAAGCTTTCAAATCGGAGGGATCGGCGGAATTCAAGAATTTGTTGAAGAAGCTCTCGCCGCGATCCAGCTTTTTGCGAATATTTTCTCGTTGTTCTTCCAGACTTGCGATTTCGGCCCGCATCGCAGCCGCTTGCTCGAGCAATGCGTTGTGCGCCTGATTCGCTTCGGTGAACGCCGGATCCTGGCCAATCGTGAGCCCCGCCTCGCAAATAAACTCCTGGAAGAGCGCGTCCATGGCCTCGAAGCGGTCAGGGTCGCGAGCATAATTCCCAAGCAAGACGTAGTGCTCCAAAAAGAAAACGTCATCTTTTCCGCCGTCGAGAAAAATAAGCCGGTTTTTCAGCAGCTCATAGAGCGGTGCAAAATCTTCGCCAAAGAGAGCCTTGCGCGTTTTGGCGATGACGCCGTCCTCGATGTCCGCGAGCATCTGGGCGACTTGCTGCCCTACACCGCGGATAACTTTTCGCCGTGCTGATTGCAGTTCCGAGAGCCGCGCTTTGATTACGTGCGCCTGCTGGCTCCGCTCGAAATATTCGCCGCGCTGGCGGACCCATTCCTTCCCTTCGAGGATCAGGTTGGCGAATTGATTGGTCAATTCCTGGGTGATGAATTTCAACAGGCCAAGGCGGAAAACCAGGTCGATCTCGATATTTTTATAGTATTTGGCTTGAGTCAGCGCACTTTGCAGCAGATCGGTCAGCAGTTTACGGAACGCCGTGTTGTCCAGGCTCTTGGTGTTGCGCAGCTCGATGCCGGAAAAATACGTGGCGCTGGTGCTCTGGCGAATCAGGTCAAACAAATAGTCGCGGGCTGCCTGGACGAACTTAGGGCTAAGAAACACATCGTGGTGAATGTTGTCCACCCCGATCGACAACGATCCCATGGGGATCGTGACGTTATAGCTCTTGAGCTCGATCCGAGCTGCTTCTGCAACGCCTAGTGTGAGAGTCTCGTCCGCCATGCACACCCCGCCCGAAGGGGCTTCTATCAAGCTAGCAGCGCGCGCCAGCCGCCGCAACAAAACTGCCCGCTTCGGTAACGAGATAGTAAGGACCGCGCTGCAATCCAGGAGAAACACAGGGGTTAGAAGCATAGTGATAGGACGCAGTTACAGGACTGTGACAATACAAACCAAGGTTTCGGAATGCGGTTACAGAATCGAAATGCGTCGCGAGTCTCCGCCCTGGTGTTCCAGCCGGATACGCACCTGCGGCCATGGCGACTGCAGGGGGAATCGCTCCGACCACTCCAGAATGACAACGGCTGGCTTTGCAAACACATCTTCTAGACCGAGCGTCTCGAAATCGTGGAAGCTCTCGACGCGGTAAAGATCAGCGTGGTAAACCTTGGCAGCTTTTCCGTAGACGTGAACGAGCGTAAAGGTGGGACTCGTGACTTCGTCTTCGCTGGCAGCTCCCAAACCCGCGACGATGCCCTTCGTCAAGGTGGTCTTCCCACTGCCAAGATCGCCGGTAAGCAAAATGAGAACCGGCGCCGCAAGCCGTTTCGCGAATTCCCGCCCCCACGCCGTCGTTTCCTCGGATGACCGCGTAACAATCTCCTCAGCCACCGAATTGAATCTCCCGTAGGAGGCGCTCACGAGCAGCCGGAACACATTGTGCGACCTCGTGCGCCAGAACCCCGGAAGGATCCGCTTCCGTGGCCAGCGTATCAGCCGCAAGTCCGTGCAAATGCACGCCCAATGCCAGAACGCGCAGCCAGTCTTCCGTGCCGAATTGCGCCGTCAGCGCCGCAAGCACTCCCGTTAGTACGTCTCCCGTGCCGCCCTTCGCCAGGCACGGCCCACCGGTCGTATTGACCAAAACACGTCCATCTGGGGCAGCGAGTATCGTGTGATAGCCCTTCAAAATAACGTGGGCCTTCCATTTTTTGGCCGCATCCGTCGCGAATTTCTGGCGATCGTTTTGGACGTCAGAGATTTTCACTCCAAGAAGCCGAGACATTTCTCCGGGATGCGGCGTCACTGCTAGAAATTGTGTTTTTCGCTGCCCCAGCTTAAATGCCTCACCATCAAAACAATTCAGCCCATCCGCGTCCAAAATGATCGGAATCGTCGCCTCGCGCACCAACTGTTGAACCACCATGCGCGTTTCCACGTGCGTCCCGATCCCGGGCCCAATCGCCACGGCCGCCTTGTCCTCAAGCAGCTTCGTCATTCGTCCCGACGAAGCGTTCGCGGCCGCGATCCCTCCTGTCTTGGTCGCCAGCAGCGGCTCTGTCATGTACTCCGCGAAAGCCCCCGCCACCACCGGCTGGATCTCATCCGGCGTGGCAACCGTCGTTAGTCCCGCGCCTGCACGCAAACACGCGTATCCCGCGAGCACGGCCGCTCCAGATTTTCCGCGCGAGCCGGCCACAATCACGGTATGCCCGAAAGTTCCCTTGTGTGAATCCGCTGCCCGCACCAGCGGCATTCCTGCAAACTCGTCCGGCCCTGCCCAACGAACTGTGCCCTTTCCGGTTTCTTCAATCAGTTTCGCCGGCGAACTAATGTTGACCACTTGCAGTGTCCCGCACGCTTCCGCTCCCGTACCCGTCAGTTGCCCGATCTTCGGCGCGGTAAACGTCGTCGTCCAGTGAGCCGCCAGCACCGGCCCTTCGGGGGCCTCTCCATCGGAAGGCAATCCCGAGGGCGTATCTACCGCCAGAATCAGTGAGGGCCAGCTTCCCGTCGCCTTGTGCGACATCTCATTTACAACCGTAATGGCCTTCGCAATCTCGCCGCTAGCGGCCCCTTTCAGCCCGGTCCCGAGCATCGCGTCTACAATCACGTGCGACTCGCGCACTCCACGCCAGGCCCGCTCCCAATCCGACTCCCCTTCCACAACCTCAACTTCTCCGCCGGCTTCCAGCCATCTCGTTAGGTTTTTCTCGGCGTCCCCGCGAACGTGCTCCTTTTTCCCGAACAGAACTACGCGTGTTGCCAGTTTCAGATCCTTCAAATGGCGTGCGACGACGAATCCGTCCCCGCCGTTGTTCCCTTTTCCGCAGAGGACGCACACGCGGACCTGATCGCGGCCAGCGACGACGTGCCACACGGCATCCGCTGCTTTCTTGCCCGCGTTCTCCATCAATTGCAGGCTGGGAATGGCGTAACGTTCGGTCGTGAGGCGATCGACCTCGCGCATCTCGGCTGCTGTTAGGGCTTTCATATGAAAGACTTTACGCGGCGCTCAGAGCATCCATCCGCCGCTGACGTTTACGACTTGGCCGGTCACATATTCGGCTTCGTCCGACACAAAGAACGCGACAGCGGCGGCCACATCTTCAACGGTTGGTGGGCGCCCAATCGGAAACCGTGCATCGCGAATGCGGCGCGCCTCGCTTAGTGTCAGCTCTTTTTCATCGATGCTTGAGGGATTCACCACGTTTACGGTAATTCCGTTTTTTGCTTCTTCCAGCGCTAGCGAACGCGACAGCGCTACGACCGCTGCTTTTGCTGCTGCATAGGCCGAAATCTTCGCTTGGCCAAACGCCCGCTCCGCGCCCACCGCGCCGAGGTTTACGATTCGGCCCCAGCGTCCCTTCCGCATATGTGGCAATGCGGCCCTACTGACGTACAGAACGCTCGATAAATTCGATGTAAAGATGCCTTCCCAGTCTTCCAGCGAGGATTCTGCGAGCGTGCCCCAACGAAAGCCACCCACATTGTTGACGAGGATGTCGATCCGTCCAAAACGATCCGCGACGGTTTCGACCAACTGCTCCGCCTTGGCCGCATCGGTGACGTCCGTTTCTACTGCGACGCAATCCGCGCCGGTAGCCTGCAGCTGGCGGAGCGCCTGCTGCGCCGCTGTCTTGTTGGAACGATAAGATATCGCGATGCGCGCTCCTTCCTGCGCAAGCCGAACGGCGATTCCCCTGCCGATTCCACGGCTTCCTCCCGTAATCAGCGCCACGCGATTAACCAGCGGCATCCTTCTCCTCGTCTGCAACTATGGAAAGCCTGTCAGTATAGCCCACTCGCGAAACCCGCACTACCGCAGCCATT
>Ga0210409_10005458_pt1 | contig 13362 bp, 8 predicted proteins | sample IncBWH17MmetaG_FD_161649 | JGI IMG/M metagenome (GOLD analysis project Ga0210409, IMG submission 161649) | Forest soil microbial communities from Barre Woods Harvard Forest LTER site, Petersham, Massachusetts, United States - Inc-BW-H-17-M | ecosystem: Environmental > Terrestrial > Soil >... | reverse complement strand
GAACTATGGGCGGTGGAAATATGCTGCCGGGTACCGGGACGTCCGATGGCGGGCTGGCCTTGTTGCTCGACGGCGGACTGGACAGCGCAGTTGCGGTTCTTCCGGACGGTAGCCCGCTCGACGAGATGCTGGCTGCGAGGCCCGACCAGGGCCAAGGGGATGGGACCGACGTCATCATGATTGGCGACTCGTGGATGTTGCTCGGAGCAACCGGGATCTCGTTGAGCCTCGAGAACCCCGCCAACGGCGGGAATCCCGCCTATACGAATTACGCCGTTGCGGGGACGCAGTTGCTCAACGGCCAGATCCCGAGTCAATACACGCAAGCCAAAGCGGTGAAGTCGAGCATCAGGACCGTCGTGATGACCGCCGGCGGCAACGACGTCCTTCTCACCGGGCTTTCCGCCGATTGCGCCGCCGGCGGGACGACGTGCCAGATGACGCTCAATAATATCGGGGCGGCACTGGGGAACCTCTGGAACCAGATGGGCATGGATGGAGTCACCGACGTCGTTCACATCATGTACTCGGCTGCCGCCGGGGGGGGGCTGAAGGATCCGGCCGCCAACATGGCCGGCCTCCAAAAGATCTGCGATGCGGTCCCTCAGCCGATGCACTGCCACTTGCTCAACACCGATATGCTGGTGGGGAGCGACCTGATGGCCGACGGAATCCATCCGTCCGCTGCGGCGTGCGACCGCGTCGCCCAGGCGGTCACCGCCATGATGCAGATGTACGGCATGAGGCGATGACCGCCGCCGAATTCGACGACATCATCGTCGGTGCCGGCTCGTCCGGCGCTGTGCTGGCAGCGCGCTTGAGCGAGGACCCTGCGCGCAAAGTGCTGCTTCTCGAATCCGGTCCCGACTACACCTCGTTGGAGGCCACGCCGAAGGACCTGCTCGGTCCCGATGTGTCACTGGTCGAGCACGACTGGGGGCTCCGAGCGGCCCCCTATCCCGGAGGCCGCGTCAGCCCGTTCCCGCGCGGAAAGGTCGTCGGCGGCAGCTCCGCGGTCAACGGCGCGGTCGCCCTGCGCGGCGTGCCGGAGGACTACGACGAATGGGCTCGGCTCGGGAACGCGGAATGGAGCTGGCGACACGTTCTCCCCTACTTCAAGCGTCTCGAGGACGATGAGCTCGGCGTCAGTGAGCTCCACGGCGGCATCATGATTGCCGAGCGCGTATCGGAGTGGATGCGGGCTTGAAGAAAACGTCGTGACCCGTGCCATGGCCGAACTACCCCCGGACGATGCTGCGCTCGTAAGCGCCGTCGAGAGTGCGAACCTTCCCACGTTGATGCTCGTGATGGCGCACTTGAGCGGGGACTTGTCCCTCGTGCGGGGCGCCATTCGCCCGCGACGTGGCTCGCTGCAGCATCCCGACGGCCGCTTTCCCGAGGAAGATGCGCGGCAGGTACGCCGCCAAGCGCTCGATATCCTCCGCTCGTTTCGAGAGGGCGGCGGCCTCGTGCCGCCTCTCCCCTCAACCGAGGTGCTCCACGAAATGATGAGCTTTTCGCTGGGGCAAGAAGTTCCTCCCGAATACGTGCCGATGATGTTGCAGGATATGGGGCTCCCCGACCGCGAGGTCACGGCGATCCCGGCAGCTCCCGCGGGGTTTCGGGCGCTCGTCATCGGCGCGGGCGTGAGTGGGTTGCTTGCCGCGATCAAGCTCGGCCAGGCCGGCATCGAGCACACGGTGATCGAAAAGAACTCCGAGATCGGCGGCACATGGTTCGAGAACACCTATCCCGGGTGCCGCGTCGACTTGCCGAGTCACTTCTACGCCTATTCCTTCGAGCCCAACCATGACTGGAAGGAGCACTTCGCACGCGGCGAGGAGATCCTGGCGTACTTGCGTCGCGTCGCCGACAAATACGGCGTGCGCGGGGCTGCATGGCTCGAGACCGAGGTCGTCTCGGCCACGTACGACCGTCGAAGAGCGGGCTGGGAGGTCACCTGCCGCGCGCGCGACGGGCGTGAGCGGAAGGTGTTCGCCAACGTCGTCATCAGCGCCGTCGGACAACTCAATCGGCCGAGCATCCCGAGTCTCCCCGGAATGGACGACTTCGCCGGCCCAGCCTTTCACAGCGCCACTTGGCGGCATGATGTCGACCTGAGGCGAAAGCGCGTCGGCGTGATCGGCACGGGTGCGAGCGCCATGCAAATCGTCCCGCAGCTCGCGGGCGCTACCGAGCGTCTCTTCGTCTTTCAACGCTCCCCGCAGTGGGCCATCTCCGCACCCGATTACTTTCGCCCGGTGAGCGAGGGCGAGCGTTGGCTTCTGCGGCACGTCCCCTTCTATGCTGCCTGGTTCCGCTTTCGGCAGTTTTACCTGAACGGCGACGGTGTCCACGAAAGCCTCCAGGTAGACCCCTCGTGGCCGCATCCGCGACGCTCTTTGAACGAAAGCAACGACCGCGTGCGGCAAATGCTCACGCAATACATCGAGCGCGAAATTGGGGAGCGGACGGACCTCTTACCCAAGGTGCTGCCGGACTATCCGCCCTTCGGAAAGCGCATGCTGATCGACAACCGTTGGTTCCGCACGCTGCTGCGCGACGACGTCGAGCTCGTCACAGATCCGATCGAGCGTGTGACCAAGTCGGGGGTGCGGCTCGCGAGCGGCGCTCACCATGACCTCGACGCGATTGTGTTCGCGACGGGGTTTCACGCCAATCGCTTCCTTTGGCCGATGACGATCACCGGGGTGAGCGCCAGAACGGGGCGTCCTACGCTAACCGACCGATGGCGCGACGACCCACGCGCGTATCTCGGCATCACGGTCCCCGAGTTTCCCAATTTCTTCATGCTGTACGGCCCCAACACGAACCTCGCGCACGGCGGCAGCATCCCGTTTCACGGCGAATGCCAGATGCGCTACATCCTCGGATGCCTTGGGCTATTGTTTTCGCGCGGCAAGACTGCCATCGAATGCGAAGAGGCGGTTCATGACGAGTACAATGCGCGCGTCGACGCGGCGCATGCGCGCATGGTGTGGACGCAACCGAACGTCAAGAACTGGTTTCTGAGCGCCGCCGGGCGCGTATGCACGCATTCGCCGTTTCGCCTCGTCGACTATTGGGCGATGACGCGAGCGCCGCGACCGGACGACTTCAGGTTGACGTAGTGTCCCGAATCCGAATCCGCATGCGACTCGGAGTCGGCGTCGGATTCCGAATCGGAGATCGGACTCCGAGGTCGGGCATCCGAATCGGACTCCGCCTCGGTCAGCAGCCCGTGCGACGGGGCCAAACGCGACGGCTCGCGAGCGGTGCCAAAAGGCGCGTTCAACTACTCACGCCAGCGCCAGACGCTCGTTTCCCGCTCGTGGCACGAGATGGCACATGTGCCTCCGGCGGCGTCCGGAAGGCCGGGCTGCCTGCTCCAGGCGAATGCTTCCTGAGGCGCATACGAAATGCACAGAATCCGCCCACTCTCCTTGACCCAAGGGCACCCTATGCTGCAAGCCATGAGGTCTGCCCATTTCTCCCCGCCCCTCGTAAAGCTTTCGGTCGCGACCCTTTCAGTCCTCGCCGCGGCCGCGACAACGGCATGCTCGGCTGGCCACAAGAGCCAGAACCAGAGCGGCCAGTCTCAAGGCAGCATGATGCCCACGCCCGCCGACACGTCGGGCCTCAATAACGCCGCCTTCAGCTCCGACGTCGTCAAGTGCACGAACTTCAGCAGCGGCTACCCCGGCGACAACGAGTGTATCGTTGCGCCGGATGCGGCCGCGGGCTTCCAGTTTCACTACGGCCCTGCGAGCTACACCGACACAAACGAGGTCGCCAAGTATGTCTTGATGCCGGGTGATGAGACCACGGACTGCCTGTTCTTCCCGACGCCCAACGCCGACGACGTGTACTTCAACGAGTACCACAGCCGAATGCGGCCAGGCTCACACCACATGCTCCTTTACGTTCAGCCGGCGAACGGCTCGCCCAGGACGTCGAGCGCGCCGGAGCCGTGCAATCAAGGTCTGCAGACCCGCAACCTCTTCGGCGCGACGTCCCCCGAAATGGACGTCAAGGACATCGACCCCGCGCCCGAAAACGTCGGGCTTGCCGTGAAGATCCCGCCGACGCAGCAGGCGGTCATGCAAATGCATGTCATCAACGCGACCGACAAGCCGATCCTCAAGGAGTCCTGGGCGAACATCGTGTACACGGACGCGTCGACCGTCAAAGAGCTTGCCGATCCGATCTTCTTCATTGCGGGCGTTTCGATGAGCATCCAGGTCGGCCAGACCGTGATCAACAAGGGTACGGCGACGGTCCCGCAGAACGCCGCGTCGAACTTCCGGCTCGTCGCAGCCATCCCGCACATTCACGCGCACACACCCAAGTTCACCGCGTACAAGACCATCGGCGGGCAAAAGGAGCTCTTGCTCCAGCAGTTCGGCGTACTGGACGTACCGACGGACCCGCACATCGTCTTTTTCGACAGCGTGCTCAAGAATCCGCCGGCCGACGAAGCGAGTCACACGGACGGCGCCTACTCGGGGACCGTCTACCTGAAGCCGGGCGATACCATCGACTGGGAATGCGAGCAGACCAACGACGGCGTCGGCGCGAACGGCAAAACGTTCACGACGCCGCTCCGGTTCACCGAGCAGGCCTACACGGGCGAGATGTGCAACATGTTTGGCCTGTACGCGCCCAGCACGGGCAGTGCCTGGCAGGGGCTCGGCCTCTAGAGCAGAGGCCCCGAAAGCGCGGAAAGAGTCGATATCGACCCCAGGCCGACGAACGCGAACGCCGCCAGGAAGGTACCAGCCGCGACCGCGTTGCTGGTGGGCGCGGTGGCGTTCGTGCTTGTGGTTCGCGAGTGCCCCTCGACGTCGCACGAACCCATCGAGCGCCTCGTCGGCGCCAACCCCCTGCTTCCCGCGCCGGACGAACGCTTCGTCCCGACGTTGAACTTCTCGACCGCATCCGGATGGCCCGACGGCAAAGTTCCTGCCGCGCCCGCCGGGTTCATCGTCACACGCTACGCCGCAGGACTCGATCATCCGCGCTGGCTGTACGTCCTTCCGAACCTCGATGTCCTCGTCGCCGAGGCGAGCACGATCCCGCGCGAGCCTAAGTCGATACACGACCGCGCTCAGTTTTCGTATCAACGGCGGTCCGGGGAGATGAAGCCTTCGGCAAACCGCATCAGCCTTCTTCGACGACGGGGAGGAGGCGACGCTGGCGCGCGCTCGGTGGACGCGCCAGCGCCTTTTCTATCCGGCCTGCATCAGCCGTTTGGAATGGCCCTGGCGGGCAGCAAACTCTACATCGCCGATACCGACGCGCTCTTGTCGTTCGATTACGCGGTCGGTACCTCGCATGTCGACAGCGCGCCCCAGACCCTGCTCGCGCTTCCCGCCGGCGGCTACAACAACCACTGGACACGCAACCTGATCGCCAACCGGGCCGGGACCAAGCTCTACGTAACCGTTGGCTCCGGGAGCGATCACGCGGAGGACGGACTCGATCAAGAAGCGCAGCGAGCGGACATCCTGGAGCTCAATCCGGACGGCAGCGAGGTCCGCGTGTTTGCGTCGGGAATCCGCAATCCCGTCGGCCTCGCGTGGGCGCCAGGCGCCGAGACCCTTTGGACCGTCGTCAACGAGCGAGACATGCTCGGCAACGACCTTGCGCCCGACTATCTCACGAGGGTCGTCGACGGCGGCTTTTACGGATGGCCCTACTCCTACTGGGGAGGTCATCTGGACCCGCGCGTGCGCCCCCAACGCGCTGATCTGGTCGCCCGGGCGATCGTGCCCGACTACGCGCTCGGCGCCCACGTCGCTGCGCTCGGGCTCGTCTTCTATGAAAGCGATCGATTTCCTAGCCGCTACCGAGGCGGAGCATTCATCGCGGAGCACGGATCGTGGAATCGCAAACCCTACGCGGGCTACAAAGTCATCTTCGTCCCCTTTCGCGACGGCCGGCCCGCAGGACCACCCGAGGATTTTCTGACCGGCTTCATGCCCGCGGAGAGCCCCGGAACGACCTACGGGCGTCCGGTCGGCCTGGCTGTCGACGGGAGCGGCGCGCTCCTCGTCGCAGACGATGTTGGTAACTGCGTCTGGCGGGTCGGCGCTCCTTAGTACCCGTCCCTGTTCCGTCCCCGTCCCCGTACCCGATTCTCGTCCTCGCTGCCGGGGACGGGGAGGGGGACGGGGACAGGATCGGGATAACTTGCAAGCGCCTGGTGGGCGAGCAACACCCCATGAAACACCCATGGCCCCTGACAGCCTTTTCGTAGACCTCGCGTACGGGCGACTTCACTACCTGCTGTGGGGCGCGCCCGACCGGCAAGTCGTCCTGCTCCTTCACGGCGTGAATCAGACCTGCCATAGCTGGGACGAGGTCGCTCTGCGCTTGAGCGACCGGTTCACTGTGTACGCCATAGATCAGCGCGGCCACGGCGAATCCGCCTGGGCGAAGGACGGGGACTACAGCCTCGATGCGATGGTCGGCGACCTCGTCGAGTTCTCACGCTTGCTCGCGCTGCCGCAGTTTGCCCTCGTCGGCATGTCGATGGGCGCCGCCCACGCGATCGCCTTCACCGCTCGGCAGGCGAGTGACGTGTCCCATCTGGTCGTCGTCGACTATGCGCCCCGCGTCGAGCAGCGAGGTGTCGACAAGATCAAACAAATGCTCGCGCTCTCCTGGGCGAGCTTCGAAGCGGCGGTAGAGCAAATGGCGGCTTTCAATCCCAGGAGAACGATCGACAACATCCGCGAGCGGTTGCGCCACAGCCTCTCGCAACGCCCCGACGGATCGTGGGGCTGGCGGCTCGACCCGGCGTTACCGCGCCACCCTCGCTTCCGAGATTCCGCGGTGGGCGCTTGGGAAGACGTGCAGAAGGTGCGCTGCCCCACGCTCGTCATCCGCGGCGCAGAGAGCGACATCCTTTCCTCCGAGGCGGCGAAGACGCTGGTCGAACGGTTCACCGCAGCCAGCATCGTGACCATCCCGGGCGCCGGCCACAGCGTCGCGGGCGACAACCCCGACGATTTCTTCGGAGCGCTGCTGCCCTTCCTCCTCGGGTCGAAGTCGCCGTAAATCGACCGGCGGCGCGCGGCCGCGCTGAGCGCTACAGATAGCGCGAGTGAGCTATCCCGATTCGCCCACTCGAACGGTGCGTGTGTGTCGCTGAGCGTGCTGGCTGCAGCTACCCGCGAATCTTTCGAGCGCAGCAGTCACACGGAAGATCACCGCACTTTGCGCGCGGAAAGCGCGCAAAAAAGCGCGCGCGCGCTACCGAAGTGAAGATCGGGTGGTACATAGAAAAACGTGAGCGAGGTGTTTCTGAAGTATAGAAAGTGGCCCGTCCTGCATGCCACCGAGGTTCGGAGCACGCTCATCATGGCCGGGATCCAGACCGTGCGAGCGCACGGACTCTTCTCGCAGTACGCGGAAAACCTCTCGCCGTCTCAGCGCGAGTACGTACTGGGCCTCGCCGCGGGGATATGGGTTCCGATCGAGTTGGCCGTCGAACACTACACGGCACTGGATCGACTCGCCTTGGACCGAGTCACCATCGAGAGCTTCGGAGCCGAGATCGCCAGTCGCACCTGGAAACACATCTTCGCGCCCGTCATCGTGCACGCGCGCGACGGACTGAGACCGTGGGACGCGCTGGCTCATTCGCACGACACGAACGACCGGAGCTGGCGAGGAACCGACATTCGCATCGTCAGGGAAGGACCCACGCAAGCTCGATACGAGTGGGCCGGTCAACCCTGCGCGGCGATTCCCTACTTCATGACGTCCTTCGCCGCCTTCATGCGGGCCTTGGTGAACCTCTTCTCCCGGCGTTCGTACTACGAATTCGTACCCGACGGCTGCTCCCGTTCGACGGTCACCGTTCGCTTAACATGGATAGAGAAAACCTTCGAGCGCCGACCGGCCATCTCTCAGTCATTCTCGCTCGCGCCCCAGCGTCCAGGCGAAGACGCGGAGGCGCCGGACGCGCACCGACAAGCCGCGTTCCGAGGCGTGCGCCGCTAGTGAACCCGAGTCCGTCATTCCCTTACGAATGACGGACCCAGGTCACTACCTACACGTCTTGCATGACCACGACCGCCATCCCCGGCGCTCCGTCGCCGGAAGCGACGCGCCGGCCCGAGAAGCGCATCGGCCGCTCTGCCCTTCGCCCGAATGGATGTTCGATCACGACGTCGCGCGGGGGCTTGCCGGAGAACAGCTCCTCCAGGAAGAGCCAAAGCTCGGGGGGATCCGTGTTGCTGCCCCACGCCTCGGAAAGCGGGCGGGAGAGGGCGGACGGCTCGACCGCGTAGCCTTCGAAGAACGCGCGGTTCGCCCACATGAGCGAGAGTTGCCGGTCGATCATGAACATGGGATGCGGTAGCGCCGAAAGCACGTTCTGGGCAAAGGGGGAGAGGTGGTCGCCCTCGGTCGTGGCCGCCGGCGGCGCCGTCTTGACGAACTCGATGATGAGCCCGCGGATCATTTGTTCCGCCGTCACGTACGGCACCAGCTTCATCACGTACCACGAGCCGTCGACACACCTCACCCGCCGCTCGCGGAACGAGACCGACGAGACCGCCTCGGTAGCGACTTCCTCGATGTTGCGCGCACTGATTACGTTGCGCAGATACGAAATCGGACGCCCGACGTCGCTCGGAATGAGGCTCAAGAGTTTCTCGGAAGCCGTCGAGAAGCGCCGAATGCGCAAGTCGGCGCCCGCGATGACAATGGGCGACGTGGTGTTCAAAAGCACGTTATGCAGGTCATCGTTCACCACGCTCAGTTGCGTCATCCGGTTGTGAAGCTCGTCGTTGACCGTTGCGAGCTCCTCGTTCGTGGACTGCAATTCTTCCTTCGACGTCTCGAGCTCCTCGTTGGTCGATTGCAACTCCTCATTGGAGCTCTGAAGTTCCTCGTTCGAGCTTTGCAACTCCTCGTTGGCCGCCTCGAGCTCCTCGATCGTCGACTGCAGATACTCCTTGTTCGTCGCCAGCTCGCGTTCCAGGTCCAGGACCCGGGTGTCCTCGACCTCGTTCCCCCCCTCCGCGCTCGAGGGATGATTCTCGCCGGCGTGGAGCAAGTGCACGCCCTCGTTGAAGAGCACCAACAGGCATTTGCTGCCGTTCGCATCGGCTAGCGGCATCACGTCGACCGCCACGGCGCGCGTCGCTCCCTGGGCCACCCGCAGCGGCACGGGCGTCGAAGTCGTCGGCAGGTTGTCGGCGATCGACTTGCGTATCACCGTGCGGAGCGCGACGAGAAGCTCGGGACGCACCAGCTTGAGCAGGTTGAGCGTGGCCGCGCCCGAAGCCGGCTCCAGGTACTGCCCGATCCGGCCGCGAAACTGAACGACGTCGAGCCTCTCGTCGACGATGACCCCAGGCGGCCCGTACTTGTCGATGACCTTGCGATCGGCAATCTGGCCGACGCTCGCGATGGGGCCGCGATCGAGACGAACATCGCGTTCATCACCGTCCTCCCGGACGCGGCCGGCAATCCCATAGTCGAACGTCGCCGTCGCGGGGATGTTCTTCTTCCTGTAAACCTTGAGCTTGCGGTCCAAAAGCGAGAACAGATCGGACCCCTCGCCGACGGACTCCGACGTGCCAAGCAAAAGGTACGCGTCGGGGTTCAGTGCATAGTGAAATACGCGCAGCACCTTTTTCTGTTGCGCCTGCTGCATGTAGATGAGCACGTTGCGACACGTCACTAGATCGAGCCGCGAAAACGGGGGGTCCTGCCCCAGGTTGTGGCGCGAAAATACGATGGGATCGCGCACCAGGCGGCCGACCTGATAGCCCTTGTCGGTGCGCTGGAAGAAGCGCCCGAGGCGCTCAGGCGACACGTCGAGCTCTATGCTCTGAGGGTAGAGGCCGGTGCGCGCGCGCATGAGCGCGTCTTCATCCACATCGGTCGCGAAAATCTGGATCTTGTACTTGCCCGCCCGGTCCCCGAGAAACTCGAGCAGGGCGATCGCAATCGAGTACGCCTCCTCGCCGGTCGCGCAGCCGGCAATCCACAATCGGATGGGCGAGCCCACAGGCCGCGCGTCGACGAGCCTCGGAAAAACGGTCTCCTTTAGCGCATCGAACGGTTCGGTATCCCGGAAGAAGCTCGTCACGCCGATGAGAAGGTCGTTGTAAAGGTTGCGGACTTCCTCCGGTTCGGCGCTGAGAAACGTCAGGTAATCTTCGATGTTCTCGAGCTTGTGCAACGCCATCCGGCGCACGATGCGCCGTTCGATCGTGCTTTGCTTGTACAGGCCGAAGTCGACTCCGTAGGCCGTGCGGAGCTGAGCGAAGATCTTGACGATGGCACTGCGGCCGACGGGCATGACGGTCGGCGGCCGCCCCACGTAGGGGTGCGCGCTGAGGCGCAGCAACTCGGAGCCGATTTCGCCCGGCGTGAGCGCCACGTCGGCGACTCCTGCATCGATCGCGCTTTGCGGCATGCTCGATTGCTGGGCGGTGGACGGCTCTTGAGCGAAGGTGATCCCTCCTTCGTCCTTGATCGCCTTGAGGCCCAGGGTCCCGTCGCTTCCCGAGCCCGAGAGAACGACGCCGATCGCCATGGGACCGCCCGCCCGTGCGAGCGACCGCAGGAACGCGTCGACCGTGTGCCGGGGCGCGCGCGGCTCGGTGATGGTTGTGACACGCAGCTCGTCGCCATCGAGCGACAGCTCCACGGTCGGCGGCGCGACGTAAATCGTACCGGCCTCGATGCGCATTCCTTGCGCGACCGTGACGACCCGCAAGGTCGTGCCGCGTTGGATTATGTCGGTCAGCATGCTCGTGTGCCCCGGCGCAAGGTGCTGCACCACGACGAAGGCCATGCGGTCAGGCGAGAGGCGTTGGGTCAGGGCCTCGATCGCCTCGAGGCCTCCTGCCGACGCACCGATGCCGACGACCGGAAAGCTCAGGCGCGACCTGGGCGCGGGCGCTCCGCGCGCTGCCGCGCCACTATGGTCGTTTAAGGGGGGGCCGTCCGAGGCGGTCGCGTCGTACGGAGACGGAGCGGCGGGAGGGGAGTTGTCGGGCGGAGAATCTGACGAGCTCATTGTCCGAGGCGTCCGTGGATTCGTGCCCAAGTTGGGCCAAGTGGGTGCGGCACGCAAGGCCCCGGCCGCTAGCCCGTCGATTGCACGGGGGCGCTCCCGGCATAGCGCATGCGTGCGAAAGGTCGCGGAATCATGCCGCGAGTCCACCGCATGGTCGCCGTCGGCGCCTCAGCGGGGGGGCTCGAAGCATTGCTGGCCATGCTTCGCGCATTGCCGGCAGACTTTCCGGCCGCAATCGTGATCGCCATTCACATCGCGCCCACCTCCACGAGCCTGCTCCCGGAAATCCTTGAGAGATCGTCCTCCTTTTGCGTCCGCCACGGGCGCAGTGGCGAATTGCCACGTCAGGCTCGTGCGTACGTTGCCCCGCCCGACCGGCACATGCTCGTGGACGGTCGGTCGTTGCGGCTGTCGAAGGGACCGCGGGAAAATCGACACCGGCCTGCCATCGATCCACTCTTTCGATCGGTTGCGAGGGCCTACGGCCGGAGGGCCATCGGCGTCATCCTGTCGGGCAATCTCGACGACGGAACTGCGGGGCTTCTCGCGATTAAGCGCCGGGGCGGCATTGCCGTCGTGCAGTCACCCGAGGACGCGGTCTACTCGGGCATGCCGGACGCCGCGATCGAGCGAGTGAAGGTGGACCACGTCGTTGATGCGGCGGCGATGGGCAGCCTCCTGGATCGAATCGTACGCGCGCCGGAGCCCAGCAGCCGGATCGTCGTATCGCTCGCTCCTCCCTAAGTGCAGCGCGACGCAAGAGAGTGATCAGCCCGTCCCCGTCCCCGTTCCCGTCCCCGGCCTGCGACGACGAGAATCGGGTGCGGGGAGGGGGACGGGGACGGAGTCGGATGCGATTTGCTCAATTGTCGCCCTGCGGCCCCCTCCAGCGCTTCGCGCTGGAGTCCTCCCCCGCATCGCTTTCGCGAACGACTTCGCTCGCGCGAAGTCGCAGAGAGAGAAGTCTACGCGACGGTATCTTCTCTCTTTCACCGCGTCGTGCGACAGCACGACGTTCGCCGAAGGCGATGCAGGGGAGGCTCGCCGCGTAGCGAATGCGGAGCGGCGAGGGGGCCGCAGGCCCCACTAGACCATCCCCTCCGACGTCGTCGGCGTCAGCCGACGAGGGTCGGAGGTAGTATCCCGAGTCCACAATTCCGAAGGAATTGTGGACTCGGGATACTACCCCGCGACCGGGAAGCGCAAGCGAGCCGAAGGCCCGTCCTCTTTCAACACCAAGTGGCCTTGGGCCTGTTTGACGATGTGAGCGGCCAGCGCCGCGCGCAATTCCCAACCCAGCGGCACGCGAGCCTCCTGTGGCGTTTCGATGTCCACCACCACTTCGCCCGCGTCTGCGGACACGCGCACGCTGACCGGTCCGCCGCTTCGCGGCGACCCCTCGAGCGCGCGGCGCAAGAAAAGTTCCACGACCCGCCGCAAACGACCGCGCGTCGACCGGACCAGCGCCGTACCCGCCGGGGCGAAGTCCCGGATGGCGATGCGCTGCGGTTCGAGAGGGTGAACGACATTGGAAACGGCAGCCGTCACCTCCTCGTTCAGGTCGAGCATTTCGGAAGCGCTGCCGTCCGTCTCGCCGCGGGCATCGAACGCCCCTACGAGCTCGTCGAGAATCGCCCGCTGCGAGGTCGCGGTGCGCTCGATCCACGCAAGCGACTGGCGCGTATCGTCCTCGCCCCTCACCTTGCCCTCGAGCAGTGCCTGTGCCAGCCCGACGATGGTCTCCAGCGGCCCGCGCAAATCGCGGGCAAGCAATTCCACGACGTCTTCTTCTTTCAGCGCACGGGCCAGCTCGGCTTCGCTTGGATCGACGCGGCACAAGTTCCATCGGATCGCGACCGGCTTGGCCGACGGATTGCGGACGAGCGATGCCTTGAGCGAGACCATGAAGGGCATCTGCCCTCGCGGGCGCATCCGCAGGCACACGGGCGCCGGTTCCTGTTCGGTGCCGTGGTCGCTCAGGCTCTTCAGATGTTCGCGAAAGGCGCGCGTGTGTTGACGGGCGACGAAGGAGATGAGGGGCTTGCCGACGAGGAACTGGGGCTCGCTCGAGAACAGTTTGGCCGTCGCGAGGTTCGCATCGTTGATCAAGCCGTCTTCGTCGGTGCTGACGTAGGCCTCGGGCGCGTTCACGAAGAGGTCTACGTATTTCGATCGCTCCCTCTCGAGCAGCGCCGACGCGCGCCGCAGCTCCGTCAGCTGCGCAGTAAGCTCTTCGACGCTTGCCCTGAGCTCCTCATCGCGAACCTGCAGCTCCTGAAGCAGCTCGTCCGTGCGGTTGGTCGATGCAGTCTCCG
>Ga0210409_10005457_pt1 | contig 13363 bp, 12 predicted proteins | sample IncBWH17MmetaG_FD_161649 | JGI IMG/M metagenome (GOLD analysis project Ga0210409, IMG submission 161649) | Forest soil microbial communities from Barre Woods Harvard Forest LTER site, Petersham, Massachusetts, United States - Inc-BW-H-17-M | ecosystem: Environmental > Terrestrial > Soil >... | reverse complement strand
AGGTCGCCCTCGGCCACCACCGCGACGACATCATGGAAACCTTCTTCCTCAACATGTTCTTCGGCGGCAAGCTGAAGAGCATGCCGGCCAAGCTGCAGTCGGACGACGGCAAGCAGATCGTGATCCGGCCGCTGGCCTACGTCAAGGAAGCCGACCTGATCCGCTACGCCGAGGTCAAGCAGTTCCCGATCATTCCCTGCGACCTGTGCGGCAGCCAGGAAAACCTGCAGCGCAAGCAGATCAAGGGCATGCTGCGCGAATGGGAAAAGAAATTCCCTGGCCGGGTCGACAACGTTTTCGCTTCCCTGTCGACGGTGGCGCCATCGCACCTGATGGACCGCAATCTGTTCGGCTTCACCGGCCTCAAGGCCAGCGGCATCGCCGATCCCAACGGCGATATCGCATTCGACGACGATCCCTGCTCCACGCCCACCGGCGCCACGGTCTCCAGCATCATTCCGCTGCAGGCAGTGGTGCAGTCCGGTGCACAGTTGAGCGCGCAGTTGGACGCGCGGTTGGACGCGCAGTTAGACGATTAAGCAACAGTATTGCATTCTCCGCCAGAGCTATATAATCAAAGCGGACGAGCGGCGCAGACAGCTAATTCGTCGCCGCTTCGTCTGCAACCAATCAGGAGAAGCTCAATGGCAGGGTCCTATGTACTCAAGAAGTCTGTGGATGGACAGTTTTACTTCCTGCTCTACTCTGACAACGGCGAAGTGGTGCTCAACAGCGAGATGTATGTCGCCAAGGCATCCGCCGAAAACGGCATCGCCTCGGTGCAGAGCAACAGCACCCAGGACGACCGCTACAGCCGCAACCAGGCTTCCAACGGCCGCTTCTATTTCAACCTGAAAGCCGCCAACCACCAGGTCATCGGCAGCAGCCAGATGTACAGCACCACCAGCGCGCGCGACGCCGGCATCCACGCTGTCAAGAAAAACGGCCCCAATACCAATATTAAAGACGAAGCCTGATCCGGCGGCAATCCGCCGCCGGAAATCCGCGGAATCCTTGCCGGGCCTGCCTGGCCGGCCTGCGCACGGATAAATTGCAAGTATTTGTAATGCCTGTATTCATTCCGTACGGCAAAACGTTCTAATACGCGGGATCTTTATTTTCGGAGACAAAAATGAACCGCCGTCGTTTTCAACGTTATCTGGTATTGTCCGCCGTCGCAGCCGCCACGGTGTCGCTGGCAGGCTGCGTGGTCGAACCGCCGCGCACCCGCGTCGAATACCGTGAAGTAAAAGTAGTACAGGCGCCGCCGGCGCCGCTGGTGGAAGTGGTGCCGCCAGCTCCTTACCCCGATTCCTACTGGATCGGCGGCCACTGGAAGTGGGAAAACAACCGCTACGTCTGGAACAACGGCCATTGGGAGCAATCGCGCCCGAACATGGTTTTCCAGCATGCTTACTGGAGCAACGACGGTGGCCAATGGAATTTCCATCCGGGCCGCTGGGTGCAGATCAACAACACCTACAACACCACGCCGATCGTGATCAACGTCGCGCCGCCGCCGCCACGGGTGGAAATCATGACGCCGGCGCCTAGCCCGGACCACGTCTGGATCGGCGGCTACTGGCGCTGGAACAACGGCCGCCACGACTGGGTCAACGGTCATTGGGAAGCCCGTCGCGACGGTTACTTCTGGGCGCCCGGCCATTGGGTCCGCAACGGCAACGGCTGGACCTTTTCGGGCGGCTTCTGGCAACATTATTAACGTTGCCAATAGCGTCCTGACGCAGCCGTTGGCTCTCTGGGGCCAACGGCTTTCTTGCGCGATCAAAACCGGTGCTGGATGCCGCTGCTGATTGTATTGGACAAATTCCCCGCTTTGTTGGCATTCAGCTGCTCCCGGGCATACGAGGCGTACAGTTTGGTGCGCTTGCTCGCGTGATAGATGTAGCCGGCCTGGAAGTTCGACCCCTTGCCGCGCACATCGCTTTGCGTATCTCGCTTCATGTAATTCACCACCACTTGCTGCCGTCCTGCCCTGAACGGCAATGCAAACCCCAGCAGCCAATAATCCACCGCTCCGCGCGCGCCCAAAGTGGCGCGGTAGCGATCCCTGCCATACAAGGCCGATACCTTGGCCACGCCAAAATCGTAAGACCCAACCAGTTGCCATTTCTGTCCGAACTCGTTCTCTTGCGGCGCCCCGCTGCGATGGTTGCGGCCATAGCCGATGCCGCCAGAGAGCGCCTTCGATTCATAGTTGAAGCCCACATCTGTCGCCTTCACATCGCCTTCCTGCGACACCTTGGCCGCGCCATCGCTCGGATCGGGCTGATGGTAACGCACCCGCAAGCTGAAACCATTGAACACCGGGCTCATGTAGCCGACCGCATTGCTGGTGCGGTTGCGCACATTCAGCCAGCGCGTGCCGATCGCCGTGGCGCCGGCGTCGTGCACCACAAAGGTCACGTTCCTGGTGACTTGCGAATACAGCGGGGAGCCGCTTTCCTGCGCCGAATCCAGGCGCCCTAGCGCCAGCACGCCGAAGCCGCCGCGCAAGCCGACATAGGCGTTGCGAAAAAGCGGATCGACCGCCTGACCGGTATCGGCGCTGAAGCCGGCTTCCAGGCCGAACAAGGCGGTCATGCCAGCGCCCACGGATTCGCGGCCGCTGATACCCAAACGTGATGCGTTGTCGACGATCTTCATCGCGTTGCCGCCATTGCCGTTGACGCTGTCCATGCTCAGGTCGACGCGGCCGTAGACCTGCACCCGCTCGTCGATTTCGGCAAAAGCAGCGCCCGCCGGAACGGTGGCTGCAGCTGCCAGCAGCCCATTCATCAGTATTCTTTTCATTGCCTTGCTCCCGGATTGCTCTCCGCACCGAGCTGCCTCTGCGTCGCTGTGCCTGGCTGCAAACCGTGCCGCGCTTGCAGTGCTTCGACTGCCAGCTGCGGCCGCGTCGTCAAGCGGTACAGGGGCAGGTAAGCCGGATTGCCGTTCTCGGCTACAGGCGCCTGCAGCAAGCGGTTCGATACATAGCTGCTCTGCGATTCCGGCTCCAGCGCGGCGGCAGCCAGATTGGCCAGAGGCTGGTCAAGCGGCACGTAATACCAGCCGGCTGCGATCGTCAATGGCACAGGCTCGAGCTGGGTAGTCACCCGGATCACGTCGCCGGCGGCGCCAGTCGATCCCGTCACATCCTGTTTGCGTCCGGCGGACTGCGAGGTCAGACGATAGGCTTGCACGCCTTGTTCCGGCGCCATCTGCAATCTCTCGGCCACCAGATATACACTCACGCCGAGCGTTTGCAGACGTTCGGCCGCGCGCTGTTCCGAAGCCGGCATGAGATAGGCATAGGGACGCGGACGCTGCAGCCTCGGCTGGATCTCCAGGGCAGACTTCCAATCGACTTCGATGGCTTTTGGCTGGCCACTTTGCGCATCCAGCATGGCCAGCGTGTGGCGGCCGGGCGTCGCCACGCCAATCACATTCAGTACGCCCTGCCCCGCGCCGACGGCCACCTCCTGGCGTAGCTGCCGGTTCAGTGCCAGCACCTGCGGCGCCTGGCTGGCCGTGGTCCGCACTATCGATTCAATCGCGGTCAGGTGGGTATACACGCGCCGTTTGAAATGCGCCTTGCCGATGCCGACACCGCGCGTTTCCAGTAAAAAGGAAAAGGCGTTGCGCAAGCCGGCGATGTTGCGGCCGGTATCCGGACCGACGCCGCCCATCGCCACCGTCTTGTCATCCGTGCTCACGCTGGTGGTGTAATACCAGGAATGGCTCAGCGCACGGCGATCGAACTCCTGCAGCATTGGTTGGCGAAACAGCGATTCCGCTGCCGCTGCCTGCGCCGGCGGCAGATTCGCCACAGTAGCGAACTGAATCAGGCCATCATATTTTTGCAGCGCGCCGAATTTTTCCACCCAGCGGCCGCCGACGCTGAACTCATGGCTGTCGAGCACCACTTCCGGCTGATAGGCATTGAACACCTGCGCCAGCGCCTGTCCTTCCGGCGTCGCCAGCATCAGATGGTCGCGGTTGACGTCTCGTCCGTCCGCCAGGCCGCGCAGGAAGGCGGCACTGCCGTCAGGATTGGCCCGCGGCACGATCAGGATATTCACGTGCGCGAGGATATCTCCCAGTGCGCCGCGGGCAAGCATGCTGGCAAATGCCAGCGCCGCTTCGCCACCAGCCGGCTCATTGCCATGCTGCGAACCGATCAGCAGCACCGTCGGCTTGCCGTTTTTCATCAGTTCGGCGCCGCTGGCCGAGGGCGGTTCGGCAAACGCCAGCAGCGGAATCGCCCGCCCCTGCTGTGATAAGCCGAGCTGGCGCACGCGCATCGCCGGCGTTTGCGCGGCCAGCTTTTGAACAAAGGCCAGCATTTCCTGCTGCGATGTGAAATCGGTTTTGCCGGCAGCAAATGCCGGCGACTCTATGACGACGTCCGGATCCGGATACTGACTGGCGACGGCGTCAATCTCGACCAGCACCTTGGCCGGATCATATTGCGCGTTGGCAGGCGGCGGCAAAGCTGCCGCCAGTAGCAGCGCCACGGCACAAACAGATACGGCGCGACGGGCGGGGCGCGCACCAGGAAATAGCAAGGGGAAAACGATGGACATACAAGTCTCCTATTGTTGACGATTGAATTATTATTATTAAAAAATCAACAATAGAATATCAAATAATTAACTCTTCGTCGTCAAAATACGCCCTCATGCTAAAATTTTCCCTTGCGGTTTTATCCAAACCTTCTCTTTTCGGTTGTTCAGACTTCTCAGCGGAGAAAGAGGATGCGGCTATCGCGCATGGCTTGCCAAGAGCTAGGGTGGGCACGCTTTTGTGCCCACGCGGATACCAATACAGCGTGGGCACAAAAGCGTGCCCACCCTACACATAAAATTTTTTACACCTATAGAAAAGTCTGATGAATCCTCTTTTCCTTATTCGCAAAGTGTCTCTATGAACATCGTCATCCTCGCCGCTGGCATGGGCAAACGCATGCAGTCGGCGCTGCCGAAAGTGCTGCATCCATTAGCTGGGAAATCATTGCTGGAGCATGTGGTCGATACCGCGCGCAGCTTGTCGCCAACCCGGCTGTGCATCATCTACGGCCATGGCGGCGATGCCGTCCTGAAGCAGATCAACGGCGCCGACCTGAAGTTCGCCAAGCAGGAACCGCAGCTCGGCACCGGCCACGCAGTGGCTCAGGCCGTGCCGCAACTGGATGACACTGTATCGACGCTGGTGCTGTACGGCGACGTGCCGCTCACCTCCGGCGCCACGCTGCAACGCCTGGTCGACGCCGCCGGCGCCGACAAGCTGGCGATCCTGACAGTGCAGCTGCCGGACCCGAGCGGCTACGGCCGCATCGTCCGCGAGCATGACAAGATCGTCCGCATCGTCGAGCAGAAAGACGCCAGCGCCGCCGAGCGCGCCATCACCGAATGCAACACCGGCATCATGGTGGCGCCGACCCGCCAGCTCAAAGAGTGGCTGGCCAACCTCTCCAACAACAACGCTCAGGGCGAATACTATTTAACCGACATCGTCGCCAGCGCCGTCGCCGCCGGCACGCCGGTGGTATCGGCCCAGCCCGATGCCGTCTGGGAAACCCTGGGCGTCAACAGCAAGGTGCAGCTGGCGGAACTGGAACGGACACATCAACGCAGCATTGCCGAACGTTTACTGGAACAAGGCGTCACCTTGCTTGATCCGTCCAGGCTGGACGTGCGCGGCGCGCTCAGCTGCGGCCGCGACGTCAGCATTGATGTCGGCTGCATCTTCGAAGGCGATGTCCGCATCGAAGACGGCGCCGTGATCGGCGCCCATTGCGTCATCAAGAATGCCAGCATCGGCCGCGGCGCCAACATCAAACCCTTCTGCCATATCGAAGATGCGGTGGTCGGCGCTGCGTCGCAGATCGGCCCGTATGCGCGCCTGCGCCCTGGCACCGAACTGGGCGAGGACGTCCACATCGGCAATTTCGTTGAAGTCAAGAACAGCCAGATCGCCGCGCACAGCAAGGCCAACCACCTGGCCTACGTCGGCGACGCCACGGTCGGTTCGCGCGTCAACATCGGCGCCGGCACCATCACCTGCAACTATGACGGCGCCAACAAATTCCGCACCATCATCGAAGACGACGCCTTTATCGGCAGCGACAGCCAGCTGGTGGCGCCGGTGCGCGTCGGCAAAGGCGCCACGCTCGGCGCCGGCACCACGCTGACCAAGGATGCGCCGGAAGGCAAGCTGACCGTCTCGCGTGCGCGCCAGGTCACCATCGACAACTGGCAGCGGCCGGTGAAGACCAAGAAGTAAAGCAACGACTGCGGTAAATCAGCAGGCCATGGATAGTCCCGGCGACAGCCGGCGCTATCCATTTTTTTTACACCGCCAGCCGGGTCTCGAACTTGCTGCGGTGGATAGAGAAATAAGTACGCACGTTGCGCACATTCTTTTGCGCGGCAAACAGCTGGTGCGCCAGCGCGTGGTAAGCCGCCATGTCCGCCACCTGCACCACCAGCACGAAATCCGGTCCCGGCGAGACCCGGTAGCATTGCAGCAGCAGCGGCTCGGCCGCCGCCAGCGCCTCAAACTCCACCAGCCGCTCGTCGGCCTGGTTGTCCAACGTAACTTCGACGATTGCGGTCAATCCGGCGCCAACCTTGTCCGGCGCCACGATCGCCACCTGCCGCAGGATGATGCCGGCATCGGTCAAGCGCTTGACGCGCCGCAGGCAGGTCGGCGCCGAGGCATGCACCTGCTGCGCCAGCTGGTGGTTGGTTTGCGCGGCATCGGCCTGCAAGGCATTCAGAATTCGCTTGTCCAGCTCGTCGAGGATGATTTCCATATGGGAACGTGCAATTTGTTGAATATGTGTGACTATATATGAAATATTATTTCACCATATTTATATTATGAAATATTTGACGATGTTATTGCTCATATAGATCATTTATTTCACAGCCGCTCGCCTAAGATACGCCTATTCTTGAATTTCACCTTATTGATGAGGAAAAGACCATGTGCGGTATCGTCGCAGCAGTTGCTCAGATTAATGTCACTCCTATCCTGCTGGAAGGGCTGAAACGGCTCGAGTACCGCGGCTACGATTCCTGCGGCGTCGCCTTGCATATCGACGGCAAGCTGCAGCGCTCGCGCAGCACCTCGCGCGTGGCCGACCTCGAAAGCCAGATGGAAAAGGCGCAGTTGTCCGGCTTTACCGGCATCGCCCACACCCGCTGGGCCACCCACGGCGCGCCGGCCACCCACAACGCCCACCCGCATTTCTCGCGCGACCGCATCGCCCTGGTCCACAACGGCATCATCGAAAACCACGACGAACTGCGCGCCGAACTGCAAGCAGCCGGCTACCACTTCGAAAGCCAGACCGACACCGAAGTGATCGCCCACCTGGTTGATCACATGTATAGCGGCGACCTGTTCGCCACCGTGCAGCAGGCCGTCAAACGCCTGACCGGCGCCTATGCAATCGCCGTGTTCTGCGTCGACGAACCGCATCGCGTGGTCGCCGCGCGCCAGGGCTCGCCGCTGATCGTCGGCGTCGGCCAGGGCCAGAATTTCGTCGCCTCCGACGCCATGGCGCTGGCCGGCACCACCGACCAGATCATCTACCTGGAAGAAGGCGACGTGGTCGACCTGCAATTGCAACGCGTCTGGATCGTCGACGCCGCCGGCAAGTCCGTCGAGCGCGAAGTGAAAACCGTGCACGCCTACAGCAGCGCAGTCGAACTCGGCCCTTACCAGCACTACATGCAAAAGGAAATCTTCGAACAGCCGCGCGCCATCGCCGACACCCTGGAAGGCGTCACCGGCATCATGCCGGAACTGTTCGGCGACGGCGCCTTCAAGGTCTTCGAGCAGATCGACTCGGTCCTGATCCTGGCCTGCGGCACCAGCTACTACGCCGGCCTGACAGCAAAATACTGGATCGAATCTGTCGCCAAGATCCCAGTCAACGTCGAGATCGCCAGCGAATACCGCTATCGCGACAGCGTGCCGAATCCGAACTCGCTGGTAGTCACCATTTCACAAAGCGGCGAAACCGCCGACACCCTGGCCGCGCTCAAACACGCCCGCTCACTCGGCATGCTGCACACGCTGACCATCTGCAACGTCGCCACCAGCGCCATGGTGCGCGAATGCGCGCTGGCCTACATCACCCGCGCCGGCGTCGAAGTCGGCGTCGCCTCGACCAAAGCCTTCACCACCCAGCTGGCCGCACTGTTCCTGCTGACCCTGGCGCTGGCGCAAAGCAAAGGCCGACTCAGCGACGAAGAGGAAGCCGCCCACCTGAAGGCCATGCGCCACCTGCCCGCGGCACTGCAAAGCGTGCTGGCGCTGGAGCCGCACATCGTGGCCTGGGCCGAAGCCTTCGCGCGCAAGGAAAACGCCCTGTTTCTGGGTCGCGGCATCCACTACCCAATCGCCCTGGAAGGCGCCTTGAAGCTCAAGGAAATCACCTACATCCACGCCGAAGCCTACGCCGCCGGCGAACTCAAGCACGGTCCGCTGGCGCTGGTGACGGAAGAAATGCCGGTGGTCACTGTGGCGCCCAACGATGCATTGATCGAAAAGCTGAAATCGAACATGCAGGAAGTGCGCGCACGCGGCGGCCAGCTCTATGTGTTTGCCGATGCCGATTCGCACATCAAGTCAAGCGAAGGCGTGCACGTGATCCGCTTGCCGGAAAACTATGGTTTGCTGTCGCCGATTTTGCATGTGGTGCCGTTGCAGCTGCTGTCGTATCACACGGCGTTGGCGCGGGGGACGGATGTTGACAAGCCTCGGAATTTGGCTAAGTCGGTTACTGTCGAATAGGGTACGCCAACAGCTTCGACCATGTTGTTCCTTACAATTAAAGTCGAAAACAGGTCATTAAAGTCGAAAACATTGGTGGCCCTTCAGAACAAAGATGCTAACTACTGGAAAACGCCCATTAGTTGGGGATGCGACTAGGCTATTAGTTTTGGATACAAACTGGGAACAAGGCTGGAAACACTTCTGCTGTAGGGTGTACCAGCTGGTTCGCGCTAACCTTTCCTGGTGGCGTTAACCTCGGCTCATGAATGGGCACCTAATGCGTGTTGCGACAAGCAGCAAGCGCCGCCATCACATGGTCAAGCAGGTTCCTTGAGCGGCTGCAATGCGGCTGCGGAAATTGATGTTGACGGGATTGGCCTGCCTCAGATGTAATGCTGAACGGCGGGTTCAATTCACATAGCTGCCGTTCGCCGATTCAAATAGCAAACACTTTGGCGTCACATTTTTTTGAATGGCCGGTTTCTAAACTTTGAGAGACCGGACCCGACCCATTGCTGTCCTTCGTCACTACCGGTAAGCGGTCACTCAGGTTTGTCAAAAGCATTATTTCAAATTTAATGCAATAAGTGAAAATCCTCCGTCAATCGTTTTAATCATTATCCTGTTCGACTTCGATGACGTACCTATTGGCCAACCATCGACCCTTCCAATTATGTGACCAGTCCCGATGTCGACAATTTCGAAAAACGTTTGGCGTCGTACGTAGCTCAAGGCGGCATATTTTCCATCAGCAAATAACTTTATATTCGCATTATCTGCAGAAAATCCAGTTTTGTCGGCATCCACGTTTCCTCGAATGTTCCATTTTTCTTCGCCTTGGGTCGTATAGGCACGAACAAAGGTTATTTGTTGTGAGCCCATGAACGCGCCGCCGAAAGCGGTGATGAGTAGCTGATAGGCGTCGGAAAATGCAACCGAACTTCCTGTGGACTCTGTGTTCTGCCACACGGAATTCCGGCTAGGAAAGTTGACTAAGTTCTCTATCTGACCATTTTCAAACGAGAGGGATTGCAACCGTGCGCCGTTGTCACCGATATACACTAGTTTTCTTGGCGGCCCATTTCTAGGCAAAAGGACCCCCGCGTGCTTTAGCGGAGCTAATGCAAGGCTAGACTGTGTTGTTGTATTAAATACTGTAGTGTTAGCTCCGCCATATGGTCTAAGGATGAAAGCTTTTCGGTCATTGGTAGAGTCGACCACTTCGCAATCATCGCCACGTGCAGGCACGCTGTTAATATTATCGGCATCGCATTTCTCAAACGGTGAAGCGCCGTTTGCTACTCCCACGTTGCAAAGCGGGCTGCGAATACTAATGATATTTGTGCAGATTAAATTGTTTGGAATGATTTCTTGGCGCATCGCAGCGTCAAAAAAACCAGTTGCTCCTAATCTAGTAACGCGTGCGTCGCTGTCATGCCATGCCAATATAGATTCGTCCGCGCACTCCAATACAACTGATGAACCATCATCTGATAGCATTGCCCTTTCGCCCGGAAACGCAGAACCGTACGTAGGTTTCCGAACTGGGCAGTCATGAAAATTCGCAATTGTTGTTACTGCTGATGCCTGTAGTGCCAAGACCTCAGGATTGGCTTCCGAGAAGTAGGCCGCGAGACATAAGACGATTACTCCACTTGCAACGTTTTTAAAGGTGGTGTATCTCATTTTAAAAAGCCTTTGCGGCAGGTTCACTCATCAATTGACCGGACACTTCTGGCAGTTTTACGCAAATTGAGTATCGGACGCCAATGGCAGGTATTGGCCGAACTCAGACAATGACGCGTGACTGTATCGGCTTTTGAAAAGTCATTTCTCTAGCAATCGTAAATGCATACACAGTGGCTTATCCCTTACATTTTTGATCTGTTGGAATCTGCCGGACCCCTTCTGCGGGCGCCCCCGTTACTTCATCAATAATTTGTACGGCGCAGTGCATCCCGTTTCCTGATTGTGTCGCGCGATAAGTTCGACCGGCACTTGGAACAATCTCAAATTCTACAGAACATTTACTGTCGCAAAGAGGGGCTCCGCAGCTATACGTCGGGCCCGATAGTTTGCTCAATGTCCTGACAACGAGATATTTTTTTTCGTCCGCTTTCAACTGAATTTTCTTTTCGCCAGCGTACATCGCTGTAAAATTTCCGAGAGACTCCCCTGGAGGTTTCGAGCATTGCGCATCTGAATAATACAGCCATGAAGACATTGTGAGGTGTGGGTGATTCGTGACGATATGAAGTGTGGTCTGTGCAGCATCTTTTTGAGGCTCCACGTAGGGGCTTGCACAGCCTCCCAGGAGCAATGCCAATAAAACTGGACTTAATATCGCGGCCATAGTCGTCATATGATTACCAAATGGTTGTTGTAAACAAGGGTTAAATGGGGTTTTATTTTTGCCTTGTTGACGAGCTGATGAGGGGGACTTAATTAAGTGGTGAGGATCGAGATATGTTGCCATATAGAAATCATTAGAACAACATTAATTTTATTAAATTCTCGACTACTCGGATAAAGGGAAATAGATTTGCGCAGCTGGATGCGTAAAAGTATGTCTGCTTTCGAATCGTGACATTGGCCGTCTTCTTGTGGCCGATTGTACGCGTTCAGCATTATGGCAGAAAGCGGCCATGCGGCTTCGTGCGAAACGACTGCCGCATGACCGGCATAAACAGTGCTTGCTAGATCTCTGTCTGTTCTGAAATTTCCAGAGCGTCGTCTACTTCAATACCCAGGTAACGAACTGTGCTTTCCAGTTTCGTGTGGCCAAGCAAAAGCTGGACGGCACGTAGATTTTTTGTCCGCCTGTAGATCAATGTCGCTTTGGTTCGTCGCATGGTGTGCGTGCCATAGATTGTTGAGTCGAGACCGATAGCTGAAATCCACCGATGCACGATCCGAGCATACTGCCGTGTTGAAACATGGGGGGACTTCTTGAGACGGCTCGGAAATAGGTACTGCGCCGGCTTTAGGTTCGCCTTATCGATCCAGGCCGCAATTGCGGTTCTGGTTGGTTCTGTCAGCTCAAATTGCACTGTCCGTTGAGTCTTTCGCTGCACGACCATTGTCCGGTTTAAAATCTGATTGCCGTGCGTGACATCGCGAACACTCAGATTGACGAGATCGCAACCGCGCAACTTGCTGTCGATTGCAAGGTTGAACATCGCCAGGTCTCGAATCTGCTGGCTGTTTTGGAGGTGGATTCGGATTGCCCAGATATCCTTTGGCTTGAGTGGCGGCTTTTGCCCGATCAGCTTGCCTTTGTTCCAGGGTTCCCCAGTGTGAGTTGATTCCATGTCAAACTCCTTCGTGGTTGGTCGAAGTCTGATTGTGTTACTTTGGCTACGTCAGCATGCCACCTCGGGGAGCGAATCACTTGATGGCCGCTTTCTGGATTAACGCCGAATGCGTACAATCGGCCAGGAACGGTCGCTGACGAATTCAGCCCAAAGCGGACATCTGGACGCCATCGTCGTATGCTAGCGACCCATCAATCGAGCGATACGCGAGCTTGAAAGCAGCTGCTATAGACTATTTCTTACTTCAAAACTCCCAGGTATAAAAAAGCTCATTGTTGGGAGTGGGCAGACTCAGGAAAATACATGAAAAAAAATATCGGAATACTACTTTCAAAATTGGTATTGCTCTGCACTGTTCTCGCGTCATGCACATCTTCTCAAGTACTAACCTCTCAAGCTCCTCCGTATCCTGAGGAGGCGTTACGCTATGGGTTAGAAGGTGATGTAGTTGTCGAGTACTATCTTAACAACGAAGGGCGTGCAGAAAATGTTCGGGTTACGAAAAGTAGCGGGTGGAAAATATTAGACGACGCGACCGTAGCATCAACAAGAAATTTGCACTTTCCCGTTGGTTCAGGAAATGACGCTCCGGCAAAGACACATAAGATCAAAACTTCTTGGAAATTGAATAACGTTCAAGCTTCGTCTCCTTCATATATCATTACTGGCAGCTGCGCCAAATCCGAGCGATTTATCGACTTTAGAAATTCGAAGGAAGGAGACGGATTGTTGGCCCGCTTTCTAACAGGTGTTGATGGCCGGCCTTTTGGAATTAAGATTGAGGATAGCGCGGTTGATCAAGTCACGATAGATTCTGCAGTGGCATTTATTCAAAACTGCAGCTTCACACCGAGCATAAATTTGCATGATGGGCACATTGTCGTCGGAAGTGGCTTTGCTCGACTCATCCCTAGGCCATAGAGAAAAGAAAAACGTACACCAATTGGGCAGTTATCGTCGAGTGGAGATATAACGGTCACGTCATTGATGGCTCAGCGATTTTGCTAGTAAATATCCAGTCGGGAGAAGTTGTCAATTTGGCGGATGGCTGCACTCGGCCAAGAGCTGCCTGTCGACAATATCGCCGTTAGCTGTCATTCGTGTTTCTCAGGTTGTCCATTGATTGCCGACAATGCAATCTTCACCTACACTTAGTGCTATATGGACTGGTGCCAAAGGTGTCCGTCTTTCCTGGATTTTTATGTTTCCTGTTAAATCGGCCGATCTGCACGAACGCCAATCCCCTTGCGGCTTTG
>Ga0210409_10005456_pt1 | contig 13364 bp, 10 predicted proteins | sample IncBWH17MmetaG_FD_161649 | JGI IMG/M metagenome (GOLD analysis project Ga0210409, IMG submission 161649) | Forest soil microbial communities from Barre Woods Harvard Forest LTER site, Petersham, Massachusetts, United States - Inc-BW-H-17-M | ecosystem: Environmental > Terrestrial > Soil >... | reverse complement strand
GCTTCAAATAACGGTGTCGTTCCGGCGATTGCAGAATTTCCGGGAATGAGTGCTTTTTCTTCAGGGAGGGAACATGCGCTTTCGAATGACGATCGTGATCGGTGTCTTGCTGGCATTCGCGGGAACGAGCAGGGCGGCGGAAGAGACTGCGCTGCTGGCTCATGCACCGACGTTGAGCAAAACGGAAGTCGTTTTTGCCTACGGCGGCTATCTCTGGAGCGTGCCGCGCGACGGCGGTGATGCGCGGCAATTGACCACCGGAGGGCATGAAGGCTTGCCGGTGTTTTCGCCGGACGGCAAGTGGGTCGCGTTCACCGGGCAATACGACGGGAACACCGACGCTTACGTGATGCCGTCGGGCGGGGGCGAACCGAAGCGGCTCACGTCTCACCCCGGTACAGACGTCGCCGTGGGTTGGACTCCCGACGGAAAGCGCGTGCTCTTTACTTCGGACCGCGAAGCGTATGCCGATTTTGACCGTCTCTACACCGTTTCCGTCGAAGGTGGAGCGCCCGATGTTTTGCCGATGTGGCGCGCGGAAAACGCCTGGTTCTCTCCGGACGGGACACGCATTGCCTACGTGCCCAATCTGCTGTGGCAAGTGGCCTGGAAGCGCTACCGCGGCGGGCAGACCACGCCGATTTATATCGTGCGTCTGAGCGACCTGGCGCTCGAAAGAGTCCCGCGCGAAAATTCCAACGACGCGCACCCAGTGTGGTTTGGCGACACGGTTTATTTTCTTTCCGACCGCAACGGGCCGGTGACGCTTTTCGCGTACGACACGAAGTCGAAGACTGTGAAGCAGGTAATCGAGAACAAAGGGCTCGATTTCAAGTCGCTTTCCGCAGGCCCCGATGCGCTTATCTATGAACAGTTCGGCGGCGTCTATGTTTTTGATCCGAAGGACGGCAAATCGAAAAAGGTAAGCATTCGAATCGCCGGCGACTTGCCTGCCACGCGTCCGCATTTCGAAAAAGTTGGTGACAAAATCCAGAATGCCGCGATTTCACCGACCGGCGCGCGCGCCGTTTTCGAAGCCCGCGGCGAAATCCTGACGGTTCCCGGAGAAAAGGGCGACATCCGCAATTTGACGCGCACGGCAGCGGTGGCCGAGCGCGATCCGGCGTGGTCGCCGGACGGGAAATCGATCGCTTTTTTCTCGGATGAATCCGGCGAATACGCACTGCATATCGCTGACCAATCGGGTTCAGGAACGGTGAAAAAAATCAATCTGGGGAATCCTCCTTCATTCTTCTATGGCCCATTGTGGTCGCCGGACAACAAAAAAATTGCCTATACCGACAAGCGCCTGAATCTCTGGTACGTCGACGTGGAGAAGGGCGCGCCTGTGAAGGTGACCTCGGACCGTTACGACGATCCCACTTCTTCACTCAGCCAGTCCTGGTCTCCCGACAGCAAGTGGCTGACCTATGGCAAGTATCTCGAAAATCACCAGCGCGCCGTTTTTGTGTACTCGCTGGAAACCGGAAAGGAATCGCGCATCACCGATGGCATCAGCGACGCGCGTTATCCCGTTTTCGACAAGGGAGGAAAGTCGCTGTACTTCGCCGTCAGCACAGACATGGGACTTTCCGCGGGCTGGCTCGATCTGTCCAGTTTCCAGCATCCCGTTCTGCGAAATATTTATGCGGCCGTCCTTAAGAAGGGCGATGCATCGCCCGTCGAACCGCAGAGCGACGAAGAAAAGGCCGCCGAGGAGAAAAAGGACGCGGCGGGCGGAGATAAAGGCAAGGACGCTGACAAGGGTAAAGAAGGAGAAAAGGGCAAGGAAGGAGAGAAAAAAGGCGAGAAGAAAGAAGAAGCCGTCAAAGTCACCATCGATCTCGACGGCATCGGCCAGCGCATCGTGGCCTTGCCGATTAAAGCAGCAAACTACGTGAGCCTGGACACCGGTAAAGCCGGGACGCTCTTCCTTTCGGAAATCGTGGACGTTCCGCGGTTCGAAGGCCCGACTCCCGTGACGGTCTCGAAGTTTGATCTGACCACGCGGAAGACCGAGCCGTTCCTTGGCGGAATCAGTGGCTTCACAGTGTCCTCGAACGGAGAAAAGGTGCTGTACCGGCAGGGCCCCGGCTGGTTCATCGCTAAGACAGACGCTGCGCCGAAGCCGGGCGACGGCGCCCTCAACCTGGGAGAAATGGAGGTCTACGTTGACCCGCGCGTCGAATGGAACCAGATGTACCACGAAGTGTGGCGCATCGAACGCGACTTCCTCTACGACCCGAATCATCACGGATTGGACATCAACGCCGCGGAGAAAAAGTATTCCGCGTATCTGAAAGGTTTGGGAGGACGCGGGGACCTGAACTATCTGTTCCAGGAAATGCTCGGAGAAATCACCATCGGCCACATGTTCATCGGCGGCGGCGATATCCCCAAGCCCAACCAGGTGAAGGGTGGGTTGCTTGGCGCGGACTACAAGGTCGAGAACGGCCGCTACCGTTTCGCGCGCATTTACAACGGGGAGAATTGGAATCCCGATCTGCGAGCGCCGCTGACGCAGCCGGGCGTGGACGTGAAGCCGGGTGATTACTTGCTGGAAGTGCAAGGGCGCGACGTCCGGCTACCGGCAGAAGTCTACAGCTTCTTCGAAAACACCGCTGGCAGGCAGATCAAAATCAAAGTCGGTCCGAACGCAGACGGCAAAGACGCGAGAGAAGTCACGGTGGTGCCCCTGCCGAGCGAATTTCCTTTGCGCAACCGTGCCTGGGAAGAAGACAACCGGCGGAAAGTGGACGAGCTGAGCGGAGGCAAGTTGGCTTACGTCCACGTTCCGGATACCGCGGTCGGCGGCTGGCTCAATTTCAACCGCTTCTACTTCGCGCAAGTCGGCAAGCAGGGCGCTGTTATCGACGAGCGCTACAATCACGGCGGCGAAGTGGCGGACTACATCATCGACATGCTGAAGCGCCCGCTGCGCAACTGCGCCATCTCCCGCGAAGGCGAAGCGTTTTGTTCGCCGCTCGCGCAAATCTATGGGCCCAAAACGATGATCATCAATGAAATGTCCGGCTCGGGCGGCGACGCGCTTCCGTGGATGTTCAAGCAGGACAAGATTGGGCCGCTGGTCGGTACGAAAACCTGGGGCGGGCTGGTCGGAATCTACGGCTATCCTCCGCTGCTGGACGGAGGTTTTGTCACCGCTCCGCGCGTGGGCATTTATGGCTTGCACGGAGAGTGGGAAGTGGAAAACCATGGCATTGCGCCGGACATCGAGCAGGAAAATGATCCCGCGTCGGTTTCCGCTGGCCATGACCGGCAACTGGAGAAAGCGGTGGAAGTCACGATGGAAGCTCTGAAGAAGAATCCCGTCGTGATTCCCGAGCATCCGCCGTATCCGAGCTATCACAAAAAGTAGCCGAAGCGCGATTCACTTTGTAGGGGCGCAGCTTGCTGCGCTCCTACCGCTGCGGTTACGCTAGTCGCTCCCCCGTCTTTCTCTAAGCCCCAGCGAACAAATTACTGACCTGCGTCAAATCGCTTCGTTGTGCGAAGGGCATTGGTCACAATGGTGTGCTATTTTTGAGGGCTTGGTTCTCTTATGCCGGAACTTCCCGAAGTCGAAACCGTAGCGCGCGGATTGCGCCAGGCGATCCTCGGCCGCCGCATCCTCTCCATTACCCTGGGCAAGACCGATTTCATCGACGATCCTCTGGCCTTGGAACAGCACTTGCCGGGCCGCCAGATCGAAGCCGTCGAGCGCTACGGAAAATTCATGCTGCTGCGGCTTTCGGCCGTGAAGGAAGCAAATCGCGTCCCCGCCAATGGAGATGCTGCGCCCGCGTCATTGCTCGTTCATCTCGGAATGACAGGGAATCTTGCGCCGATTCCGGCGGACTACCCTCGGGAAAAACACACTCATGTCTCCCTGCTCCTGAATGACGGCCGCGAATTGCGCTACACCGACGCGCGGCGCTTTGGGCGCATCGCTTACCTGACGGAAGCGCTGCTTGCCGAGGAGCTTCAGGGCTTCGGCGCAGATCCGCTGGAAGTAGGCAAAGAGGAATTTGCGAAAAGAGTTCACGGCCGGCGTGCGCGAATAAAGGCGCTTCTCCTGGATCAGAGCGTGCTCCGCGGTGTAGGAAATATTTATGCCGATGAAAGTCTCTGGCGCGCGAAAGTTCATCCGGCGCGGCTCGGGGCGCAACTGAGCCGCAAGCAAGCAGAGACCTTGCGGCGCGTGTTGCAGGATATTTTGCAGAAAGCAATTGTGTTGCGCGGATCTTCCATTTCCGATTTTCTTGACGCCACGGGCGAGCCGGGAGAATATCAGCGACACCACCGGGCCTACGGCCGCGAAGGAAAAAATTGTTACCGCTGCAAGTCCTTGATTCGGCGCGCGATTGTGGCTGGGCGAAGCAGTTATTTCTGTCCGAAATGCCAGCCATCCCCGCACGGATTCGCCATGTTGCCGTTGCCGCGGCCCAGAGAAAAAAAGAAAAAGATAACGCAGAGACGCAGAGAGCGCCGGGGAATCACAGAGAAATAAAGGGAAATCCGAGTGCGAACGGTTCTCCAGAGAGTCAGCCGAGCGAAAGTGACAGTGGAAGGTCGAATGACGGGCGAAATCGGCGCCGGGCTGATGATCCTGCTCGGTGTCGGCCGCGAAGATACTTCTGCCGTCGCCGCGACGCTTGCGGAAAAGTGCGCGAACCTGCGCATCTTCGAAGACGAGCAGGGCAAGATGAATCGCTCGCTTCTCGACGTGAAAGGCAGCGCGTTGGTCGTCTCGCAATTCACGCTTTATGGCGACGCGCGCGGGCAGCGGCGGCCGAGCTTCATCACTGCCGCCCCGCCGGAGCTCGCCAAATCGCTTTACGACGAATTCTGCGAGGCGCTCCGAAAACTTGGTGTTACGGTTGCAACGGGAATTTTTCAGGCAATGATGTCCGTGGAGCTGGTTAATGAAGGCCCGGTCACGATTCTCCTCGATTCCGACAAAACGTTCTAAGCGCGCAGTCGCGACGGATAACGCGCAAAAGTGGACGAAAGCTGCCGTCTTGCGGGAACTGAAGGCGCTCGCGGATCCGAAAGTGCGCGCGAAAATGGCGTACTTTGGCGTGAATGTTCCGAAAGCGCATGGAGTTTCCGCGCCGGTGCTCCAAAAACTCGCAAGACATATCGGGAAAGATCATCAACTGGCGCACCAGCTTTGGAAGTCCGGCATTCACGAAGCGAAAATCCTGGCGACGTTCATCGGCGAATCGGAAAAAGTCACTGCGTCGGAGATGGAGCGATGGGTCCGTGATTTCGACTCCTGGGACGTGGTGGACGCAGCGTGCTGCTATCTTTACGCGCAGGCCCGCCCCGCCTGGAGCAAAGCGGCGGCCTGGAGCAACAGGCGCGAAGAATTTGTGAAGCGTGCCAGTTTCTCGCTGATAGCGTACCTCAGCTACAAGGACAAGACGGCCGCGGACGGGCGCTTCGTACGATTTCTGCGGGTGATCGAGCGGGAAGCGTACGATGAACGAAACTTCGTGAGGAAAGCCGTCAACTGGGCGCTGCGAAATATTGGCAAACGAAACGCCCGGCTCAACCGGGAAGCCATCCGTTCGGCGGAGAGAATCCGGCGGCAGGGCTCGCGCGCGGCACGCTGGATTGCCGCAGACGCGCTTCGCGAATTGAATAGTGCCGCCGTGCAAGCGCGATTGCGACGAAAGGCCGGGTGAAAAAAAACGCCATGGTCCAGGGAAAAGAGAACAAACTGACAATCCGGCGCGCAAAGAGCACCGATGCGCCGCGGCTCGCGGAGCTTGCCGGACAGCTCGGTTACCCCTCGACCACTAGGCAGTTGCGCCAGAGGTTGCGTGCGATCCAGCCGGCTTCGCAAAATGCGATTTTTGTAGCCGACTCGTCCAAGGACGGCGTTATCGGCTGGCTGCACGTAAGCAGAGAGCCGCTTTTGGAAAGCGAGATTCGCGCCGAAGTGAACGGGTTGGTCGTCGCGGATGGGCAGCGCAGCCTCGGTGCCGGCGCGCTTTTGCTCGAAGCCGCGGAGGCCTGGGCGCGCAAGCACGGCTGCAAAAGCATGTCCGTGCGCTCCAACGTGATTCGCGAGCGTGCACATAAATTCTACGAACGCAACGGCTACGAGCATTACAAGACCCAGAAATCCTTCCGCAAACCGCTGTAATTCGCAGTGAACGTCTCGCAGTAACTCATCGGAGGCAACCCCGGCACGGATTTGGCGGTATATATCGCATTGCGATATACTTAATCTATGGCGAAAGAAATCACTACCGCCGAATACCGGGCCCTCGCCGAACTGCGCTACTGCATTCGCAAATTCGTGCGCGATGGCGACATCGTCGCGCGTTCCGCGGGCCTGGAGCCGCAGCAATACCTGCTCCTGCTGGCGATTCGCGGTATGCCTGAAGGCCAAGATCCCACCATCCGCTCCCTGGCGGAGCGGCTCGCGCTGAAGCACCAGAGCACCGTCGAGCTGATCGACCGCCTGGAATCGCACGGTTATGTCCGCCGGGCCCGCAGCCGCGACGACCGCAGGCGCGTGCTGGTATCGCTCCAGCCGCGCGGCGAGCAATTACTCGAAGAAGTGGCGCAGCAACGCATCAGCGAACTGCGCTCCAGCGGCACTGCTTTTGTGAATGCCATCAGCGCCTTGCTGGAAGCCGGGCGTTCCCCGCGGAGCAGGAAGCGGCCAAGGAGAATTCCCGGAAGCGGGGTAAAGCATACTCGTGAGTGACGCCCTGGCCAGAGATCCACCGGAAGCCGGAGGGTCTGCCTCGAATAAATGGCGGGATGGTTCTTCACGGCAATGGAACGCCTTTCTGCGCGAGCGCGAGGAACAGGTTTTTCTGGTCCTGACGCTGCTGATCGGCGCGCTCGTGGGACTGGTGGTTGTCGCCTTCATTCTCGTTACGGAGCGATTTGGGGCGCGGCTCTATCCAGCGGGGGGCGCGGCGTGGCGCAGGCTGCTTGTTCCCGTTGCGGGTTCGCTCGGCATGGGCTATCTGCTTTACCGCTTTTTTCCCGATGCACGCGGCAGCGGAGTTCCGCAAACAAAAGCGGCGCTCTACGCTCGCGGCGGGCGAATCAGCCTGCGCACGGTAATTGGAAAATTCTTTTGCACCTCTGCCTCGCTGGCCAGCGGGCTCCCGCTCGGCCGCGAAGGCCCAGCAGTGCAAGTCGGCGCTGGTATCGCCTCCGTGCTGGGCCGCAAGCTGGGATTGCGTCCGGAAAAAATAAAAGCGCTGGTGCCGGTGGGAGCCGCGGCCGCGATTGCCGCTGCGTTCAACACGCCTCTGGCCGCGGTTTTGTTCACGTTGGAAGAGGTTGTAGGAGACCTGCACGCGCCGATGCTGGGTTCGGTGGTGCTGGCTTCCGCGACGTCGTGGGCGATGTTGCGTTTGCTCTTGGGAAACGATCCGTTGTTTCAGGTCCCGCAGTATCAGCTGGTGCATCCGGGAGAACTGGGAATTTACGCGATACTTGGAGTGGCCGGCGGCTTTGTCTCGGTGGCGTTTACGAAACTCCTGACTTGGATGCGGGCGCGCTTTCTGCGCTTCCCGAAGAAGACCGTGTGGTTCCAGCCCGTGGCTGGCGGACTGATGGTCGGAGTGATGGGCTGGTTCGTGCCGCAACTTCTCGGCGTGGGATACAAACATGTCGGCGAAGTGCTGAACGGCCGGATGGCGCTGCGGTTGATGATCCTGCTGCTGGCGCTGAAGCTCGTTTCCGTGGCCACCAGCTACGCTTCGGGCAACGCGGGCGGCATTTTCGGGCCAAGTTTGTTTCTCGGGGCGATGCTGGGAGGAATTGTCGGAACATTGGCCCAGCGGTTGCTCCCGGACTACGTCGCTTCGCCGGGCGCCTACGCCCTTGTGGGCATGGGTACGGCGTTTGCGGGGATCGTTCGTGCGCCGATGACCTCCGTGGTGATGATTTTCGAAATCACGCGCGACTATGCCGTCATCGTGCCGCTGATGATTTCCAGCTTGGTGAGCTTCTTCATCTCCTCGCGATTCCAGAAGGAGCCGATTTACGAAGTCCTGGCGCATCAGGACGGCATCCACCTGCCGAAGGCCGAGACGCGCCAGCAGGAAGGGCAGCGCCAGGTGGCACAAGCCATGCGCGATGCCACAGAGGTATTGAACGCGGAGTTGACCGTTCAGCAGGCGCTTGAGAGATCGAAGGCCAGCGGAATTCACGCTTGGCCCGTCGTGGATGAGCGCGGCGTGATCGGCGTGATCAGCCTGCAAAGCCTGAACCTGGCGAGTGACAATGTTTCGGCCGACAAGCGGCTGAGCGAACTTGTGGATCCGACCGATTTCCCACATGTCCATCCGGACCACTCGCTTCATCTGGCGCTGGACCGCATGGGCGCGAGCCAGATGGACCTCTTGCCGGTGGTAAACCGTGCCAACGTGCATCAACTCGAAGGCGTGGTGACGTTGCAGGATGTATTGGCGCTGTACGGCGTAGCGGGGTGGAGCGAGTCGTGATCGCGAGTGCTCACGCGGCTGAAACGAAGCTCAGAAACCCCCGCCGCCGCCGCCGCCGAAGCCGCCGCCGGAGAAGCCGCCACCACCGCTGAAGCCGGAGCCTCCGGAACTGCGCGGGGCGGATGCCATGACGCTGCTGGCGCGAGCCGTCATGGCGTGCAAGTCGTTGGTGAAATAAATGGGATAAAAATTGGGGCCGTACCCGCCGCGGTACCACTCCGGCGGTTGCGTCATGATGCCCTGAAAGGCTTTGCTCCAGTTTTTCTCGACGCCGAGGGCCATGGCAAAAGGCAAAAACTTTTCAAACATCTGCGGGGTCTTGATGGTGCGGTTGAAACGGTCGGAATCCACATGAATCAGGAAATCCTCGAAGCCGAGAACGCCTTCCAAGGCGCGTGCACCCTGCTCGGTGTGCGCGGGCATGAACCAGCCGAAGGCGCAAATCACAATGGCCGATAGAACTCCGGCGATGATGAAGGTGAGCGGCGCCATGCCCATGCTAGAAGCGATGGCGCTCCCGCCCCAAATGGAAAGAATGCCGATGACGACGCCCGCACCGAGATAACCGGCGCGCACGCTATCCGGACGGCGGCGGTAGTAGCCGTGGGTAACGAGCGATTCGAAAATGCGGTTCTTGATGTCCGGCAGGTTCTTGTAAAAGTGGTTTTCGAGACTGGACATGCCGACGGTCTCGCCAACCGTGCCGGCGGTGAAGAACCCGTTCAACAGAACCTGCTCGTGAGGCTTCAGTTGCGACCACTCCGAACGGTCTTTCTTCAGAATGAAGTTGTAATCCTTGTTGTGGACGAGCCCTAACATGCTGTCTTTCTGATGCTCTTCAATGACCATGTAGCCGCGGACGGCCAGGTCAACGATGGAAGAAGTAATGTCGCGCATGTCGGCGGAGTTATCGACGAGCGTTCCCGCTTCCCCGGGGGAAAGCTGATCGGGCGGCTCATACTGCGCAGCGATGGGACGGAGCCGCGGGTCGCGCCCTCGTGTCCACCACAGATAAAACATGATGGCGAACGCCGCGATGGGCAAGCCCAGTGGCCAATTGCTGCGCAAGAAAAGCGAAGCTTTGTCGAACGAAGTGGGCTCGTGCACGAAGCCCTTGTCGAAGGCCACGGCAATGGTCAGCCCCTCGTGATAGCGGAGCGCTTCCTTCGTGTGGACTTCGACGCCGGTGCCGGCGACTTCCACGTCGGCAGCATGCGCCGTCGAGCGGTAACTACCCGTAAACGGATTGGCGCGAATGTTGGTGGTGCCTTCGGGAAGAACGATGCGCGCGCTGGCAGCCTGAATCGGCACGTCCCAATTATCCCCGGTGACATTCCAATAGAGTTCGTCGTGGTCGTCAAAAAAGCGCAGCGCGTCGGAGACGGTGTACTCAATCGAGATGGTCTGCGTGGAGTTGTCGGCGTTGGGAACGTAAATCTTCAGCTTACGGTAGTGGCGTTCCCGGCTGGCGTCAAATTTTAATTTGCGCCCGTCGCTGTCGGTGATGGATTTCACGCTCAGAAATAACGTGTAGTTGAGCCCCTGCGGCGTCACGTACTCGATGGGGATGGTGCGGTATAGACCGTGCCAGGGGCCCCCGATGAAATGCACCTGGATGACTTCGGTGACGTCGATGGAGCCGTTTGGTGAGACCACAATCTCGGCATCGAATTTTTCGATTCGCAATTCCTTGGTGCTGAAACCAAAAGCGGATGGAAAGAAAAGGAAAAAAAGCGCTACCGCGGTAAACACCCAGCGGATCGAGATGGAACGCATGCGCGTCATGGATGCGGTGATCCCGAGATCACGCCTTGGGCGTGGGCGTGCTGAAACTGACCTTGGGCGCCTCGCGTTCCGCCGCGGAAGCTACTTCGAAGAATTGGCGCTCCTTGAAGCCCAGCATGTTGGCAAAGATGTTGGTTGGGAACTGCTCGATCTTGGTGTTGAGGTCGCGAACCACGGCGTTGTAATAGCGGCGGGCGTTCTGGACGGTATCCTCGATTTGCGTTAGCGAATTCTGGAGCGAGGTGAAGCTCTCGATAGCTCGGAGCTGCGGGTAGGCCTCGGAGAGCGCAAAGAGGCTCTTCAGCGCTCCCGAGAGCATGTTTTCCGCTTCAGCCTTTTCGGCAGGGCCGGTGGCGCTCATGGCGCGGTTGCGCGCATTGATGACGCCTTCGAGCGTGTCTTTCTCGTGTCCCGCGTAGCCCTTCACGGTTTCCACGAGATTGGGGATCAGGTCGTAGCGTCGCTTGAGTTGCACGTCAATGTCGGCCCAGGCGTTGTCGCACTGCACCTTCAGGCGTACCAGGCCGTTGTACATCCCAATGAGAAAAACAACGATCAGAACGAGGACGCCCAGAACAATCAAGCCAGTCATCGGCCAACCTCACGCGGTAAGAAGTTCGTGCAAACTTCCGATGGAGTCAATATACGTGGGGCCTTGGCGCATGTAAAGCAACGCAGGCCAGAGAGTGCGAGAACGATTGCCATGAGGACAAATCAGGGATGTTCTTTGGTTCGACCCGAAGCAGACCTGAGTTTGTCGGCGTCAGCGAAGGCCTGCCGAGCTTCCGCAGCGTGGCCTCCTCTCTCCAGTGCAAGGCCGAGGTTTGTCCGAAGGTCTGGATCGGAGGGAACCAGCGCAATGGCGGTACGGAAGGCAGCCGCCGCGTCATCGTAACGTTTCGCAGCGAGAAGCGTTCCCGCGAGGTTGGCCTGTGCTTTCGCGTTCTTGGGATTCAACGACAACGCGGTCTGAAATTCGGTGATAGCTTCCGCTGCATGGTTTTGACGCGAGAGGACAATGGCGTGGTTTATCGTGGCATCAGGAAAGTTCGGATGCAGGGACAGGGCTTTTTCAAATTCCTTCTGAGCTTCAGCGAAATGAGATTGTGCGCCAAGCAGCAGGCCATAACTATTGTGCAAATCCGGACTGCTGGGATGAGCAGCGAGCGCGGCATTCACGGTTTCAATTCCTTTAGGAATTTGGCCGAGACCAATTTGGATAGAGGCGAGAGCAGCCGCCGCTTCGGGAAAATCCGGCCGCGCTGCCAGCGCCTGCTGCAACAGGGGCACAGCCGCTTTGACCTGATTGCTGTTAATCAGCGTGTCGGCCCGGAGCAAAAGATAAACGGGATCCCCGGCAGAATCGGTGGCCAAGCTTTGCACCAGCGAGGAAGCTTCCTCGTAGCGTCCCAATTCCGCGTAGAGGCTCGCCAATCCCAGCGTGGTATCCGAATCGGCGGGAGCCAATTCATGAGCGCGAATGGCCGCCCGCAAGGCCTCCGCGTATTTCCCCTGGGAACGGAGAGCAAGTCCTAGACCGTATAGAGTCACAGCATCATCCGGACGCGCCGCCAAACTTTTCTGGTAGGCAGCCTCGGCATCCGTGAATCGATCCTTCGCATATAGGGCGTTGCCATATGTGGTCAGAAGTTCCGCGTCGTCCGGGTGAAAACCAAGGCCTTGTTGCAAGACGAGAACGGCTTCGTCGAGATGCCCCTTTCTTTGCAAAGCTTCGCCGAGATTGTGGCTCATGTTGGAAGACTTGGGTGAGATGCTGTTGGCCTTTCGATATGAAACGATGGCCTCATCGAGTTTTCCCTTCGCTTCAAGAATCATTCCGCGGGTATTCCAGCAATTCGAAAGGGCAGGATTGGTATTGACGGCGCGCTCGACTACCGCCAGGGCTTCGTCGAAACGGCTTTGCTGGTAATAAACAAGAGCCAGATTGTTCGAGGCCACGGCAAACTGCAGAGGATCTCGGCCGTGAGCGACCTGCGTTGTGCCCGGGAGAGTAATCGGCGGGTTAAACAGGGAGACAGCATGCTCCAAAGCCGAAGCCGCTTCCTTCAGATTTCCTTTATCCATCAGGGCCGAGCCCAAGCCGGAATAAGCGATGCCGCTTTGCGGATTCAGTTTGACAGCCTGCAAGTAGTTCGCGATGGCGCCATCCAAGTCACCGGCTTGATAGCGTTGCTGGGCGAGTTGCAATTGCCGCTGAAATTCCGAATTTGGCGCTTGCGGTAGTACTGGGATTTGAAAAAATCCCAAGAGGATCACCATCAGAACGCTTCTTGTTATCTTGGCCGCCTGACCTCCCGAGACGCCCGATTTCATGGACTGATTCCCCGCGCCTTGCGCAACGGCGAAGTATAGTATAAACATAAAGTCGCAAAGTTAAAGATGGGTATATTATTTATTTTGTATTATCCTTGCGAGGTTTGCGAAGGGCTTCCCTCGCCATGCTATTCAAGGCACAGAGCGCTGCGGTGTACGGAATCGACGCCTACGTTGTCGAAGTCGAGGTGGACGTGGGCTCGGCACGCATGCAGGACTTCAACGTCGTGGGCCTGCCCGACAACGCGGTGAAAGAGAGCCGCGAGCGGATTAAGAGCGCGCTTCGGAATTGTGGCTATGAGTTTCCCTACGGCCAAGGGGTGACGATTAATTTGGCACCGGCCGATGTGCGCAAGGAAGGCTCGGGATTCGATTTGCCCATGGCGCTGGGCCTCGTCGGCTGCCAGGGGCAGTTTTTCGGCAAACAAATCGACAAATGCATGTTCCTCGGCGAGTTGTCGCTGGATGGAAGCGTGCGGCCGGTACGCGGAGCGCTTTCTGCGGCGCTCGCCGCGCGCGAGTGTGGTTTGCAGTCGGTGGCTGTTCCCGAAGCCAACGCGAGGGAAGCGGCTGTTGTGGAGGGCGTGAATGTGTTTGCCCTGAAGTCGCTCCCGCAAGCCGTGGACCTGGTGAATTCGCCGGAATCCTTCACGCCGGTAAAAGTGGATGCGCACCAGATGCTTTCGGAGGCGGCGCAGTATTCCGTGGACTTGCGCGACGTCCACGGCCAGCAAGCCGCCAAACGCGCCCTGGAAGTGGCCT
>Ga0210409_10005454_pt1 | contig 13368 bp, 15 predicted proteins | sample IncBWH17MmetaG_FD_161649 | JGI IMG/M metagenome (GOLD analysis project Ga0210409, IMG submission 161649) | Forest soil microbial communities from Barre Woods Harvard Forest LTER site, Petersham, Massachusetts, United States - Inc-BW-H-17-M | ecosystem: Environmental > Terrestrial > Soil >... | reverse complement strand
GTTCGTGCTGCACGAGCTCCTCGGCCACGACCGGGTCAAGAACTAGGACGGATCGTGGACCGAGTGGGGGAACATGGTGGCCGTGCCCGTGGAGAAGGGCGCGTAGGCAGCGGCAGCCCTCGCTCGCGGTCTGCGCTTCGACGGCTCACGCACCGCCGCGGCGAGCCAGCGCACGCAGGTCGAGCTCGCCAGCTCCCCGGGCGGTCGGGGAGTCGAGCTGCTCGAGCAGGTCCTGGAGGATGCGCGCCGTGGCGCCCCAGATGATGTGCTCGCCGACGACGAAGGCGTCGGTCTCGAAGGAGATCCCCCGCCGTTCCAGCCTGGTGCGCGTCCGGCCCTCGCGCAGGTCCTGCAGCGCCAGCTCCAACACCGCGTCGACCTCGCGCGCCGACGGGCGCCAGGCGAGGCCCGCGGGAATCAGGCCGACGAACGGGTGGATCACGTAGTTGGTCGCGAACGTCGGGGTGGGTGGCAGCTGACCAAGCAGCGTGACCTCTGCAGGCGGGAGCCCGATCTCCTCCTCGGCCTCGCGCAGCGCGGTCTCCGACAGGTCCGCATCCTCAGCGTCGCGACGGCCGCCGGGGAAGGAGATCTCGCCCGCGTGGCGCTTGAGGTCGGCTCGCCGCCGCGTGAGCACGACGTGGGGCTCCTGCCGGGCGCCGGCGAGGAACAGCGGAACGAGTACGGCGGCCGGGATCTCGTCGGCCGCGGCGGGACGATCTGTGGCGCCGAGCGCGGACGGGTCAGGCGGCCAGGTGAACGCGCTCAATGCGCTCCTGGAACATGACCTCGCCGTCGAGCGCGCGATGGACGGGGCACTTCGCGGCGATGATTCGCAGACGTTCCACCTGCTCCTCTGGAAGGTCGTCGGGCATCCGCATGACGAGCTCGAACTTGGTCGGGCAGCCGCGCTCGGCGGGGCTGTACTCGACGTCGACCTCGACGTGCCCGATATCCCAGCCCTTGCGGGCGGCATACATCTCCATCGTGATCGCCGTACACGAGGCGAGGCTCACCGCGAGCAGCTCTCGCGGGTCCGGGCCCATGTCCTCTCCGCCGGCGTCCACCGGCTCATCGACCGTCAGCTGGTGCTCGCGCACCTGGACCGTGTGCTTGAACGACCCGCCGTCACGTCGCGCGGTCGCTTTCATCCTTGTCAGCTCTACAGATCCGCCCATATCAGTCCCTTCAATTGGTGTGCTCCTTGATCCAATGATACTCCGCGGTCGGACTACGAAAGGGGGTTGAACAGCAGCCCGGTGAGCAGCTTGGGGAAGAAATACGTCGACTTGGGCGGCATGTTCTCGCCGGCGGCCGCCACTTCGCGGACCTGTTGCACCGGCGTGGGACGCATCAGGAAGGCGGCGTCGTACTCGCCCGAGCGAACCATCGCCAGCGCCTCGGCGGTGTCGCGGGCGTAGAAGAGCCCGTTGAAATGGGAGATGTCCTCGTCGCTGAGCCCGAGGGCCCCCTTCAGCACCAGGGCCTCCAGCACGCCCGTGTCGAGTTCACGGTAGGCCTGCGAGCGGCCGGGAAGCGCGGCGTCGGCGATCGCCTGGTCCCTCAGCGTGAGGCGCAGCGGACGCTGCGAGTGGGAGTCGATGTATCCAAGCTGCAGGGGACCGGTCCCGGGCGTCGGGGCGATCTGCTCGAGTGGCACCTCGGCGATCTCGAAGTCGCGCCGCAGGGCCTCGGCCAGCGCCTCCTGCCGACGGGAGTCGAGGCGGTTGACGAGGCGATGGGTCGGAAACACCGTCAGCCCCGGATCCTCGAGCGCGACGAGGCACATGAGGATGTAGCGGTGCTCGCCGTCGCCGCCGATCTCCTCGGCATAGGCCTGCATCGTCTCGTAGCGGTGATGGCCGTCGGCGATAAGCAGCTCGGCGTCGGTGGTCGCCCGCTGTACCGCGGCGATCGCGCCGGGGTCGGCGACGCGCCAGATGCGGTGGGTGGTGCCGTCGCCGTCGGTGACCTCAGCCCAGGGCGCTGTCTCGGTCGCGGGCGCCAGCGCCTCCCAGGCGGCCTCTGTGGGGTCGGAGTAGAGCGAGAAGATGGGGGATATGTTCGCGCGCGTGGCGCGCGTGAGGCGCAGCCGGTCCTCCTTCGGACCGGGGTGCGTGCGCTCGTGGGGCCGCACCCGCCCGGGACCGTAGTCCTCGATCCGCACGCGGCAGAAGAAGCCGCGTCGCGTGAGCGTGCGCCCGTCGGGCCCGGTGTAATCCTGCGTGTGGGCCCACACGGCCGGCTCCGAGTCGCGAACGAGGGCGCCCTGCAGCTGCCAGCTCTCGAACTGCTCGCGCGCGGCCTGATAGGGGTCCGGCTCGCCCTGGGGCAGGTCGATCGCGACGACGTTGAAGGGCGAGCGGGTGATCAGCTCGGCCCGCTGGCCGGCGTCGATGACGTCGTACGGAGGCGCGACCACGTCGGAGAGTGGGCCGACGACGGCGGGATCGTAGTGGAGCGCTCGCAGCGGTTGCACGTCGGCCATGGCGGTGGCGGAGGCTAGCAGCGGGGCGCTCGGGTGGCGGGAGAGACGCTCGCTCGCCCTAGCGCCGCCCGGGCGTTTCGTCCCAGGCGAAGGGGAACATGTGTTCGATGACACACCCCGCCTACATACGCGAGAAGGCGCGCTCGATGCGAACCGACCGTCGGCTCACGCTCGATGAGATCGCCGAACGGCTGGCGCTGCCTCGCACGACGATCTACTACTGGATCCGGGATCTGCCGGTTCCGGATGAGGTTGCACGCAGCGATAAGCGCAAGGCGGCGCGTCGTCGGGCGACGCGTGCGATGCAGCGGACGTACCGGCTGCGACGGGAGGCGGCTTACCGGGAAGGTGTCGAGAGCTTCGACGAGCTGGCACGGGACCCGACGTTTCGGGATTTCGTGTGCCTGTACATCGCGGAGGGGTACAAGCGAAGTCGGCATACCGCTTCGATCTGCAACTCCGATCCGGCGGTCATCGACGTCGCGACACGGTGGTTGCGACACCTGACCGAGCGGCCGCTCCACTATTCGATCCAGTACCACGCGGATCAGGACCTGACCGCGCTGCGAGCATTCTGGGGCGAGAGGCTTTCGATCGACGGCGACAGCATTCGTCTCATTCGCAAGTCGAACAGCAACCAGCTGACGGGCCGGACGTGGAGGTCCGTTTACGGTGTGCTGACCGTCCGTGTACACGACACGCTGCTGCGAGCCCGCATGCAGGCGTGGATGGATCGACTGCGGGCGTCCTGGGGGTAGACTCGTAGCGGTCGCGGGGCGTAGCTCAGCCTGGTAGAGCGCCCGTTTTGGGGGCGGGAGGTTTCGCCGGTTCGAATCCGGCCGCCCCGACTAAAACCCGCATTGCAATGCGGCTTTGCAGGTTTGGATCACGTGCCCAAATAGTGGTTCGAATCTTGGGCGCAGTCGCGGAAGGGAGCACGGTCCGCGTCGGCAACGTGCGGATATGCCCGTGCTTGGTGGGTCTCGCAAGTCGGCAAGACGGTTGCACCGTCAATTATGTGTCGATTTGCATTGCCGGGGTAACGGCCGGAGAGCGAACCTGGGACAGGAGGCGGGCCCAATCCCAGCGATCTAGGAGAGGGAGAGCTTTCAATGGCGAGAATCACCGTGACGACCGAGCAATGCGAGCGACCAGACACGCAGGTGCTGCTCGATGAGTGGATCTACCCGGACCATCTTTGCGACGACCGGGCTGCCGCCGAGTTGATCGAGCGGATCGGCTGGGCCGTCACCGACGCATACGACGTCGAGCGCCGGCAGCACAACCGCGCGACGGCGAAGTAGCACGCGCCAGGCCGGGCGCGAACCAGCGGTAGTGCACAAGGCTTGTGGCGCGCTCTGGCCCATGCGTCCAGGGCGCGCCGCAAGGTGCGCCCGAGCTCGGGTGGCGATGGCCGTCGACGGTCGCCGGCGCGCCGGTTTCGAGTCCGATGGCGAGGGGTAGGAGCGGCTGGCCTATCCCGTGTGGCGCGGCCCCGTCCGGCGTCCGGGGGGCCGAGCCGATGGGAGAAGGCAGTGACGTCTCACGGTGCGCCGGGCGATCCCCGGCTCGCCGCGAGGCGTCCTCGGGCGTGGGAACGTCCGTGTGACTTACTCACGATCATCTTCTTCGGCCGGCAGGAGAGCCTGACCGGCCGTGGGGACTCGTCGTCGAGTTAAATGCCCGCGCCCGAGGACGCGGGCTGTCAAGAGCGTCACTCGCCCAGAGCGAACAGCGGCCACCGCCCCGGGACGCCCTTCAACTCGTGAAAACCGCGATCCTCGAAGGTGAACGGACCGCCTACCACCGTCCCGAACACCGTTCCGGAGACAAGCACCTCGCTGGGGCCGGCCAGGCCACCGACACGCGACGCGATGTGAACCGCCATGCCGCCCACGTCATCGCCGATCAGCTCGCACTCGCCGGTGTGCATGCCGATGCGGACGGGCACTCCGAGGTCTCGCGCGGCGCGCGTGACGGCCAGCGCGCAGCGCAGCGCACGCGACGGGGGACCGGCGAACGTCGCGAGGAAGCCGTCGCCGACGGTCTTGACCTCCCGCCCGTCGAAGCGAGCGAGCTCCAGACGCACCTGCTCGTCATGTTCGGCCAGCAGGTCGCGCCAGCGCCCGTCGCCGAGCTTGGCCGCCCGTGCCGTCGCGTCGACGATGTCGGTGAACATGACCGTCAGCAGCGCGCGTTCAATCTCCCCGCCGGTGCGTACGCCGGTGAGGAACTCCTCGATCTCCTCGATGATCGCATCGCTGTCGCCCACGAAGGGGAACGAGTCGACGCCGTCCAGCTCGACGTAGCGGGCGCCGGGAATGTTCTCGGCGAGGTATCTCGAGTGGCGCACGTCCCAAACCAGCTCGCGCGGCCGGTGCATCACCAGTGTCGGCACGCGGATGCGCGGCAGCGCCTCGCGCACGTCGAGATCGACTAGCGCCTTGGCGATGATCCGCATCTCGCCCGGGCTGGCGGCGAGTCGCTGCAGACGCGCGAACCATGCGGCCAGCGCCGGGTCGTCCGCCATCGATGGCGCGAACAGCGACATCGCGGTGCTGTTCGTTTCGCCCCACATGCTCGCGTTGAGCTCGGTCAGCTCGTCGCGCTCCTCGCTGGTCAGGGCCCAGTCGTAGTCGGGCGCTCACGACGTTCGCGCCACCGACGCGTACATGATCAGCGCGCCGATCCGTTCGGGACAGTCGGCAGCGAGCTGCGCTCCAACGAGCCCGCCGACCGAGTAGGTGAAGACCGCCGTGCGTTCGCTGCCGGCCGCGTCGAGCACCGCGATGGCGTCCCGCGCCTCCTGCTCGAGCGTGTACGCGTCGAGCACGCGCTCAGAAAGCCCGGTGCCACGGCTGTCAAAGAGGATCAGGCGGCTGAACGCCGCGAGCCGCTCGAGAAAGCGCCGATTGGCGGGCGCCTCCCACAGCTGCTCGATCTGGGATATCCACCCGGGGAGGAACAGCATGTCCAGCGGTCCCTCGCCGACGACCTGATAGGCGATGCTCGCCCCGCCGCTGCGCGCGTATCGTGTGACGGGCTCCATCAGCCCGATTCCAGCCAGGTCCGGAACGAATCAGCTGGTTGCACGGTCGCTCCGACGGCGTGCACCCGATCGGCGAGCCAGCGGTCGGAGGTGACAACGCGGACGGTCCCCGGCTCCCCGTCGGCCTTGAGGCGGCGCACGATCTCGTCGTCTGCCGAGTCCCGACGGGGCCGCGGGGCGTGCGTGACCTCGATGACCGTCGAGCGGATGGGCGGTGACGGCGGCTGCTCGAATACGACCGTAACGTCCTCGCCGTTGGCGGCGGCCCAGTTCTCGAGCAGGTAGACGAGCCGGACCATCGCCCCCCGCCGATCGTTCCACCATGCATCCGGCCGGGTCCCGATCACGTTCATCCCGTCAATGAGCCAGCGCACCGCGAGCACCCCTACGTCTTACCGAACCGCTGGCGCAGGCGCTCGCCGGCGAGGTCACGCGACAGGGCCGATTCTGCTGGAGTTCGCTACCGCGTGCGGCTCGAGGGCATCCAGACGGGCGACATCGTCGAGGTCGACCACAACGGCCGGCGCTTCCACGCGGTGGTCACCGGTCCCGCTCCCGGCGGTCTGGCCCTGCAGCCGACCGATCGACGCGTCAACCACTACAGCTGCCGCAGCCGCGAGGTCGTAGGCCACTGGGCAAAGCGAGGCCGGCCGCGCGAGACGGGTGAGCGGCTGCGCCCCTCGCCGCGTCAGCTGGAGATCGATCTCTCGCCGCCGGCTTGATCGGAAGCCGCAGCTGAGCGCGCCGGCTACCGATCGATGAGCCGTGAGCTCGCGTCCGCCGCGTCGCCGAGGCGGTCATCTCCCCAGAACAGCTCGCCGCCGACCGCGACTGTCGGCACGCCGAAGACGCCCAGCGCGAGTGCTTCCCCGGTCGTGCGGCGCAGCGCATCCTTGATCTCCCGATCGCCCAGCGCGCTCTGCATCTCCGTCTCGCCGATACCCACCCTCCGCCCGGCCTCGAGCACCGACGCGAGCTCGGCGAGATCGGCCCCTTCAAGGAACGACAGCCGCATCGCCGCCAGCGCGAACGGCTTCAACTTTCCACGCGCCTCGGCGAAGGCCATCGCGCGCCCGATCAGGAGGTCGTTCGTCGGCCATGGCTGCGGCCAGCGGATCGGCCCGAGCCCGTGCGCGGCCGCTCGCGCTTCGCAGTCCTCCATTCCCGAGGCGCGGCGATCGGTCATCCCCCACGAGACGCGGCCGTTGTCCTTGAAGATGGCGCCCAGGAACACGCAATGCCAGGCCGCGTTCGGCAAAAGTCCATCGATGCGCTCCGCGGCGAACCACGCGTAAGGCGACATCGCGCCGAAGAAGAACCGGGGCGGCTGCATTCCGCCACGATTATCTCCGATCGTGCACACGTGCCGGCGTTCCGGCACGGTCTCTGTGCATCCAGCGCCTGCGTCGCGCGCGAGGCCGCCCCGCCGGGGCTGGTTGCCGAGCGGCGACCGCGCGACCCCGGCGATATAGGGTCTCGGGGGTGAGCGGTCGCGTGTTGCTCCTGTCTTGGGAGTACCCCCCAGTCATAGAGGGCGGGCTCGCTCGGCATGTGCGCAAGCTCGCCGAGGCGCTCGTGCGCCAGGGCGTGCGGGTCGACGTGCTGACCCGCGGCGTCGGCGTGGCGTCCAACGGCGAGGGTGCGCGCGACGGCGAGTCCGGAGGTGTGAACGTCCATCGCGTGCGCGAGCCGAGCTGGCCGCGAGACCTCGACCGCTTCGTGGCGTGGGTGGAGCGCATGAACGACGACATGCTCGCCGCGGGCGAAGCGCTTGCACACGAGAACAGCTACGACCTGATCCACGGCCACGACTGGCTGGTCGCGCCCGCCTCAATGGCGCTCGCCGAGCGCCTCGGCCTGCCGTACGTCACCACGATCCACGCCACCGAGCACGGGCGCCATCAGGGCTGGGTGCAGGACCAGCCGCAGTCCCACATTCACTCAGTCGAGCGTTGGATGGCCCGCAGCGCGGACGGCGTGATCGTCTGCTCCTACTACATGCGCGGTCACGTGGCCGACATATTCGATATCGACGAGCGCCGCATCGCCGTCATCCCCAACGGCGTCGATCCCAGCGACCTGCGTCCGCTCGAGGACCTCGAGGCGCTGCGGCGCGAGTTCGCGGCTCCGCACGAGAAGCTTGTGCTGCTCGTCGGCAGGCTCGTCTATGAGAAGGGCTTCCAACTGGCTCTCGACGCCCTTCCGGGGGTGATCGAGCGGGTTGAGAACGTCCGCTTCCTGGTCGCGGGCAGCGGAACGCACGAGGGCGAGCTGAAAGCCCAGGCAGAGCGGCTGGGTCTCGCCCGGCACGGCATGTTCCTGGGATGGATCGGCGACGACGTTCTCCATTCCCTCTACAGGATCGCCGACCTGTGCGTGGTGCCGTCGATCTACGAGCCCTTCGGGCTGGTCGCGCTGGAGGCGATGGCCTCTGGCTGCCCGTGCATCGTCGCGGACACCGGCGGGCTGCGCGAGGTCGTCCCGTCCGGCGAGCGCGTCGGGCTGCGCTTCAACGGAGGAGACGCGGAGCACCTCGGCGTGATGATCGAGCGCCTGCTCATCGACGTGGATCTCCGCGACCGGCTCGTGATGGAGGCCTCCGAGCACGTGCTGCGCTTCGATTGGGATGACATCGCGCAGCGGACGCGCGGCATCTACGGTCAGCTGGGTAAGCTGGCGCGAAGAGAGGAAGGAGCGAGGAGAGGATGAACAGCACGCTGCAAGGTTTGATGCAGGATGACTTTCCCCTGACCCTGCATCACATCCGTCGACGCATGCGTTCGTGCAGCCCGGGAGCCCAGGTCGCGACGCTGACCCCGAGCGGATCGGTGCAGCGTGCGAGCTTCGCGGAGGTGTCCGAGCGGATCGACCGGCTCGCGCGCGCCCTGTCGCGGCTCGGCGTTGAACCGGGTGACCGGGTGGGGACGTTCGCGTGGAACAACCAGCGCCATTTCGAGCTGTATTTCGCGATCCCGTGCGTGGGCGCGGTTCTGCACACGCTCAACATCCGCCTGTTCGAGGAGCAGCTCACTTACATCGCCAACCACGCAGAGGACAAGGTGATCTTCGTCGACGATTCGCTCGTCCCCGTGCTGGAGAAGCTCGTGCCGAGCTTTCACACCGTCACGACGTACGTCGTCATGGGCGACGGGGACATGGGCGAGCTGCCGAACGCCCTGCGTTATGAGGAGCTGCTGGAGGAGGCCGGCCCTGGCGCGTTCGACTACCCGGAGGTGGACGAGCGCCAGGCGGCGGCCCTCTGCTACACGAGCGGAACGACCGGTAACCCCAAGGGGGTGCTCTACTCGCACCGATCGATCAGCCTGCATTCGACGGCCACGCTGATGAAGGACTCCACCGGCCTCTCCTCCAGCGACCGCGTGCTGGCGGTCGTACCGATGTTCCACGCCAACGCGTGGGGCCTGCCGCACGGCGCCGCGCTTGCCGGAGCCGATTTGATCCTCCCTGACCGCTTCCTTGGAGCCGAGCCGCTGGCGAAGCTGATCGCAGACGAGCGTGCGACGTTGATGGGCTGCGTGCCGACGATCTTCCTCGACCTGCTGCGCTACGCCGACGCGCATCCCGACGTGGATCTCTCGTCGCTGAACAACGCCGCGTGCGGCGGCTCTGCGGTGCCGAAGCAGCTGATGAAGGACTTCGAAGAGCGGCACGGCGTCCGCATCTTCCAGGCCTGGGGCATGACGGAGACAAGTCCGGTCGCGACCTACTCGCGGCCGCGCGAGCGCGAGCACGACGACGCCTACTGGGACGATCGCGCCAAGCAGGGGCGACCGCTTCCGTGGGTCGAGCTGCGCCTCATCGATGGCGACGGCGAAGAGGTTCCGTGGGACGGGGAGTCGACCGGCGAGATCGAGGTACGGGGACCGTGGGTCGCCGCGCGTTACTTCCGCGATGACTCCGGCGACGAGAAGTTCGACTCCGGCTGGCTGCGCACAGGTGACATAGCCGCCGTCGACGAGAAGGGTTTCGTGCAGATCACCGATCGGGCCAAGGACGTGATCAAGTCGGGCGGCGAGTGGATCTCCTCGGTCGAGCTGGAGAACGAGGTGATGTCACACCCCGACGTGATCGAGGCAGCCGTGATCGCCAAGCCCGACGAGCGCTGGGCCGAGCGACCGCTGTGTTGCGTGGTGCTGCGAGACGGAGCGAGCACCACCGCCGAGGATCTCCTCGACCACCTGCGCGGCCGCGTCGCCAAATGGTGGCTGCCCGACGAGTTCGCCTTCGTGGAGGAAGTGCCGAAGACAAGCGTCGGGAAGTTCGACAAGAAGGTCCTCCGGAGCAGGCTCACGGAGGGGACGCTGGAGGGCCGCGTGCTCGTGCCCTGAGTGTTTGCGCGCGCTATTTCCGTGGGTAGAGCCCGCTTGCAAGCTCGCAGCGACCGCTTATGCTGATAGACATTGAGGTCGATAGGCAGGCTACAGTCTCGAAATGGCGAATCAAACACGATGCGCTTGCAATCAAGGACACGAAAACAGGCCCCCACGGAAGGGCCGCACCGTTCCCAACACCATCCCCGGGAGGTTGGCATGACTCGGACCGACGTCATGGCCTCGAGCAGGCCACAGGCGCAAGGCGCAGCGCGAGTGAGCAGAGGATCTTCCAGCGGCTGGCGCCGGCTGATCGTCCTGCCCGTGATGGTGCTGCTGGCCGTCGCGCTCGTGGCGCCGATGAGCGCCGTCGCAGCGACGACGACCACCAACAAAGAAGGCCTGTCCGGCTACGAAAAAAAAGCTGAAGAAAAAAGCGGGACCTCGCCCTCGAAAGAAACGAGCACGCCCAAAGAAACGGCGCCTACCAGCAGTAGCACCACACCGAGCACGAACACCGCTCCGTCCAGTGAAAAAGCGACTGCCAGCACCTTGCCCTTCACTGGCTTCGATCTTCGTTGGACGATCGGCATGGGCCTGCTGCTCGTCGGGGCCGGGCTTTCGATTGTGACGGTGCAGCGCCGCCACCGCCGCGACGGCAGCTGACACACTCACCGCTCAGATCAACTTGACAGGACGGCCGCCCGCGTCGGCGGCCGTTCGTCCTGTTCCATGCGAGGCTCCGCCGCCGCTTAATCCGGCTGCGCGAGCGACGACGCGGCGGCCGCATAGAGGATGGCCTGCACCCGTGCAACCGCCGCCACCGCGCCGTCCGGCGGAAGCAGCTCGGGGTGGTGAAGCGGCCGTGGCGTGAAGCCGGGCGCGCCGTCGAGACCGACGAAGCCCATCGCCAACGGTGCCAGCTCGCCGAAGAAGGCGAAGTCATCGGAACCGCATGAGCGCCACTCCGCCGCCACCTGGAGCCCCGCGCGTGAGAGCAGCTCGCGAGCGCGAGTCGCGATCGCCGGGTCGTTGCACAGAGCGGGCTCGCCCGCGATGATCGCGGTCCTTCCGCGACAGCCGTGGGCCGCGGCGATCGAAGTCACGACCTCCTCGACCATCCGGCGCAGCGCAATCCGATCCTCCGCCCGGTGGGCGCGAAGCGACCCGCGTGCTCGGGCCTCGGCGGCGATCACGTTCTCGGCGGCGCCACCCTCGACAACGCCGATGTTGAGAACGGCTGGTCGCAGCGGGTCGATCCGGCGAGCGGCCTGCGAGTGCAGCGCGACGATGACATGGGCCATCGCCAGGATCGAGTCGCGCCCGCGGTGGGGATACGCGCCGTGCGATGGCTCCCCCTCGATCGTGATCTCGAAGTTGTCGCTCGAGGCGTTGACCGTTCCCGGGTCAATCGCGACCGTACCCCACGGCAGTTCGGGATGAACGTGGGCGGCGAGGACCGCGGCGGGGACGATTCTCGGCAGCTCCTCGCGCGCGAGCTGCTCCGCGCCCGAGGGGTAGGCCTCCTCGCTCGGCTGGAAGATCGCGACGAGTGGAGCCGGCAGCGAGTCCGCGAGAGCGTGGGCCGCCCGCGTGACTGCGACGAGCGCCGCCATGTGGACGTCGTGGCCGCAGGCGTGCATGACACCCCCGGCGGCGCGATAGGGCACATCGGTGCGCTCCTCGATCGGGAGACCGTCGAGCTCGGCGCGTACCGCGATGGGCCGGCCAACCGCGGAGCCGATGCGGACAAGGCGACCCGTGCCCGCCGCTGTGAGGCTCTCCACGGGGAGCTCGTGCGCGACGGTCGCAGCTGTCCACTCCTCCGCGTGCGCGAGCTCCGGATGCGCGTGCAGGCGGTGGCGCAGCTCGACCGCATGCTCGAGCTCCTGCTCGATGCCTGAGAGAAGCTCGCCGAGAAATGCCTCAATAGATCGCTGCATACCGCCGGCACAGCTCGCTGATGTCGAGGGTCTCCGCTGCCTCCAGCTCGCTGCGCTTGACCCCCACGTAGGCGTCGTAGAGCAGTGGTTTCAGCCAGCCGCGCGCGGTGTCGTCGCGCGCCAGGGCCTCCAACGAGGCCGCCAGCGAGTCGGGCAGCGCGCCCACTCCGTAGCGCACACCGTCGCCCTCGTCGAGCTCGCTCGGATCCCTGTCGAGGATCGGGGGAGCCGGGAGCTGCGCGCGCAGACCGTCAAGTCCCGCCCGCACGAGCGAACCGAGCGCGAGGTAGGGGTTTGCCGTCGCATCGGCGCCGCGGTACTCGAGATGAAGCTGACTGGCTGGCTCGGTGCCGGCGAGCGGGACGATCGAGGGGATGCGCAGCAGCGCCTCGCGGTTGGCCTGCGCAACGCAGACCGCCCCGACGCTCCACCGGTGTGGCGTGAGCCTCATCGCCGATACGGGGCTTGGCGCGGTCAGCGCGCTGAGGGCGCCGGCGTGTCTCAGGATCCCGGCGGCGAAGCGCTCCCCGACCTCGCTGAGGCATCCGGGACGCGCGGCGTCGAAGAGCGACGGCCGGCCGTCGGCGTCGATGAGGCTGAGGTGGATGTGCACGCCATTGCCGGCGCCGGCGGGGTCCAGCAGCGGCGCGAAAGTCGCGCGCACGCCGTGGCGGCGACTGATGTCTCGCACGATCTCCTTGAGCACGACACTGCGATCCGCGCTCGCGAGACCCTCGGCCGGCGTCACCGGGATCTCGAACTGGTGGGCGGCGTACTCGGCGAAGAAGAGCTCCGGCTGCACGCCTGCCTGCAGCAGCGCCCGCATCAGTTCGGGCCCGAGCGGATCGACCTGCCGCTGGGCTTCCAGCGAGAACGGCGGGGCGGGCGGCGCATCGCTCATGAGCTGAAACTCGTGCTCGAAGCTGGCCATGACGCGAACGTCGTACTCGCGAGCGAGCTCATCCAGCGCCTCGCGCAGGAATCGGCGTGGACAGCACTCCCATGGCGTGCCGTCCGTCTCGACGATGTCGCACAGCACGAACTCCAGGGCGCTTTCGCCGGATCGTGCCTCGACGCGAACCTGAGTTTCGGGGTCCGGCAACAGCCGCAGGTCGCCCGTCGAGCCAAACGGCGTGTGCTCGGCGACTGTGCCTAGCGGCGTGATCGACATGTTGGCCGGCACCCAGCTGACGCCCGCCTGCAGCCGCGCGCCGAGCTGAGCGGTGGGCAGCGACCGTCCGCGCACGATCGAGCCGAGGTCGCAGCACACCAGCGCGGCCAGCTCGGTTGCGCTCAAGCGAGCATCTCCGCCGCCGGCGTGCCGTTGTCCCAGAGGCTCTCGAGCAGGCCGACGTCGGCGGCACCCGAGCGCACCGCCGGCGCATCCTCGGCCGCGGCGACGACGACGATGCCGCCGGCGGGCATGTCGCGCCGATCGATCGCGCTAGCAAGGCGCTCCTCGGGTTGCAGGTGCACACCGTCGTTGCCAAGCGACCGATACGTGTCCGCTACGCAATACAGGCTTCCGCGCGGCCCGCGTATGCGGCCGACGACGCA
>Ga0210409_10005453_pt1 | contig 13371 bp, 12 predicted proteins | sample IncBWH17MmetaG_FD_161649 | JGI IMG/M metagenome (GOLD analysis project Ga0210409, IMG submission 161649) | Forest soil microbial communities from Barre Woods Harvard Forest LTER site, Petersham, Massachusetts, United States - Inc-BW-H-17-M | ecosystem: Environmental > Terrestrial > Soil >... | reverse complement strand
AAATGCCAAAAAGGTGCCGTATGAACATCAGTAACATCGTGGGAGCGCTATTCCCAATATTCTTCGTGCTTGCACTGGGCTATCTGGCCGGCAAGCGCCATACCTTTGACGCAGACCAAGCCGCGGGTTTCAGCAAGCTGGCTCTCTCCTTTGCCTTGCCCGCGTCACTATTCGTGAGCATGACGGGTATTCCTCGGGACCTGTTGTTGGGGCAAGGCCGTCTCGTTCTGGCATTGATTCTTTCGCATGTAGGTCTCTTCGTTATCGCCTGGATCGCACTTAAACAAATTGCGTCGCTGCGTGGAACCCCAGCGATTATTTATAGCCTGATGCTAGCCACATCCGCCACGCCGGTATTTGGTCTCGCCGTTCTCGAACCGATATTGGGCGCGAGCAGCGCCGGCGCTGTAGCGCTTGTAGCCTTGGCTATCAATCTCACGGTTCCCCTTGCGATCGTGCTGCTGGAAATGGATGCCGCAGCGAGAAACCGAGCCGCTGGGACTACTACTTCGACATCAAACCCGGTCATCACCGGACTGAAAGCCGGACTCAAATCGCCGCTGCTCTGGGGACCGCTCTTTGGAATCGCCGTTGTCGTCATAAAGATTCACGTTTCGTCTGTCGTCACCAGCAGCTCAGAGCTAATTGGCTCCGCCACTTCGGGCGTAGCAGTTTTCAGTGTAGGGCTCGTGCTCGCTGCACACCCAGTTCGGCTTTCTGCTGGAGTCCTCGCTGGTTCCTTGGCTCGTGTCGCCGTGCAAGCCGCGGTGCTCTTCATCCTACTGCGCTTATTACTGGTACAAAGTCCGTTCTCGCGCGAGGCGTTGATTTGTTCCAGCTTTCCGCTGGCTACCGTTGTTGTGCTTTTTGCGGCGCGGTATAAGTCAGCCCAATCAGAGGCTGCATCGATGCTTTTGATCTCGACGCTCGCTTTGGGCATCACTGTACCAGCGATGCTTTGGATTACGAAGTGACTTGAGATCTGAGTGGCTGAGCTCTCCTGGCGAGGATGGCACAACGCGCGTTACCGTGAGCGGTTGGCCGGTTTGTAGTAGTGAGTATGCAGGTAAGATCGTGAGTCGAAAAGTTATCTCAGTCAGCATCTTGATGTTGATAACCACTGGGGGAAGCGTGGCGCAAGCCGCCAATCAGGATCCCAGGGTCACCGATTTGCAGAGGCAAATCCAAGAGATGCGCTCACAGATAGCCAAAATGCAAAATCGAATTGCGGAGTTGGAGACGACCAGAGGGATCGCAGCGACTAGCTCCGATACTGATCCAGTCCTGATTCAGGGCGAGAGCCCTCCGACAAAAGCCCTTCAGTCACAACCTGGCGAGACGAGGAGCTCCGAAGAACAAACGTCATTCCACTACAAAGGGCTTACTCTGACACCTGGCGGTTTTCTGGAAGGAACAATGCTGCTCCGTACTCGCAATGAAAACGCAGATATTGCGAACAACTATTCAGCGATTCCCCTGAATGGATCGTCGAACGCAAAACTGAGCGAGTTCCGCGGAAGCGCGCGTAACTCAGAACTCTCGCTGCTGGTCCAGGGCACAGCTGGGAGCACAAAGGTGAAAGGATATGTCGAAGCCGATTTTCTCGGTGCAGCCCCAACTGCCAATTACGTCGAAAGCAATTCGTGGACGCCACGCCTGAGACAACTTTGGGTTCAGCTCGATAAACCTTCAGGTTGGACTATCACAGCTGGCCAAACGTGGTCCCTCCTCACTACGAACCAACAAGGCATTGCAAGTTTAGCGGAACTACGACCAGGAGGGGAGGATGGCCAGTATGTCGTTGGCTTCACTTGGACGCGGCAGAGAGCATTTCGCGTTACGAAGAATTTCAACAATAAGGTCTGGACAGCTTTTGCCGTCGAAGAACCAGAGACTACGTATTCGGCGACGTTCGTGCCTGCGAACATCATGGGGCTGAACACCAGTCCGAATGCTGCAACTGGTGTTAACCTTCTGCCCTTTCTGCCCAATTACAGCAGCGGTTTCTCCACGAACTTAGCCCCTGATCTTTTGGCGAAGGTAGCTTTTGAACCCGGCTGGGGACACTTCGAGCTCAAAGCCTTGGGCCGGTTCTTCCGGGATCGAATCGCATCAACCGCAACCACGAATGGCCATTCAAACACCACCGAAGGCTATGGCGTTGGCTTTGGTGCGCTAATGCCGTTTGTTAACAAAAGATTGGACGTGTCGCTGGAAGGCCTCCTGGGCCAAGGCATCGGACGTTATGGTTCTTCCGGACTGCCGGATGCCACTATAAATCCGACAACCGGGGCGCTCCGTCCATTGCGCGAAGCTAGGATTATGGGAGGACTTGTATATCACCACAGAAGCCGTCTTGATTTGTACACATATGGCGGAGATGAATACGCGGGCCGGGATGCATTTATCTCACCCACTGGAACCGCTGCGGGATACGGTTCTCCTCTGGTCAGTTACGCTAGTTGCACAAACGAAGTGGCGATGAATGCGTGCAGCGGGGCGAATCGCAACATCTATGAGGCGACGGTGGGTTACTGGTATCGCCTCTATCGGGGCGAGTTTGGCAGGATCGAACAGGGAAACCAGGTCGTGTACATACATCGCAACCTATGGAGCGGTATAGGTAGAACGCCCCAAGGCAGCGACGTCGTGGTCTACACCTCGCTCCGCTTCTATCTACCGTAGCCAAGCGCGCGCCAAACATCAAAGACATCTTGTGGCATTCTCGGAAGGTCTGAGATTTATTTGCACTCGGCAGATATTCTCAAGTTCTATCGATCGGATATTGTGGTTCCAATCATTCCCACGGCCTACCGAGGCTGTTGTTTCCTTACGAATTGTCCGAACGAGGAGAACGCTTAGGGAGGGCCTTTTCACCAACCCAGTTGCGCAGGTCAGAGAAGCGGCGCCCGCAGAATGGCTCCCTGAGCCCATAAAACACGCTCGGAAACGCATATCGAACCCCAAAGTTCCATGTCACGGCAGCGTCCTCGATTGACGGTTCTTGGAGCTGGCATTGAAATCCGCCTCCTCGCCGTTGTTGCCTTTGCAAGCACGGTTTCAACCCACGATTTCCACCCACGATTCTCGTGATGCTTAGAGTTTATGGTCCATTTATGGTCCAGTAATTGTTTCCTAACGCTCCAACAACGCCTCAGGATCACTGTCACGGCACTTTCAGGAAGTTTTGGGAATCGATGGGCAGCCAGACCCATTTCACTCGTAACTAACAGAAAATACGCGACACGGGCGTGGGAGGAGGCGCCGGTTTACTCCGAGCGCGAACGCGCTGCGCTCACGCTTACTGACGCAGTCACCCGGATCACGGGAGGTCATGTGCCCGACTCAGTCTTCGAGCGCGCACAAGCGCACTTCAACGAACAGGAACTGATTGCGCTGGGTTTACCCTGACCACCATCAACGCCTGGAACCGCCTCGCTATCACGATGCGCACTGAGGTGGGCAAGTATCAACCGAAGGCGCGCCCAGTCTCCCAAACCGCTCAAAATAGGAATATGCTTGTCAAAACGTCGCATGGATCACTTCCGGATTGCCCACAATCCTGGAACCATCTCGCCCGTGGGACCTCGGAGCGAGATGTCTTACTGCGACGACCTGTGAGGATCCGCGCATGGCATCCTTGCCGCATGGCGAAGAACCTGGAGATGGACAAGATATTCGCCTTGTCGTCGACACCATCCCTACGTTGGCATGGTCCGCTGGTCCAGACGGCTCCGCAGACTTCTTCAATCAGCGCTGGCTGGACTATACCGGTCTATCTGCAAAGCAAGCTTTGGGCTGGGGATGGGAGGTTGCGATTCATCCAGACGACCTGCCACGAATGCTGGAAACATTCCGGGAAGCTTTGAATTCTGTAAGGCCGTTCGACGCAGAGGGCCGCTTCCGCCGCTTCGACAGCGAATTTCGCTGGTTTCTTTTTCGTGCCAGCCCTTTGTGCGATGAATCCGGCAAAGTTTTCAAATGGTATGGCACAAATACCGATATTGAAGACCGCAAACGTGCTGAGGACGCTCTCCGGTCACACGAACAGAATCTTCGCTTGCTAGTCGATACCATTCCTGGGCACGTTGTCACGACGACGCCGACCGGCGAAATCGAACTACTAAACCGCCGAGTATTGGAATATTTCGACAAGACTCCGAAGGAACTCGTCAACTGGCGGACCAGCGACGCGATTCACCCGGATGACCTTGCTCTCACGATCGCCGCCTGGGCCCGGGCGATTCAGACGGGCGAACCCTATGAAAGGGAGCACCGCCTCCGGCGCGCCGACGGGGCATACCGCTGGTTTCACACACGCGGCCTTGCCCTCAGGGACAAAGAAGGCCGCATCGTGCGCTGGTACTTGTTGCCAATAGACGTCGACGACCGCAGACGTGCCGAGGAGGCTCTCCGGAAAAGCGAGGAGCGGTGGAGATCCGTCTTTGAGAATTCGGCGATCGGGGTTGCGCTGAGTGACCTGAACGGTCGCTTTCTAGCCACCAATCACGTCTTCCAGGCAATGGTGGGCTACACGGAGGAGGAACTACGCGCAGTTAGTTTTCTGGACGTAACGCATGAGGACTACCGCGAAGCCAACAGGGCGCTCATCGCCGAGTTGGTGGAGGGAAAACGACGACAGTTTCAAATTGAGAAAAAGTATCGGCGCAAGGACGGCAGTCTGATTTGGGTAAGCAACAACGTTTCTCTGGTGCCGGGCACCGACAGGGTACCGCGATTCGTGATGGCACTGTCCGAAGACATTACACAGCGCAAACGTGCCGAAGAAGCTCTGCAGAGGAGCGAGGGTTATTTAGCGGAAGCACAGAAATTGACGCAAACCGGCAGTTGGGCGGCGCAGGTCTCTCTGAAGGAAAACGTCAATTGGCCAGAAAACGTCAATTGGTCAAACGTCTATTGGTCAAAAGAGATGTACCGGATCTTCGGCTTCGATCTTGATCCCACGCCACCATCCAGCGTGGAGGTTGTCCGGCGGCTGCACCCGGAGGACGCGCTATCTCACCCACGTATGATCGAGCGAGCCATTCGGGACGGGACTGACTTTGAGCTCGACTATCGGCTTCTTCTGCCAGACGGCACGGCTAAGTATATTCATGCGGTCGGACACCCCGAAGTGAATGCTTCCGGTGATGTCACTGAATTAGTCGGTACGGCGATGGATGTCACCGAGCGCAAACGTGCCGAAGATGCCCTCCGCGCGAGCGAAGCATCCTTGCTCGAGGCCCAACGGCTAACCCGGACCTGCAGTTGGAAACACGATATTTTATCAGGGAAGGTGACAGTCTCCGCGGAAGGGCTTGTAATGTTCGGTATTAAACCCGAAGATGACGCATCGTCGGTTGAATTCTTTCTCAAGAGGCACCATCCCGAAGATCGGCCCAAGGTCGAACAAGCTTACGCGACGGCTTTGCTTAGAAAAACTGATTTTGAGGCGGATTTCCGGCTTGTTCTACCAGACGGAACGATCAAAAACACCCGCAGTATCGGCCATCCTGTCCTGGACGAACGCGGCAACGTCGTGGAATTTGTCGGGGCCTCAATCGACATCACCGAACACCACCGCGCGCGAGCCGACCTGGAGAAGGCGCTTGAAGAGATTAAGCGTTTGAAAGATCAACTTCACGACGAAAACGTTGTGCTACGGGAGCAGATCGACCAAGCGTTCATGTTCGAAGAGATCATCGGCACCTCGTCGGCGTTGCAGGGAGTGCTTTCTCGGCTAATGAAAGTTGCTCCCACCGATTCAAGCGTTCTTGTTATTGGAGAAACTGGAACTGGTAAGGAACTGGTCGCCCGCGCCATCCATAAGCGATCTCGTCGGTCGCAACGCGCCTTCGTGAGCGTGAACTGCGCAGCTCTTGCCCCATCACTGATTTCTTCCGAACTCTTTGGCCACGAAAAGGGCGCGTTCACCGGGGCGTTGCAGCGCCGCCTCGGCCGATTTGAACTGGCGAACGGAGGAACCATTTTCCTCGACGAAGTCGGCGAACTGCCGCTGGATACTCAGGTTGCCCTCCTGAGGGTGTTGCAAGAACGCGAATTCGAACGCGTCGGCGGCACGCAGCCCGTTAAAATCGATGTCCGCGTAATAGCGGCAACTAATCGCGATCTGGAAGCCGCCGTTGCAAACGGGACATTTCGCCCGGACCTCTACTACAGGTTGAACGTATTCCCGATCCAGATTCCCCCGCTTCGCGAACGGCAAGACGACCTTCTGATGCTTCTGGAATACTTTGTCCAGCGATTTGCCCAAAAGATGGGCAAGCACTTTAAAAAGATCGATAAGCGAACGGTCGAACTATTTCGGTCCTATCCATGGCCGGGCAATATTCGAGAACTGCAAAATGTTGTTGAGAGGTCGGTGATTGTGAGTCCTGATGGCGTGTTTTCCGTGGATGCAGCTTGGTTGTCCAAGGATTCCCGTCGAGTCAGCTTGCCGCAACAAACTGAGTCCGCAGACGCCAATCAGGACGCCAGTCGTGAACGGCAGATCATTGAGGACGCACTGGCGGGAAGTCGAGGGCGAGTGGCTGGCCCGAACGGGGCCGCGGCGAGGCTCCGAGTATCACCTTCGACCTTGGAGTACCGCATTAAGAAATTAAGGATTCGTAAGAGCCACTTCAAACTCAGCTAGGCCTTTCCGTGGACTGGTGAAATCGCAATTTTCGCCAATTTCACCAAATCCACAGGCAGCTTCTTTTTTTCACTTCAAGTCTGAGAATGGCGCAAAAGTCGTCTATCAACAATCCCGCCTCCACAATCATCTGCGAGAGCAGGTCTACGCTGGGGGTCCGCTTTTCACCGGTGTATCCTCCAATATTCATCTGTGTCTTCGCTGTCGCGCTTTTCTTTGTGACGATCCTCCTCATTACGAACAAGCCACGCAAGCCAGGAGATCCGGCCCAGCCGGTTGGCTACAAACGTCAGGACGACGAGCGTTAGAAAGGCGATCAAGCAAGCTGCCGGGTGGTGGGTTAGCGTCTGTATCATCGGAGCGTCCTCGTCGACTCGCCCAAAAATCAACTGACTGCTGCTATCGATATCTTCTGTTTTGACTTCACTGAACCACCGGCCCGGTCTTTCCTAGCTTGCCTGCACGTGAATAGATTTGGCCTTAGAAGCCAAGATCGTTTAGTCCCGGATGATCATCCGGGCGTCGGCCCAGTGCACAGTGGTACTTGCGCTTCGTCTCCTTGATTGGCAGCTCACACTAAGCCCTATGGCTTAAAGAATCCGAGAAGCTCTCGCACAACGGCCTCGGGTTGGTCCTCGGGGACGTAGTGGCTACTGGAGTTGACCTTTACGACACGCACGTCTGAAGCTTGTGTCGGAAGAAGCTCGCGCAGATAAGGGTAATTACGTTCACCGGCCAAGGCTAGAACTGGCGTTGCTATCTGGCCGTAGTGTTTGGCGTCAATGATGTCCTGTCCAAACGTCTGATACCAGCCGTTTCCAGCGCGGATCGCATCCGGCTGCGAGTACGCGGCGGCGTAGATCGCACGATCACGCTCCGAGATCGCAGCGGGATTTCGCAGTTGAGAATCGAAGAGCCAGTCGATCAGTAACCTGGACTTCCCAGCCAGCAGTTGTTGCGGAAGATCCGGCAGTTGATTGAAAGCGAACCACCAGAGATAGACCGGATGGGTTGATTTCCCGGTTCCGCGGACCGCATATCCGGGTGGCGGGAGCAGCGACAGTGTGTAGAGACTCTCTTCGGGGTGCGCAACGTCGATCAGGCAGATTTTGAGCGTCGCATCTGGATAGTTAGCAGCGAAGCTGTAGGCGACCATTGCTCCGATATCGTGTCCGGCGATGTTGACCTGCTTGTACCCGAGCGCTTGGGTCAGCTCGTGAATATCCTTGGCCATGTTCTTCTTGTCGTAGCCCAACCCCGGTTTGGCAGAACCTCCCATTCCGCGAAGATCAACCGCGATCACGCGGTGGCGCTTCGCCAGTTCCGGCATGATCTTATGGAACTCCCACCAAGTCTGAGGCCAGCCCGGCAGCAGGAGCACGGGCGTGCCTTTGCCACCCTCGACATAGTGGATGCGGGTGCCGTTCACTTCCCCATAGCCGTTCCTGAAATCACCGGGAAGTGAGGCGGCCAGCGGTGCATCCGAAGTATCTGCCATGTTTTGTGATACGCGTTCTGTACCTGCAAAGACTGGAAAGGCCTCGGGCGTTATACTTTCCGCTAATTTCAATTCGACCTCCTTCTACTTTACGGAGTGCCTCATTCTCCGTCCGATTCGAGTTCTCCCAGTTCTAAACAGAACCAGGCCGATACTTCTATGGGCGTCCCATGATGTCCAAATGCGCTGGTAAGCCCATCGAAGCGCTCATCGGGAGTAGTGCAACCGAGTGACCAATAGGATTTCGCTGAAAGCAGGGCTTGAAAGAGAAATTGGAGTGACGGAAATGTCGGGAAGTCTCGGATTACCTTCGACCTTGGCGTACCCCATTAACTAAGGATTCGCAAAAGCCACTTCATACTCGGCTAGGCCTTTTCCCATGACTGGTGAAATCGCAACTTTCGCCAATTTCACAAAATTCACAAGCAGCTTCCCGCCCTTCTTCTTATGTCCTTTCAATCTCTTGCGGATGGCCCGCCTCTTGCACCTTGAGTTGCTGAGAGAGACGTTACGTACCGTCTCGAAACCGAAATGGAGATGTGCCATGGAACGAGTAACGAGAGATAACTCAGCAGTATGTCTGATTGACCATCAGGTCGGTCTATTGACTGGAGTCCGTGATATCGCGATCAGCGAATTGAAACACAACGTGGTCGGCCTCGCCAAGGCGGCAAGAATTCTCGGAATCCCAACTATCGCGTCTACCACAGCCAAAGATGTTTTCTGGGGACCGACGTTCCCAGAACTCCTCGCAGTACTGGATACAAACAAGTATCCAATTATTGACCGAATGACGATGAACGCATGGGATGACCCGAACTTCGTCAAGGCGGTTGAAGCGACTGGCCGCAAGCATCTCATTTTTGCGGGCGTTACTCTTCAAGTCTGCGCTGCGCTTCCCGCTTACTCGGCCTTGGCCGCTGGCTACAAGACCTATGTGGCGGTCGATGCATCAGGGGTGTTCAGCGCACCCAACCGCCAGCTCGGGACCGCCAGAATTCAACAGGCCGGTGTAATCCCAGTCGACTATTACTCAATCATCTGCGAGATCATGGCAACCAACGCTGATCCACTCGCCAACGACGTATATGCGGCGCTTGATCTGGACTTCGCCACCCTGCTGGGACGGATGACTGACGCCATAACGAGCAGACAGAAAAGCAACTTGTCTCGTTCGGCGTCACGGTGAGGCGCATCCTGCAGGCCGGAGCGCACGCTACGTTCTGAGGGAGCCGGGGAGCGGGGCAACCGTCCTCCGCCACCCGAATCTTTTGCGGATGGTCTGCCTCGTGCACTTGGGGTTGCTGAGAGAGGCGTTACCTACCGTCTCGAAACCGACGACTTAATTATGTTCTGGGATGTCAGAAAGGTGTGATCAACATGCTCACTAGCATGCAGGATGTGCCTCCTGCGCCGCCGGCCACGCAAATCGCATACAGTCGTGGCGAATTTCAGGTCGGTGATCTGCGCGTGCCGTCGGGGAGGGGTCCGCATCCAGTGGCCATCGTGATCCATGGCGGCTACTGGCGCGCGCGTTACGACTTGAAGGAAGTTGAACATTTGTGCGAAGCGGTAACCCGGCAGGGACTGGCGACCTGGAGCCTGGAATACCGACGCATTGGAAATCTAGGTGGAGGATGGCCGGGAACGCTCGACGATGTGCGGACCGGCGCGGCGCATTTGGAAAAGATCGCGACGGAGCGATCACTCGATCTGAAACGCGTGGTGGCGATGGGGCACTCCGCGGGAGGACACCTCGTGCTTTGGCTGGCGAAACAGAACGCGATTGCGCTGAGGGGCATAGTGGCGCTCGCTCCGGTGGCGGATTTGCGCCGTGCGTGGGAACTCAGGCTGAGCGACACGGTGGTGGCGGATTTGTTGGGCGGATCGCCACAGGACTTGTCGGACCGCTATCGGTCCGCGTCGCCGATAGAACTGGTGCCGCTGGGTGTCGCGCAACGCGTTCTGCACGGCACCAACGACGACGTAGTGCCGTTGGAGATCAGCCGCCGGTATGTCGCCGCTGCGAAAAAAAGCGGAGACGATTCGAAATTGATCGAAGTAGCGGGCGCAGGACATTTCGAGCTGATCGATCCGCAATCGAGCGCATGGCCGGTGGTCAAAGAGGCGGTGCTCGAACTAGTAAATGAAACGCCATCACACATAAATTCCAGAGTTGAGGCTCAGTTGCGCTTGGCACCATGAGCGATCCGATTTTCCCGAAAGATAGTGACCGGTGAAAAAGCGATGGTAGCGCAGGTATTTTTGAAGAAGGGCGCCGAGGCGCTGGAGCCCTGGTGCGCGCGGCTGAACGCTACGCAAGGGCGACAAGCTTTCAAGCAGCTCAAGCGTGTCTTCTAACTGAACGTCCATCAACAGGAGTCAAACAGCCATGAGTACAAAGAACTATACGAAGATCCGGTTCTCCGCGAGCGACGCAGCACTCGTCTTGATCGACCAGCAGTCGGGAGTAATGCAGCTCGTGCATGACTATTCACCGGCTGAGTTGCGCAACAACGTGGTCGGGCTCGCGAAGCTCGGAAGGGTCTTCACGCTGCCTACCGTCGTGACCTCGAGATCGGGGCTGTGGGACCACAGCCATGAACGCGATAACAAGGCGTCTCACGCATCGACCACTGTCTCTAAGCGTCTTCAAACGCGATTCCTGCTTACGAAAAAGTTCCCACTCAGCAACGAATACCGAAACAAAAGCTCGTGTTTTGAATGCTGACAATAAGGATGGTGAAATGCGATGCGAAAAAGTCCGAAGAACCGCTTCGACTTCCGAATCCGCAAACTGTGTACTCAGCTTGCTCTTAGTTATAGCTCTCCTACTCCCTGCTGCTTTCGGGCAGGCAAATGACTCGCATCAGACGGGGGCTGAATTCAGGCGTCCGGTGTATGTACCGCTGGATAGAAGCGAGGAGGATTGGAGTTTTCTGAAGGACCCAGAATTGCGCACAGATCCTTGGGACCCGCTCAAGTACATTGCTTTGCGTAACGCTCCAGGTTGGTACCTTACGCTGGCTGGAGAAGAACGCTCCTTTTATGAACACTATCGCAATTACAACTGGGGTGCCGGCCCGCAAGACGACAACGGATACTATCTCAATCGTTTTCTTGCCAGTGCTGATTTTCACCTGGGCTCCTCAACACGCTTCTTCTTCGAGCTAGAGAGCAGTCTTGAATTCGGACGGACCGGTGGCCCGAGGCCGGTTCAAGACGAGGACAAGCTGGATCTAAATCAGCTATTTATAGAATTCCACCTGCCGTCGCACGGCGATCGTCCGCGCGCAAGCCTCAAAATTGGACGACAAGATCTTCAGTACGGTGAAGGAACCTTGTTGGATGTGCGCGACCTGAATGTGCGTCAATCGTTCGACGGAATCAAACTGATCTTGAGGCCGAAGCACTGGCAGGTAGATCTATTCGTCATGCGCCCGGCGTTGAGCAATCCGGGGCTCTTCGATGATTACCCGGATCATACGCAGAGGCTTTGGGGTGTTTACGGGCTAACTTCGAAGCACCTGCCCCGATTCATCCGCCAGTTGGACGCCTATTACTTGGGTCTTGATCGAAAATTCGCGCGATTTGCTCAGGGCAGCGGACGAGATCAAAGGCATACCGTGGGGTCTCTAATACACGGGGGGAAGGGCAATTTCTCCTACGTGGGGGAAGGCGATCTTCAATTTGGCAAATTCGGCAAGGGCAACATTCTCGCGTGGAAATATGCCCAAACTCTCTCTTACTCATTCTCCCATCTCAAATTTCGACCCGTTTCAAGTTTGCTCTTCGGAATTTCAAGCGGAGATAAGAATCCCGCTAATCCAGATCTTCAGACTTTCTATCCATTGTTCCCAAAGGGCCTTTATTACGGCTTCATCGATGACAGCGGTTCTCTGAACGCCATAGTTTTGCACGGAAAAATGGCTTTGCAGATTTCAAAGAAAGTCTCGTTAGCCCCAGATAGTTTCTTCTTTTGGCGGCAGCGTACGACTGACGGACTGTACTCTCACCCTGGAGTTCTGTTACGAAGCGGCCTGGCTTCTCAAAAGAAATACGTCGGAGCCCTGCAGGATATTGCGATTACTTGGACAGTTGATCACACTACGGTTCAGTTGCTGGGCGCATACTACGAAGCCGGAGCCTTTCTGCGAGAAACTTCTTCGCCAGGAAGGAACACGGCGTATGTATCTGGAAAAGTGATTTACAGGTTCTGACAGTTCTTGCGGCCAATCGCACGGGATCCCTCGGCGGCGGAAACAACTGTCATGAAGGCTGCGATCGACGGCACCGTTCAAGAAGTGAAATCTGACGAGCTTCTCATCGATCTGATCAACCGTACTGGCGGATCGGTTCCGCATGTCTGCTATCACCCACAACTCGGGCCGGTTCAGACGTGTAACACAAGATGGTGAAAGCGAATTGCCAACCGGTGCGAGCCTACGCAACCCCGATCACGGATGGAATCCAGCCGTCGGAATATAGTTCCGCTCTCCTTGCTCTCACTGGCAGTTAACTGCTGTGGCGTCACGTTCGGTGACATGCTGACTTTCAAACTTGCATTGGGCGGAAAATTAAGGATTCGTAAAAGCCAACTTCAAACTCAGCTAGGCTTTGCCGAGTACTGGTGAAATCGCAATTTTCGCCAATTTCACAAAATTCACAAGCACCTTCGGGCCCTTCTTCTTCTGTCCTTTCAATCTCTTGCGGATGGCCCGCTTCTTGCACCTTGAGTTACTGGAAGAGACGAAACGGACCGTCTCGAAACCGACGACTCAATTAAGTTGTCGGATCTCAAAAAGGAGTTAACTAACATGCTCACTAGTATCCTTGGCGCACGACTGAGCTGGCACTTTGCCAACGGCTGGGTCTTCGAACCTGCCATCGTCGGGCCCGACATCGTCGACTACACCCTGAAAGAGGGGCCACACGCTGGACGGCATGCCATCCAGCACTTCTACTATCAGCGGGTAGCTCCAGGAGTCGAGACCACGGTCTGGTACGAGGAAAGTGGCGCGCTCGTCCATATTACCTGGTATTTAGAGACACAAACGACGCACCGCTTCGCTGCTCTTCCTGCCTGGCTGGCCGAAGATATGACCGTTTATCGGGGTGACAACCAAGACCCCGCGTTCCTCGAGAAAATCAAAAAACTTATTTCGCAGCGGCAAGATTATCCCCGGCACATCTTGAACGATGAAGGTTATTTCAAAGT
>Ga0210409_10005452_pt1 | contig 13372 bp, 9 predicted proteins | sample IncBWH17MmetaG_FD_161649 | JGI IMG/M metagenome (GOLD analysis project Ga0210409, IMG submission 161649) | Forest soil microbial communities from Barre Woods Harvard Forest LTER site, Petersham, Massachusetts, United States - Inc-BW-H-17-M | ecosystem: Environmental > Terrestrial > Soil >... | reverse complement strand
TTCACTTCTCGCCGTTGGCGCCGCAATAAGCGGCCCGACTCCGATCGTGATTCCATGCACTTTGGAAAGCACCAAGTCGTAGACCGTCAGATCTCCAACTCCAGCAGTCGGCCCATTTGGCGTACTCACAGGCGTGTTGATCGGCAGGATTGTGCGTACGAATTGATGAAGACCGAGCAAGTCCATCGGCACCGACACTCGGAACAGCCCCTGATCACCAAATCTGCCGGGATATCCTTCCGGCGAAGGCATGACGTAATTCTGCAAATCGATCGTGAGCTGTGGATTAACCGGGTTATTCGCCGCGTTCGTGTCACTCGCTGCGCCAGACTCGGTAGAGGCTTCTTGAGCCTGGGTCCCACTGGTTTCTTGTGGCCACGCACTTCCTGCAAGGAAAATAAGAGCCGTTACCACAATAAATATGTGTCTTGAACGCAATTCTTTTACCCCCTGAAAATGTTCTCTATTGCTGCTCTCGTACTCCGTTCCGTGAAATACGGTTCCGACTAATAGTTCGCAGCAGCTTCGGGAGAGTGGCCTCGTTTGTAGATCAACATGGTGCGTTCGAAGGTCATCACCTCTTTGCCGTCTTGATTCAACCCGCGAGTTGAAACAGTTACAATTCCCTCCGTAGGCCTGCTCTTTGACTCGCGCTTCGACAGCACCGTGGACTCCGCGTAGAGGGTGTCCCCGGCGAAGATCGGATGTGTCGCCTTAACTTTGTCCCATCCTAGGTTGGCGACGACTTTGGCGCTGACGGTTCGGACGCTCATGCCGGTTAGGAGCGCGAGTGTTAAAGTGCTATCGACCAGCATCTTTCTCCATTCTGTTTTCGCGGCGTAGGCGGCATCGAAATGGACGGGTTGCACGTTCATGGTGAGCAACGTCATCCAGATGTTGTCTACATCTGTGATCGTCCTTCCGGGTCGGTGCTCGAATGTATCGCCGACTTCGAAATCCTCGTAGTAAAGACCGGATGTTTCCCGGTACAGCGTTGGGCCCAATTGCCGGTATGCCGAAAGCGTCTTTTCCGTCATGTCTCCCTCAATCTGTTTCATTCGCTCCTCTTTATTCGTCATTCCGCTTCTCCTTCTAGCGAGTCACCAGATTCGCAGCAGCGATAGCTGCCCGTTCGAGAGTTAGCCTTGCCTTGCGCGCAATTGCTTCATCCACCATCTGATGGTCGACCGAACCCACACCTTGCTGATTCACGGCCAAGATCTGGCGCGCCTCCGCAACCTCTTCGTCACTGGGCGCAAAAACCTCATTAATCACGGAGGTCTGCTTAGGATGGATTGCAGCCTTGCCGTGAAAACCTAAATCCCGTGCTGCCGTTGTTTCTTTCTTCAGCCCTTCCAAGTCAGCGATGTCAAAAAAGGGAGAATCCACGGCTACGATGCCCGCAGATGCAGCGACCTGCACGATGCGCGAGCGAACAAATAACAGCGGTTCCCACCCCCTCTTCGCACCAAGATCTGCTTCCATGTCCGCCGCTCCGAACATCAGGGCAACCGGTCTGACTTCGCTGCCCACGATGTCGGGTAATGCCTCGACAGCTTTTGCCGATTCGATGAGGGCGATGATCTCTGTGTCTTTCGCAGCCTGGTCGAGCAGCGTCCGCACCATGCGGATGAACGCAGGAGAATCGCACTTCGGCAGAATGATGTAGTCCGGCGCAGCTGAAGATTCGAGAAGCGAGTACAAGTCTTCAATTCCCGTACGAGTTACAGGCGCATTGATTCGAAGCGCGCACGGCAACCTACCTTGGGCGGGCTGCTCAAGATACTGAAGAGCAGCAGTGCGAGCTTTCTGCTTGTCAAGAAGGGCCACGGCATCTTCGAGATCGATGATGAGTGCGTCCGCATGTACCTCAGCCGCCCGGCCGAACCGATCGGCTTTCGTCGCGGGCGTGAATAGCCAGCTTTTAAACGAAAGAATCGAGCTGCGCGGTCTGTGTACTGCCATAACTCCTCCTCAAACGCTCGACAACCGCCTGATACAAATGCAATCGGGCGGCCAACGCAATAGCATTGAATTTCCCGCACTTGCTGCAGAAGATCGTGCCGAAAACTTCTGAAGTGCCGAAATCTCAGAGGGAACAAATCAGAACGCGAAGGGTAGGCTTACTTTTTTTGACGATCAAAAACGGTCTACGGCCACGTCGGCACAACCGAGTCTGTCAGGTGGTCGATAGTGTGATCGGCCAACTTTTCAGATAAATAATCGGTTACTGTAATTCCGGAGGTGTCATCACAGTTGCTTTCAACCGATTTCACGATAGTATCCGCGGTGCGTCGCGTCCAATAGAATGAATTCATCAGAACGATGCGCCCCGCGCAACGAATGCTAGTCAGGAGAACTCGATGGAACTGCAACAGCTGAAGTATTTTTGCGAAGTGGCCAAGCGAGAACATGTGACTCGCACTGCCGAAAAGCTATTCGTTTCTCAGTCTGCGATCAGCCGCGCTGTTACCCAATTGGAGGGGGAATTGGAAGTTCCACTCTTCTATCGCCAGGGACGCGCTGTCGTGTTGTCGCCTTATGGGCGCCTATTTCTGGAGCATGTGACTCAGGCTCTTAGCATCCTTGAAAAGGGAAAGCGGTTGCTCAGCGAACAGACCGGGGAAGAATCCGGATCCGTATCCCTTGGCTTCTTACACTCACTCGGAATTGAAATGGTTCCGCGGTTGATCAAAGCGTATCGTCGGAAACATCCCAGGATTCAATTCACGCTGCTCGTCCAGCGCTCAGGGGAGATGCTGATGAAAGAGCTTGTCGCCGGCAATATCGATCTATGCTTTTCTGTCCCGGGAATGTTCGGGCAAAGCGATTTCCGCTGGAACCATCTTCTGGACGAAAAATTGTTGATCGCCATGCCAAAAACACATCCGTTGGCGGCTAGGCGTTCCCTTAGCATGAAGGAATTGTCATCCGAGCCATTCCTCGCTCTCAGCCCAGAACATACTCTGCGCATAATCTTCGACAAGGTCTGTGCCGATGCATCGTTTTTGCCAAAGATCGCATTTGAGGGGATGGATGTTGCAACCCTGCGAGGATTGATTGGTGCGGGGCTCGGCATAGCGCTCCTTCCTCCCGCACCCGCTCGATTTGCCGGAGTCGTAGAGATCAAACTGTCGCCGACGCCCATTCGAGCGTTAGGAATCGGGTGGGTCGAGGATCGTTACCTTCCGGCCAGCGCGATCGAGTTCCGCAAGTTCGTTGTGTCTAAATTTCAAGGACAGTAGAAATCTCGGACAGAGGCCGTCTCTTTACCATGAAGCTGTTGTCCCTTCGCCAGTGGTTGCAGGCACGAAACTCGAGGCTTCGAGTAGCCGAGAGTAGCGAGTTGAGTCCTTGAAACGCCGTTTATCGATGTTCAGGCTTGCGATTTTTGAATCAAGTGTCTGGCGCGGAATTCCCAACTTTGCGGCTGCTCCCTTTGGGCCAGCGACCTGAGCACCACACTCTGCAAGTGCCGCCTCGATGATCTCGCGTTCTCTGTCAGCAATTGTCATCACAAGTGGAAGAGCCGAGCCGGAACGTTGCGGGATTTCCCACATTAAACATGTCTCGTCGATCGAAAAGGTATCTCCCTCACACAAAATAGCCGCACGCTCAACGACGTTCTGCAGTTCGCGGATATTGCCCGGCCAGTCGTAGCGCTCTAGCGCATCGACCACGTCATCGGGAATGTACTCGATGTTTCGTTGCAATCGCTGCGAGTACTTGCGAACGAAGTGCCGGACCAACGAGGGGATATCGCCTGATCGGTCCCGCAACGGAGGCAGGTGGATCGGAAAGACATTCAGCCGATAGTAAAGATCCGCCCGAAATTGGCGATCTTGAACCATTTTCAAAAGCTCATGGTTCGTCGCAGTCACTACGCGAACATTCACCTTAATTGGGCGTCCGCTACCCAATCTCTCAAATTCCTGCTCTTGTAGAACACGCAGCAGTTTAGGCTGGAGTTGAAGGGGAAGGTCGCCGATCTCATCCAAGAACAGCGTACCCTTGTGCGCCAGCTGAAATCGACCCATGGTCTGTGCGACCGCACCTGTGAATGCCCCTTTTTCATGCCCGAAGAGCTCGCTCTCCAACAGTTCTGCGGGAATCGCAGCGCAATTCATTTTTACAAACGGTTCGTGCCGTCGAGAACTCTGATCGTGAATTGCCTTAGCAATCAATTCTTTTCCTGTCCCGGTTTCCCCCTGGATCAGGACGGCAGAATCCGTGGGCGCCACGACTTTCACTCTTTTCAGAACCGCTCGAAAGCTAGCGCTGGATCCAATCAGCTCGCTCTGATTGATATCCGCGCTATCAACAAACGACCTCACCGGCGCATATTCCCTGGCCGGCCCAATTGCAGAAACAGAATTAGACATGTCATTACCCCACGTGTCAGATACTAACTACGGCCTCTACCGATTTCACGATAGGACCCGCGGTGCGTCGCGTCCAATAGAATGAATTCATCAGAACGATGCGCCCTGCGCAACGAATGCTAGTTAGGAGGACTCGATGGAACTGCAACAGCTGAAGTATTTTTGCGAAGTGGCCAAGCGAGAACATGTGACTCGCACTGCCGAAAAGCCATTCGTTTCTCAGTCTGCGATCAGCCGCGCTGTTAGGGTTGACCGCGAGGGCTTCACATGCCCAGCTTGTTGGAGTCGCCATTCTTTGTTCCTTACTCGCTAACTTCCGTCTCGTTTGCCATTCTGGTTTCTGTACTCATTGCCGTTCTCTTTCGCCCACTGTTTGTTACTTCCCTTCGTTCTTCGCAGGCACTGTGCAACAAATGCCGCCCGCGGAACAACCCTAGATGGAAGAGTTCCCGACCCGGCCTATAGACATGTGTGGTGACTCAACTTTAGAGTGGCTTGAAGACAACTCGTTGAGGACAACTCCAGCGCACTCAAATACCAAGACGCTTCCTGCCAAAAAGGAGAGCATCGATCGAATGCGCGCCGGGTCCCAGGACTGCGATGGCGGCTCCCATCGTTGCCAAGAGGATGCTGCTTCGCTCCTGGCCGGTACCCGAGAGAGCGATCCAGATATCGGTGACCGCTAGAAGCGCTCCGGCGATCGGCGTCCAAAAACCGGCGAGTACAAAGACTCCCGCGCTGGCCGCGATTATTTGCACCGCAACCGATCCACACGAAGCCGCTCCCATCAGTCTGGCGATGCCGTCGTAAATCGGGAGAATTCCGGCAACTATCCGTAGCAGGAGAAGCCCTCGCCCAGGCCAGCCGCTGGGGAACATGGAAAATAGACGTTGCAATAAACCACCTGTCTCAAACAGACAGGATAAACGCGCCTAGAACGATTTGAGACGCCAAAACGGGGAGTTCGGCTACTACTCTTTTGGGGAGGTTACAATTCAATGATTCCGCGCTTCAACCCGACCGTAACGGCGTGCGTTCGGTCGCTTGCGCCAAGCTTAGAGAGAATGTTCCTGACGTGGAACTTAACCGTCTCCTCGGTAATCGAGAGTTGATCGGCGATCAATTTGTTTGCATTCCCACCGGCAATTAAGCGCAGGACTTCGATTTCTCGTAAGGACAGTGTGTCATCGGCCGCGTGTTCGGCGAGTTGGGAAGCGATCTCAGGCGGGATGCGCTTTCCCCCAGCATGGACGGCGCGGATCGTCTCCAGGAGTTCCTTGCGCAAAAGACCCTTTAGCAAGTAACCTCGCGCACCGGCTTTCAGAGCGCGTAGAACTTGGACGTCCCCCTTGTAGGTCGTCAAGACAATGATTCGTGCCTCTTGAAATTCGTTGCGAATCGCGATGATCGCATCGAGACCGTTCATTTCTGGCATTTGCAGGTCCATCAGGGTGACGTCGGGACGGTGTTCACGGAACTGCTGGATAGCTTCGCGCCCATTGGACGCTTCGGCGACCAATCTCATGTCCGATTGACCACCGATATACGTTGCGATCCCTTCGAGAACGAGGGAATGATCGTCGACCGCCAGAATCCGGATCGAACTGCTATCGGCGCTCATGACTTCGTCTTTGTCACTTTCACATCGGTTTCTTTCGCATCCATTCCTTTGCCAGAGAACTTCTCAGACAACCAGGAACGGCGGCGAGAGGAGGTTGTATAAGCGGTGGAGGCAGGAATGCTCAGCTCCACCTCCGTACCAGAATCGAGCTTACTCCAGACCGCCAGCTTACCGCGCACAAGTTTGGCGCGTTCGCTCATGCCATGCAAGCCGTAGTGTCCGGCGCGCCCATCTCCACTAAGAAACTTCGGGTCAATCCCCTTTCCGTCATCCCGGACCCGCAGCCGAAGCCACCGTTCGCCATATAGGATTTCCACTTCGATTCGCTGTGCCTGTGCGTGCCGGAAGGCATTGCGCAAGGCCTCGGCCGCAATCCGGTGGACTTCGTCCCGGAGGATTGGATGGAGATTCCGCGGCGCGCCTTCCACCTCCACCTCAAAGACCGCAGAATTCTGGTTTGTGTCAGCGGCCCCGAGTTCTTCTCCGAGAATCCTTACTGCCGAGACAAGGTCGTTGGTTTCGACCGCGGAGGCGCGCAAGCCCTGTACAGCATCCCGGCCCTCATTGATCGCTTGATCCGCCCGATCAATCGCGACCTCAAGTGTTTTCCGGGCTTCGACCGGACGCCCCGGGAGCAGGTCGATACCAGTTTGAAAATGGAGCATCAGTCCCTGAAAACTTTGCAGCAGCGTATCGTGTAGTTCCCGCGCGATTCGTGTCCGTTCGTTGACGCGTGCTTCCAGCCCTATCGCGAACTGGTGCCGCAATTGCTGAATCCGGAGTTGATAGAGCGCCCAGAGCAACGCCAGAAAAGCGGCCACGCACAACGCTTGGAACCAGTGCGTTTGGTAGTAGGCCGGGACAATGGAAAAATCCAGGAACGTCCCGGCCTCGTTCCACACTCCGCTGTTGTTGCAAGCCATCACCCGGAAGCGGTACTTGCGCGGCGGAAGATTGCTATAGAACGCCTTCCGCTCATTGCCGGCATCCTTCCAATCGCGATCCGACCCTTCCAGCTTTACGCGGAAGCGCACCTTTTCCGGCACCACCAGGCTCAGCGCGGTGTAATCAATCGTCAGGTCGCGCACCAGAGGCGGTAGCCTCGGAGGCGAGGCGGATGCATCGCCGGATAAGTTCTGCCAGTAGGTCTTGCGGTCGGCGGTGATTTGTTCGATGTAGACCGGCGGCGGAAGTTTGTTGAAGGCGAGGTTACGCGGATCAATGACACTGACGCCGTCGTATGCCACGAATGACTTGAACCATATTTTCCCATCTGGCGACTTGGAGACGCGCTGGCTGAGGCCTCCGGCCATCGTATGGCTCCTCACTCCGTCTGAACTGTCAAAAACTGTGGCATGAATCGTCCGCTTTGGATCGGTAGCCCACGCGTCTAATTCTGACCAAGCTGCCCGCACCAGGCCGCACGCCATGTATAGCCAGACCAAATGCTCGTCGTCTTCCATCATCCAGTGAACGGCATTGCAGGGCAATCCATTCCTGGCGGTAAGCGTGTCCACGTGGCCGTTTTTTACCCGGCTGAGCCCGCCCTGGGTTGCGGCCCAGAGCGTACCGTCTCGATCAACTTGAAGGTCGTCGACCCGCCCCTCGCCCAACCCATTGGCAGGTGCGTACGATTCGCGAACCTGACCGTCCTTGAAATACACCACACCACCCTGCCAAAATCCAAGCCAAAGGCCACCCTCTAAAGGATCCCCAATTACAGTGGTGGCGAAGTCCTTCCGCCCCAGCCTCGCCCAGGAAATCTGTTGAACCACGCTGTCCCCGCGCAACTGAATAAGACCGTCCTGTTTTGTGAGCCAGAGATTTCCCGCGGTATCCTCCACGATGGAACGCACTACTGATACGCCGGGAAAACTGCTTACGGAAACAAACCGGTCATTTTCCAGGTAGCCGACGCTGCGAGCAGTGGAAACCCAAATTCGGCCTCGACTATCCTGAAAAAGAGATTTGAAACTCCCCTTTAGATTCGCGTCTAATTTGCCGTAAATGCCAATTCGTCCGTTCTTCAGTCGCCGCAAGCCATCAAGTGTGCCAAACCACACGCTCCCGTCGCTGGCTGCCAGAACAGACGAAACATTAGACAAACCTTGCTTTACGAAAATCGTAGTGATTGCGAAATCGCGGAAGCGGTCGAGGCCATCCAGCGTCGCTACCCAGATATTACTTTCTCGATCCTCAAAGAGAAGCTGAATCGCGTCGCCTGAGAGACCATCAGGTTGCGAGAACACATCGGTCCGTCCCTGATGTTTGTGCATGATGCCGTGGTCCGTTCCGATCCACAGACTGCCATCGTGATCGCGGAAAAGCATCCTACCTTCGAACTGCTGCGGCAGAGTAGGTGGGAGCCGATAAGCCTCAGCTTTTCCATCGACTAGGCGTCGGATGCCGCTGCTTGTGACGAACAAGAGCGTACCGTCATCATCCTCACAGAAAGCCTTGATAGTCTCTAAGCTACCTGGTATCGCATAGAAGTTCGGAGGACCAGGTTTCCACCGCCATATGCCGTCCTGCACTCCCACCCAGAGATTGCCCTTGCTATCCTCATACAAACCGGCCACTCCCCCGCCGAGACTGCCATCCTCCCCGGAGCACTGTACGGTTCCATCTCGAATCGCGCAGAGTCTGCCGGTGGGCGCCCCCTGACTGCCAGCCCATACCGTTCCTCCACGATCCTCAAGAAGCCTGAAAATATACTGTTCGGCAAGTTCGGCATATTGAGTGAGCTTGCCATCCTTCCAGCTTGCCAACCCTTTCGTGGTGCCGATCCAAACAGTGCCGTCGTGCGCTGCAAGAAGGGCGTAAATGTCATTGGACGGAAGATGCTGGTCGGGTGGCGGTTGCCAAGGGACAGCCCTGACGCCATCGAAGCGAAGCAACCCGAATTCCGTGCCCAGCCAGAGATAACCGTCGGGCGTCTGCGCGATCGCTCGGATGGTGCCTTTGAAAAAGCCGTCGCGGGCGGTCCATGCTGTGTGCGCGTATTGATTGACGTCGACAGAGGGGTCTAATGCAAAAGCACAGGGGCGGAACGCCAGCAGAATTCCGAGCGCCAGCAGCGCTCTCCATGGTTTGCGTTTTCCGTACATCCTGCGGTGCATTTTAGCTCAACTCTCGACCTGCCCACGCTGGTTCCGGAAAGAGATTAACACCCGCAACTTAGCCAATCTTGAACAGGTCGCCATCAGGTTTCACCTTTGGCTGCCTTACCAGATCACCTTTAGCGCGAATTGGATTTCCCTGGCTGGAGTAGACAGCTGATCAAGCCGGCCAGCGCCGGCAACCGGATTTCCTCTGTCATCGAATAGCATCTGCCGATCGGTGGGCGGTAGGAAGTTCGCGCGGTTAAGGGCGTTGAAGAACTCCGAACGAAACTGCACGTTAAAGTTTTCCGTGACCCTCCTGATGTAGTTGTTCTTGAACAACGAAAAATCGAGATTCACGAGGCCCGGCCCATTGACGGTATTGCGTCCTTCATTGCCGAGGAGGGTACTGGGATTCGGGAAAGTGAAGCATTGAAGCTTGAGGTAACTATTGACGTTCCCCAGATTGACGGCCGACTGGCACCCAGATCCATAGAGACGATTAGGAAAATCCGACGGCGCGCTGTCCCTAAGGCCGAGTGGGTCACCACCCAGTCGTGGGGAAAAGGGTAAGCCTGTTTGCACGGTGTAAATTCCTCCCACCTCCCACCCTCCGACTACCCATGCTGCAGGGCCGTGGAGCGATTGCGGCGTCGGGATGAGCCAGGTGGCGTTGATCACAAGTTTCTGCGCGATGTTAAAGTCGGACACGCCGCGCGACAGCCGGGGATCAAAGGGTACCGGCGGGCTGTTAAGTGAGTTCTGAAATGCATCGCCGGAAACACCGGAGGACCCTTCGTCGATGGCCTTACCCCATGTATAAGCTCCCTGAATTCGCAAGCCATGACTCATCTTTTTTGTAATTTGCACCTCCAGGTCGTCATAGAAGGCGTTTTCATTCCAAATCAGGGGATCCATTCGGGCTACGTTAGGATTGAGCACCGTCCCGGTGCCCGGGTTTGTGCAAAGGCCAGTGGCAGTGAAGGCGCCACCGCAGGGCCAGATGTAGCCTTGGGGAGTCAAGGTAGGAGGCACCGCATTGATGTCATCCGCGCGAAATGCCATATGTACGCCGCGTGAGCCGACGTAACCCAACCTGAGAGTAAGGTTAGGCAAGAGCTGGCGCTGGACCGTCAGGTTCCACTGCATCACGTAGTTACGCTTGGGGTTGCGCTCGATATACTCCGTGCGGAGTTTGGACGCCGCCTTAAGGAAAGGAAAGGCACCGGTGGGAAACGAACCATTCGGTATCGGGCTTATATTGCCAGTCTCTAAGAACGGGCCGCTCTGCGTAAAGCCGAATAGCGTTTCATAGGGCAACGGCAACACGTCGAAGACGCCAAAGCCGCCTCGCACCGATGTCTTGCCGCTGCGGAACGGGTCCCAGGCAAACCCCACCCGCGGTTCAAAGTTGCGTAACGTGGGGTTCGACCAGACAGGGCCAGGTGTGGCGGCGCAGCCGGGGTACACCTTCTCGCAGGTGGGCAGGGGGTCGGTGAGGTTGTAGAGGTTCGCAATCTTGCCCTGCACTTCGGTCGGCACGGTGGCCATCTCGTAGCGCAGTCCCAAGTTAAGGGTAAGGTTGGGGCGCCAGCGGATGTCATCTTGAACGTAAGCTCCGAAGATGGTCTGCCGTGTGCCGCGGGGAGTGTTCGTGCTCGGGATTTGTGAGCTAAAACTGGCACCCGTACCGGAGTTGGTCAGAAAGCCCGTGAGCGAGCCGTAGCTGAAGTTGCCGCCGGCGTTACCAAACGCTTCGTCATTTAAGTCCATCCGCTCTACGCCAACCCCGAATGTGATCCCGTGTTTTCCTGCGGTAAGAAAAGCGTCGTCATAACCTTGAAACGAATTCCAGTAGAACGCGTAGTGTGGGCGGGAATTTAGCCCTCCATAAACTGGAGTGAGGCCTGTCACCGCTGCGCCAGGCGGATTTTGACCGGCCACTGCAGATAGCGACTTATCTATCTCCAGAGGATTGATCGCACTGACGCTGTAAGCATTCTGGGCAACCGCTCGGTTAAATCCGAAACGCACGTTATTTACGAATTGAGTGCCCATAACATGGGTCTCTTCCAGGCTGACGAGCTGCCGAAACGTGTTGTTTCCGTTGACCAGGTTATTCAAATCGTCCGGTGCGTCAAAGAACCCCTTGTCATATTGATAGGTGCCAAAAAAGCTATCTTTGCCCGAAATCTTGTGATCGACGCGCCCCGTCACGAAGTTCTCGTGTGCCGGTTGTTGAGTCGAAACCGCAAAAGTTCCCGTGTTGCCCGGGGCGATGAGGTTGCCGTTGGGCAACGGCCAGAAAGCGAGGAACGGCTTGACCGAGGGGTCGACGCCAACAGTCCCTGCGGAGTTCGTGAGAGCGCATCCCGGGCTGGCGATACCGATCGTGCACGTCGTGCCGTCGGCATTATGGACGATTCCGTTGCGCGCGTCCGCCGAGGGTACGATGTCCAGATGGGTCAAACCTAGGCTTTGACGAATCCCCTCGTAGTCACCGAAGAAGAACGTGTGGTCCTTCCAGATTGGACCTCCGAGCGCCGCACCAAATTGGTTTTGTCTGAAAGCCGGCTTGGGGACGCCACCGGCATTGTCAACGAAAGTGGCGGCATCCAAGGCGCTGTTGCGTAGAAACTCGTAAGCGTCCCCATGGATGATATTCGTGCCCGAGCGCGTGATGGCGTTAACGACACCGCCCGAGGTCCGGCCATACTCCGCGGAATAGTTGCTGCTGAGTACGGAGAACTCTTGAATCGCGTCTACGCCGAGAGACCGACCCAGGACACTGCCTGGTCCGCCATTCGCGTAATCGTTGGCGCTGACGCCGTCGATGCGGTAGTTATTCTGTACAGGCCGAGTGCCGGCGATGGTCAGTTGAGTTCCGTAACCGCGGTTGCCCCTGTTAAAACCCGCTGAAATGGGTTGCTGTATGGATCCTGCGGAAGAGATCCCGGGCTGCAGCGTCGCCAACATCGTCCAATCGCGACCGTTCAAAGGCAGCTCGCGGATGGTGTCGGCGGTCACGACGTTACTAACAGTGGAACTAACTAACTCTATTAACGGCGCTTCACCCGTCACTCGGATTTGCAGAGTCGATTGCCCAACCCGCAAGGTGAGATTCAGTACTTGCTGCGCCCCTACCGTCAGCACAACGCCCGTGCGCACCTCGGTCGCAAATCCTGGGGCCGTAGTGGTGATCTCATACATCCCCGGCAAAAGGTTTGGCGCCGTATAAAGGCCCACTGCATCCGTCTTGACAGCACGGCTGACGCCGGTGCTCACGTCTTTGATGGAAACTTGCGCTCCGGAAATGACCGCGCCTGAAGGATCCGCCAGTGTGCCGGAGAGCGTCGCTCCAGCTACCTGGGCATAGCCCGGAACAGCGCAGAGACTCAGAATCGCGATGGCGACTATAGACGGAACGGCACCCATGCCTCTGTGAAGGCATCGAGCGAACATGTATAACTCCGAACGATCTAGGCTAGTATGGCCGCGCTTCATAACTAATCCAAAAACGTGTCAGCCGAATTGACGAAGAACATTGGAGTGCCCGTAGTTTAGTGAGAAATGAGTTCCTTGCCAATACCCCCCGAAACGACGGCCTTGGTGTCGGTCCGCTTAGTGCCCGTTTATTGCCCCGAAGCGTTCCAGGTAAGCTCTCAAGATGAAAGGGTTAGCTGAAAGAGCCCGTGGAGCGCGAGTCCAACGGCTATTTTGAAGTACAAGTCAAAGATGGTTCCGAAAAAATGGCAGGCCGCTGAAATGTTGATTGCCGCAAAGGACCTCGAGAGACCGTGGAATCCGGCGGTTTCTTAGACCTGTTGTAAGGAGGAAACAGCTGTCAGCACGAAGAGTGGATTTGGACCGCCGACCTCCTAGTGCAGTGCCAGGAGGCATCCTGCGTCGAATCTCAGCGTCTGAAGCCTGGCGAGCTTCTGATCTTGACGACGACCAAGTTCGTCGACACGTGTTTCGCCTCCCGCTGCATCTGTGCTACTATAACTCTCGCATGAGCGCACAAATATTTACAGGCGGTTTACAGGCGGTTTTGCCAGGACAGCTTGCAGTCAGGGGCGTTCCAGGCGGCCAGTGCGCTGTATGCAAATCTTGCAAAGGCTTTATTTGCAGGGTTTTATGCTAAGTTGTTGATTCCACGGCTGGGGACGTAGTTCAGTTGGTTAGAACGCTGCCCTGTCACGCTGGCCCCGCATTCGAGTTCCGTGGCTCCCGCCATTCTTTTGCAGCGCTTGCAAGGAGTTTGGCCT
>Ga0210409_10005451_pt1 | contig 13373 bp, 14 predicted proteins | sample IncBWH17MmetaG_FD_161649 | JGI IMG/M metagenome (GOLD analysis project Ga0210409, IMG submission 161649) | Forest soil microbial communities from Barre Woods Harvard Forest LTER site, Petersham, Massachusetts, United States - Inc-BW-H-17-M | ecosystem: Environmental > Terrestrial > Soil >... | reverse complement strand
GGGCTGCAACTGCTCCCGGAGCGTAACCACGAGCGCGGCGCAGGACCACAGGGCCGAAAGCGCCCACACGCGCCAGGGAGTCGTCCACTCGGCGCGCGATGGGCCGCTGCCCAATCAGAAACGAATCGGCGATTCCTGAAAGACGCTGCAATGCGTCTTCGTCCTGGTACGCGATCGGCTCACTGGAGCGATTCGCGCTGGTCATAACCAGAACCTCCGGAGCCCCGGACGCGAATAGCAAGTGGTGCAAAGGGGTGTAAGGCAACATCAGGCCGAGTTCGCTGTTCTCTGGGGCAACTCCGCTGAGTTCGATTCTCGCGGGCGCGAGCACGATGGGACGGGCGACGGAATTGAGCAGCATTTCCGCATCCGAAGAAAGCTCGACCAGGGTGCGGGCCACCTCGACATCCCGCACCATCAGCGCAAAAGGTTTTTCTTTCCGATACTTGCGATCACGCAAAGCCGCGACGGCAGCGGGATTGCGGGCGTCGCATGCCAGGTGGTATCCGCCGAGTCCTTTCACGGCCAGAATCTGTCCGGCACGAAGGAGCTCGGCCACCCGGCGAATGCTGTCTTCGCTTTCACGCGTGGCCCGATCATTGTCGGAGGGAGAATGCGCCGGAGGCTGCGGGTGAAGATAATAGCCGGGACCACAATCCGGACAAGCCACCGGCTGAGCGTGAAAGCGGCGGTTGCCCGGGTTCGAGTATTCTGCCGCGCAGTAGTCGTCGAGCAGCCAATTTTTCAAGGTGGTATTGGGCCGGTCGTAAGGCAGAGCCAGGACGACGGTGTAGCGCGGCCCGCAGTTCGTACAATTGATATACGGATACCAATGACGGGGATCGGCAGGGTCGAAGAGCTCCTTCAGACAATCGCTGCAAACGGGCAGATCCGGCGAAATACGAGCCGTTGGGCGTTTCCTTCGCTCGCTTGTCCGGATGGTGAATTGCTGCAAGCCGACTGGCTCCGCAGGCCGCACATCGATTTCCGCGATGCTGGCTGCCGGCGGCGGCTGCGCTTTCAAGTCCCGAACAAAAGCTTCCAGCCCGGTCGCTGCGCCTTCGAGATGAATTTCAACGCCCTCTTCCGCATTCAGCACCCAACCGTTCAGGGTATTGGCGCAGGCGAGACGATACACAAAAGGACGGAATCCAACACCCTGCACTACCCCCCGAACTCGAATGGAACAAGCGCTCGCCATATCTAGGTTTTATCTTGCCTACTCGTCTACTATGCAACCGTGTCCTTGCCATCCCACTTGAACCACCTTGCCGTCCTCGACCAGGATGGGTACGGTGCGCTGTCCCCGCGCTATCTCGCGCATGCGTCCGCGCGCGGCGGGATCGGCCTCCACGTCGTACTCGACAAATTCACTGCGCTTCCACTCCAGCCACTCGCGCATTTCGCCGGTGTGGGGACAACGAACGGTTCCATAAAGTTCAAGCATAGAATTCGGAGCCTGGCCGCGACTCACCCCTCCTGGTTCAGCATCTGCAACGATTCGCGGATGACGTGGTAGATCGAAGCCTGTACTTCCTGAATGCGGGGGATGTAGTCGCAGTTCACGACCACGGGAAGGTCGGCCAGGTGCTTGCGCTTGATTTCGCCTCCGTAGTAGCCGAGCAGCGCCACGGTCAACATATTCCGTTTCCGTCCCTCTTCCAGCGCCATGATGATGTTCCGCGAGCCGCCGCTGGTGGAAATGCCAATCGCAATATCCTCCGGGCGAGCCTGTGCGATCAACTGGCGAAGGAAAATCGCCTCGGTGCCGATGTCGTTGGCGACGGCAGTGATGTTCGCCGGTTCCAGTGAGAGTGACACCGCGGGGAGAGATTGATACCCCATCGGCGGGAGCACACAATCAATAGCGAAATCGTTGGCGTCGGTCGCTGACCCGCCATTGCCGAAGACGATGATCTTGCCGCCGCGGCGCAGCCTCTCATGAATCGCCAGGGCCGTGCTGGCGATCTGCTCAGCCTCGTCTCGCGCCACCTGCTCGCGCAGCTTGGCGTCATCGTGGGCTTTCATCAGAATGGAAGATGCCACTTCAGCAACCAGTCCGGCAGTTCCCTGCTTCTCCGTGCCTAGAAACGGGTAGAGAAATCCCGAATCTCCGACTTCATGGCCCAGTTCACGGTGTTCAAAAAAGACGTGTACTGTCTCCCAGAGCGTGTGATAAAGGATCTCGATCATTTCCTGGTGCATGAACGGATCTTGTGTAGCTGCATCCACCGCATAGGAACCTGCGATGCCCGGAAGTGCGAAGGTCATCGCCTGTTGCAGGTGCGCGTGCTGCAGCGTGGCCCAGACTTCGGGATCGCCCTCCGGCGGACCGAATCCCATGACGATGTCTTCGGGATGAAGGATGGCTTCGAGCCACGGTCGAAAAAGAACCGACAGATCCAGCGCGGGCAGTGCGCGCTTGCCCACGATGACTGGATGAACGAACTCTACCGATACGTGCTGCGCATCGGTGGCATAGGGTCCGCGTCCGAAAGCTAGCAGACGCCCTCCGCGCAGGAAGCGTTCCGACATTTCACGGCACGCTTCGGCTAGCCGTGGTGCTTCGCGTGAGAAGAAGCTCTCAAACAAACGGTTGCGCTCAAGCAGACGCTCTTCGACTTGAGTCGCGAGTTTACATGTCGCTGGCATCGCGTCTATTCCCGGCAATTCGTCTTCTTCATCGTCGTTTAACAAATTCGCGGCAATGGATCGCCGACGAGCATATCTACGATCCTGCTGCCGCCGTAAAGGGTGGTCACGAGCACCGTCCCGGCAGGCTGTTCGCGGACTTCACCGATCACCTGCGCTTCGCTTCCGCCCGGCGCCAGGCTCATTGCATTGATCGCAGCGTCGACGTACTCCGGGGAGACAACTGCCAGAAACTGCCCCTCATTCGCAATGTGCAGCGGATCGAGTCCGAGCAACTCACACGCGCCGCGAACGGTGTCGCGCACTGGAATCTGATCTTCAAAGAGAATCATCCCCAGCCCGCAATCACGCGCCAACTCATTTAGCGAGGTCGCAGCGCCGCCGCGAGTCGGATCGCGCATCCAGCGGATGCCCGGCCCAGCGGCGTGAATGAGCTCTTCAACCAAGGAGAGCACGGAGCGGGTATCGGAACGAAGGTCGGCTTCGAAATCAAGCTCACCTCGCGCCAGCAGAATGGTGATGCCGTGATCGCCGATAGGTCCGGAGAGGAGAATTCTGTCGCCGACACGCACCGATCGAGGGTCGATGGTCACTCCAGGAAGCGGTCGACCGATGCCAGCCGTAGTGACGTACATCTGGTCCGCCTTGCCGTGTTCAACGACCTTGGTGTCACCGGCAGCGATCCGGACACCAGCGTCCCGAGCGGCCTTCGCCATGGCTCGAACTTCAGCTTCGAGAACGTGCGTCGACAACCCGGCTTCGAGCACATAGCTGACCACGAGGGCTTCTGCTCTGGCGCCCGAAACCGCGAGGTCGTTCACCGTACCGTTCACCGCAAGTTCACCAATAGAACCGCCCGGAAACCGCAGTGGCTTAACCACAAAGCTATCGGTGGTGATCGCAACGGCCGTGCCGTTGATGTCGATGTGCGCGGCATCTCCGAGTGGACCGGGCGCCGCGCCAAAAAGCAGGGGAGCAAAAAGTCCTTCGACGAGCTTGCGGCTGGCCTTGCCCCCGGCGCCGTGAGCCATCTCAATCTGGGGATCGCGGAACCGCACGGGTGCGGATTCAGCAAGCGTGGCAGCCTGAGCGCTTACGCGACCGAGTTCAGACTTACCATTGCCGCCTTGCGGTGTTCGTAGTTGTGATATGCGGCGCATGATCCTTCCGATGACACCATGAGTGCACCGATCGGATGCTCCGGCGTGCACTCGCGGCCAAAAAGTTTACACTGATGCGGCTTCAGCACACCCTTCAGCACTTCACCGCATTGCGCGGCTTTAGGATCGGTCACCCGAATGCCAGGGACCGCGAAGCGTTGTTCCGCGTCCCATTCGGCGTACTTGTCATTGATGCGCAGTGCGGACTGCGAGATGAATCCTAGACCGCGCCATTCAAAATAAGGACGCAGCTGGAAGACCTCCGCCATGGCACGAAGCGCGGCTCGGTTGCCTTCCCAGGGAACAACGCGCTTGTATTGATTCTCCACCTTTGCCTCTCCCGCGCTCAACTGGCGCAGGAGCATCACAATGGATTGCAGCATGTCGAGCGGCTCAAAGCCTGAGACCACGATGGGCTTGCGTTCGTTCTGCGCGATCCACTCGTAGGGACGGCAACCAATTACGGTCGAAACGTGTCCGGGGCCGATGAAAGCGTCCAGACGCATGTCGGGGGAATCCAGAATTGCACGGATGGCCGGGATGATGGTGACATGGTTGCAAAATACCGAGAAATTGCGGATGCCCTCGGCCTTGGCCCGCATCATGGTCAACGCGGTAGACGGCGCCGTGGTTTCAAATCCGATGGCGAAAAACATGACGTGCTTTTCGGGATTGAGCCGGGCTAGCTTCAGCGCGTCGGAAGGCGAATATACGATACGTACGTCCATGCCCCGGGCTTTGTGTTCAAGCGGGCTGCCCTGGGTGCCGGGGACCCGCATCATGTCGCCGAAGGCCGCGAAAGTAACCTCCGACTGCTGCGCGATGGAAAGACCGTCGTCGATCCTTCCCATCGGAAGCACACAGACTGGGCAGCCGGGGCCGTGGATCAATTCGATGTTTTCCGGAAGTATATCTTTCAGGCCGAAGCGATAGATAGCGTGAGTATGTCCGCCGCAGACTTCCATCATGCGGTAGTGGCGTTCCGTACGGGCGAGGCGGCGAATTTCTTCTGCCGCCTTCGAAATCAGTTCGGGTTCGCGGAACTCGTCAACGAATCTCATGCGGATCCCTTCCTCGCGGCTGGACGCGGACGGGCCTCAATTCACGTCCTCCAGTCCGTATCCCCGAACTTCCTGCATCGCTCCTTCAATCTCTCCCAGCATCCTGAGCGTGTTCATCTGGTCGGCGGCATCCTGCTCGCTGATCTTACTCATGGCAAAACCCACATGCACCAGGACCCAGTCGCCGGGTACCGGCTTATCATCTTGCAATAAGCCCAGATCAATCCTGCGCCGCACGCCGACCACATCCACCAGCGCGGAGTCCAGGTTTTCGGACGAGATCTCGACAATCTTCCCTGGTATGGCTAGACACATGCGGCATCCTCCCACGGCATCATGATTCGGTCCATCCCAATCCACCGATTGAAACCCCCGCCCGTAGGCCACTCAAACCTGTTTGCGGGCCGAAATATCGAACGACAGCTTGAGTTCATCCTTGAGCTTCACGGTCCCCCCAAGAGCCGAAACCGGGCGAATCTCGTAATCGCTCTGGCGGACCGAAAACTCTCCCGTCGCCCGCAGCGTCTTACCGTTCAGCGAAACTTGCGCAGACACCGGCTGTCCGCGCGTAACTCCGTGCAGCGTCAGTTCCCCATTTAAGGCCACCCAATATTGTCCTTCCCCGGTCTTGCTGGCCGAGAGGCGAGCGCACTCATAGACAATGTCAGCAAAGGAATCCGACTCAAGAACTTCCTCGTGCATCTTGCGGTTGATTTCCTCTCGATCCTTCTCAGTGACGTCATCGGTCATGTTGAGCGAAGCTGCACGAATCACCATTCGCAAGGAACTCTGTTCGATCGCAGCGGGATTTAGCAAGATTTCTCCCTCGAAATCAGGAACAGCAATCGTCGGGCTATGGCCCAGCGCTGAAAGCAGCCCCGCGACGAACGCCCTGACCTTGAAGTTGCTCCCCTTGGTCTCAATGATGTAGTGAACCGTGGCAGCCTCCGGTATTACTGTTGGATCGATGGCGTAATGCACTCTAAGAACCTCCTCAAAAAATCAGAACGTCCATTTTTCATAGTTCGACGGTCTTACTCCGCCTTGCGGGCCACCACATAAAACGAGAATTTCAACTCGTCCAGAAGTTTCAAGGTGCCCCCGGCGATCGATGCGATACGAATGTCGTAGTCGGTCTGCAGCAGCGAAAAGGAGCCGTAGGCGCGGACACTGTCAACTCCGAGAGACGCTTGCGCCTCAAAATCCTGATCGTTGGTAACGCCATGAAGGGTCAGTCTCCCACGTACGTTGACGCGGTAAAGATCTTCCTTCAGTTTGTCAGCCGCCACTTCCGTGCTGTCGTAAGCAATCTCCGGGAACTCCGCAGTTTCCAGCACCTCGCGGTTCATCACCCGGTGAAGCTCCCGGCGATCCACTTCCGATAGCTCGTCCAGAACCTCAAGTGATGCGGGCTTCACCCGAACTTTGAGGTACGCACCCTCAAGTGTGGGGGAAACCATTTGAGCCATGCCGCTCCAATCGCGAATTGCGAACTTTGGGCTATGGGCCACCGCCGCAATCAAACCGCTGGCAAAGGCTTGCACCGTAAACTGACTCGTTCGCGTATCGACCACGTAACGAATACTTGCAGAGCTGGTCGCTGCAGAACTTATCGCCATCGACTATCCCTCCGGTACCGTGCCGATAAGATAGCATAAGGTTACAGTCGGCTTGCCCCTCCGAGTGAAGCGAACTGTTCTTGTCCTACCTGAGTAATCTTTACATGTTAGTTAGTCTCTCTAAGTCAGTTAGTATCTTTACATAGAGCGCAATTTCAAATAGCGGTCCAGATCCGGCAGGGCGCCCTGAGCCAGATTCCCCAGGCCGAACTGGCCGAGGTAGCGCCTCGCGATCGGATTGGAAAGAATCAGGCCCGCCCCGAACACCACCAGAGCCACTCCGCTCAGCATGAATAGTGTGTCTTTGTCACTGGTTCCGTTACCATTTTCTTCCATTGCCACGGCAGTCTCCTTTTTGTTGCAGGATATTTACTGGGCTGAACCCGCCCCGCCCTTGTTCAAAACATTGTCGATCAACGACTCCACCAGATTGACCGCCTCCTCCACTGCAGCCTCAACCGGGGCGCTGAGTCCCATCTGACCTTCTTCGCCTCCGAGGGTTCCCGGCTCGCAGCCGAGCAGCAGCACGTTTTTTACTTCGATATTCATGGCCCGCGCCATGCGCAGCACGCTCACGGGATTCATGGCATGGGCTTCGATCGCCTGCGGAGCGCCCGGATCATCCAGCCCTTTCAAATCCGGTTCGATCACGTACAGCGTGCCCGGAGCTTCGCCATGCGGACACGCGTCCACCAGGATCGTGGTCTCGTATCCGTCTTGCAGTGCATAGGCCAGGTCGAAACCGCGAATGCCAAAGTCGGCCACGCGGACGGACTGCGGCAGGTCCCGGCTGCCCAAGCGGCGAACCACTTCCACACCAAACGCGTCATCCCCGAGGAAGATATTGCCAATGCCCGCGACGAGAACGGTTGGTTTCTGCACCGCGGTGATTTGCGGGACCTCGTCGGCTGAGAGCGGTTCCACTTCTTCCGCATCGAAGAAGAAGCGATGACCGGGCTGGCGGAGCAAGCCCATATCTTTGCCGGGGTCGTCGTCCAATACAACGCAGACGTGCTGCTTGCCTTCGTAATCCTGTTCGATGCATTCGATGGTGGCAATCTGGCCGGCGAGTGCGATATCCATCACATCGCCGCCCTTGCGGGGACGCAAACGCACGCGGCTTCCAGTCCGCACCTCGACTCCAGCAATTTCCAGATGATCGAGAGGAGTCTTTTCTTCGAGCAACTGCCATTCCCACTCATTCATTGGGTCTCCTCTTTGAGTGGGCGGAGACCGCGCAGAACTCCGTGCAACTTCATGAACTGCTCCACCGGCATCGCTTCTGTGCGTTCCAGCATCTGGCGGGCGCGTTCGTCAGACTGGCTCATCTCGCGCTTCTCTTCGTCGGTCAGCGTCATGATTCGTAGCGAGAGAATCTCATCAATCTCAGTTCCGTCAAACAGGTCTCCGACACTCTCGGGAGCAATCTGGGGATAGTCATAGAGAATGATCGGGGAAGAGAGTACGGTGTCGCATTGTCCCTCTTCACCGACGAGGACTGGCCATGTCCCAATGTTCTTGCAGCTCGCAGCAAGCTCTTTTATTTGCTCTGGAGGTGCGAGCAGCGAAACAAACTTGCCATCCTGCACGCCGAGGATGGTATGCGCCGAAACGAGAGAGCTTCGCAATGCCTCCTCGCGACTGGCGCTCTCCGCGCCGTCAAATGCCGTCCGGTTGCGAATGCGTACGCTGACTTTGAACAAGTCGTCGACCACTCGCTCGCTTCTGACGTCAAGCATTCCTTGGAGCGCATTTTGTTCGCGGACAATAACACCGGTGACCCGCCCTTCTTCGGTCCTTAGCTGCTCAAATTGCTTCACGGCGTGAAAAGTGAACGACTCTGAGAGTGGATTGTGAATGAGTGCCCCAAGATTGCAGATTGGCGGGGTCACTTCGCGATCAACCGCCTCCTGCCAAGGCTGGTAGACGCGACCGCGTACCGTGAGCCTCTCCACCAGACGAAACTCGGGCACTTCGCCCGGCAACACATCGTCCGGAGGCGAGGTTACCTCACCGACAGAGCGCGCTACTAACTGGAGAAATCGCACCCGAACTTCAAGCCCGGTCACCGACCCGCCTTCGACCAGGCATTCCGTCTGCATGGTCCAAGCTTCGGTGCCGTTCTGCGCTTCACTATAAGACTGCGGACAGAGGACGCCGAAATTCCAGCGCTGCTGGTTCTTCACCGACGATGGCCCGTAGGGATAGAGCATGTATCCCTCGTACAACACCGCTTTCGCGATCTTGTCCACCGTGTCGAGATTCACTACATCACCTTATCTTCAACTGGAATAATGCTCTCCAGCGCCTCTTCCCAGGTGGGAATGCCGTGCAGGGTTTTGTATTGATACAGCCGGTCGAAAGCGTCCTTGTGCAAGCACAGCCAGGCGCTGTTCGGATAGTAGGACTCCATCATGTCGTGCCAGACTCTTACCGGCAGTTTGAATCGGGCTTCCTTGTCCCAGGAAATAGGCGCAACCTGCAATCCGTCTTCGGGGCTGGCATAGAAAATCGTTCCACTGAACTGCACGCAGACCGGGACCTCCCCATCTCTCAACCCGTCGAAGTATTTGGTCGCGGCCACGTTGAAATCGAAACTGCAGGGCACCGGAAGATCGGTCAGAGTGGTTCCCTTAAACGACGGCACGACGAGATTGGCGTGGGTCCACAAGAGACTTCGCAGGGTTTGGCCCCAGCGGCTGGGCGCGCCAAACAGGTCGAGCAATCGCTCCTGATCTTCAGTCGTGTACTGGCGGCGGGTAACTTCGAGTTGAATCTGGCAGCGCAGCGCTACCGTGTGGATCGTCTGCTCGGGATTAGCGTCGGTCAGGCGCAGTTTGAAGGCCAGCAGCGGCGAGGTTGCGTTGGCAACAACCTCGGCCCCCTCGACTTGAAAGCTCAGATCAGGCATGAGACTCCTCCTCTACTTTGGAGGCGTCTTTGGTCTCAACCGGAACCTCGACCGATCGCACTTTAACGCTGCTGAAAAACTCGCCCAATTCCTTCCACACTTCCGTCCCGCCGGAAAGACCCTTCCAATGCATGCGGATCAGGCCAACCAGTTTGTAGCATTCGTCGATGGGAAGGAGATAGTACTCGGCCGCCGAGTATCCGCGGGAAAAGCCCAGGCGGTTGACTAGAAGCCCTTCCACATCCGGTTCCATTTCGTTCAGAATCGGATTGCGGGCAACGATGTCGTTCCAGGATTCCAGCGCGAGCAGGGACTCCGTCGCACCGGCGGGGCTGGGATAAAGGGCGATCACCCGGTCCTCAAGGCTGTTTGTGAAAAAGAAAGCCATGTTGATGGGGACCATCAATCCGTTCCACTCGGCGTCGGTGAGATTGAAGCCGGGAAGAGATCGCACCCGCCGTGGCACGCGCTTGAACTTCACTCCCTGGCCGCTGAACAGAATCGCGCAAGCGTCGCAGCTGCAAAGGAGCTTACGCTGCGCCACCTCGATCAGATGTGGATGATCGGGGCGCAGGCCCACGCTGCACAACTCGCAACGTTCGGGTGGACGCTGGCGGAGCGCAAACTGGCGCAGCGCCCCAAAGCCATCGGTCGGTTCCGTAAATTGTTCTGCGCTCATGATTTCAAGGTCCAGATTTCCCGACGACCCTAGTCCGTGCCCTGCGGTCCCAGCGATATCGCCGATCCACTCGTCAACTTATCCAATGCCACGAACCCAGAAGCGGGCTTCTGTTCAAGACCTTCGATTGCCAGCAAACTCAAATCCGGCGCCGCGTCGTACAGCGCGCCCTCTAGGGTGGCCTGCACGGTTTTCGCAGTTGAGCCGCACGTATGGGAACCGATTTCAACCCGCAGGCGGATTGCACCATCGTTCACACCGAGCAGTTCTACTTCGCAGCCCTGTTTTCGCAACCGCGGGCGAATCCGATCCACTGCCTTCACCACGCGGCTTTCGAAATCCTCGGGGTGAAGGCCGTAAAGAATCAAAACACCGCTCACCAGCGAGTCGCGGCCCAGCCGGTCAATCATTTCCATCCCCGGCTCCCCGGCTGCGGCGATGATTTCGAGCGCCTTCTCAAGGGCCGCGCCATGCAAGTCCATCAGCGACTGCACCAAGCCCTTAGCGGCCGCGCGAACCCCGGGGTCGGCGATCGATTCCATTTCCTGAACTAGCCCGCCGATCCGCTGCATGTCTTCCCGAAAATCTCTGCCGTCAGGCACAATGCTCCTGTTCAAACCTTCGCTTCCAAAAACGCTGGTCAGACGCTAAATACAATTAGGAGTGAGAGCGCAGTTTTGAGATGCCAAGTGCGTCGCTAAGATACCTACCCAGCTGCACCCAGCGATTCCTGACAACTATCACCCTCACTCCTTCGTTACCCGTGGGACAGGTTTAGGGTTGGAGACCAAACATGGGGGAATGATGCGTCTCCAACACTTTGCCGTTCCCCAGATACATGTGCACACCGCACGGCAAACAAGGATCGAAACTCCGCACCGCACGCATGATATCAATTCCCTTGAACTTGTCCGGACCGTTCTCCTCAAAGATCGGGGTGTTCTGCACCGCGTCCTCGTATGGACCCGGAGTGCCGTAGATGTCGCGTGGATTGGCATTCCACGGGGTCGGAGGATACGGGTGGTAGTTCGCGATCTTGCCTTCTTTGATCACTACATGGTGCGAGAGCACGCCACGAACCGCTTCGTGGAAGCCGCAGCCAATGGCTTCCTCGGGCACCTTGAACTCCGTCCAAGTTTTGGTATGTCCGGCGTGCAGTTCCGCCAGCGCCTTTTCCATGAAGTGGAGAGCAGCGCAGGCGGCATAAACCTGGAAGTAGGTTCGCGCCCGATCGCGTTCGATAGCGTTGCTCCACTTCGGGATCTTCCACTCGAACTCGACCTCAGGCAGCGAAGTGGTCTTGGGCAGGTACATCTTTACGCTGCTACCGGTGGACTTGATATATCCAATGTCAACCAAGCCAGCCAGCGCCGTCGTCCAAAGGCGAGCGATCGGACCGCCTCCGGTATCCATCGCCAGATGATCGCCTGTGCGCTTGTCGAGCCACCGCGGCGACATCACCCAGGTGTACTTGCCACCGAAGTCGCGCTTCTGCGGCCGAGGAATCGTTGTCTGGTTCCAGGGATGGTTCCTGTCCACTGGATTTCCGAGAGGATCGGTCTTGACGAACGTTTGTGAATTCTTCCACTCGTCGTAATAAGAACTGCCCAGCAGAATGCGGATGTTCAGGTTGATGTCCACCAGATCCGTGGTGACGAGCTTACCGTCGACCACAATACCCGGAGTGACGAACATGCCGCGACCCCAGTTCGTCATGTTCTTGTAGGTGTAATCGCAGACATCGGGATCGTTGAACGATCCCCAACACGCCAGCAATACACGACGACGGCCCACTTCTTCGTAGCCGGGAAGAGCCTGATAAAAGAAGTCGAACAGATCGTCGTGCAACGGCACGACCTTCTTCATGAATTCGACATACTTCATCAAGCGGACCAGGTAGTCGGTAAAGAGCTGGATGGTGGGCACGGTGCCGACGCCGCCGGGATACAGAGTGGAAGGATGAACGTGCCGGCCTTCCATCAGGCAGAACATTTCCCGCGTCATGCGGCTCATAACCAGGGCTTCGCGATAGAAAGCTCCGGTAAACGGGTTGAGCGCAGTCATGATGTCGGCGATGGTGCGGAAGCCGTGCAGATTGGAGTGGGGCGCCGGCGTCGATTGCGCTTTCGCCCAGACCTTGGGGTTGGTCTCCTTGACCATCTGCTCGCAGAAATCCACGCCGACGAGGTTGTCCTGGAAGATATTGTGATCGAACATGTACTCAGCAGCTTCGCCGAGATTGACGATCCATTCGGCAATCGGAGGAGGCTTTACCCCGAACGCCATGTTCTGCGCATAGGTGGCGCAGGTGGCGTGGTTGTCGCCGCAGATACCGCAAATACGGCTAGTGATGAAGTGAGCGTCGCGCGGGTCCTTGCCCTTCATGAAGATGCTGTACCCGCGAAAGATGGACGAGGTGCTGTGGCACTCGACCACATGGCGGTTCTCAAAGTCGATCTTGGTAAAGATACCCAGGCTGCCCACGATCCTGGTGATCGGGTCCCAGTTCATTTCCACCAGATTCCGCTTCTTGCCGGAAACATCTTTCGTCGGTGCGGTAATAGTGCTCATTCGATCGCTCCTTTATCGGTCTCGGCGGTCTCTCGGTTTCTTGGTGCGTCTTTAATAAGATCGTGGATGGTATCCAGTCGTCAGCTCCGCGCGCGGATGACGCCACTTGGGTTCCTTGTTAACGGTGGACTGGGTCATGGTGCGTAAGGCGCGAATGGCGCGGCCATAGGCGCCGACCGCCGCGCTGGAGACCTTCGCTCCCGGCGGCTCATCCATAAACGGCATGAACTTGTCAGGGAAGCCAGGCATGGTGCAGCCGATACAGATGCCGCCCACGTTCGGGCAGCCGCCGATTCCGGCCATCCAGCCGCGTTTCGGAACGTTGCAGTTGACGACCGGGCCCCAGCATCCCAACTTCACAATGCACTTGGGGGAGCCGTACACTTCGGCGAAATCGCCCTGCTCGTAGTAACCGGCTCGATCACAGCCCTCGTGGACCGTCTTGCCAAACAACCAAGTCGGCCGCAGTTGGTCGTCGAGCGGAATCATTGGCGCCAGTCCAGCCACCTGGTAAAGCAGGTAGAGTACGGTTTCCATGAAATTGTCGGGCTGCACCGGGCATCCGGGAACATTGACGATGGGCAGTCCGGCTTTCGACTTCCAGTCCCAGCCAAGGTAGTCCGCCAGCCCCATGGCTCCCGTGGGATTGCCTTCCATGGCGTGAATCCCGCCGTAGGTGGCGCAGGTGCCGCAGGCCACGACCGCCAACGCTTTTGGCGC
>Ga0210409_10005449_pt1 | contig 13376 bp, 6 predicted proteins | sample IncBWH17MmetaG_FD_161649 | JGI IMG/M metagenome (GOLD analysis project Ga0210409, IMG submission 161649) | Forest soil microbial communities from Barre Woods Harvard Forest LTER site, Petersham, Massachusetts, United States - Inc-BW-H-17-M | ecosystem: Environmental > Terrestrial > Soil >... | reverse complement strand
TGCTTGTCGGGGGCGTCGGATTTGAACAAAGCCCACCCCCAGCCATCACCCCACAATGGATTGCCAGGAAAGCGCCCTTTTTCGTCCTTAATCATCACGAACCAGACCTTTGTCCCGGCGGCCCAATGTGCGTCGCCTGTAGTCATTTGGGCGTGGTCCGTTCCAAAGACTTGCTTTACGAGAACGGTTCCGTCGGGAAATTTCCCAGTATTCCGATAGCTTTCAGCGGTGCCCGGGGACGCGTACGTGAGATGCATCTGGTTTCCTTTCGGGTCGAGCACCATGTATGTTCCGAGCGCCTGGTAACGATCGCGGAAATCGTTGGGTTTGCGGATATTTCCAGTCTCGTCCACTAAATCGAAACCGTTGTGACCGTTGTTGGCTTGTGATTTAACCTGCTCATGGCCGGCCAGAATGATCAATGTGAGAAGCACTATCGAGCTGACGAACTTCATATCCTCACCCTCAGGCCGCTTCGAACAGCCGCAGCCATACAATGCAAGCGCTACGCCAATCCCAAAACCCCTTGTGTTTGCGTCGATTAGCCCCTGACGAAGGCACGGGAAGCACCGAGAACGTGTCGAAAGATGACGAAGTGAAGTCTCCGTGTCGTTGAGTGACGTTACTGCGACACGCAATTAAAGGCAGGAGACAAGACATGCTTGTCCGACAAAGCGCTAATTAACGGTCAATCCAGGCGGCAGTGCCCCGATGCTGACTCGCAAGAAGATCAGAAATGCTCTAAGGAAGGAGGGCACTAATTGTCAGGACCAAGGACAAAAGCTGATTAGTGGACCCGCGACTCCGGTCATAACCAGTGTTCATTGTTGATGGCCGAAGCAAACACAGCTAATCGTGGTCAGCTGCCCAGATCAATCGGCGGTGGGTTGCCATGGTTCGTCCGGTTCTCGGCTCTCGTCCGCGCCGGCGACCTCCAGTTGGCGCACTCGTCGCGAGATCCCCAGCTTCTTCATTTTGGAAATTAAGGTGGTCCGCTTTAGTCTTAGCCGAGCGGCTGCACCCCGAGGCCCTCCTACGATCCAACCTGACGCGTGCAAGGCTCGCAAGATCAAGGCACGCTGGGAATCCTCGAAAGTGACCTCCGGTCCGACGAGGTTCACTTTGACCGGGTTCGCTCCAACCATATTCGGGTCGGGTGAAAGCAAAGGATTCGCGAGCACTCCGTTATCCGAACGGATTACGGCCCTTTCGATCAGGTTCTGAAGTTCTCGAACGTTCCCGGGCCACGAGTACGAGGTGAACGCATCAAGCGTTTCTTTTGGAATGCTCCTGACCTCTTTACCCATGCTCCGCGAAAAGAGTTCCACGAAATGCCAAACCAGGAGCGCAATGTCCTCACGGCGCACCCGTAATGGTGGCAACGCGATAGGAAAAACATTGAGGCGATAGTAGAGGTCACTACGAAATTCGTTTCGCTTCACCATTTCCTCGAGATTTCTATGCGTCGCAGCAACCAGCCGCACATCTACACGATGTGTCCGGCCACTACCTAGACGTTCGAACTCCTGTTCTTGCAGAACCCGCAGTAGCTTGGGCTGTAATGCGAGCGGGATATCGCCAACCTCGTCCAAGAAGAGTGTGCCCTTATCGGCGAGTTCGAAGCGTCCGACTTTCTGTGCGATAGCTCCCGTAAACGCACCTCGCTCATGACCAAACAGTTCACTCTCCAGCAAATCGAAAGGAATGGCAGCGCAATTTAGCTTTACGTACGGGCGACCGTACCGTCCGCTGACGTTGTGAATCGCTTGCGCGATCAATTCTTTGCCTGTACCGGTTTCGCCTTGAATCAATACTGTCGAATCGGTCGGTGCGACCCTTTCAACCTGTTCAAGCACAGCCTCGAGTGCAGGACTGTTACCAACGATTCGCTCGAACTCGAGATTTCTCTCGTCCTGTCCGCAAGACCGAAGTGTTTCTACGCCCCCCACAACTACCTCCGAATCGCCCTCGCTACACAAAAATCGCTTTTATCAGTTACCGTTTCAAGGCTGTTCGAACGCTCTCTAGCAGAATTGCATCATCAAAAGGCTTTGCGAGGAACTTCACTGCCCCACCCCTCATCGCCTGAAGCCGCATTTTCTCGTCGCCATGGGCCGTAATGAAAATGATCGGAATTGGGCAATGGTCAGCGTTTAAACTAGCCTGCAGGTCCAGCCCCGACATTCCTGGCATACTGATATCCGCGATGAGACAACCAGTATCGTGTTGCTGGCCAGATTTCAGAAAATCCTCTGCTGACGCGAACGATCGCACAGGAAAACCCGCCGACTTCAGCAGACGTTGCAACGCGCCCCGGAATGAACCATCGTCATCGACCACTGCAACCATTTTTGGATTCCCTTCTCTAGCCATTAAGGTACAAGGCTAATCCGATCGCCGCACAATGCAATTATGGCTTCCGATAAGGTCGCCGATATGTTTGTATAGGGGACCGTTCAACAGAGGCAGTGGGTCGAATCGCCTCGGGGATCAGGGGCTAGTTGGTTGCCGGAAGTTTGAGTTTTTCCGCCATTCTGCCCAGTTCAGCGGGGGAGTTGGCGTGCATTTTACGCATCACTTGGCCGCGATGGACCTGCGCGGTGATTTCACTGGTTCCGAGTCTCGATGCGATCTGCTTCGTGAGCATGCCCGAAACCAGCAGTCCCATCACCTCGCGCTCCCGCGTAGTCAATGTCTGATAACGTTCCTGCAATTCCTGAATTTCATGCCGCTGCTGTCGTATTTCGTTCTCCCGCTGCAGAGCCTGCTGAATTGCGTCCAACAAATCCTGATCACGAAACGGCTTCGTCAGAAATTCCACTGCCCCAGACTTCATCGCTTTCACTGTCATGGGAATATCGCCGTGGCCGGTGATGAAAATAACCGGAATCTGAACACCCGCCTCACTTAATTTACGTTGCACATCGAGTCCGCTTATCCCTGGAAGTCTTACATCTAATATCAGGCAACTCGGACCGTCTGGGAGCTTGCGTCGCAGAAACTCCTGCGGGCTGGCAAACGCCTCCGCGTGCAGACCTACCGACTTCAAAAGACGCTGCATCGCAGCACGCATCCGACCGTCATCATCAATGACGAAGACCGTAGCATCATCGGCGGAGTTCATGCGTGCGCTGCCATCCTTGCCGGCAGCGTAAACTGAAACGTTGCGCCTCTTGGAGTGTTCCCGATCGCCCACACGCGGCCGCCATGCGACTCCACAATCGAACGCGTGATCGCTAGACCCAGGCCCGTGCCTTGCGATTTCGTCGTAAAGAACGCATTGAAAATCTCCGTCCCGCTTCCGGCGGGTAGTCCTACGCCCATATCGCTGACCGAGATCATCAGTTGACCGTCTTCATCCAACTGCGACTCGATGCTAAGTTCACCGGTCGTATCCCGCATCGCCTCAATGCCGTTGAGCATAATATTCATGAGTACTTGCTGCAATTGCACACGATCTGCCATGACCTGAGGAACGGTTTCATCCAACTCAGTACGGATCGTAACGGAATACCGATTTGCCTCATTGCGCAGCATTACTACCATCTCTCGAATAACTTCGTTTACGTTTACCACCTCCAGTTTCGAGGAACCCTTTCGGTACAGTGAGCGGACACGGTCGATGATGTCGGCTGCACGCGTAGCATCTCGGACCATTTCCAAGGCAGCCTCGCGCGCCTCCGGCACATCGGGCTGATCTCGATCGAGGAACCGCAAGCACGCTTGAGCATTTGTCACCGCCGCCCCCATCGGCTGGTTGATTTCGTGGGTCAAGGAAGCTGTCAGCTCCCCCAGCGTACTGACTCGGTTCAAATGTGCGAGACGCGCCAGTTCTTGTCGCAATCTCTCGCGTTCTGCTTCCGTTTGCTTTTGTTCGCTCAAATCAAGCGCGAAACCCACGCCCTCCCTGCTACTATCCTCGAACAGCGCGCCCGCGACCAGCACCGGCACGCGGCTGCCATCTTTTCGGAACCACTCTTTCTCATACGGCTGGACGGTCCCGGTTGCCCTTGCTTCTGCTAGGGCGCGTTCGTCGCGCTCGCGCCATTCGACCGGCGTCAGGTCCTTCCAGCGCACGCGCCCCGAGGCGACATCATCACGATCGTATTGCACCATTCGGAGAAAGGCTTCATTGGACGCGACGATTGCACCCTCGACATTCCAGATCACGATTGCAACAATGTTGGCTTCGACCAAACGCCGGATCTTCGCTTCCCGGTTTTCGAGATCGCGGTACAGTCGCGTATTCTCGAGGGAGATGGCTGCTTGGGACGCAAGCACCTTCAGAACCGTGATCCGACCGGACGTGAAAACGTGGGCGGTCAGGTTGTTTTCGAGGTAAAGGATTCCGTTGAGTCTGGCCTGGTTAACCAACCGCAAGCAGACAATGGAGCGCACGCAATTCTCAACAATATAGGTATCCGCTGAAAACGGGTTGGCTGCCGTGGCATCGTCGAGAATAACGTCCTCGCCCGTGCGCACCACGTAGCGAACGACGGACTCTGGCAACACGGCTGCGGTGACGGAGGCATTTCGCTGGTGCACCTTGACATGGTTGCCGCTGGTTGTGGCCTCTGCCTCTATTTGCAACCCGTCACCTCGCGGAAGGATCAGGAGACCCCGTTCAGCGCCCGCGTGCTCGATGGCCGCGCCCATGATCCTGTCGATCAGTTTTTCCAAAACCATCTCGCCCGAGACTGCCTGTGACACCTTGATTACGGTCGCTAGGTCCAGGAGTTCGGCCGGCGCCACGATCGTGCTCGTCGTGCCGCGATCTGGCTCTTGCTTCCTGAGGTGGGGATAGAGCTGGTCGAGTTGCCTTACCTTGCCGTCAGCCCCCCAACGGAGATAGCAATACCGAGCCTCCCGCAAATAGGTATCCGCGATCTTGTCGAGGTCTCGCGCCGCGTAGAAGCGCCCGGCAACCTCGTAGGCAACCGCCTCATTGTGGATGAATCCGTTGGCGTGGGCCGAGCGGATGGCCTTTTCATACAGGCCTTCGGCATCGACCACCCGGCCTTCTATTCGTGCGATTTCGGCAGCCGTCAGAGCAACACGGTTTTCAAAATTCTCCGGGCAATGCTCCGCCCATATTTCGAGCTGTTTGTGGTGTGCCGTTAAAGCCTCGAGGTGCTCCTGCCTCTCACGGGGAGCTGCGGAATCCCATGCTGCCGCGCGCGAAAGCGCACTATAGAATCGGAACGCTGCCGGTTCAAGCAGGGATGGTGCTGACCAAAGCAGTTGTTGCGCCTTCAAGGAGGCATCGACGGCGGAAGCATAGTCACCTGCAAAGAACCGTGCTTCCGTCTTAAGAGTCCAGTATCCAAATCCAGGATCCGCTAATGCGGGATTACTTGCCAGATAGTGCTCAAACCCAGCTTCATCGAACTCTTTGTCGTTGAACGAACCAAATTTGTTCGTCAATCCCCGCAGGGTCCGGATTAGCTGGAGGTCCGATCTGACGATATCGACAACGAGTCCGACGCGTGCTCTCTTAGCAAACTCGACTCCTTTTTCTGCTTCCGCCTGCGCCTCGGCAAGGGGGTCTCCCACAACCAGAAAATTCGTGATCAACTGCGTGAAGCTATACGCCGCGTATGTAAAGTCACCCATCCGGTAAGCCACATCGAAGGCATGACGCACCATGTCGCGGCCGTGCCGTGCATGTTTCATCCACGGGACAACGACGCTTCCGAAACACATACAAGTGCGAGCCTCATAACGCTTCAAGCCACCCTTTTCCAACAAGTCGTAGCCGAGTTGGCCAAATTTGAATGCACCTTCGTAATTACCGAAGCGCGGTCCAGCTATAATCCCAAACCACACATACGCAAAGCATGACGCGTCACTATTGCCGTGCTCAAGACTAAGATTCATCATCCGGCAAATTACGAGTGCGCACAGGTCTTGGTCGAAGAATACTGCCGGCGTGACAATTTCCGTCAAAACCTCTAGAACGTCCAGAATATCGGGATCGACGATCAAGGGCTCGTTAAGGAGGTCCTCTATCTGCCGGTGCCCGAGCAGTGACCAAATCCGATCGTATTCGCGCCGTATGTCGTCGCTGGTCGGATGAGCCGACCAGTCGGTCCCGCCACGCCGGAGATACTCAAGGCATATCTCTACGCCACGGTCGAGCCGATTCAACGCCGTATATAGCGTGAGCTGCAATCGTGTGACAACTGCCAAATCATGGGCGCGGTTGGCACGCGCGGCGAGCATCGAAAGCCGCTTTTCCGCGGGCTCCATACTGGCGGTCAGCAGTTCACACTCAGCCCTCAAGTATTCGAGCGAAAAGATAAGCTCGTAATCTGTGTCCCAACTCTCTTCTGTCAGTAGCAGTCGACCCGTCGCAAGGTAAGAAAGAGCTGAGGCATATGCGATCGATAGCTTTGCCCGCCTGGCCGCGACCAAGTTGAATTCTCCGACGCGCTTCCGCTCGTCATTCGAGGTAATGAGGTGAGTCGCGCGATTGAGCTGGTTCACGATCTCGAAGATTCTCTCTTCGCGCTCGTGTGAAGGAGTTCTCTCTGCCAGCAGCCTTCCGAGTCGGAGGTGCGTCTCGGCGCGCAATTGCTTCGGCATCAAAGAATAGGCGGCCTCCTGCACACGGTCGTGGAGAAAACGATAGGAATCTTCGGAGCGGTAGACAAGACCTGCTAGAACGGCTTCCCAGAGTTGGCGGTCTATTTCCTCATTCGAGTCCTCGTAAATCATGCGAAGAATGGTGAGGTCCGCGCCGTTACCCAGGCAGGCGAGTTGCTTTAATGCGCTTTGGGTGCCGGCGGACATGCGGTTCAACTTGCCGACCATCAGGTCCACCACGTTATCCGTGTAGTTCTTCGCGCGAATTCGGCTCAAATCCCAGGTCCACCGCCCTTCGTCACGATCGAACGTGAGCAATCCTTCATCGGCAAGCTCGGAAATGAACTGGATTGCAAAAAATGGATTCCCGTTCGTCTTCTCATGCACTAATTCCGCGAGGGCGCGAGCTTGGTCCGGTTCACAATGAAGGGAACGCGCAACAAGTTGCTCCAGGTCTTCGCGAGTTAGAGGTGCAAGCACGATCTCTTGCAGCCTGACTCCTGCCCGACGCATCGCTTCGAGCTTGCTCATCAGAGGATGAGCGAAGCCAACTTCATTGTCGCGGTACGCGCCGATCAACAGCACGTGCTTCACGTCGGCCTGCGTCAGCAGATCCTCCATCAAGTCCAACGTCGCTGCATCAAGCCATTGCAAATCATCGAGGAACAGAGCAAGAGGATGTTCCGGCCGCGCGAATACACCGATGAATTGGCGGAATACCCGCTGGAACCGGTTTTGCGCGTCGAGTGCGGGAAGTTCGGGAACCGCCGGCTGCTCTCCGATGATGAGTTTCAATTCTGGGACTAACTCCACGACCAACTGTCCGTTTGGGTCTAACGCCTCATGCAGGGCATCGCGCCACTTGCTCAACTCTTCTTCGCTCTTACTCAGTAGCGGGCGGATCAGGCTCTGAAACGCTTTCGCCACAGTTGCGTAAGGAATGTCGCGCTTGAATTGATCGAACTTGCCTGATGCGAACAGGCCACGGGGCGGCACCAGCGGTTTATGGAGTTCATTAATGACGGACGACTTGCCAATACCGGAATACCCAGAAACGAGGACCAATTCAGGCAGCCCGCCAGCAACGATACGATCGAAGGCGGCGAGGAGCGTCTCAATTTCGGATGCTCGCCCGTACAGTTTTTCGGGAATCAGCAGCCGGTCCGGTATGTCGTGCTTGCCAAGACAGAATTCGGCGATACACTTGTGCGATTCCCATTCACCGAGGCAGCGGCGAAGATCACTCTCCACGCCGGACGCTGTCTGGTAGCGTTCCTCGGGAGTTTTGGCGATCAGTTTCGTCACGATCGCGGATAGACAGCTCGGCAGGTTCTTCATTCGCTCGTGAGGCGCCACCGGATGGCGCGCGATGTGACAATGTACCCATTCCATGGGATCCGAAGCCGTAAAGGGCAGGCTACCGGTCAGCATCTCGTAGAGTGTCATTCCTAATGCATAAAGATCACTGCGAGAATCAATGGAACGGTTCATTCGGCCGGTCTGTTCGGGTGCCATGTAGGCGAGTGTTCCTGCGATGAACTCGGGAGGCCCGGCCGATTGACGTTCTCGCGGAAGGCGCGAGGTGATGCCAAAACCGGTAAGCCAGACCTGACCAGTCACTGAGTCAACCAGGACATTAGAGGGCTTCACGTCCTTGTGGATTAACTTTCGCTTGTGCAATTGGCTGAGCGCACCTGCGAGACCGATGGCTATGCCCAAGAAGCGATCAATCTCGATTGGCCCTTGAATGAGACGATGGAGAGGCTCGCCACCCGGGTCCTCGAGCACAAGTGCCTTTTGTCCGTTGCATTGGGAAAGAGCAAGGGGTCGAACGGCCCATGTTGTGTCCAGATCGTCGCGGAATGAATATTCGTGCTCTATCTTCTTGAGGCTTTCCACCGCTGGCCGTGTTGAAGCAGGGATCAGCAGCAGAACCGAAGGCAGTTCCGCTCCGCTCGGGCGTGCTCGGTACAGGATGAACTCGTCATCCTCTCGTAGGGATCTACGCGTATAGGCTGAAATCTCCATGATGTCTGGCCTCTGCTCCACCACCCGGCGAGAGCAGCAGTTATGTATACAGCCTTTTCGTCGCTAGAAAGAGATCCGAACCCCCAGCTGAATCTGACGGGCACTATCGACCGTCGAGAATATCCTCCCCACGCCATTGGCAAAATGTCCTGCCACATCTCTAAAGACGGCGTCTCCGTTTCCTCCCAGAGCAATAGGATTTTGAGTGTTACTGGGGACGGCAAAATTCGGATGATTCAGGACGTTGAGCGCTTCGGAGCGTAGCATGATTTTCATGCCCTCCCTCACTTGGAAACTCTTCTGCACCGCCAGATCGAATTGTGCAAACCCCGGACCGCGCAGTATATCGCGTCCAGCAGTGCCAAACTGACCGGGAGGCGGTAACACAAATGCACTCGGGTTAAACCAACAAGGCGGCGTGCCCACTTTGGTGCCGTTTGGACAAACGCCCGAGTAAGGATTACCGATGAGGTTTGGCCTTTCCGCAATGACCACAGACTGCACATCTGCATTGTCGAACGAAAGTACTGGCGTAAAAGGGACGTTGCTGTGAACGCTGGCAATGCCAGAGAGCTGCCATCCGCCGAACCCTCTTCCGCGTCCAAAAGGAAGTTCATACACAACGTTCCCGACGAAATTGTGGCGAATGTCGAATCCCGAACGGCCTCGGCTTGCCTTGCGATTGAAAATATCCTGAGACTCTGGTTCATTAACAGCGTCTATAAGAAAAGTATTCGAAGCATCATCTATAGAATGAGAGAACGCGTAAAAGACTTGCCAGGACAAATTATCAGTGTGCTGGCTCGAGACGGACAGTTGGAAGGAGTTATAGAAAGATTGAGCATCGGTGAGCACCATCTGCAGAGGGGAAGGCAAGTTGGGATTGACGCGATGTCCCAACGCTGGTTCGAAGGGATTCTGCTCTCCCGCGCGGGTAAGGTGATTGCCGCGCGCACCAAAGTATCCTGCGCTGAGAATCGTACCTCTGACGATTTCGCGTTCCAAGTTGAGGTTATATTGCAGCGCGTACGGGAACTTTGGGTGGTAAGTAGTCTGGATGAGGAATAGCGGTTGTGTCAGCACGGCATTTTGGGGGCTGGGAAAACTTGGGAAAATCAGCGTATTTATGCCGTAAAAAGGAGGTAGAAACCGATCGATACCAAACAGAATTACGGGGAACTGATCGCGAAAGATGCCGCTCCCACCGCGCAGTACCGTCTTGCCGTCACCGAAAATGTTCCATGCGAAACCGGCCTGGGGCGAAAGCAGATCCACAGGTGTCCCGGCAAACACTTTTCCGACGGTTGGTCCAGAGTCCGTTACAGGGTTCCGGATCACTGAGAGACGGCCGTGCACCTCACTTGGATTGGAATAGAAGTCATACCGCAATCCGGCATTCAATGTCAGACGGCTCGTGACTCGCACATAATCCTGCGCGAACCCTGAAATGACGCTCTGGCGGTAGCCGCGCTCAGAGTCGGACATGGAAGGAACAGAACCAAGGTATGACAAAGGCAGAGCTTGAAGGAAGAATTCCAGAGCTGGATTGTTGCTGTGTGCTGGAAAACCGAAGGGACTCAGGTCCATGAACGAATACAGGCCATTCACCGCAGAATCCAGGGGTCCGTTGGACTGAATCCTTCTAAACTCGCCTCCGAATTTCAAGGTCTGACGACCAGTTGTCCGCGACACTTGTTCCTGAATTTGATATACCGTCGAAAAATCACCCAGGGGAATCTCTAGGTTGTAGCCGATGAAGCTCATACCTGCAACGTCGAGCATCCCGAACGGCCGACCGGGCACTTGGGAAATAGAGAGACCAGGATGTGTGTCAACGATCGAAGTTGACGCGGTTGTACGGTTGATGGCAAAACGCAGTTCATTGAACAACTCGGCCCCTAGACTCTTACGATCCTGCACAGTGAAGTACTGATTCCGCGCTGCATGGTCCACCGGGAACCCTGGCGCATAAGTTCCAGGGGGCGTTCCGAAGTACGGCACAAAAGAAGAGCCGTCATCCACAACGTAGCGTACGAAAAGCGAATGCGTGCTGGAAAAGTTGTGGTCCACACGAACCATGCCGTGGTGCTCGTACGTGTCACCCTTATCGGCTGTAATCAGGTCTCCAGTTCCATCCCCATTGTCCGCGCCATTCGAAGGGGGAAGTAGAGCAAGGAACGGTTGTACGCGCGGATCAATCGCAACCGAGACGCAACCACTGGGTGAGGCACTCGTGCAGGTGCTCGGATCATTGGCAGTGGGGAGCAATCCCTGGTGCGCCAGCGCGTCCGGGACGGTCGCAATCGCCGTGGATGCCTGCACTTCGCGGAAGCCCTCGTAGCTGACAAAAAAGAAGGTGCGATCACGCGCCACAGGCCCACCTATACTGGCTCCGAATTGGTTACGCACGAATGGCGGGATTGGACGGCTACTTAGATCGAAATAGTTTCTAGCATCCATTGCGGCATCTCGATGCAATTCAAACAACGATCCATGAAAATGGTTGCTACCTGATTTGGTGATTGCTTCGATGACGCCCCCGCCATTTGTACCGTAATCGCTGCCGAACGTCTGGGTTAAGACCCGTACCTCCACGAAATCATCTAGCCCCAGAAAAAGCCCAGAAGCGCCGGCAGGCGAATAGCCAAACACGGGATCATTGGCATCCATGCCGTCGATGAGAACATTCGTCCAACTCGAACGCATACCGTTAATGGACACTTGCCCGGCCTTACCATTTGACAACAACGAAGGAGCACCGCTAGGTGTTGGTGCAACTCCAGGTTGTAGGATTGCGACCTTGAACAGATCGCGACCGTCTAGAGGAAGCGCAGTCAAGCTTCGTTCCGCAATCATTCCTTCTATAGCGCTGGTGCTGGTGTCAAGGCGTGAGACACCCGCCTCGACCGTCACGTGCACAGAAACCTTGCCCAAAACCAGTGACAGATTGATTCCGATTACGGCACCCGGGCTCAGCGCAATTCCTTCGCGAACCTCGGTCTGGAATCCTTCTTTCTGTACGCGAAACGTATACCTTCCCGTCGGCAAGCCCACCAGCTGATATTCGCCCGCTTTGTCAGTGCGCCCGTCCCGTTTCAATCCTGTGCTGACATTCTCGACCGAAATCTCGGCTCCGGGAACAACAGCCCCGCTGGTATCTGTGATGGTACCGAACAGCGTCCCAACTTGCGTTTGCGCCCACGCTGGCGCTGCAATTAGTGCTGCTAACAAAAAAAGGAAAAGCACGCTCTTACTCTTCGAGAGGGAATACGTCGAAGTAATAATCGAGGCGATCAACATTCACCCCCACCATTTGTTTCTGTGCTCAGGGTTGAGAGTTCGTGGTCAGCGCTCGACCTCAATCAGCGGCGGGTTGCCAGGGCCTGTCCGGCTCCAGGTTCTGGTTCAGCCCAGCCACCTCCACTTGCCGCCCTTGTCGCGAGATCCCATGCTTCTTCATTTTGGAAATCAACGTGGTCCGCTTGAGTCCGAGGCGAGCGGCGGCACCTTGAAGTCCTCCGACGATCCAACCTGACGCATCTAATGCTCGCAGAATCACTGCTCGCTGCGAATCCCAGAACGTGCTCTCCTGCGCGGAGCGCAGCACGACGAAGTTCGGGTTGGTCGGGTTCTCTCCTAGTAGGTCCGCGTCGAACGTGGAGAATGGATTCGCAAGCACTCCGTTGTCCGAGAGGATCACGGCTCTTTCGATCAGGTTCTGAAGTTCTCGTACGTTCCCCGGCCAAGAGTAGGAGGTCAACGCATCCAGCGTTTCTTTCGGAATGCCGCTAATCCACTTACCCATGCGCTGGGAAAAGACTTCGACAAAGTGCGAGACCAGGAGCGCAATATCCTCGCGGCGTTCACGCAGAGGCGGCAGCACAATCGGAAAAACGTTTAGACGATAGTAGAGGTCGCTGCGAAACTGGTTCCGTGCGACCATCTCCTCCAGATTGCGATGGGTCGCGACCACCAGACGCACATCGATGTGATGGGTCTTTCCGCTTCCCAGCCGCTCGAACTCTTTTTCCTGCAGCACGCGCAGCAGCTTGGGCTGCAAGGCCAGCGGAATATCCCCTATTTCATCCAGAAAGAGAGTGCCACTGTCGGCCATTTCGAAGCGGCCAATTCTTTGCGCGAAGGCTCCGGTGAATGCGCCTTTCTCATATCCAAACAGTTCGCTTTCCAACAGGTCGAAGGGAATGGCCGCGCAATTCAGTTTGATGAACGGCCGATCGCGTCGCGTACTGGCTTTGTGAATCGCCTCTGCGATACGCTCCTTTCCCGAGCCTGTCTCTCCGAGAACCAGCACGGTGGAATCGGTCGGCGCCACGCGCTGCACTTCAGTAAGCACGAACTTGAGCCCCGTGCTGTTGCCTATGATTTCTTCAAATTTGTCTCCCGCACAATTCTGATCAATTGGCGAGGCTTTGTTGATGTTTTCCATGACAACCTCCCAGGGAAGTTCCCTGAAATCGCAAGCTGGGCATCATTCAGACAAAACCATTGCTGCATTCACTTCTATCAGTCCATGATCACGTCGTCTCCGTAACGCCTTTCTCGTGACGCAGCGCTGAGCGAATCCATTGGAGTAACTGCTCGTCGCTAAAAGGCTTTCCCAGAAATGCGACCGCGCCCGCTTGCATTGCTCGCCGGCGCGATTCCTTATCGTCGTAAGCGGTAATGAAGATGATAGGAATGCGGCGGCCCGCGGCAGCTAGCTGGCTTTGAAGCTGTAGTCCATTCATGCCCGGCATTCGTAC
>Ga0210409_10005448_pt1 | contig 13378 bp, 11 predicted proteins | sample IncBWH17MmetaG_FD_161649 | JGI IMG/M metagenome (GOLD analysis project Ga0210409, IMG submission 161649) | Forest soil microbial communities from Barre Woods Harvard Forest LTER site, Petersham, Massachusetts, United States - Inc-BW-H-17-M | ecosystem: Environmental > Terrestrial > Soil >... | reverse complement strand
GGATTTGGCGGACTAAGCTGGCGGATCCTCGTAAGCGCTCTTGCAGGGAGCGGAAGATTTTCTTCACGGCGTTCCCGCGAATTCTTTTTCTTCAGAGCGACCAGCCGATCAACTCTTCCAGAATTTCATTGCTTCCGGCGTAGATGCGCTGCACGCGGCTGTCCGTCCACATGCGAGCGATCGGGTATTCCGTCATGTAGCCATATCCGCCGTGCAATTGCAGGCACTCATCCACGATGCGGCACTGGCTTTCCGTCAGCCAATACTTGGCCATGGCGGCGGTCACCGGGTCGAGCTGGCCGGCGATAAATCGCGCGATGCAATTGTCGATGAACACGCGGCCGATATGCGCCTCCGTCTTACACTGCGCCAGCTTGAAGCGCGCATTCTGAAATTCAATCAGCGTCTGGCCAAACGCCTTGCGCTCTTTCGCATATTTGATGGTGATGGCCACGGCGCGCTCCGAGGTGGCCACCGCGCCCACGCCGATCATCAGGCGCTCGTAGCGCAATTGCTCCATCATCTGGGAAAAGCCCGCGCCCTCGGCCGTTCCCAAAAGATTCGCGCAGGGGACGCGAACATCATCGAAGAAAAGTTCGCAGGTGTCGACCTCGTGCATGCCCACTTTTTCCAGCGAGCTGCCGACGCGGTACCCCGCAAGATTCTTGGTCTCGGCGAAGATCATGGAAATGCCGCGAAAGCCGGCCGCTTTGGGATCGGTTTTTGCGGCCACGCAGACCAGGCCGGCATGCCAGCCATTGGTGATGAAAGTTTTTGAGCCGTTCAGGACGTAATCGCCGCCGTCGCGGCGCGCGGTCATCTTGATAGCCTGCAAGTCGGAGCCGGCCGTGGGTTCGGTCATGGCGATCGCTCCCACGAGATCCCCGTGCGCCAGGGCGGGGAGCCACTTCCGCTTTTGCTCCTCGCTTCCGTACTGGAGCAGGTAGTGCGAGACGATACTCTGGACGCCGCAACCGAAGTGCAGCCCCGCTTGCGCCAGTTCTTCCGTCACCACCGCCTGGTGCGCGAACGAACCTCCCCCGCCGCCATATTCCTCGGGCACATCAGGAAGCAGGAGGCCGGTCTGGCCCGCCTGTTTCCAGGCATCCGCGTCGGGGCGATGCTGCTCGCGCCATTTGGCCTGGCGCGGCAGGAATTCTGCCTGTAAAAATTCGCGGACGGTCTTGCGATACATCCGCAGCTCGTCGTTCATCCAGGGCGATTCGTAGTTGGTCATGTGGGGCTAGGATTTTATCCCAGCAAAAATGAGTTCGCCAGCGCCCTGCCCTGGAATCGAACACTCATGTTTCGTTTCCAGCAGGGGTCCGGTAGGATGCGGTACCAGTCATTTCCCGGGCCGCCAAAGTTGATCGGCAAGCGTGACGGCGGCGCGCGGGCGAAGGGGAGCGGTGCGGCAAATTTCCTCCACGGAATACGAACGAATCGGGGACGACATCCACGTGTGGCGGGCGGCGCTGGACCGCGAGGAAAACTTTCTTCGCCAAGCACAGGCGACTCTTTCGCTGGAGGAGAAGGCGCGGGCGGACCGATTCCATTTCGCGAACGACAGGAACCGGTTCGTCGCGGCGCGCGGCCTGCTTCGCGAATTGCTGGGCAGGTATCTTCCGCAAGCTCCGGCCGCACTTGAGTTTTCCTACGGGCAGCATGGAAAGCCTTCTCTCGCAGGAAGGGAAGCTTCGAGCGGCCTTTGTTTTAACCTGTCGCACTCGGCCGGGCTGGCCGTGTATGCGATTGCGAAGGAACGAAATCTCGGGATTGACGTGGAGCATGTCCGGGCGGAATCAGCCGGCGACGATATTGCACAGCGTTATTTTTCGGCGCGAGAAGTGAGCGATCTGCGAATGCTGCCGCCGGAAGCAAGAGTCGAGGGATTTTTCCATTGCTGGACGCGCAAAGAGGCTTATCTGAAAGCCACGGGGATGGGATTGCAGATTCCTCTGGACAGTTTTTCGGTGAGTGTCTTACCCGCGAAGCCCGCGCAGTTCCTCGGCGGCGTGGAAGCTCGGTGGCATATGGATGCTTTCCATCCCGCCGAAGGCTACGTGGCTGCGGTGGTTTATGACGGTCCGCCGTGTTCCATCAAATATTTTTCCATCGATGCGCACTTAAAATAAGCGCGGAACGGATTCGACCTCGGGTGAATTTCTTCGTCGGCTTTAGAGGCCGCATTGCGGAGGAATTGGTAGCGCCGGCATCTTGCCGGCAATTTTCCAATTGCTGAATCGTCCGAAGAGCCGGCGGGACGCCGGCGCTACCACTCCCAAACATTGCGACGTGTTGCGGTAAGTTGTAATATGGCGCGCCCGGAAAGCAAAATCAGCTAACATATATGCCTTACTGGGCCGCGCAGACGCGGCCACGCGGGGACTTCCGATTTTTTGAATCGCAGGAATCCCGGGCGGAGGAAAAATGCAGAAGGTCAACATTGGAATCATTGGAACGGGATGGTGCGGGGGCATCCGCGCGGAAACGTGCGCCGCGAGCCCTTACGTGAGTGAACTGCACATCGCCGAAATCAAAGAGGCGCGCCTGAAGGAAGTGGCGGAGAAGACCAGGCCGGTCACGGCCACTACGGATTACCGCGCCCTGCTGAAGAACGACAAAATCAATGCCATCATCGTATCCGCCACTCCCGAAACCGTGCACTACCCGATGGCCAAAGAAACGCTGCTGGCGGGAAAACACCTGCTGCTCGAGAAGCCGATTTCGCTGACGCTGGCCGAGGCGGATGAATTGATCGATCTGGCGCGGTCCAAGTCGCTGCTCTTCACCATCGGATATTCGCAGCGCTTCAATCCCAAATTCGCTTACGTGAAGCGCTCGATCGCCGACGGCACGATCGGCCAGCCAGTCAGCGCGCTGGTGAGCCGGCACATCACCCGCAATCTCGGCAACAAAATCGGCGGGCGCATCAAGCTTTCGCCCGCCGCCATGGAGGCGACCCACGATATCGACTTTGTGCTGTGGTGCTTTGAGCCGCGAAAACCGGTGCGCGTGTACGCGCAGCTGGTCAACAAAATCATGCAGCCGACGCATGGCGTGCCGGATTGCGTCTGGATCATCGTGACGCTGGACGACGGAAGCGTTTTCACGATTGGCGCCGGATGGGTGCTGCCGCCGGCGTATCCGAATTTTTCCTCGACGTGGATCGAGATGGTCGGCAGCGAAGGCGCGATCATGGTGGACGATTCGCACCGCGACGTCAGCGTCAACACCATGAAGCGCGGCATCGAATTCCCGCTGTCCACCATGCCCGGCGAAAAAGTGGAGCACGTCTACGCCGGGCCCATGGAGGCCGAGACCATCCACTTCCTGGATTGCGTCGCTAGGGGGAAGCAGCCGCTCGTCACGCCCGAGCACGCCCGCATGGTCATGCAGGTCTATCAGGCCGCGGACCAATCAGCCGAGGAAAATCGGCCGATTGATATCGTCTGGCCTAATGCGGAACGCAGCGGTAGTGAGAAGGAAATTGTAGGCGTTCGAGCGAGCGCACCTGCACGAGCTCAAGATTGATTTCAACTCACTGAATTAGTTTGAACGACACGGACAATCTAGCTTTAAGGCTACGATGAAGGAGGTCCGACGATTAGGTCGGACAACCAGCGTCGCACGAACAAGCCTTTAGACCCTGAAGCTTCAGGGTCTAAAGCCCAGCGACGAGCGAATCCATGCGTCCGGACTGAAGCCCGGACCTCCTAAGATCGCCAAGGGAAAGAATGCTGGACACGACTCCCACGTCCGCGTCAGCTAACGCCGCCACACAAGAGACCGCCGCTTCCAAACCCACAAAGACGCGCTGGCTGGTCCTCGTTCTGATCAGCTTCATGTACCTGATCACGTACATGGATCGCAGCAATATTTCGGTGGCGCAGCCGGAAATCGCCAAACAATTTGGGCTCAGCAAAACCGCTATGGGCCTTGTCCTCGCCGCCTTTACGTGGGCGTACGCGCTCGGTCAGGTCCCTTCCGGTTGGTTTGGGGACCGCTTTGGTCCCAAGCGCGTGCTTACCGTCATCATGACGCTCTGGTCCGCCACCGCCGTGATGACCGGCGCGGCATTCGGCTTCGGTTCTCTGTTTGGAGCCCGCTTCCTCCTGGGACTGAGTGAATCCGGGGCATTTCCAGTTGCCAGCCGCGGAATGCAATTGTGGTTTCCGCGCGTTGAACGCGGCCGCATCCAGGGCACGACGCATTTTTTCAGCCGTTTCGCCGTGGCGGTCACTCCATTTATCGCCGGAAGTATTCTGCTGGCCTTCGGATGGCGCGCAATTTTCTACATTTTCGGCTCCCTGGGGGTCGTGTGGGCGATTGTCTTCAGCGTCTTCTACCGCAACATTCCCGAGGATCACAAAGGGGTCAATCAGATGGAACTCGCCCGCATCCGAGGCATTAATCCGGATGGGACCATCAAGCCGCCGGCGATCACCCGGCTCGCCACTCCCTGGAAAAAAATCCTGCTCTCGCCCAACATGTGGTTCATCTCTCTCGGTTATTTTTGCTTTTTCTTTGGAACGAACTTTTACCTGACGTGGTATCCAACTTATCTGCGGGAACATCTGCACATGTCCATTCGCTCCCTGGGAATCTGGGGATCTGTTCCTCTGTTTGCGGGCATGGCCGGCGACATCACCGGAGGCACGATCTCCGATTTGATCTTCAAAACCACGGGCAAAGCCAAGTTGGCGCGCCGCGTTGTGGCCGCTCCCGGTTTTCTTCTGGCAGGCGCATTCGTAATTCCGGCCGCGTTGACCGCCAACGAATTCAGCTCGATTGGGTGCTTGGCCATTTCTTTTTTCTTTCTCGAATGGGTGATCGGTCCCGCGTGGGCCGTCCCCATGGATGTAGGCGGTCAATTTAGCGGCACGGTTACGGGCGTGATGAACATGGTCGGCGCCCTGGGCGGAGCGTCCACAGCCGTGGTCTACGGAAGTTTATTCAACCGCGGTTTCTGGGTGGCCCCGTTCGTGGTGAGCGCGGGTGTGATGCTCATGGGCGCGTTGATCTGGATGTTCCTGATCAATCCGGAACAGTCTGTGGTGGAAAGCCCGGTTTCGGCGGGGGCCGCTTCGCCTTGACGCTTCTGGCGAGCTCGTGCTATCAGGATTGAGCAGGAATGCAAAACTTCTTCAATACACTCAGATTTGACTTAAGAGACAGGAGAAACTCAATGACGCGGCGACGAACGGTTGCAGTGGCCCTATCAGTCCTAGCTTTTTTCGTAATCGCCTGGCGTACAGCCAGAAGCGCGGCGCCTCCGGAGAACGCCACCGACGAAATCCTGAAGGTAGATGAAGAGAGGAACCAGGCGCTCCAAAAGGGCGATGTCGCCACGCTGGATCGCATTTATTCGGACGATGTGGTGTACGCAAACGCCAGCGGCGCGCTCCTGACCAAGGCGCAGCACCTCGCCGAACTCAAAGGCCGCACTCTGAATTTTCGTTCTTTTAAACACGAAAACGTTCAGGTGACCGTGCACGGCGATAGCGGTGTACTGACCGGGATCAGCAAATCCGTCGTGGAGTATCAAGGGTCGGTCTCCAACAGCAACCGAAGATTTCTGAACGTCTTCAGCAAGAAGGACGGCCACTGGCTGGTCGTGGCGCACTTTGAAACGAACATTTCAGAAAAGCCATAATCCGAATGTCGAGACACGCGCGGAAATAGTGGTTTAAGTGGCGCGGGCTTCAGCCTGGGGGGGTGTCCTTGCAAGAACCAAACCCGCAGGCTGAAGCCCGCGCTACTGGAGCTCATCGAGAGAGCGCAATCCGGCGGCGGCTACGTGCTCGTCCTCGTGCGATTTAGCGCCGGAAACTCCAACGCCGCCAACACATTCGCCTTGGTGCATGATCGGCAATCCCCCTTGCACGGCCACCCGGCCCGGGAACGCCACCGTTGCCGGCCGCTCCTTGACGATTTCTTCCAGGGCCTTGGTCGGAGTTCGCGCTGCGGCGGCCGTTTGCGCTTTGGCAGTGGCGATTGCGGCGCTCTGTCCCACGGCGCCGTCCAGTCGCTCGAGGTGAACCAGAAATCCGCCATCGTCCACCACGGCGATACTCACATTCCATTTATTTTTCGCGGCTTCGGCTTTGCATCCGGCCACGATTTTTTGCGCGTCGGCGGCCGTCAAACACATTTTGTTGCGCACTGGTTCTCCTTTTTCTGAATTTTTGCAGACTTGCAGTTAGGTCTTGAGTCGGCCATCCACACCTGACGGGACTGCAGGGGCTAAAGCCCTTGCTCTTTATCTTTCTGAACGTCGCGGCTGAAGCCGCGACCCACAAAGATTGCTTAGCAGGCAACTGCTAATTGCCTGCCCTCAGGTTGTTCGGCACATTCCCCTCCGGCTTGAAGGCGGTCAGGGTGTGCATGCGGATGCCTGCATACCAGAACGTGCCCTGCGCGTCCTGTTCGATCTTAGGCGGATACAGGCCGCCGAGGCGCGTGCCGTTCGGTCCGGGATGTTCCCGGCCCATAATGTCCGGGAACGGTTCTGGGAAGTAGGTGTAAGTCTTGGTCTTCTGATCGAATCTAGCGAGCACGCCGTAACTTCTGAGCGTCACCCAAATATTGTCTTGGGAGTCGGCGTAGCATTCGTATCCCCCGCCCAGCTTGAACGGATCCTTATACTCGGTGATCTTGCCCGTATCCGGATCAAGCATTCCTAATGCCTGTCCGATGTGCTCGGAGAACCAGACCCTGCCTTTGGAGTCCACCGTAGGCCGGCGCGGCCCGGAGGGCTGCGTAGGCGTTGCGTAGACAGACCACTTGCCGGTCTTTGGATCGTAGCCCACGATCTTGTGCGACGTCATGCCCACGGCCCACACGCGATCCTTTTGATCGACGGTCATTCCGTAATAGTGGGCATTCGTGTCGGACGGCGAAGGGTCCCATTCCGTGATCTTCTTAGTGATGGCGTCGAGCTTGCCCATCTTGCTTACGCCTTGCATTTCCGTGAACCAGACATTCCCTTTGGAGTCCGAACGGATGGTGTGCGGAGTGCTCCGGGTAGGAGTCTCGTACTGGATGACCTTCCCGGTCTCGGGATCCAATTCGCCGATTGAGCTTTCGTCGATTTCGGCCGTGTACACATGGCCGTCCTTCGCTTGCGTGATTCCATGCGGGCCGAGCACGCGATGGCCAAGATCCGGGTTCGGAAGACTAAAAGTCTGGAAGCGCCCGGGAAAGTCAATCCGGTTTTTGTCCATTCCCTGAATCACGTCCATGCCCATTTCCGCCACGTAGACGGTCGGAGAAATGCGGCTCGGCCAGACGTCATGGCTGGAAATCTCAGCGTCATCTTTTCCAGGGAGGGCCGGAGGCAGGTCGTACTCGATATAAATGGCGCGGGAAAGGGCCGCTTCGTCTAGCTTCAGATCGTCCAGTTTCAGATCGCGGCGTTTCCCGCCTTCCGGAAAAATCTTCGAAAAATACGCGATGATGGCGTCCCGCTTCTCTTGTGGGATCGCTGCGGGGTTCACTTGTGGGACGCCGGTGTGGTTGACGGGGCTTGTGCCGTTCATGTCAAACATGCGGCTCACGGCGGCTCCCCAAACATCCGCATTGCGTGCTCCGCCTCCCATGCGTTGCCAGGGGATATGCTCGTAACCGTGGCAGCCCATGCAATTGTTCATGAGGTAGTCGCGAGTCGGGCCGGGGGGAAAAAGGGTGTCGAAGTCCACCAGTTCGGCGAGCAACTTGTCGGGGCGGGCCGCCAAAGCCACGTCGGCGGTCTTGGCCTCTCCTGCCTTCAGCTCGATGCTGGGGCCTTTCGAATCAAATCCGTCTTGCAAGGCCGACATCTGATAAGTGCCAGGGGGCAGATTATAAATTTGGTAGTGGCCCTTTTGGGTGAAGACCGTATAGGTGATATGGCGCTCGGCGTCCCTGGCTCTGACGCGAACCGCGTAGAGCGCGGGAATATGGTTACCCGATGCTTCGCTTAAGGCATAATCCCTGTTGGCTGTGACAGTTCCAGAGATAACGCCGCCTTGCGCTGATTGCGCTTGCACTGGCCGGCCCAGCGCCCACAACAACAACACGCCTCCCATCAAAGTTCCCGCCGACCAAATCGCTCTTACCCGTGTGCTCATGACACACTCCCGTTTCTAATTGGACGCCTGCGCCTGCTACCGGTTGCGGCAGAATTTCTCCGCCTATGGCTTTCATCATTCGTACACCACGACCCGCGGTCTCGTCAACTTGAACGGATGGCCTCAAGTTGCGCTCCGCTTCGTCCAGCATGTACAATTTTGCTTCAACTTCAGACGGAGCTGCCATGATCCATACAGGACGCCACTTTCTCCAAATTCCAGGCCCTACCAATGTACCGGATCGAATCTTGCGCGCGATGGATGCTCCGGTCATCGATCATCGCAGCGCGGAATTCGCGAGCTTGGGCAAGGAAGTTCTCGAAGGGGTGAAGGAAATTTTTCAAACGGCCGGACCCGTGGTGATGTATCCGGCTTCCGGGACAGGAGCGTGGGAAGCGGCGATTGTAAATACTCTTTCTCCGGGCGATCGCGTGGTGCTCTTCGAGACGGGACATTTTTCCTATCTCTGGCGCGGGGTGGCGGAAAAATTCGGCATCCAGGTGGATTATATTCCCGGCAACTGGCGCAGAGGGGCGAACGCCGCGGAACTGGAATCGCGGCTGGCTGCCGATCGCGGCCACGCGATTAAAGCGGTCATGGTGGTGCACAACGAGACCTCGACCGGAGTGACCAGCCGCATCCCGGACATTCGCCGCGCGCTCGACGCAGCGCATCATCCGGCGCTGCTCCTCGTGGATACGATTTCTTCGCTGGCTTCGATCGACTATCGCCACGACGAATGGGGAGTCGACGTCACCATTGCCGGTTCGCAGAAAGGGCTGATGCTTCCTCCGGGCATGAGTTTCAACGCGCTTTCGGAGAAGGCCCTGCGCGCTGCTGAAAATGCCCGCTTGCCACGTTCCTACTGGGACTGGCAGGAAATGGTGAAGCCCAATCGCAGCGGATTTTTTCCGTACACGCCGCCGACCAACCTTCTCTACGCCTTGCGGGAAGCATTGCGGATGCTGCGGGAAGAAGGCCTCGCCAATGTTTTCCGGAGGCATGACCGTCACGCGGAAGCCGCGCGCGCGGCCGTCCGCGCCTGGGGACTTGAAATTGTTTGCGAGGAGCCTCGCGAATATTCCAGCTCGCTGACGGCGGTTTTCACGCCGGAAGGTCACGACGCGGACAAGCTGCGCGCCGTGATCCTGGAGCATTTCGACATGTCTCTCGGCGCTGGCCTTTCCAAATTCGCCGGAAAAGTTTTCCGCATCGGACACCTGGGCGCCTTCAACGATTTGATGCTCGCGGGAACGCTGTGCGGCGTGGAGATGGGTCTGCGCCTGGCAGGCGTGCCGCACAAAGAAGGCGGCGTCATGGCGGCGCTGAACTCGCTAGCTATGCCGCAAAAAAAATCCGAGCCCGCCACGATGGCACGATAGACCCCTCGGACATTCGCAAAAACAGTCATACAAGTTCGATTCGCAGATCTCTTCCAACGGCCCTGGCCGCCTTGCATAAAGTGTGCAGGGTGACGGACGCATAGGCCGGGTCAAGCAGCCTGTCAAGGGCCGCGCGGCTTGTTTTCATCCGGCGCGCCATTTCCACTTTGTTGATTTTCTTCTTCCTCATCGCCCTCTTAACCTGCCATGCGAGCACTTCTTTGAGCGCGGCGGCTCGGGCTTCCTCAAGGATTCCTTCCTCTTTCAGAAAATCATCAAGCGAAGAACCAATGTGAGGGTTCTTTTTTTTCATGACGTTACCTCTCTCATACGTTGCCTCGCCACATCGACATCCTCAAGGGGCGTCTTCTGAGTCTTCTTGATAAAACCGTGAAGGGCGACAATCTTGTCCTCATGAAAACAGATGATCAGCCGTGCAATCCTCCGGCTCGGCAGCGTTGAGCGGATTTCCCAGAGCCCGCTCTTCAAACTTCGGACCAGAAGCATTCCAAGCGGCCATCCGAATTGCACTCGCATAAGGTCGAATCCAATCGCTTTACGATCTTCCTTGTCAAGGCTGCGGAGCCACTCGAGAACGGGCTCCCGGCCCGCAGTTGTCCTGTAGAAGCGGACAGGGATTCGAAGAGGATGCTCGTCGGCCATCCCGCCTCACAACTCAAGTGTGTACCAAAAAAGATACATTGTCCAGTGAAAATGCCGCTGATATGCCGAGTATGCCGGCAGCGATTCCCCACGCTATCGATTCGCTGTTGCCACGGGCGTCGCGAGCACGCCGACGGGAGGGCCGGTTATTCCCGCGCCTCTGTCGATCACCGACTGCTCCGGATCGATCCAGAAGCCCCAGATGGCCGCGCCCACAAACAACAAGCCCGCTGAAATAGCGAACGGCGCGACCAAGGATCCCCTCGAAAACATGATGCCAAACACGGTAGGGCACAGGGCGCCGACCAGTTGGCCGCCCATGTTCATCATGCCGGAAACCGTGCCGGAAAATTCTCCACCGACGTCCATGGGAACAGCCCAAGCGGGACCGATATTCATTTCAAGGAAGAACATGGCACCCGTCAGGAAATAAACAGCCGCAATTGGGCTTGCAGACACGGCCGCAAACATGGTCAACGTGCCGCAGCCCAGCATCGCGACGATGGCAACGAAGCGCCGGGAAAATTTGCAATTACCTGTCTTCACTAAAAGCTTGTCTGTCAGCCAGCCACCGAAAGCGTCGCCCACGACTCCAGCGGCCAACGGCAACGAGGCAAACAAGCCCGTCTTGATCAGTGTGAAATGGCGGTATTCGATCAAGTAGGATGGCAGCCAAGTAAGAAAAAACCAGAGCGAATAAATGTATGTGCCGTATGCGCACATGATGGCCCACATGTTTCCATGTTTCAGCAGAATGCTCCAGGGAACCTTGGGACGCTTGGTGATATTGGCTTGTTTGATTTCGCCTTTTTCATCGATGCCACGAATACGGGCCAATTCGGCCTCGCTGACACTCTTGTGCTCTTCCGGCATGTTGCGGTACACAGTCAAATATAGGAGTGACCAGATCAGACTGAGCGCTCCGATCACGTAAAACACAGAGCGCCAGCCATAGTGAATCATGATGGCCACGGCGATGGGAGGGCCGATGGCGGCGCCAAAACGGCTGGCGGCATGGCTGATTCCCTGCACAAAGCCACGTTCATCGCGCGGGTACCACATCTGCATGGCGCGTGTGGCAGTAGGAAATGCGCCGGCCTCACCGACTCCGAGCAAAAAGCGAATGCCCCACAACGTATAGAAGCCGCTGACCATCGTCGTGAGGACAGCAATCACCGTGCGGTAAGCCATGATGACGGATAAAACGCGGCGAGGTCCAAATCGGTCACCCAGCAAGCCGCCGGGGACCTGGAAAAGCGCATAGGCCCAGACGAATGAGCTGAAGATGATTCCCATTGTGGCTTTACTGAAGCCGTATTCTTTGCTGATCAGCGTTGCCGTGTTGGCCAGGCTTACGCGGTCCAAATACGTGATCATGTACATCAGGCAAAGGAGAAGAAGCACCTCCCAACGCACATAGCTTCGCCCGGGCGGCTGCGAATTCTCCATTTCCAATCCTCCATCACTCCGCACAATATAAAAACGATTTGCCTGAATCGCAGTCTGTCAGATATACACCGTGCCATCCATGTCAGCAATCTTTTTTCGGCGACTCCCTCTTGCCATGCGCGTGCGGGCGAGTCAGAATATCGTGCTGCATCAACCCCGACTATGAGCACAGTGCAAATTTCGTCGCCGCTGCCACTCAGTTCGCACGCCAAGCCCGTGGATTCCTTCGCGCGGGCGGGCGAACTTGAGAACGAACTGAAACGCGTGGTGAAGGGCGAGGTGCGCTTCGACCGCGGCAGCCGCGCGCTGTATTCGTCCGACGGCTCGAATTACCGGCAGATTCCGATCGGCCTCGTCGTTCCTCGCGATGATGACGATGTGATCGCGACCGTGGCCGCGTGCAGAAAATTTGGCGCGCCGGTCCTGCCGCGCGGAGCGGGCACGAGTCTCGCCGGGCAGACCTGCAACGTCGCCGTGATTTTGGACTTCACGAAGTATATGAACAAGATTCTGGAGATCGACCCAGCCCGGCAATTCGCGCGCGTCCAGCCCGGCGTCGTTCTGGACACGCTGCGCAACCGCGCGGAGAAGAATCAACTGACCTTCGGCCCCGACCCATCCACGCACAGCCGCTGCACGCTTGGCGGAATGATGGGAAATAATTCCTGCGGCACGCATTCCTTGCTGGCCGGCAAAACGGTCGACAACGTCATCGAGCTGCGCATTTTGCTTTACGACGGAACGCAGATGACGGTGGGTGCGATAGACGGCGAAGAGGACCTCGATGCCATCATCGCGCAGGGAGGGCGCCGCGGCGCGATCTACTCCAAGTTGCGTGACATCCGCGACCAGTATGCCGGGCTCATCCGCGCGAAGTATCCGAAAATTCCACGGCGCGTCTCCGGCTATAACCTCGATCAATTGCTGCCGGAAAACGGTTTCAACGTCGCGAAATCGCTGGTCGGAACCGAGGGCACCTGCGTGATCGTGCTCGAGGCCAAGCTGCGGCTGATCCAGAGCCCGCAGCATCGGTCGCTCGTCTGCCTGGGCTATCGCGATACGTTTTCCGCGGCCGACCACGTACCGGAAATTTTGCCGCTCAAGCCGATCGGGCTCGAAGGGTTCGAAGGAAGCATCGTCGACGGCCTCAAAAAGAAAAAAGCCCCCAACCTGGAATTAATTCCGGAAGGGCGCGGCTTCCTGCTGGTGGAATTTGGTTCGAATGATCCGCGCGAGGCCGACGAGGCCGCCCGCCAGCTCATCGAGCAGTTGAAACAGGCGGCCGATCCTCCGAACATGCGGCTCTACACCAAGGCCGAAGCGCGGCACGTCTGGAAACTGCGCGAGGCCGGACCGCGCGCGGCCGCCGCCGCTCCGGGCTCTCCTCCCGAATGGGAAGGCTGGGACGACGCCGCGGTGCCGCCGGAAAAATTAGGCAACTACCTGCGCGACATACGGAAGCTACTCGACGAATACCATTACCACACCTCGTTCTACGGCCATTTCGGGCACGGCTGCATTCACATGCGCGTGAGTTTCGATCTTCAGACCGAAGAAGGAATCCGCAATTACATGGAATTCGTCGAGCGCGCCGCCGATCTGGTGGTGAGTTACGGCGGCTCGCTTTCGGGCGAGCACGGCGACGGTCAATCGCGCGCGGCGCTGCTTCCTAAAATGTTTGGTCCCGAGTTGATCAAGGCATTTGGTGAATTCAAGTCCGCGTGGGACCCGGACAATAAGATGAATCCCAACAAGGTGGTCAACCCCTATCTG
>Ga0210409_10005447_pt1 | contig 13378 bp, 12 predicted proteins | sample IncBWH17MmetaG_FD_161649 | JGI IMG/M metagenome (GOLD analysis project Ga0210409, IMG submission 161649) | Forest soil microbial communities from Barre Woods Harvard Forest LTER site, Petersham, Massachusetts, United States - Inc-BW-H-17-M | ecosystem: Environmental > Terrestrial > Soil >... | reverse complement strand
CGGGTCCTGCAGGAGTGGGATCGAATGTCTGCCAGCCGTAACCGGGGAAGTATGCTTCAACCCATGAGTGCGCATCTTTGGCGCGCACCACGTAGTTTCCAGTGATGTCGTTGAATTCGTCGCTGCGGAATCCATTCACGACGCGCGAGGGAATTCCCAGGGTGCGCAACATGACAGCCATTGACGACGCGAAGTACTCGCAATGTCCCTGTTTGCGCTCGAAAAGAAAATTCGCCACGGGATCTTTGGCTTCGGTCTGCGGCAGTTGCAGCGTGTACCCGAAGCGAGTGCGAAGATAATTTTCGATAACGATCGCCTTGTCGTAATTGGTCTTGGCGGAGATCGTGATCTGTGACGTCAACCGAGGAATTCGCGGATCTATGTCCGGAAGGGGGAGATAGAGGTTGGCAATGCTCGCAGGGTAGGTATGTCCGGCTGCGCGCAGTTGGGGCGCGGTGGGCGTTGCGATATCCGATGTCGCCTCATAACGCGTGATGGCGCGCTGGAAGTCATAGTCGTAAATGCTGCCACCGGAATCGGCGTCAATCTGGCGGTAGTCGCCGCGCAGACTGAAAGCCCAGGGAGCGAGAAAGAAAACATTCGTCCCAATGGGCTCCATCAGCACTTTGTAATGGATGAGTTTCTCGTGTTGCAGGCTGGCGGTCGCGTAGAACCGTGGAGCGCGACCGTCGCTGGGCAAGGCAAAACTCGTATCCGGTCGCCGCGACAACGGGGAAGCGTCGCGTGCATTCGTCCACGTATGTCCGTCGAATTTGGCCAGCGACACTCCGCGCCAATGGAGATCGTATAAGCCGGCTTGGTCTCCGTCGATCTGGACGTGCATCACGACTGAGTTGGACTGTTGAATCTGGCCAATCTGTCCCAACTGGACGTGATCGCTGAAGCCGGAAGAAAAGTCTGTACCGTAAGAATATCCGCCCAAATAGCCGGCTGACATGCGGGGCATTACAAAGAACAGCGCAGCGGCGCAGAAGAGAATCACCAGCATGAGCACGGGTACGAAACGGACCAGCGCAAAAGCAAGATGCCGATGCTCGTGCGGATCGCTGGAATGCCTGGCCTGAATGTTCGCAGCGATTCCCGATTGACGCATCTCCATCAAGACGAACGTAGCGACAGCCATCAGTATGAAAGCGGCGAACGAAAACAGAAATATGCTGTCGACCGTCAATACGGCTGAAGCGAGAACCATCAGGAAGGCGAGTATCGCTAGCATGATGTGATCGCGCTCGCGGCGAATGGAGAAGGTTCGGACCACGACTCCGAACAGCGCGAGGTGGACCGTCGCGGAAAGAAAACTACGGGAGACTACAAGGTAGTCGATCGCGAAGAAGACGAAGTATGCGATCGACAGCGGCGTGGTCCATCGCTCAGAAATCACAAAGCTGCGGCGCTTGGCCAGCAAGTATCCGCGAACAGCCAAAGCAATCGCCACGAGGATGATGGAAGGAAGATCAAGTCCTCCAGTTCCTGCCAGCGCGCCAAATCCAGTCAAGACAAGGAGGTACAGGGCGAGTTCGAAGTAGTGGTCGATCGCTTGTTGTACGGGGATCACGCCGGAATTTGAGGAAGGCGACAACATTGGGGATCGGTTTGCGGTGGAAACTCTATTGTTCGATAGATCGATCAAAAAAGGGAAGGGCCAGAGGAGGAATTCTTGCACCGAAAGTCACGTGGGGAGAGGGAGAATTCGGGAGTTTGTCCGATATACGCAGGACGAGTTGTTCCAATTTGGGACTTGGGGAGCGTTCAGAGTATACCCCCTCCCCCCTGGTCTATTGGAATCATGAATTTAGCGGGAAGTGCCGAATTAGATCTTGGGGCTCAATGAGTTAGGGGCAAAATATTGAGCCGCAAGGAGTTACGGTGCGATTCTTTCTTTCCTGAATTGCGACTATGGAACCATCATAGCGGTTTGGCGAGGAGGGTCAGAGAATCCGGTGGGATATCTGTGTTGTGTTCCCAGAAAGGGAAATTCGTCTTTGGTTCAACCAAGTCTTGAACAGGAAACCACCGCAGATGGACCGATGGACCGGGATTGACCTGGGGTTAGGTGAGTGCAATCGCTGATTGCGACAGTCAATGATTTGAACAATCAGTAAGGCCGCGTCTTGGTGCAACTTTCCTTCGATGCGTGCATCTGGGGAAGCAAATGTCCTACAGCATATCGACCTTGCTGCTTCGTAATCTGAGCGTGGCCGTGACGAGATCGATCGTATCGCTGGTGTGATCAAAGCAACCCATCCAGATTTCGAATATCAGCCCCTCTTCCCTCCCGAGGAAGTAGGTGATGCGGGACGGGTTCGATGGGTATCGGGCACTCCCGGCAAACCACCAGCTTACGCGGGAACCGATTTTATCGTCGCCCGGAACGGTCGCATTGCTTCGGTCTATCTCTTTTTCGACATCCTACCCTGAGCCGGACTCTGCCGCCCACGATATACGAATGACGAACGTCTGTCGGCGACTCGGACTGTGCGTCAGTTGGCGAAAAATCTCTATTGCTCTCGAAATCCCCCGCAGGGGTTTTGAGTGCTATCGCCTGTGGGTGTTGAAAAAGTCACTGAGATTAGCAGGTGAGATTTAGCAGAAGCATGTTAGAAGGAGTCATGCTTCGCTGGATTTCCGTCGTCGGAGGCCTGCTGATCATGATGGGGCAACACGACCGCTCTGAAGCGTTGTTCTACTATTTCCGCCTGGAAGACCAGATTCCTGAAACCCATCTGCTGCGGCTGATCGACAAGCACATCGGTTTCGAGTTTGTGCGGCAGCAACTGAAAGACAGCTACAGCGAGACCGGGCGACCATCGATCGATCCCGAACTGCTGCTGTGCATGCTGCTGATCGGCTATTTGTATGGCATCACCAGCGAGCGCACGCTGGTGGAAGAACTGCGCATGCATCTGGCGTGGCGGTGGTTCACGGGGTTGGGATTCGATCAGGAGATTCCGCATCACTCTACGTTCTCCAAGAACCGGCACGGACGGTTTCAAGAATCGAAGATGTTTGAGCAGTTGTTTGAGCAGATCGTGCGGCAGTGTGTGGAAGTGGGTTTGGTGCAAGGCAAGCACCTGTCGGTGGATGGCAGCTTCGTGGAAGCGAACGCGGCCAAGGAGAGTCGCATTCCACGGGAACAGTTGGCGGAAGCAGCACAAGTCCATCAGACTGTGCGCCAGTACCTCAAGGAAGTGGAAGAGCAGAACCCGGTGGAAGAACCAGTTCATCAGCAAGAGCAGGTGTCGACCACCGATCCCGATTCCACCTACGCGACGAAAGGCGGTACGCCAGCTCGGCTAGGTTACTACGACAACTATCTGGTGGATAACGACAGTTGTGTGATCGTGGGCGTGCAAGCCACGGCAGAGGAGTCCCTTCTTTAGTCCCGAGCGTTTCACTTATGAACCGGAACACGATCGCTATATCTGCCCTGCGGGTCAACCTTTGAATTATGGCGGCCGAAGTCATCGCAATCACGCCTGGACCTACATCGGGACCCGCAAACGGTGTGGCCCGTGCACGCTCCGACCGCAATGCACGAGTGCGGCTTTCCGCTGCCTGGTCATCCACCAGCACTGACCGGCGCGGCAACGCGCACGGGAGTTAGTGAACACGCCTGAGTTTGCCAAGGCACTGCGGCAAAGGAAGAAAGTAGAAGCCCTATTTGCGGAACTGAAGAATCAGATCGGGCTACGTCGCTTGCGCTTGCGACGAATGAAATTCGTACGCGAGCAGTTCTTCCTGGCAGCGGCGGCACAGAACATCAAGCGATTGGTTCGCTTCCTAAGCTCACCGACAGCACAACCGGCTCTCACCACCTAAAAAAGAGAAGAAGAACTCAGGCACACCTTCCGGCCGGGCTAAGATCGGTCCCCGCACTGAGTTTTTCAACACCCACGCCTGTTAACAACAGCTAGTCCACCGATGTGTAGAAGGATTGGCCTTGCCTCAGCCAATGCCCTGACCACAAGGACGCTTGGCCGCTAGCGTGTCCCTGATGCGCTGTAGGGCAACGTCTATCGGAACCGCGAGGTTCAGTCGCTTTATTTCAAGCGACATTGCCGAGCGCCGCACACGTCGTCCGCCGTGGCGGGCAGGCATGGGGCACGCGGCGAAAATTAAACTCCGGTGAATGGAGTGTCTGCGCTGCTGCCGTAAATGCAGGGCACCCGGCCGCCCGCGGGACGGATGTATGTTGAGAGCTGGCCACGATGGTGGACGCTGTGATTGTAGGTTAACAGCAAGTAAAGGAACGCGGCCTGTGAGTGGCCGAAGAAGACCAGAGGCGTGAGCAACTGGGGACCAGTCAGCACCGTCACCTGTTGCATCGCGCCGGCCATGTTTTCGCCGTACCATGCGGCCATTGCGACAAATGTGTCCGGGCGCTTGTCGGAGCGGTGTCGTTCGAGATCCAGATGGAGGTGGCCGATGCTTTCGAGGAACCAGACATCGCGAAAGCAGATGTGCCAGGCGAGGTCGCCTGCCGAACGGGCGCTGGCATCGGGCTTCCAATCGCGCTGGGAATCGGGCAAGGCGGCGATTACCTTTTGTGTGGTGCGAACCTCGCGCTCGAAGCGCGTCACTGTGAGATCCCTCGTGGCGATGGCGAAGTCTTCGCTATAGGATGGCGAACTTTTTGTAGGCAAGGGGCTTCTCTCTGGAGCGGTGGATTTAGGCTAGCAAGGGCGACACGCTGTCTCTATTCCGATTCTAAACGCCTGCAAACTGTATATCTTTCCGCTTCGCTCAAGGATTATCGGTACCATTCGGAAGAGCACGTCTTCGAGCAGTCGCGCTACAGCCAACGGCCCCAGTTGGGAGACTTCGTGGCCATCAATGCTGAGCAGTACATCCCCGGTTTGGAGACTTCGCTTGCCTTTGTATGTTGAAGGAGGAGCAGGTGCGCTAGTGATTAGCCAGCCCCGCTCCTGTTGAGCGGCAGCGATCCACCCGAGGTCGAGCCCTACTGTATTGATATTCTCGTTTGAGACTTGCGCCAGGCCTAAATGTGCGCAGATAAGGAACAGGAGCACGCAGCGGAATTGCATGAGTTCACTTCCTACTCGCCCGCATCTCGGAGGCAGCGCCAAGGCCGCCAGAGGACATTTTATGTCAAGGACAGCTGCCGAGACAGCGTAACTGTTCAAAATCCCTATAACGCTCAAAACCCCTGAAATGAGGGCATCGCTTGATGTTGCTAGGCAACGATATGGCACTTTTGGGGTAAGGAATGTAGGGTATCCAACGCTACCCTATTGCCACGGTATGATTCCGACGAATATTCCTCAAAATGATGAGTGACACTTCCGCAAGCCTCCAGGCAGTTGCTGAGCAGTTAGCGACGTTAAGCAAAACGTTGAGAAACAACACCGATCCGGAAAGCAGGCGTGCTCTCCTAAGAACCTTCCGAGTGTTGCTCGCCGAGGCCGACAGAGTCATTGCAGGAGAGATTCCTAACGAGTAGGGGGTGACTGCCCGATGGACAAAACCTTCACGCGTATTCGATCGATTACTGAAGAACTCTACCTCGTACGTGACGAGCTAAATAAACGTGCTGCGACCCAACCCACTGAACTTTCCTCTGCATTGTTCGAAGGCGAAGCATCTAATGAACTGGTCGCTTTCAAAGCAGCAGTCGATGAACTTCGTCAATTTCTGTGGCATTACCTACACGAGTTCCTCGGCACATCAGATTATGCTATCGGGGACCGGTTGCGTGAATACCAGATGCGGCGGGCTGCCCAACTGCTCTTGGCCTTATCTGCTGCGCATGTTTACCAAATGAAGCCTCATCCCTTGGAAGCTGCGGCGCAAGACGCAATCAGTTTGGCAGAAAGGGCCAGCGCTTCCGAAAGATGATTGGCGAAACATCCCGATTGCGCTTAAGTTCCCCCCGGCAGGGTTCTGAGCGCAAAGGCCTGGTTTCGACAGTTAGCGGGAGGTAACATGATACCTACCGTGCTATCGGTCTCCACTTGCGCGGGGAGGACTGCAATGTATCGTGCTGTTTTGCTATTGTTTCTCGCCCTGTCTGCAATCGCCTGATAACGACAATCATCAGATAAAATCCCGGCTATGGGAGAAAAATATCAGTGTTGTTTTTGTGGCAAAACAATTCAGCCTGTCGAGCCTGACGTGGGTGGTTTGAGGTATACAACCTGCATCGATCAAGAAGCGGGTCGCCAAAAGGATCAATTCCTCTTCTGCCACACAGCATGTTTTAGCAGCAGGCTCCGTCCCGGCCCCGGTGTTCACTTGTATGTGCTGGACTTGCTGAACGGTGCCAGTTGAAGAACCAGCAGCCAAGCGACGGTGAGTGTAACTGTTTTCGTCAGTTACTTCTTAGTAGCTGCGTCATCCACCCACGAACCCGAGATGCCGCTCGTCCTGTGGTGAAGGGAGTCAACCTCAGTCTCAATGGCCTTGAGTGGGTCTGTGGAATCGTGAGCGTGCCGCTTCAAAAGTTTTCCGCCATCCAAACATTGCTATCGATAGTTGGTGCTGGAATTGTCACGTATTTTCCATCGCGCGAGGGAACGGCCCAGCTAGGCCAAACGCTGTTCACTTGCCAGAGTTGATGTGCATTGCCCGACAGATCTATATACAGCAAGCTTTGCCGCGAGCCCGCAGGGTTGCTAGTGACAAAAAGCCCTTTGGAGTCGGCTGCCCAATCTACCGAACGGAAGCCATTCCAGTTTTTCACCACAAGCTCGCGAGGGGGCTGACCAGAGAGCGAGAGGAGCCGGATTCGGTTATCGGTGGCACCGAAGGTGACGGCCGCAATTGCAGTTCCGTCCGGGGAAAGCCCCCAATTCCAATCGAACGTTTGCTCTTGAAGCATCGCTACTTCATGCGGTTTGCCAATGACCGGATCAAAGACCGAAAATACGAACTCTTTCGGCTTCAGCTGGCTGAAGACGCAGATCGTCGCCGGTGCACGCGAACACTGATAGTTAACGATGGCTGGTGCCTCAAGCACGATCTGGGGCGGACTCCCATTCAGAGGCGCTCGCATCACCCGCGTCGGCTGCGAATTGTCACTTGGATTCGTGGGTACCAGATACAGAAGTTGAGTTCCGTCTGGATTCAACCGGCAAACCGATTTTTCTTCCGGACCAAAGACCAGCATTTCTGCCGAGGTTTCATCCATCCGCTGTCGAAAAATGTTTGTCGTACCGGTTCTATTCGAGATGAACAGCACGGCCTTGTTGTCGGCCGTCCAGTCGAAAGGAAGGTCGTCGGCGTCGTCGAAAGTAAGCCGGCGCGGTATGCTGAGTCGCGGTCGCTTGGCGGAAAACTCGGCGATGTACACATCAAGCTGTGGCCTGGCCCGGTTAAATGCGAGACGCTTCCCATCGGCGGTGACGCTGGGTTTCACTGCAAAGCCATCGCCGCTGGTGATTCTCACAGCTGTTCCTGCGAAACGGCCGGTGCTCGAGTCTATGTTGGCTGCCCAAAAATTCGAGCTGTTCTGACTAGGCCGCGGTTCATCCATGGCATACAACAAACGTCCATCCGGCAACCAGAGAAACCCCCAACCATCCAGACGTGGCTCCGACAGAGCAGCCCGTTTGGTACCCTGCTTCAGATTAAAGAGCTCGATCCAATGTTCCTCATTGTTGGGCCCAGGCTTGAATTTCATATATGCGATCCAGCGCCCATCGGGCGACCAAACCGGCGAGGCGAACCCTCCCTCTGGAAATGACATCAGCTTTCGCTGATCGGCCCCATCCGTCCGCATCAACCAGATTTCCTTCCCCGCTTCCGCGAATGCTGCCCCTTTGAGAAATACAATTTGCGAGCCGTCGGGCGAAACCGAAGCCGACCAGCCTTCGTCGCTCATCTGCCTCGCGTTGCCACCCAGGATGGATAGAGACCACAGACGCCTGTTTACCAGCGGGGGCGCAGCCCATGACGCCAACAACTGCGAACTGTCTGGGAACCATCCCAAGAACGTGACATCAGAAGCCTTCGGTAGTAGAGGGTGCAGCTCACCCGTAGAGAGAAGACGCAAGTACGCTCCGGTTTTGTCAGAATATGCCAAGTACTTGCCATCAGGAGATATCGCAGAAGCGAAGACCTGGTTCTCGATGGCATTGGTCGTCAAACGTTGCAATGTTACCGAAGCTTGCGACAGTTTCGATCGCGACGCCTGTCGCCTGAGGAGCCACCCCGCGGCCACGCCAGCCACAACGACACTGACCAGCACCACCGCACCAAACTGCCACTTCCATGTCCAAGGAGCGTCGGCACTGGTCGGCAACATTTTCGCTGGGATCAGTCCGGTTTCCGTATCCCGTTTGAGACCGTTGACGTCGGACACGCCTGATGCCGTCAGCGCCTCAACATGGCCAATGAAGCGATATCCCCGTCGAGCGACGGTCTCAACAAAGATGGGCCGGTCCTCTGAATCGCCCAGTGCGTCACGCAATCTCTTGACGGCAGCGTTGAGACCATGATCAAAGTCGACGAAAGTATCTGACGGCCACAGTTTCTTGCGCAGTTCGTCGCGAGTGGCAACCTTCCCGGGTCGCTCCAGAAGGCTGACCAGTACAAGAAGTGGTTGCTCTTGCAAGTGGACTTTGGATCCGTTGCGGCGCAACTCACCTGTCTCCATGTCCAATTCGAAGACGCTAAAGCGGATCGTCGAGCGGTCGCTCATCGCCATAGCCACGACATGACGGTGCCTAGTGTAGCACTTCCAAGCTCGGGAATCTGAGTCACCTAGAAACCTAAGACAAAGCAAAGAAAGCAGGATAGCGGGTGACCTGGTCACGACTTGCCGGTTACCTGCACAGCATTGAGGTACCCGCCCGCGGGGAGCACTTTGTCCCGCGAGGTTGGCCGATGTCGATCTGGAGATTCAGGATTTGGGTTCTGTCGGCGGGTCTCGTTGCATTATCCGCGGTTGCTCAGGGACGGGCGATGGGAAGCCAAATCCAAATTGTTGTGTCGGTATTCAATCGCGCAGGAGTTGATCAGGCTTCAATCCTTGAGGCGGAGAAGGTGGCGGCGAAGATTTATCGACAACCAGGGATAACTATCGATTGGCAGAACTGCCGAACCCGAACACGACCGGAACTTGAGCCCTGCAAACAAACAGCCGAGCGCGGTGAACTGGTCTTGAACGTGGAGCGTCAACTTCGCGCCATGACAGCAGACGCCTACGGGGTAGCTTTTATCGGTGACGACGGCTGGGGAGCCTTCTGCGACATTTTCTATGATCGAATTTTGGAGTTGCACCACGACGGGCACGCCAGCGAAGCGACAATTCTAGGGACCGTTATGGCCCACGAACTGGGACATCTCCTGCTTGGTCCAGATGCACACTCTGCCATCGGCATCATGCGGCCGCAGTTGCACTTTCGGGACTTCCTGACGCCAGAATTCGCAACAGGATTCAGCCGGTCGCAAATGGAGAAAATCCGCGAGCGCTGGGCACAAGTGACTTCGACGAGACGCGCAAAGGCGATGATCACAACGGGCGCAGACTAATGTACAGTTGGCGAAACATCCTCGATTACAGTGCGCCGGGATAAACCGGCATGAAGGTGTTGTCCAGCAAAGGCTAGTGCATCCAGTGGGAAACAGTCCCACCAGCGGCAAGAGTCAGAACCCTGTAGCTGGGATAGTCAAGAGGAAGGAAACTGAATCCTGAAAGCCTATCGACGAAGCCATCGCAAGGATGGTGAGCGAGTCATCGGGCCGCAACGAGTGAATGCAGACGTAGCCTGCGCCGATCGAATCGGTCCCAGATACGGAATCTGTCTCAGCCTCGCAGTGATGGCATGCTTGCGACTTTCCGCCAGCAGCTCCCGCCGTGCTTCCTGCCGCAAGTGTTGCAACATGTCCAGTTGCTCATAGAGTCGTTCCGCTCGTCGCCGCACGCCGGCTTCGCGGATCTTGTCCAGCCACTGCGCTCGATGACGACCATAGTAGACATCTCTTCCCGCGCAGGGAATCGCCCAGCTTCGGTACACCGCCTTCAGTCGGTTCATGACCCGCGACAGATCTTTGACGATGGTCAGATAACTCCGCGACAACTCCCGCAGCATGCGCGCGCCGTTCTCGCCATGGTAGACCGGCTTCAGCTGGTTGCCGCGTAACAACTCTGCCAGCTTGCGCCCATCGATGCGATCATTCTTGTTCCCATCCTTGAGCAGCGCGTTCTTGCGCGGATTGCACACCACCAACTTGTCCACATGGGGATTGAGCAAATCGTATAGCCAGACCGACCAGGTTCCTTCCTCGAAGGTCACCGACAAATTCCCGCGCAGGCCGGCAAAGAACTGAAGAATCGTAGCGGCTTCCGTCTCCAGAATGGATTCCATGACTAACTTGCCGGTGGAATCCGTCACTGCGACCACGATGGTTGCTTGATGGACGTCCAGCCCAATACCATGTGGCCTTCCGGACTATGTCGAGTAGCAATTCCGTAACCCGGTGCATAAGCCCTTCGATACGGTTTTTCTTCACATAGTCTTGGTTCTCCCACTGCGACAAAGCAGTGCAGAAGGAGAACCGCATGGAACGATTTGTCAAAGATCCCCATACACTACGGAAAAAACGTAAGGGTCCTTTATGCCCGCTTATCGATGAGTTCGCTCCACATCGGAAAGGTCTGGTCGCCGCGCCGGTTACCCTCGTCGAGAGGACAACGTTTGACAAGCTACTAGACGACTTCAGTTTGTACCTTCAGCAGGAGCGCGTGCTCGCACCAACGACGGTAGCCAACTATCTATCCCTCATTAAGAAGTTCTTGACGCATCGTTTTGGAACTGGACCGGCAGACCTTTCCGATCTGACGGCTGCCCAGGTTGTCGGATCGGTGCAGCGCCTTGTACCGTCGCTTTGCCGGAAACGAGCTAAAGTGATGACCAGTGCGCTGCGTTCATTCCTTCGCTACGCCCGGTATCAGGACTTCATCCGATCGGATCTCGCGGCCTGCGTGCCTTGCGTGGCAGACTGGTCCGTCGCGTCGATTCCAAAAGGCTTGCCGATCGAGCATGTCAAACGAGTGCTGGCCAGTTGCAATCGGAAGAGTGCCATTGGCCGACGCGACTACGCGATCCTGTTGCTGTTGGCACGTCTTGGGCTGCGAGCAGGCGAAGTGGCGGCCCTCACGTTGGAGGACTTCGATTGGGAAACCGGGCGACTTACCTTGCGAGGCAAAGGTAACCGCTACGCTGAGCTTCCCGTGCCAGCCGATGTCGGGAAGGCGATCGCGGCTTACCTGAAGGACGGACGCACGCGCTCGACCAACCGCTGTGTGTTCTTGCGTGCACAAGCGCCGGCCGTCGGCCTTAGGAATAGCAGGTCAGTGGGCTTAATCGTCGCGAAGGCGCTGGCACGCGCTGGGATTAACTGTCGTAGAAAAGGTGCGCACCAGTTCCGGCACACTCTGGCAACCGAGATGCTCCGCCACGGTGCATCGTTGGCCGAGATCGGCGAAGTCTTGCGGCATCGAAACCCCCAAACTACTGCCATCTATGCCAAGGTCGATCTTGCCTCGCTACGCACACTAGCCCTTCCATGGCCGGGAGGTATCCGATGAACACGTTGCAGAAAGCTTTGCAAGAATACCTTGCTATGCGTCGCGCTCTAGGATTCCAACTGCTCGACGCTGGTCCTGCCTTGGCAGATTTCGTCTCCTTTTTAAAGCGAAGACGAACCTCTCATATCACCATACGACTGGCGTTGGAGTGGGCCCAGAAACCTGGCGCTCAACCAGCAAGGTGGGCTCATCGGTTGGGTTTTGTTCGCGGTTTTGCCCGATATCGGAGTGCTACGGACCCTCGCACGGAGATTCCACCCTGGAGACTTTTACCATTTCGATCAAAACGGGCTCGCCCGTACTTGTACACAGACGATGAAGTGCGCATGCTGTTGAAAACTTCTCTGGGATTGTCTCCGAACAACCCACTGCGAAAGTGGACCTATCACGGTTTGTTGGGTCTGTTGGCTGTTTCGGGTCTGCGCCTCAGTGAGGTTCTTTCACTCCGACTGAGCGATGTGGATCTGCAGAACGCGGTTTTGACCGTGCATGGAACGAAGTTTGGCAAGTGTCGCTTGGTTCCCCTTCACAGTTCGACGCGAAGGGTGCTGTCGATGTACAAGTCGCGTCGAGACCAGTACCTCAAAGGCCAACCGACCTCTGACTTTTTCTTCGTTACCAAACGGGGAACTCGATTGGACAAGAACAACGTCCGCGGAACGTTCCATGCTTTGTCGCGGCAGATAGGCCTTCGAGGTGAGTTCGATAGCCATGGACCTCGCCTGCACGATTTTCGCCATCGATTCGCCATTCAAACACTTTTACGTTGGTATCGCTCTGGCGACGATGTCGAGCGGCGTCTTCCGGTTCTTTCCACTTATCTCGGACACGTCCGTCCAGACGATACCTACTGGTATCTGACCGCTTGTCCAGAACTAATGGGACAGGCCGTTGAGCGGTTAGAGAGGCGTTGGAGGACTCCGAAATGAAGAGTACATCCAACTTCCCTGGTTTGTTGGAGGGCTTCTTCACTCAGCGTTTGCTGCAGCAGAAACAAGCCAGCACACACACCATTGCTTCGTATCGTGATATGTTTCGACTTCTGTTCAGGTTTACCGAGAAACGCCTGCACAAACCACCCTCTCGGTTGACCTTGGAAGAGATCGACGCCCCATTGGTCGCGGCGTTTCTAAATGATCTCGAGAAAAGTCGCTCCATCTCACCACGCAGCCGCAATCTCCGACTGACTGCCATTCGCTCTTTCTTTCGCTATGCTGCCTATGAAGCACCAGCACACTCGGCCCAGATCCAGCGTGTGCTGGCGATTCCCGGCAAACGGTACGACCGTGTGCAGATTCATTTCCTTTCACACGCCGAACTGGACGCACTTCTCGCCGCTCCTGAGCTAGAGACCTGGTCTGGCCGCCGCGATCACGCTCTGCTGATGGTGGCGGCGCAGACAGGGTTGCGCTTATCTGAGCTGACGGGCTTGAAGCGACAAGATGTCATGGTCGATACAGGCGCTCATGTGCGCTGTACAGGGAAAGGACGAAAGGAGAGATGTACCCCGCTGACCAAGCAAACGAGGACCGTATTGAAAAACTGGTTGAATGAACCCCAAAGGGTGCATACGGAGATGCTTTTTCCCAACGCTCGGGGCAATCGTCTCAGCGGTGATGGCGTGCGATACGTCCTTGCAAAGCACATTGTGACCGCTTCCAAGACCTGCCCTTCGCTGCTTAGGAAGAAAGTGACACCGCACGTGCTGCGCCACACCATGGCCATGGAACTCCTTCAGGCTGGGGTCGATCGCGCGGTGATCGCACTCTGGCTTGGACACGAGTCCGTGGAAACTACACAAGTCTA
>Ga0210409_10005446_pt1 | contig 13379 bp, 9 predicted proteins | sample IncBWH17MmetaG_FD_161649 | JGI IMG/M metagenome (GOLD analysis project Ga0210409, IMG submission 161649) | Forest soil microbial communities from Barre Woods Harvard Forest LTER site, Petersham, Massachusetts, United States - Inc-BW-H-17-M | ecosystem: Environmental > Terrestrial > Soil >... | reverse complement strand
GATTCTAAACGTGAATTCGCGCCGCATGGCCATCGCATCTCTGTCGGTTCTATTCGTACTGTGTGCGTCGGTTCGATTGTTTGCCGGACCGGAGTCGCCAAAACAGTTTGATCCCAAATTATTTCAGGAGTTGCGATGGCGATCGATCGGGCCATCTCGCGCTGGCCGCACGCTGGCGGTGGCTGGTGTGCGCGGGCAACCGGAGGTCTACTATTTTGGAAGCGTGGGCGGCGGTGTTTGGAAAACGAATGATGCAGGGCGGACTTGGAATCCCATCCTCGATTCGCAGACGATTGCATCAATTGGTGCGATTGCCGTGGCGCCGTCGGATTCCAGCGTAATTTATGTGGGGTCGGGCGAGGCGGATATGCGCTCGTCCATTTCCTACGGGAATGGAATGTACAAGTCCACGGATGCCGGCAAAACGTGGAAACACATTGGGCTGGAGGATTCGCGGCAGATCGGGCGGATTATCGTGGACCCGAAGGATTCCAACAAGGTTTTCGTGGCAGCGCTGGGGCATGCTTACGGGCCGAATCAGGAGCGCGGCGTATTCCGTTCGAAGGACGGGGGGAAGAGTTGGCAAAAAATTCTGTTCAAAGACGAAAACACCGGCGCGATCGATCTGGCCTTCGAGCCTGGCAATCCAAAAATGATTTACGCTTCGCTGTGGCAGACACGCAGGCCGCCTTGGAGCATCTACGCGCCTTCTTACGGGCCGGGCAGCGGGCTGTATCGATCGAGTGACGCAGGCGATCATTGGGAACAAGTCAGCGGGAATGGATTGCCCTCGGAAGGGCTCGGGCGGATCGGCATCGCCTTTGCTCCGAGCAATCCGCGCCGGATTTATCTGATCGTGGATGCCAAGGAAGGTGGGCTCTATCGCTCGGACGACAGCGGGCAGAGCTGGCAGCGCGTTTCGAATGACCGGAGAGTATGGGGGCGCGGGTGGTACTTCGGAGAAGTCAGCGTCGATCCCAAAAACCCCGATATCGTGTACCTCCCGAATACAACAACTTACCAATCGAATGACGGAGGGAAGACCTTCAGGGCGTTTAAAGGTGCGCCCGGGGGCGACGACTACCACGAACTCTGGATTGATCCCGACGAGCCGAAGCGAATGATTCTCGGCTGCGATCAGGGCGCGATTGTTTCGCGCAACGGCGGCGAGACGTGGAGTTCCTGGTTTAACCAGCCAACGGCGCAGTTTTATCACGTGGCGACCGATAATCAGTTTCCTTACTGGGTGTACGGCGCGCAGCAGGACAGCAACGCGATCGCTACGCCAAGCCGCAGCCGTTACCTCTCGTTGAATTTTCACGATTGGCGGCCGATCGATGCGGGCGGCGAAAATGGCTACATCGCGCCGGACCCGTTGAATCCGGGCGTGGTGTTTGGCGGCACAGTGGCGCGGCAGGATTTCAGCGACGAACAAGTTCAAGAACTGCCGCCGACGCTGGCGCATCCTGGCAAGTACCGAAGTACGTGGACACTGCCGCTCGTTTATTCGCCGATCGATCCGCATGTGCTGTACTTCGGCTCGCAAGTTCTGTTTCGGACGGCGGACGGTGGAAGTTCTTGGCAGGTGATCAGTCCTGACTTGACGCGCGAAGATCCCGGAGTGCCGCCGAACCTGGATGCGGCGACGGCTGCGGATGTTCCAAAAGGAAAACGCCATGGCGTGATTTATACGATTGGGCCGTCGTTCGTGAAGGTAGGAGAGATCTGGGCGGGGACGGATGACGGCTTGATTCAACTGACGCGAGACGAAGGGAAAACGTGGGAGAACGTTACGCCGACGGAATTGACGCCTTGGAGCAAGGTGACGCACATCGAAGCGTCGCATTCCGACGCGGGAACGGCGTACGCGGCAGTGGACCGGCACCGGCTGGATGACTATCAGGCGTATCTCTATCGCACGCGGGATTTCGGACGGACCTGGCAGCGCGTTTCGAGTGGGATTCCGGAGGGCAGCTTTCTGAATTGCGTGCGGGAGGATCCGGCTCGAAAGGGGCTGGTCTACGCCTGCACGGAGAGGGGCGTCTACGTTTCTTTCAATGACGGGGACGACTGGCAGTCCTTGCAGCTCAATCTGCCGGTGACCTCCGTGCGCGATCTGGTGGTGCATGAAAATGATTTGGTGGTGGCCACGTTTGGGCGGTCGTTTTGGATATTGGATGACGTGACGCCTCTGAGGCAGCTCGACGCAGGTGTTGCGGCGGCCGATGTTTGGCTCTTTCGTCCGGGGACAGCGATTCGCATGCGGGCGAATTCCGATCAAGGGACGCCGGTGCCGATGGACGAGCCGCTGTCGCCGAATCCACCGGAAGGTTCGGTGCTGGATTATTTCTTGAAGGAGAATGCGCGCTCGCCCATCCAACTGGAAATTCTCGACTCGGAAGGAAAGCTGGCGCGGCGATTTGCGAGTGATGAGACTTTGCGCAAGACAAATCCAAACGACGTCACGATTCAGGTCGAATGGATACGCGACGCGAAACCTCTTCAGACTGAGGCGGGCATGCACCGTTTCGTTTGGGACCTTCATTACGCGCTGCCGAAGAGCGTGCCCAGTTCTTTCTGGGGACCCGCCGGGCCCTTGGCAGTCCCGGGCGAATACACGGTGAAGCTCACGGCCAACGGAAAGAGCAGCACGCAGCCGCTGACAATCAAGCTCGATCCGCGGGTGAAAACGCCGCAAGACGTTCTGGAGCGGCAGTTTGGATTAGCCTCCAAGCTCGCAGCAAGATTGGGTGAAGTTTCAGCGGCGGTTCAACAGGCTGGTGAGCTGCGAAAACAGATTGACGCGCGAAAGAAGGAATCCGCCGGTAACGGCGAGCTATCAGCGGCTTTGGAAGAGCTGGGAAAAAAGGTTGAATCGACTATGGAAGCCGATAACGATGGCGGATTTGGGTTGTTTGGGCTGGCCGCTCCGGACAAGGAGCAGCAGCCACTTCCCAAAGTTGCGGCGGCGTTGACGGGTCTCTTGATCATTGCGGACAGCTCCGATCTGGGGCCGTCATCAGACGCGGCGAGCGTAAGCGCGCGATGGGATGAAGCGGCGCAGGAGACGCTGTCGCGTTGGGCGGCGTTTCAGAAAGAGGATTTGCTTGGTGTTAATGCTTTGCTTGAAAAGGCCAAGCTGAAGAGGCTGGCGATCAAGGAGAGCCCTACACCTCGCTAGTTGGTTGCCCAGTAGGAGCGTCCGCCGCCGCGGACCGCGCCCCTACAACTGCGGAACGATCCTGCCCGTCGGGTCGTCTCTTTGCCGCCACGATTGTGCATTTCTGGCGGCGCGGATTGAGGGACGGATTTGGTATGCTGCTCTAGGTGCGAAACCTCTTCCGAAATAGGTCTCTCTCTTTCTTTGGCCTGCTCTCCGCGGCTCTCTTGGTTGCGGTGATGGCCTCTTCTCAGATTCTCACCCCGACGCAGCAACCTACGGCTGGCACAACGCCGGCCGCCGCGGGTGCACCTGCAACTCCGCCACAGGGAGGAGTTGCGGGCTCGATGGCTGCGCCGTCTGGCGCGCCGACGCAGCAAAGCCGCCTTAATGTGGTTGTGCTTGATCCGGCTCATGGAGGAACGGACCCAGGTGCGCGAGGCACGGGCGGAATCCGCGAGAGTGAGATCGTATTGAGTTTTGCGATGGAGGTTCGGCGCGAACTGGAGCAGCAAGGGTTTCAAGTCTTGCAGACGCGGCAGGGGAATGAGAATCCTTCGTTTGACGATCGCTCCGCGATAGCCAACGCGCAGCGCGGAGCGGTGTTTGTAACTCTGCATATTTCGTCGACCGGACTGCCGGGCACGGTGCGGGTGTATGTGAATTCGGACTTGCCGCCAGTCGCGGACTCGAATGGGATGATTCCATGGGACCGCGCGCAGGCACCGTTTCTAGGATTGAGCCGGACATTTGGCGATTTCGTTCAAGGATTCCTTGCGCAGCGTTTCAAAGGTTCGCCGGAGACGTCCCAGACCGCGAGTGTGCGGCAACTTCGAACCACGTCGGCGCCGGCGATCGCGGTGGAGATTTCGAGTGTGACGGTGGAGGACCGGGCCGACTTGGACCGTATGGCGCCGGGCGTGGCAGACGCCATCTCGCGGGGAGCGGCGGCGTTTAAGCCATCCTACATTGTTCCCACCACGCCGGGAGCACTGCCGTGACGCCACGCTGGAAGTTTTTGTTGGCCGGAGGATTGGTTTTCATTTTGCTTGCGGCGCTGATTTTCGTACCCATTCTCCGCCGGCGGATGAAGCGCGCGTCAAAGCTTCAACAACAGAGTGAAGAACAGGCGCGCCGCGAATTGACGCAGCCGATTGCGATTAATTCGGGCGATCCGCGCGTAAAGACCAAACTCTTCTGGGCCTCGGATACAATCGACGCTACTCTGGCGCCGGTGACCGTGGATCTGCCGCTTTCGAATGATCCGGTGCTGCGATCGAAACAGGTTCTGAACACGCTTCTTGCGGGGCCCGTGGATGCGGAGTTGCGCACCTTGCCGCCGGATGCTTTGCTGCTGGCGTTTTATTTGCTGCCGGACGGAACTGCCATTGCCGATTTTTCCGAAGCGTTAGCCACTTCGATTCCCTCCGGGATCGCAAGTGAGCAGTTGGCGGTGAATTCCATCACGCGGACGCTGGAGGCCAATGTGCCGCAGGTGCAACGGCTGAAGATTTTGATTCATGGACAGGAAGTGGAAGCACTGGCGGGACATTTGGATTTGACGGGGACGTTTGCGGTCAACACCAAAACCGGCCAACCACCTGTGAATCCGGCAGCAGCGACGCCTGCCCTCGCGCCAGCAGCGTTGACACCAGAAAAGGCTCCCGGCAAACTGGCGCAGCCGCAAGGCAAACCCTAGAATTCTTGAGCGCGGAGTGAGCACAACAGGAGGAAGAGTGAGAGCTGACGGGCGGACCGCGGAGCAGATGCGTCCTTTGAAAATTACGCCGGACTTTATTTCCACGGCCGAAGGCAGCGTGCTTATCGAGTTGGGAAACACGCGGGTGATTTGTACGGCTACGGTGGACGACGGGGTGCCAGGATTTTTGAAGGGCAGCGGCAAAGGTTGGGTCACCAGCGAATACGGAATGTTGCCGCGCGCGACCGAGGAGCGTACGCCGCGCGAGGCGTCGCGGGGGAAACAGTCGGGGCGGACGCTGGAAATTCAGCGATTGATTGGACGTTCGCTACGCGCGGTGACGGATCAGGAAGCGCTGGGCGAGCGCACTGTGTGGATTGATTGCGATGTGATTCAGGCTGATGGTGGAACGCGCACGGCTTCGATTACCGGAGCGTTTGTTGCGCTGGCGCTGGCGTTCGAACGGCTGGTGGCGGCGGGAATTCTGAAGAGTTCGCCCTTGATCGACAGCGTAGCGGCGACGAGCGTCGGCATCGTGGACGACCGCGCGCTGTTGGACCTTGCTTATGAAGAGGATTCGCGCGCGGAAGTGGATATGAACGTGGTGATGACTGGCGACGGGCATTTCGTGGAAATCCAGGCGACGGCAGAAGGACGCGCTTTTTCCGGAAGCGAGATGCAAGACCTGCTGGCGCTCGCCGCCGCGGGGATTCGCCGTCTGACGGATGAACAACGCGCCCTGTTGCCCGTGAAATTCAGTGCGCGCGCCCGCTAAGCTTTTTCTTGCCTCGTCCAACCCTGGGAAGCTCGTGGAGTATCGTGCGCTCGTCACTGCCATGTCTCTCCCCGTAGAACTCGTGTTGCTGCCGGATTTCGACACGCTTCTTGCTTTCGAGGAAAATGCTCCGACCTTTGCCGAAAACGCGGCGGGTAAGGCGCTGTATTATTCGCGACACAGAGACGGGCTGGTATTCGCGGATGACTCGGGACTGGTCGTACCAGCTCTCAGCGGCGCGCCGGGTGTTCATTCCGCAAGATATGCGGGGCCGCAGGCAACAAATGCGCAGAGGATTGAGAAATTGCTGGGTGAATTGCAGGGCAAAACCGGAGCCGAGCGTGCGGCGTATTTCGTTTGCGCGATTGCTTTGGCTGAACGTGGCCGGGCGATGGCGATCGCGACGGATCGCGTCGACGGGGAAATCCTGAAGGCCCCGCGCGGGTCGGGCGGATTTGGGTACGATCCGGTGTTCTACTTCCCTGCCCTACAGAAAACCTTTGCGGAGATTCCCGCGGAAGAAAAAAATATGCGCAGCCATCGGGGCAAGGCGTTCCGCAGATTGCTCGCGGCTCTTACCTCCATGCTATAGTTTTGGCTCCTATGGCTACGAAATCAAAGAAAAGACCTCTGAGGAAAAAATCGGCTCCTGCAAAATCAAAAGCAGCGAAATCGGTGAAGAAACCTAAACCGGCCAAGACCGCCCGCGCTGCCGGGGCGGAGCCGCAGCGCGTCGCGGCAATCCTCGCCAAGCTGGACGAAGCGTATGGCAATGCCACCTGCGAGCTGAAATACGAAAACGCGTTTCAGCTGCTGATCTCCACGATTCTTTCCGCGCAATGTACCGATGTGCGCGTGAATCAAGTCGCGGAAACGCTTTATAAGAAATATCCGGATGCGAAAGCGTTCGCCTATGCCACACCCAGTGAATTGGAACAAGACATCCGGCCGACGGGATTTTTCCGCAACAAAACAAAATCCGTGATGGGGGCGAGCCAAGCAATCCTGGAAAAGTTTGGCGGGCAGGTGCCACGCACAATGGAGGAAATCCTTATACTGCCAGGCGTGGCGCGCAAGACCGGGAACGTCGTGCTTGGCACGGCGTATGGAATCGCCAGCGGCGTGGTTGTGGACACGCATGTGCTGCGCCTTTCGAATCGCCTGGATTTGACGCGCAATGAAGACCCGAAAAAAGTCGAGCAGGATTTGATGAAGATTATTCCGCAAGAGAAATGGATCCAGTTTTCCCACCAACTGATCTGGCATGGACGCCGCGTCTGCCATGCCCGCAAACCGAAGTGCATCGAGTGCAACATGGAATCGCTGTGCTACGCGAAAGACAAGACTGTCAAAACGGATCTTATTCGCAAAAACTAGCGAATGAGATGGCAGGCCTCAGAAATTCGCGATGGAGTCTGTTTGCCTATCAGGGTTTCTTGACGGGAGTTTGATCCTGTCCACTCGGCTGCGTATTGGCCGGCTGTGAATTGATCGGCGGATGGCCCGGGGGCAGCGCATCCTGAGTCGGCGTACCTGCGGGGTTCACAATGTCGCTGAACTTCGGCAGGCTTCCAGAATGCACGTCTTGATTCTGATGCGGATTCTTATTGGGGTCCGGGTGCTGAATCATCCCACCGTTTGCCTGCGTCTTTTGCACCACCCACACACCATCGCGTTTTTCCAAATTATAGGTGACTTGCATGCCCGCCCCCGCGGAAGCGCCGTTCTTGGGTCGGAATACAACTTCGGCGTGCGCTTGATTCCCATTGATGGAAACGCTTCGGATATCCATTTCCATGGCACCCATATTGAGAGTGCCAACGCCGTTTAGGTGCTGCACGATTCCGGCGCGAATGGCGGCGTCACTCTGCTGCTTCTTACATCCGCCGGCAAACAACAATGCGCCGGAGAGCCACATGGCCAGGCCGATGCGTTTCATGCGAGAGTCTTTTCCAATTCCCGGAAGACGATTCATTCTTCGATATTACGCAGAGCGAAGTCCGTTGGGAACCATTGGCAGATTGTTGAGGCGAATGCCGTTGGCGTTAAAAATAGCATTGCCGATGGCCGGAGCCACAGCCATGATCGGCGTCTCACCGGCGCCTGCCGAAGGAATATCTTTGCGATCCAAGAGGATCGCTTCGATTTCCGGAACGTCGCGGAAGCGCGGCACGCGATAGCTCGCGAAGTTTGGATTCGCGATGCGGCCGTTCTCAAATTCGATGGCTTCGAAGAGCGCTCCGCCCAGCCCCTGAATCATCGCGCCGACCACCTGGTTGCGCAGGCCATCGGGATTGACGATGGCGCCGCATTCGAACGCTTCGACCAGGCGCACGGCGCGGACTGCGCCCGATTTCTTATCCACGGCAATTTCCGCACACGTGGCCACGTAACTTCCCTTCTCGTTCCCGCAGGCGATTCCGAAGCCTTGACCGTCTTGAGCTTTCTTGCGCGGCCAGCCAAAGGATTTCGTGGCCGCCTCCAGCACCGCGCGCATACGCGCATCGGAGAGATTCTTCATGCGGAAATCGAGTGGATCCATTTTCGCCATATTTGCCAGCGCATCCATGTGGGTTTCACGCGCGAAGTGATTCGCTGTCGCGGCGAGGCCACGATACGAACCGCTTCGCAGGATCAACGGCACGGCGTGGTATTCCGTCCGCTGATTTGCGACCACGTAAGGAGTCTCGATCCCCGACGACCCGGAATGGTAGTTGTGAAAATCCCACGCCGTCAGCGCGCCATCGCCGGCGATGCCGCCTTTGATTTCAATCACGCCCGCGGGCCGGAAATACGCCCAAGTAAATTCCTCCTCGCGAGTCCACACCACTTTCACGGGGCGCGCGGCGGCGCGCGCCAGGCGAGCAGCTTCAATGGCAGCATCGCTGGTGTGCTTGCCTCCATACGCGGAGCCTGTGTCCGGAACGATTACGCGCACGCTGCTTTCCGGAACGTGGAACACAGCGGCGAGCTCGTCGCGGTTGGCAAACGGACGCTGCGTTCCTGTCCAAACCGTCAGTTTTCCGTCAGCCCATTGAGCAACCGCTGCGCGGGGCTCCAGGGGAGCGTGCGCGATATAGGCGACGTTGTACGTGGCGTCCAGCCGATGCGCGGCGCTTGCCAGCCCCTCTTCGACGGATCCCTTCTGCCCGTGATGGCGATCATCGGATTTCGCGGTCGCATTCTGTTTGAGATAAGAAAAGATTTCCTTGCTCGAAATCTGAGGTACTTCTTTCCACTGCGCATGGATGGCATCAAGGGCGCGCTGCGCCCCATGCTCGCTTGGGGCGGCTACGCCGACAAAATCTCCATCTCGCACGACGACTACGCCCGTCATGGCCTTCGCTGCGGCATCGTCGCAGGAGGTAATTGTCGCGCCGAAAGACGGCGGCCGCAGCACTTTGCCGTGCAGCATACCTTCCGGACGCATATCGGGAGTGTACTGATGCTTGCCCGTTACAAACGCGCGGCCGTCCACCTTCGGAATGGCTTTCCCGGCGATCGTCCATTGCGTTGCCGGGGTGACGGGATCTTCGACCGGAAGATTTTGCGCGAGCGTTTTGCCTTGTGCGAGTTCCGCATACTTCAGCGAGCGGCCCGATACTGGGTCGGTGACTTTCGCATCGGCCGCGACCAATCCTGCTGGCGCAATATTCCATTCCTTCGCGGCCGCTTCAATGAGTAGATCGCGCGCGGCCGATGCCACGCGCCGCAACTGCGGAGTAATCGTCGGCGTGGTCCGGCTGCCAAACGTGCCCATATCAAATGGTGTCAGCGCAGTGTCGGCCGTCACCATGCGGACGCTTTCGAAGGGCACACGCAGCTCATCGGCAATGGTTTGTGCCAATGAGGTGCGGATGTTCTGGCCGATTTCGGCTTTGCCGGTAAATCCTGTCACCCTGCCGTCTTCGCCGACGTGTAGCCACGCCGAAATATCCTTGGGCAATTCTTCCGTGTGGAAGCTGCGATGCCCAGGTGCCGTTTCCTGCGATGCCAACGCATCTTTCGCAACCGCAAAGACGGCGATGCCCGCGCCAAGAATCTTGAAGAAGTCGCGGCGCGCCAAATCGAATTGATGGATGGGAGCAGCGTTGAATTCATAGCGCTCTGGTTCGACGATAAATTTTTGTATGACGCCACTCATCGCCCCAGCTCCTGCAGCATTTTTGCCGCGTGACGGACAGCCTCGATGACGCGCGGATGCGTCCCACACCGGCACACGTTCCCTTGCAAGAACTGAACGACTTCCTCCGGACTGGGATTCGCGTTCGTTTGTAGCAGACCAACGCTGCTCATGATCATTCCCGATGTGCAATAAGCGCACTGGAACGCGCCCGCATCGAGAAACGCTTGCTGTACGGGATGCAAGCGGCCCTCTTTCTCAAGGCCTTCGATGGTGGTGACAGGTTTTCCGGCGGCTGCGCTAACGGGAATTTGGCACGAACGCCGCGGCGCTCCGCCAAGCAGCACGGTACATGCACCGCACTGTCCTTCCCCGCAACCGTATTTGCTTCCGGTCAGTCCAAGCTCATCGCGCAACACGCTTAAGAGAGGCGTGTTCGGAGGGTAGTTGACCGGATATCGCCGGCCGTTAACTTCGATTTCGATGGGCATCGCCTCTATCCCTCCCTACAAAAAATTTCTGCGCGGAATCAATGCGTCCGGCGGGTTCCCCTACATCAGCAACAGGTAGCATTAGAAGGCTATGCCCAGGAAAAACCGTGTTTGGAGAGCGGCAAGGAACGGATGCGCTCGCCGGTGGCGGCAAAAATGGCGTTACAGACGGCGGGGAGAACCGGCGGGAGGGAAGGTTCGCCAAGGCCAGTGGGTGAATTGTCGGTCTTGAGGAAATGGACTTCGATCTCGGGCGGCACCTGGTTCATGCGGACCGGGGGATATTCGTGGAAATTGCTTTGGACGGCGCGGCCGGAGTCGATGGTGATCTCGTAGGACATCACGGAACTTAGCCCTTCGATGACGGCGCCGCGGACCTGATTTTCGGCGTTGCTGGGATTGATGATCTGGCTGCCGACGTCACCGGCGACCCAAATCTTGTTGACCTTGATTTTCTTGCTGGCGTCGACGCGTAGCTCGACGACTTCAGCAAAATAGCCGCGATGCGCAAACTGGAAGGCGACGCCCATGGCGGTGTCTTTGGGGAGTTTGCGCGTGCCCCAACCGGATTTTTCGGCGACGAGCTTTAGGACGCCGCTCATGCGGGCGGCGTCGACATCAATTTCGCCGGGATTGGGAGTGGCTGGGGCGCTGGTGACGCGCGGCGCGCCGAGAAGATCAAGGCGGAACTGCACGGGATCTTTTCCGGCGGCGTGAGCGAGCTCGTCGGTAAAGGATTGGAAGACCCATGAGAAGGCGTTGCTGCGAGGAGCGCGCAGCGCATAGGTGGGCACGCCCAGAGGCATGAGCGACGCGCCAAAGAAAAAGTTTGGCAGGAAGGTGCCGGGAAATTCGTTGCCGGGAATGTTTGCAGAGGGGGCAAACTGCTGGCCTTCGCCGAAGCTGACGAAGTGATTGCGCCAGGCGACGAGTTTGCCGGAAGAATCGAGGCCGCCTTTGAGGTAATGAAAGCCGGCGGGACGATAGTGGTCGTGGTGGAAATCGTCCTCGCGGGTCCAGAGAAGCTTGACCGGGACGCCGACTTGCTTGGCGATGGCACCGGCTTCGACCATGTAATCGTTAGTGAGGCGGCGGCCGAATCCACCACCGGCGCGCTTGAGGTGGACGATGATGTCGTCATGCGGAATGTTGAGAACTTTGGAAACGAGCAGGCGGCCATTTTCGGGCGTTTGGCTGGGGGACCAGAATTCGAGCTTGCCGTCGTGGTAATGGGCGAGGCAGTTTTCGGGCTCCATGGGGGCGTGCGCGAGGAAGGGATAGGCGTAGGCGGCCTCGACGGTTTTTGCGGCGGATTTTAGTGCGCCGTCAGCATCGCCGTCGGTGCGCACAGTGATGGCCGGAGATTGCTTGGAAAGTTCATCGGCGCGTCGGGCGAAGCTTTCGCTGCTTTGCTGAGCCGTGGGACCTTCGTTCCATTTGACCTGCAACTTTTTGCGCGCGGAGTTAGCTTGCCACCAGGTGTCGGCGACGATGGCGACACCGCAATGCAGGCCCAGTAAATCGGAAGTTCCGTCCACGGAAAAAGCATGGCGGACACCGGGCAGGGCTTTGATTTCATCGAAATTGGCGCTGAGGAATTTGCCGGCGTAAACAGGACATTTTTCGTAGACGGCGTACAACATTCCGGGAAGCTTGAAGTCGATGCTGTAGAGATTTTTTCCGGTGACGATGGAAGGGTTGTCCACGCTGTGGATGGAACGGCCGATGATTTTGTAGTCTTTGGGATCCTTGAGCTTGACGGACTTGAGATCGGGCGCGGGGAGCGCGGCGGCTTTTTCGGTGAGCGCACCGTAGGCGAGAGTGCGTTTTGAGGGTTGATGGATGACACGGCCGGAGGATGTCTGGCACTCGGATTCGGGGACGGACCAGGTCTGAGCGGCAGCGGTGACAAACATCTGGCGGCAAGCCGCGCCAACGCGGCGGAGCGGGTCCCAATTGGTGGGTGTGGAAGTGCTACCACCGGCGCGCTGCGGACCGAATTTTGTTTCGTCGAGATCGGCTTGTTCGATGCGAACGTCTTTCCAATCAACGTCGAGTTCATCGGCAATGATCATGGGGAGATGCGTCTTGACGCCCTGACCGACCTCGGGATTCTTGGCCATGATGGTGACGATGCCATCGGCAGCGACGCGCAGGAACGCAGTGGGCAGAAAAGCGGCTGGCGGAGCCTGCGGCGCTTGGGCAAATATTTCGGCCACAGGATCGAAATGGAGAGCGACGAGAAAGCCTCCGCCGGCAATGGCGGAGACGCGAAGAAAACTGCGGCGATCGAGGAGAGTGGATTGCACGGAACCTCCTGGTTGCTTGCGAGAGTTGCGTCGGGCGGGCGATGCGACCGGCATGGCTGTTATTGTAACGCCGTCCAGGGGGATTTGGTTTCACAGTTTTCGATAGCACCCACCCATGCCGCGCACGGCCGGAAGGAAGAAAACTGCAAGCTGAATGACGAGTTACGCCGAAAATTTGTGCGGCCTGGAGGGGCACGGTGGGGAACGAATGTCGTGTCCGCCTGTAGTTGATTTGGGAGGAGGAATCAGAAGAATTGCTCTATAATTAGTGGTTGCTTCATGTCGGGGCGTAGCGCAGCCTGGTAGCGCGCCTGCCTTGGGCGCAGGAGGTCCCGAGTTCAAATCTCGGCGCCCCGACCAAAACATCTCACGTGTTTTCTTTAGCTTATTGAATGCTCTCTTCACTGAAAACCTAACTGTGGAAATCCCCCAGACAGGAGGTCTGGATTCGCAAGTCGTTTAGTTTCTGAGAGTTCGCCGCATGACGAATTTGCAAAAACACGAGGAGGCAGGCGTGCTATTCAGAAACCGTTGAACGGCACCAAGTTAAGCGGACGTCATCTGGCAAGTATGGGGAAAATTCAGGGGACCGCTGTGCATTTGTCGTCTCATCAATCTTCGGAAATGCAAATCGGTGATTCACGCACTCGGGCCAGCGCGAGCTTCGCAACATCTCTCAATTTCTGAATCGCACGACACCCAGCAGGCACTTTTCCACCCTAGATTACATTTGATGAGTTTGCCGAGATGATCATTCTGCGATCTCCGAAGGAAGCACGCCCATTGCTCGTACGACACACCGCAAGATTTTGACCACAATCC
>Ga0210409_10005445_pt1 | contig 13379 bp, 7 predicted proteins | sample IncBWH17MmetaG_FD_161649 | JGI IMG/M metagenome (GOLD analysis project Ga0210409, IMG submission 161649) | Forest soil microbial communities from Barre Woods Harvard Forest LTER site, Petersham, Massachusetts, United States - Inc-BW-H-17-M | ecosystem: Environmental > Terrestrial > Soil >... | reverse complement strand
GAAGTGACGCGTGCAATGTCAACCGAGCCGTCTTTGGGAGGGGCGGGAATCGCATCGTCGAGCTTCAGCGCTTGCCTGGTATTTTCAGGGAGCATTCTTGATGATTCCCCAAGTCTCGCGCGTAGTATAGCCAAAAAGGACGAGGGAACATCACGGACAGTATGCCGGCTTCCTTTACATTTTCTCGATTGTGGATTGAATTTTCCTGACTTTGCAGCACACGAAACGCTCCTTCATTTTTCGCTCCTCGAGCAAGAATAGAGGGCGTCAGCGCCCATTGAAATTCATCCAGCTTTCCGCGTTAGAACGGAATAAGCGCGTCACGTCGCGTTGAATATCGTTGCGCGTGACGCTGCGACCGTCTTCAGCCAGCAGGCGATAAGCGTTCGCGAGGATGGGAGCGAGAGTGCGGCGCGTGTTGCTCCATTTGTAGATCACTTGCTCGAGAACACGAGCGTCGGAATGCTGCGGAATGAAGCTGGCGCCCAGCATCTCGATGCGCTCACGGGTAATCTCTTCGACGATGGAGGGATTATTGAGGAACCACCAGCAGCCGAAAGGCATGAGGTTGCTGAACTTTCGCGCGTAGACGCACAGTTCGTGCTGGTTCTCGCGGCTTAGCACGCTTACCAGGAAACGATTCTGCGGAAAAGTGCGGCAGAGATTTTCGAGCGAGCGCAGGTCCGCCCGGCCAACCGCGTCACCAGCCAGGCGCAGGGACGGATTCACTTGCAAACGCACGCCAATCATAAGAGAGAGCGGAAGGTTGAGTTCGCGGCAAGAAGGCAGGATGGCTTCCGCCAGGAGACGGTTGCCGAGAGTCTCCGCCGGAAAGAAAAAAGTGTCCGGAAGGGAAACAGCCATGTACACGGGCCTCATGCGTTTGTACCAATCAAAGAGGAAGCGCCGAACCTCGGCGGCGGATTCTCCCGAGACTTGCGCGTCCACCTGATAGCCCTGCGCGGCCAGCACCTGCCAGTTCGCCGCCCAGTGCTTGAGAATTTTGTCGAGCCGGAGCGCGGCGCGAAATTGCGGGTGCTCAGGAACGCCGTTTAGCCAAGCGGAAGCTTCCTCAGGGTCCAAAGGGTCGTTGGTCATTACCGCGAGGCTGATTCCGGCCAGATCGAACACGCGCTGAATGTGAGCGTCGAGGGATTGGGTTTGGAAAAAGGCGCGCGCCTCGGCCAGGTTCAAGCGGTCGGTGGGTAAGCCGAAAGCCTTGAGGACGGCGACAATGCCTCGCGTGGATTCGGATATGGGGGTGTTTTCGACAAACAGCGCACGCCAGATGGCCTCGGCTTGTTGCGTTTTAGAAAGAGCGAAATATTGTTCAGGTGAGGTGTGCGAGGAGCGGAAAAATTCAGCCTCGAGATAATGGTAGGTGAGGAGTTCGTCGATGCCCCACAAAGCGAGCTTTCCGAAGGAGGGAGCGAACAGATGCGTATGAATGTCGATGATTGGTGTTGCCGCCAGAATCTCTTCGACCACCGGAGAGATTTGTACGACGTCGAGTTTTTCCGCACCAATTGAATCGGTTGGAGGGCTGCCCTGTTTGGGAAGTGCGGGTTTCATACTGAAGTCCGACCTCGTTCACTGACCATTTGGGGCGCGAAAGAGCCTCGTGGCCGCGAGACAGTGAGGCTATTCAGGGTTTGATGGGGTGTCAACCTGTAAAAACTAGAGTTAAGAGGCTTTACGGTTTGACTCTGCAAACGGCGCGTACCAGAATACAATCCTTCCAAAGCCGATGCCGCCGAAGGATCCCAAATCTCTGCGCAGCTATCGCTGGTACGGCCCCGATGACCTGCGTTCGTTTGGGCACCGTTCGCGCGCCGCGTCCATGGGCTGCGTGCAAGCCGATTACGCCGGAAAGCCGGTGATCGCCATCATTAACACCTGGAGCGACATCAATCCCTGCCATAGCCATTTGCGCGAGCGCGCGGAAGACGTAAAGCGCGGCGTGTGGCAAGCGGGCGGCTTCCCCGTGGAGATGCCCGCGATTACACTCGGTGAAACATTTCAGAAGCCGACCACGATGATGTATCGCAATCTCCTGGCCATGGAGACGGAAGAACTGCTGCGCTCCTATCCCGCGGATGGTTGCGTGCTTCTCGGAGGATGCGACAAGACAACGCCCGCGCTGCTTATGGGCGCCATCAGCGCGAATCTTCCCGCGATATTTGTTCCAGCGGGTCCGATGCTCCGTGGCAACTGGCGCGGCCAGATTCTTGGGAGCGGCTCGGATGTCTCCAAATATTGGGCGGAGCGGCGCGCCGGCAATATCGATCAGCAAGCGTGGATGCAAATCGAAGAGGGCATCGCGCGCTCGGCGGGGACATGCATGACCATGGGCACTGCCTCCACGATGACCAGCGTGGCGGAAGTCCTGGGACTTTCTTTGCCGGGGGCCAGCAGCATTCCCGCGGTTGACGCCAATCATCCCAAAATGGCAAGTCGATCCGGGCGCCGCATCGTGGAAATGGTTTGGGAAGATCTTAAGCCTCGGGACATTTTGCGGGATGGTTCCTTCAACAACGCAATTGCTACGGTACTCGCGCTTGGCGGCTCGACAAACGCCGTGATTCACATGATCGCTTTGGCCGGGCGCGCGGGAATCAAGCTGACCATCGACCGCTTCGATGAACTTTCCTTCAAGACGCCGTTGCTCGCTAATTTGCGGCCCGGCGGGAAGTACTTGATGGAGGATTTCTATTACGCAGGTGGCCTGCCGGCGCTGTTGAAGGCTCTCGCTGCGCACCTGGATTTGCAATCGTTGACGGTGACCGGCAAAACTCTGGGGGAAAATATCGCACGCTCGGAAATCTTCAACGCTGATGTGATTCGTTGCACCGATAATCCCGTTCTCGAATCCGGAGGCCTTGCTATCTTGCGCGGCAACCTGGCTCCCAGCGGCGCGGTCATCAAGCCTGCGGCGGCCGAACCTGCCCTGTGGAAGCACGCTGGGCGCGCGATCGTCTTCGACAGCTATGACGAAATGAATGCGCGAATCGATGATCCAGCTCTCGATGTGGACGCCAGCAGCGTGCTGGTGCTGCGCAACGCCGGGCCGAAAGGTGCGCCGGGCATGCCTGAATGGGGCAATCTGCCCATCCCGCAGAAGCTGCTGAAAGCAGGCGTGCGCGACATGGTGCGTATCTCCGACGCGCGCATGAGCGGCACAAGTTACGGCGCGTGCGTGCTGCATGTGGCGCCGGAGTCCTTTGTTGGAGGACCTCTCGCGCTATTGAAAGAAGGCGATATCGTTGAGCTGGACGTCGTAGCGCGCCGGCTGAACATGCGGGTTAGCGAAGAGGAATTGGCGCGGCGGCGAGCCGCGTGGCGCCCGAAAGACGGCATCTATCCCCGCGGCTACGGCAAATTGTTTCTGCAGCACATTACACAAGCCGATGAAGGATGCGACTTCGACTTTCTCGAAGGCACTGCACCGATCCCTGAGCCGGAGATCCACTAAACCGAAGGCTTTTAGGCGAGAACTTATTCGCGGAGCAAGTCGCAAGCGCGCGTGCAGGCTACCCGGCGCAAAGAAGGATTGGTGCGGAAGGAGGGAGTTGAACCCCCACGGCCTTTCGGCCACAAGATCCTAAGTCTTGCGCGTCTGCCAGTTCCGCCACTCCCGCAGTGTGGACAGCGTATCTATTATACAGGGGATGCGTGGTGCGCGGCGATGAGATGGAGAGGCGAAGTACTGGGAGAATACGGTCAGATGGGAGGATCGGTGTTCGCAGCCGTCGCGAAGGCGTTCACGCGGATTACATTGGTTTCGTCGGTGAAAAAATGGCGCGCGCCAGAAGTACTCGAAGAAGTCGGGTCGGCATTGACCGTATAGCTGCTTATGACCACACCTGTAGGGACCGGAGTGTAGGTGAACGTGTAGCCGCTCTTGGTTCCGCTGGCCAGCGACGCATCGATCAGGCAGGAAGCGGTCGCTGTAGGCGTGGTCAAAGGCGCGCAGTTGGCGGCGACGCCGCCGTCACTGAGATCAGCAAGCTTTGTAGCGAAGGCGGGGCCATAACTGGACTGATAGACGATTTGCGAAGTATTGATGGCACGGAGGGAGGCAACAGCCGAGGTCTCGTTGGCAGCCATGCGTGAGCGCAGAAGATTGGGAATGGCGATCGCCGCGATCACCAGGATCACCGCCACGACGATCAACAGCTCAATCAGGGAAAACCCAGTTTGCTTGGTCCGCATTTGTTCTGGGCCTCGTCAAGCCTTACGCAAACCGTCGGCGACATTGCTTGCTCTCGGCTAGCCCGCGCAGGACAATGCCAACATAGTATCTGTTCCAGCCGACAAAGGCGCGGACTTTCTTGCGGCTGGCCTGCCGCCAGTCCGCGCTGGATTGCGGCCATAACTGATTGCATAATAGGGTAACGGCACCAGGCAATTGCGTGTGCCTGCGTTGATGCGCAGGCGCGCAATCGGAGAAATTTTTTCTAGGGAGCAGCGCGCGAAGACAGAGCAATGATTGTTCAAGAACAAGGCGATGAACTTGTCCTGATCCGGCAAACGGATCACGCGGTCCTATCGGGTTTCCTTGCGCGCGAATGGGGGAACGAGCTATTTCGGCGCCCGGAGCCTTTCGAATCGTTGCAGCTGGCGGCCACCGAACACGACAACGGATGGCGGGAATGGGAGTTGCAGCCCCAAATCGACCCGAAAACGCATTTCCCTTACAGCTTCATGTCACTTCCCACCGACGCGCATATCCAGCTTTATCAGCGGGGAATTGAGCGGGTCGTCAAGAGCGATCGTTACGCCGGGTTGCTGGTGAGCATGCATGCGTCGGGCTTGTATGACCGGACGCGGGCTACAATTCCGGGTTATTCCGCCAAGTACGTGAAATCCACGGAGACGGAGCTGGTCAGTGACTTCTTGCAGGGGCTGAAGCTGCAGCAATTGCGGTTGAAAGTGGATCTTCGCGGTGAAGCACCCATGAAGGACCTCGTCCAGGACAAATTAGTAGAGAACAATTCGCGGCGGCTCGAGGCCCTGGACCGTCTCTCGCTTTACTTTTGCATGAGCGGCACGCCATACGATGCAACCATTGAAAACGTTCCCGTGGATGATCAGGGGAGCGAAGTCGACTGGGAGCTGCGCCCAGATGGCGCCACCGCGGTTTCGCTAGGGCCCTTTCCCTTTCGAAGGGAGCCGTTGCAAATAAGCATCCTGACCAGGAGGGTGCCGAAGCGCTTGTATGTCGATAATCTCGACTTTCAGAAAACGCTGGCGCGCGCCGCGTATACCGCGCTGAACTTTACGCTCCATGCGGGGGGCGCCTTGTCCGCGACCCGCTTTGCCGTCGCGTAGCCTACGTCAAGCGGCTCCCGCGAGTTTCCGGCAGCATCAGAGAAAGAATGGCAGCGACGAAGAAGGCGCCCGCCTGCAGCATGAAGGCTGGCCCAATGCCGTGCTTAATGGCCAAGGCACCGACCGCGAACGGCGCAACCGCCGAGACTCCGCGCCCGACGTTGTAGCTCAAACCCATGGCCGTCGCGCGGATTTCGCCGGGGAATATTTCGCTGGCGATCGCGGCATATCCTGAAAAAAATCCGGTTCCAAAGAACGCGACGAGTGGCCCGAGCAGCAACAGTACAGTGGGGCGGCTGGTCAGTCCGTAGATTGGCACCAGCACGGCGGCAATTAGCAGGTACGTGAAATACGGCTTTCTGCGGCCCCATGCATCGGCGAAGAAGCCGAAAGCTGCGTAGCCCAGGAATTTTCCTGCGCACAGCACCAGGAAGAATGTCGTTGTCTTTACCAGGCTGAGCCCTCGTCCGCCTTGCGCCGGCGGGAGAGACAAATACGCAGGGATCCACGTAAACAGGCCCCAGTATCCGAACAGGGCGCAGGTGTTCATTGTCGTTGCCAGCAATCCGGCGCGCAGGACTCCGCCGGAGAGCAAGCGGCGGAGGGGTGGCCGCTGCGTGCGGACCAGCTGGCGTTCGCTCCACAACGTTGGTTCCGGCACGCTGGATTGAATCCAGAACACCAGAAGCGCAGGCAAAATGCCGACCAGAAAAACCGCGCGCCAGCCGAAGTTTGGCAGCACCAGCCGCACCACAAGGGCGGCAATCGCTTCGCCGATCGCATACGCCGACTGCATCAGGCCGAGGGCCTTGCCGCGGTGTTCCGGCCGCCATGTTTCCGCGATGAGCGCGGCGGCGGCGGTCCATTCGCCGCCCATGCCCAGGCCGAGCACAAAACGAAACGTGGCCAGTTGCGTGACCGAGTGCGAAAAGGCGCAAGCCGCGCTAGCCAGGGAATACACCAAGATCGACACCATCAAGGAACGCGTGCGCCCGATGCGGTCCGCCACTAGTCCGAAAAGCAGCCCGCCAATGGCGGACGCCACCAGAGTAAGAGAATTCAGAAAACCCGCGGTGCGAGTGTCCATGGAAAATTCGCGGATCAGGTAGGTGAGCACCAGCGAGTACAGCATCACGTCCATGGCGTCCAGCATCCAGCCGAGCCCGCCTGCGAGAAGCGATTTGCGCTCTGGGGAGGTGACCTGGCGCGGCCAGTCGAGGAGTCTTCTCGAGTCGCTCGGTGCCGGGGTTTCCGTTTTCGCCGGTAGGAAAGTGTCAGACATCGTGCGCGATTTTAGCTGACTTTCTCAATTGTGCGGTCACGGTATTCCTAGCCGCGCTGCGGTGAAATCGGCGCCTTTGCATGCGCGGATTTCTGCTTGACTTCCGAAAGAGCTGCTTGCATTGTTAAGAGCTTTGTTCCTCGGAAAATTCGCACCGAGGGAGAGAAAGGCGCATTCCGGCCAGACATGACCCGCGTACGGCTCTGTTTCCACGATCGCTGCTTCGATGGCACCGCCTCCGCCGCGCTCTTCTACCGCTTCTACCGCGAACGCTTCGACCCTTCCGCCGAATTCCATTTCAGCGGCATGGCGCACCGCGCCACGCATCCCTGGGAGGCGGGGCTATTCGACGGCGATGAGAATGTGATCGTGGACTTCAAGTACTCGAACTCGCCGAGGCTGACTTGGTGGTTCGATCATCACCAGAGTGCGTTCCTCACTCCGGAGGATGCCCGGCACTTTCGCGAACACCCCGGGCCGCACATGTTTTATGAGCCGGACTACCGCTCGTGCACCAAGCTGATCGCTACGGTGGCGAATGAGAAATTCGGATTTGACACGCGGCCTCTGGACGATTTGATTCACTGGGGCGACATCATCGATGGCGCCCAATATCCCACGCCGCAGGCCGCCGTGGAGATCGCCGAACCCGCCACGCAGCTAGCCCTGGTGATTGAGGCGGCGCCGGAAGACGGGTTGCCCGCGCGCATTATTCCGGAGCTGGCCTATCGCCCGCTGGCGGAAATGATCCAATTGCCGCTTGTCTCCAAGCACCTCGGCCCTTTGCTGGAGCGCCATCGGCGCTCGATTGAAATTCTTCGCCAGCGCGCCGAAGCCCGCGACAAGGTCATTTTTTTTGACGTCAGCGACCTGGACCTGGAAGGCTACAACAAATTCATTCCCTACCTGCTGCATCCGGAATGCGTTTATTCGGTAAGCGTGAGCGCTTCGGCGGTGCGCGCGAAAGTCAGCCTCGGCACAAATCCGTGGAACCAGGCGACTGCCGATAAGAATCTCGCCTCGCTGGCGGAGAAGTTTGGCGGCGGCGGCCACCCGCGGGTAGCCGCTATTTCCTTCGAGCCCCGCGCCCTTCCCCGCGCCCGCGAAGTCGCCCGCGAACTCACCGCCGTTCTGCGCGGCTGAAGTCTACGTTTTGATTGGCACGACAACGAATATCCCGCTTAGCCGCCAGTTCGACAAAGATGCGCCCTCGGTGTAGAATTCAAAAGTTGCTTGTGGGGCGGCAGCTCAATGGCAGGTGCAGCTGGCTCGTCAGCACATGCAAGCCCTCGCACGCGCAGTATTTTCAATGCTTTACCGGTGGATTCGTTAGGCCACTGTTGGCCGAATTGAGGGCATTTAGTGCAAAGTTTGGTGGCTTAGCGCTTACCAGTTTGCGCCCGCGCCGAGGCGCTGCTATCCTGTTTTTCCCGTGCGCCACTAGCTCAATTGGCAGAGCAATGGACTCTTAATCCATAGGTTGTAGGTTCGATTCCTACGTGGCGCACCACTCACCTTAAATGAGGGGCCAAGACCCGGCGGCCGCCTCTCTCAGTACTAGTGAGGTACCATTGAGACCCCGCCTGCGATGCTGATATTCTGAAGTGACCACCGCCCCCGCCCTCACGTCCCGATGTCGTGCATATAAGTTAAGAAGGTACCGCAGCATGGATACCGAAAAAATCCGTATTGCCCGCGACAAGCTCACACGCGTGTTTCGATATCTCGAAGCACTGAACCAGCACCGGAATCCCGCAAGACGTCAGATTCACGAGCAGCCCTGGAGTTTCTGGCTGCGCGATCTTCCTAACCATCCTTGCATTCAGCGCGGCGCCGGCAAGACCGCCCCTTCCAAAGCGGAAAACGGGGAAAGCCAAGCTACGGAAGACGGACGCGTGACCTACGTACTGAAAGTGCAGCGTCCAAGGTTGACTCGCGCGCCCGAACCTCCCGAGGAGATTGCTGCATGGCTAGAAGACGGGTGGGACGACCCTTCGGGCGGCGTCGCTCTCAAGCAGGTACTCGAGAAATCCGACAGCAGCACAGAACCGAGGATTATGCGATTCGCGGACGATCCGGCCAGGGCTGCGACCCTGGAGCGTTGGAGGTTGCTCCGCAATGAGTGGGTGAAAACCGAGAAGCCGGCTCGCGCGGCGATGAAAATCTTCGAATCGCTCTACACTCTCTACGGGCGCATCGATCGCGAGGCGGAACGCGTGGAACTGGTCCTAGGAGACGGAATTTTGAGCTGGCGTCGCTCGGACGGAGGCATCTACCATCCGATTCTCCTCCAGCGGCTCCAATTGCAGTTCGACGCGTCCGTGCCCGAATTCACGCTTTCGGAAGCGGACCATCCCGTTGAGCTCTATTCTGCATTGTTCCAATCGATGAATGACGTTGATGGACGCGCGATCGGGCGTTGCCGCGAGGAGTTGGAGGCGGAAGGCTTCCATCCGCTGGTCAATGGTTCCACCTCCGGGTTTCTGAAGCGGCTGGTCGTGCAGCTGTCCCCGCGCGGAGAGTTCCTTGAAGAGCGCGCGCCGAACCCCGACGTGAACGACCCCTGCATTGGACGAGACCCAGTCCTGTTCCTGCGCGCGCGCACGTTGGGATTTGCCGCTGCGATTGACGGCATTCTTGCGGACCTCCGCACGCGCGAAGATTTGCCTTGGTCCCTCCTGAATATCGTTGGAGAAGAATCGCCGATTCCCGACGCGGGAGATGCGAATCCGACGGCGATCGGTTCCGCTCATGCGGATGGCGAAGTGTTGTTGAGCAAACCCGCCAATCCCGAGCAGATCCGAATCGCCCAGCAGCTTGAAGAACACGGAGGGGTTCTGGTGCAGGGCCCTCCAGGCACTGGAAAAACTCACACCATCGGCAATCTTGTCGGCCATTTGCTGGCCCAGGGCAAGAGCGTCCTGGTCACCAGCCACACGACAAAAGCACTGCGCATGGTTCGACATCACATCGTTCCCGAACTGCGTCCCCTGTGCGTTAGCGTGCTGGAAAGTGATTTGGACAGTCGCAAACAACTCGAGAGTGCGGTGGGGTCGATTGCGGAAAGGTTGTCGCGGGCCGACGCCGGGTCGCTCGAAATGCAGGCGAAGAAATTGGAGGCGGAGCGCCTTGAGGCGCTCAAGAAACTTGGCGAAATCCGAAACCAGCTGACGGACGCCCGCGGTGACGAGTATCGGGATATTGCTATTGCTGGAAGGTCTTGGGCGCCCGCGGATGCTGCTCGCCAAGTCATGCAGGAAAAGGAAGCGCACGGCTGGATTCCCGGCCCTGTCGCCGCGGTGGCCCCCCTGCCTCTTGCCGCGGGTGAGCTGGCCGACCTCTACCGTACGAGTGTTTCGATTTCTCGCGAAGACGAGAGTGAACTCTCAGGTCATCTTCCGGAGCTTCACGACCTTCCGAGGGCGGAAGACTTCGAAGCGAGCGTGAGCGAGCGCAATCGCCTCGAACGTGAGGACCTCGATTTGCGCGCCGATTTGTGGGAGCCCGGCGCTGCGCAGAACTCGCCCGGAGAAATAGAAAGCCTGGCTGCGGCCCTGGTTCAAGCGGTGGAACCTCTTTCCGGCAAAGACAAGTGGAAACTCGCTGCGGTTTACGCGGGCAGGTACGGTGACGTGCACCGAGATCCCTGGGACCAGCTCATCAGCTTCGTGCGCCTGGTTCATCGTGAAGCGGCAAATGCCAAAGAATCGTTCGTCAAGTACGGACCGGAGGCTTCCGACAACTCAGCGGCCAAAGAGCAGGAACGCGTTGCCGGCGAAATCCTCGCGCATCTAGAGAGCGGCGGCAAGTTGGGCACTTTCACGTTGTTCACGCACAAATCGTGGAGCCAGTTCCTGGAACAAACGAAAGTGAACAGCGCCCGTCCGCATCTTCCCGAGCATTTTCAGGCGCTGCGGCAACTCCTCCGGCTCAAGGGTCTTCGTGCGGACCTCGGCGCGCGGTGGGACCGCCAGGTTGCGACGCTGGGCACTCCTCATTCGAGCGAAATGGGAGAGGAGCTCGAGAAAACGCTGATGCAGTATTGCGATTCCATCGAAGATTGCCTGGATTGGCAGGAAGACATGTGGCTTCCACTGCAGCAGCAGCTTAAAGACATCGGCTTCCGGTGGGATAAGTTCCTCGCTGAACAGCCAGCGGTAGTCGGTTCCGATGGCGAGTTGGCGCGCATCCGCATCGCGGTGACGCATGTTTTGCTGCCCATATTGGATTCCCGTTTCAAGAAGCTGAAAGTGCTCCAATTGGAGGAAGAATTCCGCGACCTCAAAGGCCGGCTGAAACTTGCCAGCCGCGTGGCGAAAGCATCGAAAGTGATCGGCCAGCTATTGGCTGCGGTGAGCGACGAAAGTTGCAATCGCTATCGCGAAGCGCACGAGCGGCTGCTGGAATTAAAAAGCAAGCAAGCGGACCTCGACCTGCGGCGCATCTTGCTCGCAAAGCTGGAGACAGCCGCTCCCGCTTGGTCGGCCGCGATTCGCAATCGTGCCGGCGTGCATGGCCGAGGCGAGCCGCCGCGCGATGCCGCTTCCGCCTGGACCTGGCGCCAGCTGAACGATGAGCTCGATCGACGCGCCGGCGTCTCGCTTGAAGCTCTGCAAGCCAAGGGCGAAAAACTGCGCGAGCAGCTGCGCCGTGTGACCGTCGAACTCATCGACAAGCGCGCTTGGGCCTCGCAAGCGCGCCGTACCTCGTCTCGGCAGCGCCAGGCGCTCGTCGGCTGGCTGGATACCATCCGCCGCATCGGCAAGGGCCACGGAATCCGCGTTGCCCTTTTGCGCGCCGAAGCCGCTAGAAAGATGAGCGAGTGTCGAGGGGCTGTTCCCGTTTGGGTCATGCCACTTTCACGCGTGGTCGAAAATTTCGACCCGCGCTCCACGCGCTTTGACGTTGTCATCATCGACGAGGCCAGCCAGAGTGACGTCATGGCGTTGGTCGCTCTGTACCTGGGCAAGACGGTGCTTGTCGTCGGCGATCACGAGCAAGTCAGCCCGTCGGCTGTCGGGCAGGATTTGGGCGTGATCCAGAATCTGATCTTCCAGTACCTCCGAGGAATTCCGAACTCCGATCTGTACGACGGCCAAATCTCCATCTATGACCTGGCACGCCAGTCGTTCGGCGGCACAACCTGCCTTGTCGAACATTTTCGGTGCGTTCCGGAGATCATCCAATTCAGCAACATGGTTTCCTACGACGGCCGCATCAAGCCTCTGCGTGACGCGAGCCGCGTCCATCTGCGGCCGCACACTATCGCGCATCGCGTCTCCGGATCCAGCCGCGACGGCAAGATCAATCGTCAGGAAGCCCTGACTGTCGCCTCGCTCCTTGCGGCCGCCATGGAGCAACCCGAATACAAGAAGAATGACGCGGGCCAGCCTCTGAGCTTCGGAGTTGTTTCTCTGGTTGGCGACGAGCAAGCCGTCGAAATCGACAACCTGATCCGCGCGCACGTCTCGCCCGACCGCTACGAACTCCACCGCGTACTTTGCGGAAACGCCGCGCAATTCCAGGGAGACGAGCGCGACGTCGTGTTCGTCTCCCTGGTTGACACCGCCGAACGCGGTGCTCTCTCACTGCGGGATCAGGAGCTCTTTAAACAGCGTTTTAATGTCGCCGCCAGCCGCGCCCGCGACCAGATGTGGATCGTTCACTCGCTCAGTCCGCACAACGATTTGAAAGCGGACGACCTTCGCCGGCAATTGATTGAGCATGCGGAAGACCCCGCGCGTCTCATGCGCGCTTTGGAGGAGAAAGAAAAGCGCACGCAGTCGAACTTTGAGCGAGAAGTCATGAAACGTCTCGCGGCGGCGGGGTATCGGGCCACCCCCCACTGGAGGATTGGAACCTTCCGAATTGACCTGGTCGTCGAGGGCGGCGGCAAGCGCCTGGCTATCGAATGCGACGGAGACCGCTACCACCCGCTCGAAAAGCTTCCCGAAGACATGGACCGACAGTCCGTGCTCGAACGCATGGGTTGGATCTTCACGCGCATCCGCAGCTCGGAGTTTCTCCGAAACCCTGCTCGCGCGATGAGGCCCGTCTTCGAAAAACTGGAGACGCTTGAGATCCCGCCCGACAATGACTCGACGCAGGCGGACGCGTCGGAGGCTTCCCACGAAGTGATCGACCGCGTTATGCGTCGCGCTGAAGAGCTTCTCAGGAATTGGTCAAGACCCAATGGAGTGGGCGCTCGTTCGGCGTCCCGGGCCTCGGCGGCTGTTACGGCCTGAACAAGCGTCGATGTGGATTTCGACCGCAGACTTGTATGAACGCTAGCCACGAGATTCTGGACTTAACAACCCAGAGCCAGCCGTTTCGCAGGCCGGGCTCTAGCGGCCTTGCGGTGTGCCCGCAAGTGCGGCTTCGCTTTCGTTGCTGACGCTGGAGATGTTTGCGAGTACCGCCCGGACGATGTGCATCCGGTAGTACACGTAGAGGCAGTACATCACTGGCACGACCAGCAAGGTCGCGCTCCAATTGGTTCCGTGTCCCGCAGCGCTGGCAAGCCCGGCCACGGCCGCGCCCACCAGGAAGTAAGGAAATGTCCATTCATAGCACGAGGGCCAGATCTGCTTGAGGGAGCCTCGCTCGGCCAAGGAGATGACTAGCGAAACAAGCCCGGTGTTCAAAACCATGTACACGCAGGCTCCGAGGGCCATCGTCACTGCGAGGGAACTGAAATTCAGCATGGTTGGAACCGTGTGCGAAAGCCAATAAGCCGCCGCCGCGCAAACCGTCAGGCAGGCCACAT
>Ga0210409_10005444_pt1 | contig 13381 bp, 10 predicted proteins | sample IncBWH17MmetaG_FD_161649 | JGI IMG/M metagenome (GOLD analysis project Ga0210409, IMG submission 161649) | Forest soil microbial communities from Barre Woods Harvard Forest LTER site, Petersham, Massachusetts, United States - Inc-BW-H-17-M | ecosystem: Environmental > Terrestrial > Soil >... | reverse complement strand
CCATAACGGCGGGTTAGCCTTGGGTTCCTTCGCTGCCGGCATCGATGAGTTCGATTCGGCGCTGGTGCCGTCCCCCTTCGAAGGGAGTTTCGAGCCAGACACGGATGATCTCCAACGCCGTTTCCAAAGTGATCATTCGCTGGCCAAGAGAAACCATGTTGGCATTGTTGTGCTGGCGCGCCAGTTTGGCCGATTCGATATTCCAGCATAAGGCACAGCGGATGCCCCTCACGCGGTTGGCCACGATTGCCTCGCCGTTCCCTGATCCTCCCAAGACCACCCCTCGCTCGCATTGGCCTCGGGCCACAGCCTCGGCCGCGGGTCTGATGAACAGGGGATAATCCACCGGCTCAGCTGAATGCGTGCCGAAATCGGTCACCGTATGACCGAGCTCCTGCAACCGCTTTCGGATTGCTTCTTTGTATTCAAACCCAGCGTGGTCTGAACCAATGCCGATCTTCATGAGTTTTTTGTCGAGTTTTTACTGGATGCAGCGCAAAACCATACTGCCCGCTGCAGACCGGTGCAAGTTGGCAGTCTAGGTCCATTTGCATCTAGCGTTTACATTCGCCTCATTGGCTTTTCATCCCAGCCGTCCTCTTTTCAATGCATCCGATCAAGCTCGCCGTTCGTTCTCTTTACGAACCTTGATGCACCAAAGAAAAACAATCGAACCTACCAAAGGATCAAACATGAAACGAGACTCACTTCTGATTGCACTGGCCGGAGTGCTGTTAGCCGGCAGCGCCCTGGCTTCCAGCCACCGCGAAGCACCGCTCATCACGGCCACGCCCAAGCTCGATGGCACGGATTTTTATATGTTCAACAGTTATGAGCCCGGGCGCTCAAACTTCGTCACGTTTATCGCCGATTACCTTCCTCTGCAGGATGCCTATGGCGGCCCAAATTATTTTCGGCTGGAAACCAACGGCGTTTATGAAATTGAAATCGACAATGCCGGCGATGCCCACGAACACATTACTTTCCAGTTTCAGTTCTGGGAAACGCCGCGCCACCTGGCGCTGCCAATCGGGCCGGCGGGAAACCAGGTCACCAATGAAATCCCGCTGATTATCGCCGGCCAGATTTTTGCCACGAACAATTCCGCGCTCAACGTCGTGGAAAATTATTCAGTAAAAATGATTACCGGCAATCGCCGCACCGGCCTGGCGCGCTATCTCACCAACGCGGCGGACGGCTCCATCGTTTTTACCAAGCCGGTTGACAACATCGGCAACAAGACTCTGCCCGACTACAACAGCTACGCAAATTCTTACATTTACGCGGTGACCATACCCGGCTGCGCCACACCGGGCCGTTTGTTTGTCGGTCAACGCAAGGATCCCTTCGTGGTCAATTTGGGCGAGACTTTTGATTTAATCAACCTGAGCAATCCACTGGGTCCGGTCGACGGAGAAAGAGACAGTCTGTCGGACAAAAACGTCACCGCGCTGATTCTCGAAGTGCCGTCCGTTTGCCTGACCAATGGAGCGAGTCCTGTGATCGCAGCCTGGACGACGGCCAGTCACTATGAAGGCACGAACCTGGTGCAGGTATCGCGCCTGGGTCAACCGCTGGTCAACGAAGTTGTCATCGGCTTGAAAGACAAGGATACCTTCAATGCCAGCGAACCAAAGGATGACGGCCAATTCGCGAATTATGTCACCCACCCCACCCTGCCGGCCCTGATCGAATTGTTGTTCGGCAGCGCGGGCGTGCGCGCGCCTACCAGCTTCCCGCGAACGGACCTGGTGGAAGTGTTCCTGACCGGCATCCCCGGGCTCAATCAAACCTCAGCCACCGCCGAAATGTTGCGTCTTAATACCAGCACGCCAACGGTGGCCGCCGCTTCCCAGAACAATCTCGGCGTCATCGGTGGAGACGTCGCCGGTTTCCCCAACGGACGGCGGCCGGGTGATGATGTGGTCGATATCGCCCTGCGGGTCGTCATGGGAAAACTGCTTTCCACCAACGACGCGCCCTCCGGTCAACTGCAGTTCACCGATGGAGCACTCGTCACCGCGAACATGTTCCCTTCGGCCTTTCCCTATCTCAATCCGCCGCTGGCCGGCTCGCCCAATGACCTCTCGCTGACGATCACCTTGCAGAAGAGCAGCGCTGTCACGGGGCCTTACGTGGATACTCACGCGACCTATAACAGCTCTTCGTCCACTCTCTCGACACCCCGATCGGCCAATGGTCCCGATTTTTATCGCGCCAAGGCGGATACGGCCGGCGTTCGCCTGGGCACCCCCGTGGTCACGGGGACGAATGTTGCCATCCGCCTGCAGGCGCCCTAAGGGACCGATGGAGCAACGCCTTCACCTCACAACGACCATGGACTCAAGCTGCGCGCTCCTGTTCTGCCTCTCCTCGCCACGAGGAGAGGCAGTGGGCAACGAATCTTCCTGGAGATTCAATGCCATGTGCCGCGGGCCGGCAAAGCGCTGCCGGGCGCTGCGTTGCCCCGCTCTCGGTTATATCGCCGGGATGATGTTATTCGGAGCAAGTTTGGTGTCAGGTGAGCCCTTCCTCCCGCCAAACGGCGCGCAGGTTTTGGAACGCTTAAGGTCCACGGCCATGGATCCTGATGCCCGCGAACTCCATAACCTGCGAATGCGGCTTACGGCCGACCCACAAAACCTGGAGCTCGCTCTCCAGTTCGCCAGGAACTGCATTGAGCGCGGGCGCAGAGAAGCCGACCCTCGCTATTTGGGCCGCGCGCAGGCGGCGCTGGCACCCTGGTGGAATAACGGCAACGCACCGGGCGATGCGTTAGTGCTGCGCGCAACCATCCGCCAAAGCCAACATGATTTTACCAATGCATTGGCGGACCTGGAGTTGGTGCGGGAAAAAGCCCCACGTAGCGCGCAGGCATGGCTGACACGCGCGACGATCCTGACGGTGTTGGGAGACTATCCCGCAGCCAGGCGCGCGTGTGTCCCCCTGGCGCAACTCGCGCCGGGGTTGGTAGCGCTCACAGCTGCCGCCAGCGTGGCCTGTGTCAACGGAGAGGCTGAACGGAGTTGTATTCTGCTGCGCAACGCCCTGGAAACGCATTCGACGGCCAGCCGCAGTGAGAGACGCTGGGCTTTGACTGTGCTTGGCGAAACCTCCGGCCGCCTGGGAAATGTGGCAGAGGCGGAAGAGTTCTTTAAGCGGGCGCTGGAGTTAGAACCCCGCGACGCTTATTTGAAGGGCTCGTATGCGGATCTGCTGCTGGATGGGGGGCGTTATCCGGAGGCCGCCGCGCTGCTTAAGGACGAATCCCGAGCCGATGGCCTTCTTTTGCGGCTGGCCCTGGCGGAGTCCAAACTCGAGTCGCGGCCGGCGAGCCTGGGCCAACATATTAAGACCCTCCAGGCCCTCTTTGAAGCTGGCCATCTCCGAGGCGATTTTGTTCATCAGCGCGAAGAAGCCTGGTTTGCTTTGCGTTTGCTCGGCAAACCTCGCGAGGCGTTACGGCTCGCCCAAGAGAACTGGCGCGTGCAGCACGAGCCGGCCGATGCGCGGATTTTGCTGGAAAGCGCCCTGGCAGCACCGGATCGCGCCGCGGCTCAGCCGGTGCTGGAGTTCATGCGAACAAGCCGGCTTCAGGACGTTCGTCTGACCGCGTTAGCAAGCGAAATAGACAAAGTAACGACGCAATGACAACTCCCCAGCACCGTATTCGCTGTTCTCGTCCTATGCCGGCCTCAACCCGGCTTTGGGCGAACGCAGCTTATAAGCCGTTCACCCTGGCCGCCTTGAGGACCGTTGGTTGGGTCGAGTTTGGCGTTTTCATTGTAACGATTCTGCTCGGCGGGAGCATGCCCGCCGCCGCACACACGCAGAGCACCGCGTTTCTGACTCTGCGAGTTAGAGACGCAACGATCGACGGGGAATGGCACCTGGCACTGCGGGATTTGGAGGATGCCATCGGGTTGGACGCAAATGAGGACGGCTTGATCACCTGGGATGAACTTCGCTCCCGCAAGGAAGCGGTCTCCGCTTACGCGTTTTCACGTCTACACATTCAGAGCGACGCGGGACAGGGTATCCTTCGCATGCAGGATCTGCTGGTAGACAACCATTCCGACGGCGCGTACGCAGTGCTGCATTTCGGAGTCGAGGGATTGGGTAGTCCGACCGCCCTCCAAGTTGGTTACCAGGCCTTCTTTGAGATCGACCCGAAACATCGCGGGCTATTGCGCCTGGAATGCGGAGGCTCAAGGAGCCTGGCCGTGTTCTCACCCGAAACTTCGACGCAACGGTTTGAATTGCGGGCGGACAGGCCAACCCGGATTCCTTTCTTGAGTTTCGTTCAGCAAGGCATAGGTCACATCTGGTGCGGTTACGATCACATTCTATTCCTGCTGGCTTTGCTCCTGCCCGGCGTGCTGCGGCGGCGCGATGGAGCCTGGGAGCCAGTGTTGGCCGCTCGGCCGGCAGTGAGCAACATACTCAAGATTGTTACCGCCTTCACCGTAGCGCATTCGATAACGCTGAGCCTGGCCGCGCTGGGCGCTGTACGTCCGCCGACCAGGATGATCGAGTCGGCCATCGCGGCTTCCGTAATATTGGCCGCGCTGAATAATCTGGCGCCCTTCTGGTCCGAGAACGGTTGGATGATAGCATTCGGTTTCGGCTTGGTGCATGGGTTCGGTTTTGCCAACGCGCTTCGCGACCTGGGCTTGCAACATGCCCAAATCGCGCTTCCCCTGGTCGGATTCAACCTGGGAGTCGAGCTTGGCCAATTGGCGATTGTTTCGCTGTTTCTCCCCCTCGCTCTCAGTCTGCGGCGTGTGTTGTTCTATCCACGGATCCTGCTGCCACTCGGCTCAACGGTGATCATGGTCATCTCGGCCACTTGGCTGACCGAGCGCGTCCTGAACTTCAAATGGCTGCCTTTCTGACTCCTGCAGCTTCCGCGGGGAGCAACGTTCGCCCAGGCGTCGGATGAGTAGCCGGGCTTAGGCTCATAATTTGGGTAAATAATACCTACCCCTTTGCCGCCCCAACCGCAAGCTACATCATTTGTTTCTCCAGTTTCTTGATTTCGTGCTTTAACATCCGCGAGACGCGGTACTTGGCCATATAAACCCGCGCCAGGCTGACCCCGTATTGTTTCGCCACTTTCGGCGCCGACCAGTCTTTGAAGGTTTGCTGGTAAAAGAGCAGAAACTGTTTGGAACTGACCACCTGCTTAACTTTCTCCAGGGCGAGTTCAACCAGGTTTTGTTCCCACTCCTCCTGCCAGATGGTTTCCAACGCGGGAGTCGCTGGGTCGGGCAGCTTCTCCAAGGTAGCCGTGCGCGGCGTCGCATCGGAACGAACCCTGGCAAAATCCCGCCGAGGGGGCCGCCGGCGGAACTGGTCGTTGATGCGGCGGCGCGTAATGAGCAATAGCCAGCTCTTGAACGAACCGTGAGCCGGATCGGTCTTGAACTGCCCCATCTTTTTGGCTACGGCGACGAGGGTTTCCTGGACGACGTCCTGCGCCTCCGCGTCGCTCAAGCCCACCTGGCGCGCCACACCATAAATCAGCTTCCAATAGGTGTTGAAGAACTCCAGCCAGCTTTTTTGGTCCTCCCAGTTCTTCAAACGTTCCAGGAGGCTTCGCCGAGTCGGGATGGTGTCGTGGGGATCCAAGGGCATGTTCAAAGCCGGCCGGCTTGGACCCTCGGCCTTTCCTTCGACCAAAGCTCAGATCTGTTCATGAAACCGCGCTGCATCGCTCTGCTTTCAACTCGTGGTCAAAAACGAGTTCTAACAAACTATTTTCGCAAACCAGCGCCACAGATCCATTGAACTTAAACGAGCCCTGGCAGGCGAGTTAAACCACATGACGAGCTTTCAGCCCTAACTCGCAAGGATCGAGCCCCAGCTCGCCAGGTGCGTCTCAAAAAAACTTCGAATTCTTGTTAGATCCGACTCTTCGCGACGAGATAAAAGATATCACACGGCACGTTGGCGGACAGGCATTGCACTGTTCGATCCGGTGCCGAAGTAAAGAAAAGTCCGGGCACATGAGAACAAAACTGCTTTTCACGATTGTCGGATTGTTGGCGCTGAGCCAAATCGTCCACGGGCAAGGCACGGCCTTTACCTATCAAGGCCGCTTGACCGATAATGGCACTCCTGCCAATGGAGTCTACGACCTGCGTTTTACAATTTACGATGACATCATTGGCGGGAATCGAGTCGGAAATCCCATCACCAACGCGTCCGTGGCGGTGGCCGAGGGCACCTTCACCGTCACGCTCGACTTTGGCTCGGGTATTTTTCCAGGGGCGAATCGCTGGCTCGAAATCGGGGTGCGAACCAATGGCCCCGCCGGCGCGTTTACCACTCTGAGCCCGCTCCAGGCGTTTACGGCTGCGCCCTATGCGATCACCGCCGGGGCGGTGACCGATGCCAACGTCTCCCGGCTCGACGTGCCCAATACCGCCTCCACAGCAACGGGAGTTCCCACTGTCACCAGCGGATTCATCACGGCAGCAACGGTGCTTCAAAGCGGTTTGGGTTACCAGTCCCCACCCACCGTGACGGTGACGGACATAACCGGTTCCGGGGCGGTAATCATTGCCACCCTGCTTGGAGGCAAAGTGGTGGCGTTGACAGTGCAGAGTTCCGGAACGGGTTACTCATCGGGCGCGACCCTGACGATCTCGCCGCCGCCCAGCAATGCGTTGCAGACGTTCATCACCCCCAACTTTTTTACTGGAATCAACACGATGACCAATCCCGGCAATATTCTTGCGGGTAGCTTTACCGGCGACGGTGCACGCCTGACCAATGTGAACGCGGCGACGCTTGACGGATTGACGGCCCCAAGCTTTTGGCAACTGGGCGGGAACGGCGGCAGTGCGGCGGGCACCAATTTTCTGGGGACGACGGACAATCAAGCCCTCGAACTGAAGGTCAACAATATGCGGGCGCTGCGCCTGGAACCCAACACGAACGGAGCGCCCAACGTGATTGCCGGCTCCCCCGTCAACACTGTAGCTCCCGGCGTCGTGGGCGCGACCATTAGCGGTGGCGGAGCCCCTCTTTATTTCGGCGACACCGACACCAACGTTGTCTCGGCGGATTTCGGCACCGTCGGCGGCGGCGCCAACAACATGGTCGCAACAATGGCTCGCTACTCCACCGTTGGCGGCGGCAAGGGCAACGCGATCCAGACGGACGCCATCTCTTCGACCATCGGCGGAGGCGTCAATAATGTCATCCAAACCAACGTTCAGGATTGCACCATTGGCGGCGGTGGGGGCAACACGATCCAGACGGCCGCCAACTTTTCGACCATCGGCGGAGGCGTCAATAATATCATCCGAACCAACGCTCATGAATCCATCATTGGCGGCGGCGTGGGTAACGCGATCCAGACGGACGCCGCATACTCGACCATCGGCGGAGGCGCCAACAATGTCATCCAAACCAACGCTCAGTATTCCACGATTGCCGGAGGCGAGGCCAACACCATTGCCGGTTTCTACGCGACCATTCCCGGCGGGTATCTAAACACCGCTGCCGGCGATTACAGTTTCGCTGCCGGCTACACTGCCCAGGCTTTACATCCAGGGGCATTTGTATGGGCTGACACGATCGGTCCACCATTCCCGTCCCAACGAAACGATCAATTCCGCGTCCGTGCGAACGGTGGCGTTCGGCTCGACCTCAACAGCACCAATTGGGTCGAATTCTACGGCCAGGAGGTCGGCCGCCCTCCATTTCAATTCGGGCTACTGATCACCACCAGCACGGGTGCATATCTCTCCAGCGGCGGCAGTTGGGTCAACTCCTCGGATCGAAACCTGAAAGAGAATTTCGAGCCTCTAGATGGCCGCGAGGCGCTGGAGAAGGTCGCCGCCCTGCCAATTACGCGCTGGAATTATAAGGCCGAGGGGCAGTCGGTAAAGCACATTGGGCCAGTTGCGCAGGATTTTCAGGCTGCTTTTAAACTCAGCGCGGATGACCAGCATATTGCGACCGTGGACGAGGAAGGCGTGGCCCTGGCGGCACTGCAAGGTTTGAACCAGAAGGTGGAAGAGAAGTCCGCCCGCATAAAGGAACTGGAAGCAAGGATTGAGAGACTTGAACGGCTGCTCAACGCCAAAGACCAATTCCTGAAATGAAGAACTTCCTTGCACAAAGCGTTCTTGGAATGTCTTTGGGATTCTTCGTGATGACCCAAAGTGTCACCGCGCAAAACGAAGCGATTGACTGGCGCCAAATCGCCGGCGGCGGCGGCACAAGCATGGGAGGGCCCTACTCTGTCACCGGTACGATTGGGCAATTTGGAGCAAGCACAGCCTTGAGCGGCGGCAGCTATTCGCTGATTGGAGGATTTTGGAGCTTAATAGCCTTCGTGGAAAACACGAATGTTCCATCCTTATTCATCGATGACACGGGCGGCAACCTGATCATCCATTGGCAAGCCCAAACGGGCTGGGTTTTACAGGAAAATCCCAATCTCAGCCAGCCCACCGGATGGACGAACAGCTTTGGCCTGGACTGTAAACGGCATCAGCTTTCATGGCGTCGCCAATCCTCCCAGCGCCTTATTCTTCCGCCTGAAGCGAGAGTGATGATCGAATGCATGCCGAAGGAGGCATGGCGCTAAGTTAATGGCACCTCAGTTCCCCTTCAGACGAAAGAAACTCCTGGAGCCTGTAATAGGATTGGTATAAGGGCTCAACGCTACGGGCACGTTTGAATAAAGGCCAATCACCGCCGGAGCAGCCTGAAGGGAAAAGGACAATCCCGGGTCATTCCAACTCAAAATCGCCTTGCCGCCGATCAATTGGATGTTCAATGGTAATGGGGCGGGAGTGGATGCCAGCGTCAGGGCGAACACTGTTCCGGATCCACCGGTGCCGCCGCTCTCCGTCGTGCCATAAAGCTTGTTATCCGTCGATAAGGTCAAACCGTCAAACGGAGTAGCTCCGTCGCTGTTGGTATACGAAGACCCGCTGGTGGCAGTAAAACTATAAAGGACGCTGAACCCAGTCCCATCGGTGTTGAGCTTGAAGACTGTTCCCGATCCTCCATCCCCGCCAACCGCAGCGGTTCCATACAGGGTGTTGCCAGACAAACACAGGCCACCCCACGGCGCAGCCCCATCAGCATTGGTGCCCGAAGAGATGGCAGAGAAACTGTGGAGCACGCCGAACCCCGTTCCATCGGTGTTAAGCTTGAACACGGTTCCCGACGCTCCACTGCCGGCGAATCGCGCCGTCCCGTAAAGCGTATTGCCCGACACCACCAACCCGGCACGCGGCGACCGCCCGTCCGTGTTCGTATTGGGAAACGTGGAACTGTTGGTGGTAAAACTATAAAGATTCGTAAAGCCCGTCCCATCGATGTTGACCCGGAAAATGGCCCCGTTGCCGAAGCTGCCGCCCGATGACGCCGTCCCATAAAGGGAGTTACCCGACAACACCAAGGTGTCGTCTGGGTACTTCCCGTCGGTATTGGCGTTGGATGAACTGGAAGCAAAGCTGTGAATAGAACCGAAGCCTGTTCCATCTGTATTCGCTTTGAACACTGTTCCAGAGAATCCACTGCCACCGCCGTCCGTCGTCCCGTACAGTGCGTTGCTCGACACCGCCAATCCTCCAAAAACGCCATTCCCGGCGGTGTTGTAAATGAAATTGAGGAAATTGGTGTAACCCGACCCATCCGTATTGATCTTAAACGCGGTTCCGAATGATCCGCTGCCGCCACCGGCCGTCGTCCCATAAAGACTGCCACCCGCCAATGCCAATCCCGCATAGGGATTCTTTCCGTTGCTGCCGGTGAAATTGACAAGATTGGTAAAGCCCGTTCCATCGGTGTCCAACCTGAACAAAGTTCCAAAATTTGAACTGCCGCCGGAGGACGCCGTCCCATAAAGCGTGTTGCCAGACAAGACCAGCCCCCCGTGCGGATTAGCTCCGTCGCTGTTGGTGTTAACCGGGAAGCTGGTCAAGGTAAAATTGTAGAGATTGCTGAACGTCGCGGCCTTGGCATTGACCCCGGCAAGTAACAGCGCGGTCAGTGGAATCATCGCCTCCGAAAAGATGGTTTTCATGCTAGTTTTCCTGTTAAAATTGTAGGGAAGTACAATTTTTGAGGCTCAGCTTTAGAAAATATGGGCTTATGTTTACTATAAGCTTGAATCCTCTAAAGAGCAACTGTTCCGCTAGGTCATAGCCAAAACGACATGACCCATGTAAGCTCGGAACATGTGCACCGCCACCCGCTGCCAGATCGGCCAAGCCACTCACCCCTTTTAATCCGTCATGAAAACCTCATCTTTTCCCGCTGAACGAATCCTGCTTGGCCCGGGCCCCAGCCCCGTTTCGCAACGCGTCCTGCGCGCGTTGGGAGCGCCCACGCTCGGCCACCTCGACCCGCAATACCTCGGCATCATGGACGAGACCTGCGAGATGCTCCGGCAGGTGTTCCAAACCGGGAACCCGCTCACGTTCCCGGTCAGCGGCACCGGCATGGCGGGAATGGAATGCATCGCGGTGAACTTAATCGAACGCGGTGACGAGGTGATCGTTTGTGTCAACGGGGTGTTCGGCGGGCGAATGAAGGACGTCATGGAACGCTGCGGCGCGACTGTGCACACGGTCGAGGCAGCGTGGGGAGATGTGATTACTCTCGAGCAAATTGCCGCCGCCCTGGAGCGGCATCCGAAAGCGACGCTTGTCGGGATCGTCCACGCCGAGACGAGCACAGGCGCCCATCAGCCGCTAGCCGGGTTTTCCGAGGTGGTTCACGGTCGAGGCGCCTTGCTGGTAGTGGATGCGGTGACCAGTCTCGGCGGTCATGACGTGCGCGTGGCCGATTGGGGCATCGACGCCATCTACAGCGGCACTCAAAAATGCTTAAGTTGTCCGCCCGGCCTGGCTCCCGTCAGCTTCGGCGAGCGCGCCCTGGCACGCATCGATGCGCGTAAAACCAAGGCGCAGTCGTGGTATTTGGATGTCTCCATGCTCCGCAAATATTACCTGGAAGGAGACGGCAACCGTGTATATCACCACACCGCGCCGGTGAATATGACCTACGCTTTGCGCGAGGCCCTGGCGATTGTCATGGAAGAGGGGCTGGAGAACCGCATCGCGCGCCACGCGCAAATGCACCAACGGCTGCGAGCCGGACTGGAGGCCATGGGCCTGCAGTACATTCCCAAACACTCGCTGCACACTCTCAATTGCGTGCGAATTCCCGCCGGTGCCGACGACACGACTGTTCGCCGGCGACTGCTTAGCGAATACGGAATTGAGATTGGCTCGGGGCTCGGCCCCATGGCCGGCAAAGCCTGGCGCATCGGCCTCATGGGACACGGCGCCACAGTCCGCAACGTCGACCTTGTGTTGACCGCATTGCGCGAAGTCCTCCGTTGATCTTCATTCATGCCGGCCACAGCACTTAGTCGTCTGGCGTCCCTGCTCCCGGCGGAGAGGCTCTTGTCTCGACCGGAGCAATTGGCTGCGTACGAAAGCGACGCTTTAACCGCGTTCCAGAGCCGTCCGGAAGCCGTTGTAATCCCCGAAACCGCTGACGAAGTGATTGCGCTGGTGCGGTTTTGCCATGAGGAAAAATTGCCCTTCGTGGCCCGCGGCAGCGGCACGAGTTTATCCGGCGGGTCGTTGCCCGTGCCGGGTGGAATCGTTATCGGTCTCAACCGCATGAATCGGATTTTGCGGCTGGATCCGGCATTGCGTTTAGCCGTGGTTGAACCCGGCGTCGTCAATACTCAAGTCTCGCAAGCGGCGGCCTCGCACGGCCTGCATTATTCTCCTGACCCGTCTAGTCAATCGATTTGCACCATCGGCGGCAATGTCGCTTTCAATTCCGGCGGAGCGCATTGCCTGAAGTATGGGATGACCTCTAACCACGTTCTCGGACTGCGCGCAGTTCTCGCCACGGGCGAAGTGGTGGAGTGGGGCGGCCTTAGCCGCGAAAGCGTCGGGCCTGACTGGTGCGGGTTGTTCACCGGCAACGAAGGTCTTTTCGGCATCGCCTTGGAAATCACGCTTCAGCTCCTGCCTCGCCCCGAGTGTTTCCACACCGTGCTGGCGGGATATGAATCGCTCGAAAAGGCCGGCGATGCCGTCTCGGCGATTATTGCCAGCGGTTTGCTCCCCGGTGCCCTCGAGATCATGGATGCGCTGGCTCTGGAGGCGGCAAAGGCTTCCGTTCATGCGGAATACCCGGCCGGTTGTGCAGCAGTGTTGATCGTCGAACTGGAAGGCCCCCGGGAAACGGTGGCGATTGAACGCGTGTGTCTGGATGAAATTCTGGCCTCAAGCGCCGCTGTGGGGATTCGACCGGCCCGCGATGCCAATGAGCGCCTCGCGATTTGGAAGGGCCGCAAGAACGCCTTCAGCGCGGTGGGCCGCTTGTCACCGGACTTCATCGTTCAGGACGGCGTGGTGCCGCGCCGCCGGTTGGGCGAGGCGCTGCGCCGTGTGGGGGAGATGGCCCGCGAAGCGGGGTTGCGTTGTGCCAATGTCTTCCATGCCGGCGATGGGAACTTGCACCCGCTCATTCTGTTCGATGGCCGCCAAGCCGGCGCCCTCGAACGCGCCGAGGCGCTAGCGGGACGAATCCTTCGCATGTGCGTCGAAATGGGAGGCTCCATTACCGGCGAGCATGGAATTGGCGTCGAGAAACGCGATTTTCTGCCCGACATGTTTGGTGCGGATGAAATTGACTGCTTTCGAAGGTTACGCGCCGCGTTCGACCCGCTCGGGATCGCCAATCCGGGCAAGATGTTTCCCTCGTCTGAAGCGCCGTCCTTGCACCAGCACGGGCTGCATCCGCTCGAAAAAGCCGGTCTGCTTTCCCGAGAATGAGCACCTTGCTTGCTCCCGCTTCAGTGAAAGAACTGACAGAGATTGTCCGATCTTGTCCCCGGCTCCTGGCGTTAGGAGCAGGAACCAAGCCGCGACTTTCAGCGATCGATGTGACCAAAGTATCGACGCTGCGGCTCCAAGGCATTGTTGAATACGAGCCCAGCGAATTCACGTTTACCGCCATGGCAGGTACGCCGGTGCGAGAAATCGCTGATGCACTGGCGGCGCGTGGCCAATATCTTCCATTTGATCCGTTGCTGGTCGATGCCGGCGCTACATTGGGCGGCACTGTCGCCGCCGGAGTGAGTGGCCCGGGACGCCTGCGCTTCGGGGGCCTCCGGGACTTCATCCTGGGCGTGCAATTTGTGGACGGCCTGGGCCGCGCATTGCGCATGGGCGGCAAAGTCGTCAAGAATGCCGCGGGCTTCGACCTGCCTAAATTCTTCGTCGGCAGCCTCGGCCGATTCGGTGTCCTGGCGGAACTGACTTTCAAAGTGTTTCCAGCCCCCGCGGCCACATTGACTCTAAAGCTCGTGGCTAAAGACATT
>Ga0210409_10005442_pt1 | contig 13385 bp, 13 predicted proteins | sample IncBWH17MmetaG_FD_161649 | JGI IMG/M metagenome (GOLD analysis project Ga0210409, IMG submission 161649) | Forest soil microbial communities from Barre Woods Harvard Forest LTER site, Petersham, Massachusetts, United States - Inc-BW-H-17-M | ecosystem: Environmental > Terrestrial > Soil >... | reverse complement strand
TATCGCTAGTCAAGATTGCCGTCCTGTTGTTCATTGTAATGACGGCCTTGGCTTACCTGACCTGGTTCGAGCGGAAAGTCGTCGCGCGCATTCAGTCGCGCTGGGGCCCGTACTATGTCGGCGCGCATGGACTGCTGCAGCCGCTCGCAGACGGGCTGAAGTTCCTGTTCAAGGAGGATTTGACGCCCCCGGCATCGGACCGCCTCCTCTACACGCTCGCACCGTTTTTTGCCCTCTCGCTCGCGCTGACGGCGATTGCCCTGATTCCCTTCGGCCCTCCCAACGTCCAACTGCTCGGTCAGCCGGTCTTCATCGTCTCAAACGTTTCCATCGGTCTGCTCTTTCTGTTCGCCATTACCTCGATCGGGGTCTATGGCGTGGCCCTCGCCGGATGGTCCTCCAACAGCAAATACCCGCTGCTTGGCGGCCTGCGCAGCTCGGCGCAGATGATCAGCTACGAGGTTTCGCTTACGCTTTCGGTCGTGGGCGTGCTCCTGCTCGCCGGCACTTTGAACTTCAACGAGATTATCTCGGGCCAGCGGGGCTACTTCGCTTACCTGCCTTTCCTCCCGCGCTGGCACGTGTTCCCTCAAATCGTCGGATTCCTGTGCTACATAACGGCCGCGATCGCGGAGACGAACCGCATTCCATTCGATTTGCCCGAGGCGGAAACGGAATTGGTTGCCGGGTTCCACACCGAGTACTCCAGCTTCAAGTTCGCCATGTTCTTCATGGCGGAGTACGCGAACATGATTACCGTCTCTTGCCTGGCGACAATTCTGTTTTTCGGCGGCTGGCTCTCGCCGTTTCCCGACAGCTGGACCTGGCAGTTCTACCTGCCGGGCGTTTTGCTTCTGCTCGTTGGAGCGTACACGGCGTACGACACGGCCGTGAACATGCGCGGCATCGCCCGCATCCAGCTGGCCGTGGTCACCTTGTTGCTGCTCGGGCTCGGAGCGGTGTGCCTCGTTCCCCGAGTGGAGCCGGTGATACAGGGGCCGTTTTGGTTCACCACGAAGGTGTTGGTCTTCCTCTTCTTCTATGTCTGGACCCGTGGGACATTGCCGCGGTTCCGCTACGACCAGCTGATGTCGTTCGGTTGGAAGCTGCTACTGCCGGTCTCGCTCGGGAATCTGCTGCTGACAAGCTTCCTGATGATCGTTCCGCTCCTGAGGCACCGATGAGCCTGCCTTTTGCTCTGTTCTTCCTGTGCGCCCTGCTCGCCGTCGTGGGCGCGGTGCTGCTGATCGTGGCGCGCGAGCCGATTCATAGCGCCCTCGCGCTGGTTCTCGTGATGATGTCGCTCGCGGTGCTATACCTGTTGCTGGGCGCGGAGTTCATCGCCGCCGTGCAGATCATCGTCTACGCCGGCGCGATCATGGTTCTCTTCGTCTTCGTCATCATGCTGCTCAATGCCGGCGTCGAAGAGCGCACGGACTGGAGCAGGATCGCAAGCTTTGGCGGCACGACGCTCGGGGTCGTTCTGCTGGCCGTGGTTGCCTTTCGGCTCGCACGCTCGGATGTCGGCAGCGGCATTGCGAATGGTGGCGGCTCTTCGAGCCAGGCTGCTTCCACTCGTGACCTCTCGATGGCGCTCTTTCAGCAGTACCTGTTCCCGTTTGAGGCCACTTCCATCCTGATTCTGATTGCGATTCTCGGTGCCCTGGTTCTGGCGAGGAAAGACGAGTGAGCGTCGTTCCAATTTCCTATTACCTGGTGCTGAGCGCCATCCTGTTCGGGCTCGGCGCCGTGGCCGTCGTCTTCAAGCGCAACATCATCACGATCTTCATGGCCATCGAGCTGATGCTCAACGCCGTGAATCTCGCATTCGTGGCCTTCGCCCGCGCGCATGGACAGATCGACGGCCTCGTTTTCGTTTTCTTTGTGATCGTCGTCGCGGCGGCGGAGGCGGCGGTAGGTCTCGCGATCGTGATCACGATCACGCATAACCGCCAGACGCTCAATGTCGAACGCGTGAACTTGCTCAAGCTCTGATGCTGCTACTCGACCATCTCTGGATACTTCTCGCGCTCCCGCTCGCAGGCGCCGCGACGAACGGCCTCTTGGGCAAGCGCTGGCCGCGGTCGACCGTGAACTCGGTCGGAGTCGGCTCGGTGTCCCTAGCGTTCCTCGCGGCTGCCGAGCTTGTCCGCGAATTCTCGCTTCTCAAGGCTGATCAGATTCCTTACGTAAAGAGTTATTTCACCTGGATTGCGGCGGGGCCGTTTACGGTGGACTTCTCTCTCCAAGTGGACCAGCTCACGGTCGTGATGCTGCTGACGGTCGCGTTCGTCGGGATGCTGATCCACATCTACTCGACCGGCTATATGGCGCACGAAGGTGGATATTACCGCTTCTTTAGCTACTTGAATCTGTTCATGTTCTTTATGCTCACGCTGGTGATGGCGGCGAACCTCATCGTGATGTTCGTCGGATGGGAAGGCGTCGGCCTGTCGAGCTACCTGCTCATCGGCTTCTGGTTCCTGAAGAAGTCGGCGGCGGATGCCGGCAAGAAAGCCTTCATCGTCACGCGCCTCGGCGATTTCGGATTCACGGTCGGCATTCTAGCGACGTTCTGGGTATTCGGCTCGGTACAGTACGGCGAGATCTTCGGAAAGGCAGCCAGCATGCCGATCGAGGCCAACTCCCAGATTGGCCCCCTTACCGCCATTTGCCTGCTGCTGTTTCTGGGCGCGATCGGCAAATCGGCGCAACTGCCGCTCTACGTCTGGCTCCCGGACGCCATGGAAGGTCCGACACCGGTCAGCGCGTTGATCCACGCGGCCACCATGGTCACTGCGGGCGTTTACGTCGTCGCGCGTATGAATCCGCTGTTCTCTCGCGCGCCGATGGCCATGCTCGTCGTCGCGATTGTCGGCGGGCTCACGGCGTTTTATTCCGCCACGATCGGCCTGGTGCAGACCGACATCAAGAAAGTCCTCGCCTACTCGACCGTATCGCAGCTCGGATACATGTTCCTTGGCTGTGGCGTGGGTGCATACGCGGCAGGAATCTTCCACCTGATGACGCACGCCTTTTTCAAGGGTTTGCTCTTTCTCGCGGCCGGCAGCGTGATTCACGCGATGGGCGGCGAGCAGGACATGCATCGCATGGGGGGGCTGCGCAAAAAGATTCCGGTGACTTACTGGACGATGCTCATCGCCACGCTCGCCATCGCCGGAGTGCCCGGCCTTTCCGGGTTCTTCAGCAAGGATGAAATCCTCGAAGCCGCGGCATCGGGCCCTCACGCGCATCCGACGCTTTGGATCCTTGGCCTGGCAGGCGCCGGCCTCACCTCGTTCTACATGTTCCGGCTCTTGTTCCTCACCTTTTTCGGGCCTTCGCGCTATGACGAACACGCGGTGCATGTGCACGAATCCCCGAAAAACATGACCGTCCCTCTCATGATCCTGGCCCTGTTCGCACTCGGCGGCGGCTGGTTTGCCGCGCCGCACCTGGTCGGCGGCACCGACCATTTTGAGGCGTTTCTCCACCCGGTCTTCCAAGCCTATGCGCCGGTCGGGGCTCAAGTGGCCGAGCAGGCCTCCCTCGCCGGTTCTGCCGGACCCTCGTCCGGGCTCGGAAGCGAGGCCGGAGAGCTGTTCAAGGCCCTTGCGGGCTGGCCGGTGATCGTCGCACTGATCGGCTTCGTCGCAGCCTGGTGGTTCTACATCCGCAGGCCGGAGTCAGCCGAACGCGTGAGGGCGAGGTTCGGCGCCCTCTATCAGGTTCTGCTCAACAAGTATTACGTCGACGAGATTTATGCCGCGCTGTTCGTGCGGCCGTTGCTTTGGATTTCGACCAACCTGCTCTGGCACGGGGTGGATGAAGTCGCGATTGACGGTGTGGTGGACGGCGTTCCGCGCGTGGCACGCGAATTGGGCAGCCAGCTGCGCGAGTTGCAGTCAGGCAATACGCGGAGCTACGCCACCTGGGTTGTCCTTGGCGCCGTGGGCTTCACAGTGCTGCTGCTCGGGCTCCTGGGGATGGCGGTACACTAGAGTGCAGACACAGCCTTCATTGCTCACGGTCGTCACGTTCCTGCCGCTCTTGAGCGTGGCAGCGCTGCTCCTCTTGCGTGCGGATGATCACCTATGGATCCGCCGCATCGCCCTCGCCGCGTCCCTTGCGGAATTCGTCGTGTCGCTCTTCCTGCTTCGGGGGTTCGACGCTGCCGAGTCCCATTACCAGTTCGAAGAAGTTCACGAGTGGATCGGCCAGGCGATTCACTACCACATGGGCGTGGACGGTATCAGCTTGTTCCTCGTCCTGCTGACGACCTTCCTGACGCCGCTTGCCGTCGTTTGCTCCTGGCGGTCGATCCACGAGAACGTCCAAGGGTTCTTCATCTCGCTGCTGGTGCTCGAGACGGGCCTGATCGGGGTCTTCGTCTCGCTCGACCTGTTTCTCTTCTTCGTGTTCTGGGAAGCAATGCTCATCCCCATGTATTTCATCATCGGCATGTGGGGCCACGAGCATCGCATCTACGCAGCCGTGAAGTTCATTCTGTACACCATGTTCGGCTCGATCCTGATGCTCGTAGCGATCCTTTGGCTCTTCAACCTGACCGGCACATTCGACCTCCAAGACATCCAGGCCAAGTTGCAGGCCGGCATCGTTTCCCTCGCTCCGGTGACCGAGCTCCTGCTGTTCGGCGCTTTCTTCCTGGCATTCGCCATCAAGGTCCCGTTGTTCCCATTTCACACATGGCTTCCGGTCGCGCATACGGAGGCGCCGACGGCCGGTTCGGTCATCCTGGCAGGCGTGATGCTGAAACTCGGGACATACGGGATGCTGCGGTTCTGTCTGCCGCTGTTCCCCGATGCCGCGCATCGCATGGCCCCGCTGATCGGCGTGCTCGCCATCATCGGCATCGTCTATGGCGCCTTGGTAGCGACCGTTCAGCACGACCTCAAGCGCCTGGTCGCGTACACATCGGTCAGCCACCTTGGCTTTGTGGTCCTTGGGATTTTCGCCTTCAGCACCGTCTCGATCGAGGGGGCGATCTATCAGATGTTGAACCACGGCGTGACGACCGGCGCTCTCTTCCTCGGCGTCGGGATGCTCTACGACCGCCGCCATACGCATGAGATCAAGGAATTCGGCGGGCTCGCGACGCCGATGCCCGTGCTGATGTCTTTCTTCCTGTTCATCAGCCTCTCCTCTCTCGCGCTTCCCCCGCTCAACGGTTTCATCGGTGAGTTTCTGGTCCTGATCGGTACCTTCGAGCACCATCCGATCTGGGCCTCGTGGGCGGCGAGCGGCGCCGTGCTGTCGGCGATCTACCTGCTGTGGGCGTATCAGCGCGTCGCCCTCGGCGAAATCAGGGTCGACGCGAACCGCACGCTGCCGGATGCCACGACCCGCGAGCGCGCCATCCTTCTGTCCATGGCAATCATGATTCTCTTCATGGGCATCGCTTCGCCGCTCTTCACCAAACGCATGGAGGTTTCGACGAACAGCGTTCTGCATCAGATGGAGCGCGCGCGGAACGCCTGGCGTTCCGCGCCGGTCGAACCCGCCGGGAAACCCACGGTCGTTCTCCCGAGACCGGCAGCCGCCCGGATCACCGACAGGTGGGTGCCGTGATGCATTTCCCCGCCGAGCAGCTCCTGAACCTCTACCGCCTCGCGCCGGAGGTTGTCCTGTGCGTCTTCGGGATGCTCATCATGGTTCTGGACCCCCTGGTCGAGGCGGCCAACAAGCAAGTGCTCGGATGGTTGGGCTTCGCCGGCGCGCTCGCCGCGCTCGCCGCGGTTCGCCTGATGGCCAATGACCCTGGCCCGGCATACAGTCGTTTGATCGTCGCCGATCCTTTCAGCATCTTCGTCCATGTGGTCACGATCGGTGCCGCCGCGCTCGCAATCCTGGGTTCGCTCAATTATCTCGATAGCGAGGGTATCCAGCGCGGCGAATATTACTCGCTCGTCTTGTTTGCCACCGCCGGGATGGGCATCCTCGCCGGGGCGAACGAACTGGTCACCGCGTTCATCGGTCTGGAGATGAGTTCGATCTCGACCTACATTCTCGCCGGCTTCCGCCGGCGCGCGCTCGAGTCGAACGAAGCCTCGCTCAAGTATTTCCTGCTCGGATCGTTTGCCACGGCGTTCTTTCTCTACGGCATCGCGATGGTCTATGGCGCCGCGGGCTCAACGAAGATCGACGACGTGCAGGCCTTCCTGGAATCCTGGCAGGCCGCCAATGGCACGCCTTCCGCGCTCGCGATGCTGGGTCTCGGATTGATGTTCGTCGGGCTGGGATTCAAAGTCGTCGCTGCGCCGTTTCAAATCTATGCTCCCGACGTCTATCAAGGCGCGCCCTCGCCGGTGACGGCGCTTCTCGCTTCGGCCCCAAAGGCTGCGACCTTCGCGGTGATGCTGCGCATCTTCTGCGTGGCCTTCGGCGGGTCCGCGCACTACTGGTTCTGGGCCATTGCCGTCTCGGCGGTTCTCACGATGTTCATCGGCAATCTCGCTGCGCTCGTGCAGACGAACGTGAAGCGCATGCTCGCGTATTCTTCGATCGCGCACGCCGGCTACATCCTGGTTGCACTCGCGGCCTCCACCTCGGCCGGCGTCGCGGCCGTGCTGTTTTACCTCGCTGCGTATGTGCTGATGAAAGTGGGCGCGTTTCTCGTCGTCACGCACCTCGGGCAGCAAGGCGAGAAGCGGTTGGAAATACGTGACTATGCCGGTCTGGGAATGAAGCAGCCGCTGCTGGCCGCGTCGTTTTCTCTGTTTCTTCTCTCGCTTCTCGGGCTGCCCGCCACGGGGGGCTTCCTCGGAAAATTCTTCGCCTTTCAAGCGGCCCTGTACCTCCGCGATCCTCGGTTCGTCTGGCTGGTGGTGATCGCCGCCCTGAACAGCGTCATCGGCGCCTACTATTACCTGAGGGTGATTATCGTAATGTATTTCTCGGAACCCTCCGGCGACTATGTGCAGACGGCCGTTGCTCCAGCGCTCAGCCTCGCGCTTGTGCTCGCCGCCGCCGGGACGCTCTATCTTGGACTCTTCCCCGCCCGTGTCCTCATCCTCGCCAAGGCCGCCGCCGATTCGCTCTCCCTGCGCTAGCTAACCGGCTTCTGGGGGAGGCTTGTTTACGGAATGGGTGTAGTTCACGATGCTAGTTTTGTGGACACATTTGTTCGTGCCCGCAAAGGAGGAATCGTGGACACACAACCAGGTGCTTTCAGCGAGGCCGTCTCATGTCTACCATCTTCGGACCGCTGGCGTACTTGGTGTTTCGGTTTACTGGTTCATACGCTACTTCGTGAGACGATTGAGGACTGGAGAAGAAGATGGTTCTCGCAGCTCTGTACTTTGCCGTAGCTCTTTTCTGGTTCTATCTCGCATGGAAGGGTCCAAGCACAAAGGTTAGGGATTTTCTGCTCCGCACGCACTTTAAAATCTGGTACGGATGGGACAACATAACCGACGCGCTTCCGGCTGTCCCCAAGTGGTCAGGTGGACAGCGTGTTTTCTGTACTGCGTTCGGACTATTCTCGCTGTTTACAGCCATTTACCAGTTTGTGAGACATCCTCGGTGAAGTTGGAATTGTCTTGGATGGGTGTTTTGAGCGTTTGAATCGACCCCGACAAAAAGACAATGAGTGGGCCGAAGAACTTGTAGGCAGTCAAGATGGATGGCCGTGCATCAAGAGCGAACGGTTCCCCATTTGCGACAGCAAGTCAGGCCCTTTTCACGACCGACCTCTGACCTCCCTGGCCACTGTCATATCGAGATTAGTCCGTCCGAAGAAAATTTGCGGAACCGGAATGATCGGTGAGTGCTGGAGAGTAAGGACATGGTTGGATGACCCATATCGAACATTCGTATCGCGCACCTGAGATTCTGAGATCCGAGTTCACGAACTGCGGACCTGCTCAAGTACATGCCGGTCCCGCTTCGCTCTTGGTGGCGACGACAGCTTGACTCCGACCCGGGACCGCGTGAGGAACAAGGCGTTTCCAAAATGCCGGACAGGAGCTCGCCGAGCGATTCCCCATCATGCATCGGGACCGGCGTACAGCGTCTGGCCAACACAGATCTTGGCCCGGCTGACCCGATCGCTCTTTTCACCCCGCACGACGAGGCGCGTAACTGAACAAAGCTGGTTATCGTGTTGCCGCTGCCTCCAACTCCGGCCGATTTGGGCGCTACGACCCGAGAGATCGCCTGAAGCCCTTCCATGGTTCGCAACCCGCAGGAGTTGCTTCATTCCTCAGATTCCTGCCGTTCTCAGGGGGATAGTTAAGGGGCGGAGCTCTTCTCCAGCTGCTCGTGACCTGATCGTCACGGCGACTCGGTGAGCCGTGCCGGTTCGGGGAGGTTCGAGCGCCGGGGGCCGAGGCATGGCTGAGAAGAGGCCCAGAGGCTCGCTCAAATCCGAACCTCCAGGCCGTGTCTCGGGAAAGGATTGAAACCCTACTTGACTTTGAGGAAGATGATGGCGAACGTGTACAGCGCCATCGACTCGATCAGTACCAGACCTAGAATCAACGCAAACCGGATAGCCGCTTCCGCTCCCGGGTTGCGAGCCAATCCTTCGCAAGCGTGGGCCGTCGCCATCCCCTGCCCGATGGCGCCGCCTGCGGAGGCAATCGCCATCGAGAAGCCCGCAGCGATCGCGATCCAATTCGCTGTGGACGCGGCCGGGGCGCTCTCTTGAGCGAAAGCAGCAGGAGCCAGCAAGCTGACGGCCAGAACCGCCAGCAGGAACAACGCGTACTTTCTCATCGTGTTCTCCTCATTATGAAATTGCCGCCAGGTGGTGGTTCCCGGCTAACTTGGGAGAAGCCGGTCTCACACTGAAGCGGCCATCATGCCTGTATTAGTGCGCTTCCTCGACGGCCCCGGCGACATAGATCACGGGCAAGATCGTGAAGACGAACGCCTGTAAAAATGCGACGACGATATGCAGGACAACAAAAACCACCGGGCCGATGAGCGGCAGAACTCCGAATATGTATCCGGCCGGATTGAGCTTTCCGACAAACAGCGCGAGCCCCAGCATCAACCCCAGGAAAATCACGTATAACATCTCGCTCACCATCATGTTCACCCAAAGCCGTACGGTGAGCGATAGAAGCCGCGCTAGATTGCTGACGATTTCAACCACGACCCAAAGCGGCGAAAGAAATATGTTGGGACCCAAGAAATGCTTGGCATAACCGAGCGGACCCTTAGTCGCCACGCCCGAGAAGTTATAATAAATGAAAACAATGATGGCGCAGCCGAGCGGCACCGAACTGTTCGCCGTGGGACTCTCGAGTGTGGGGATGACGCTGATCAAATTCGAAAACAATACAAAAATCCCGATGCTGCCAATCATCGGCAGGTACTTCTCTCCGCCGTGGGGCAGGTTGCTCTGGATCAGATCCTTCACGCCAACGCCCATCGGGTTCGTCAGCAGCATTTCCATGCATAGTTGGGCCGTCCCGGGGCGGTCAGCGGAGAGGTGGCGCCTGAGCCACAAAAAGAAAATAGCGGCGAGGATGAAAACAAAGATCTCCATCGAGATGTGATTTGGAATGGGATAGTCGGGGTTCGACGGTTTGATGTGCAGGGCCCCGAGCAATGCCGTGGCCCGGTCACCGAGCAGTCGATTCACGATCACCGTAACCCAGATTGGCTGCTCGCCCATTCGGTCCCCTTTATGAACCCGCGTGCGGAGATTGACTGCTTCGGAAAAGCAGACCTACGGCTTCGACGAGCATTGCGGCAACAAGGGCGGAAAACCCCGCCAGCACGCTCGCAACCGGCAAACGAAGTTGAGTCAGACTAACATAAGCGGCCAAGAGCAACAACGCATACCGCCCGAGAAACTTGAGCATGATGCTCTTTGGGAGGCGGACTTTCCCCGCATCCTGTTGCGCCCTGGAAAGCCGCGCGACCGCGTTCACGCCCTGTCTCATCCAGCGATAATTCATCCAGGAGAGCGCCGCTCCCGCGGCCATGCCCATACCGGCCCGGGCCCCCCAGACGCTGCCTGCGCACAGGGCCCCCGCTAGACCGATCCCGCACACGCCGTATTCGATCCGGCGTTCGGCAGCCGCATAGAATCGACCCTCACCCACCATGCCCCTTCTCGCCCTTCTCGCTGCGACCGAGCCGCCTCAGGATATCCGCCATTCCGCCGCCAAAGCCGAGCGCCCCGCCAACCAACATCAGAACGGGCGAAGTCTTGAGCCACCGGTCGACGAGATATCCGCCACCGCCCCCGATGAGGACCCCGATGATCAGCAGGAACGGTAGCTCGAGCGCCATCGATAGTTGCTGCACGAAGGCAGCGGGGCGTTTGCGATCGGAATGTTGCGGTTCCATCGAGCGCTCCTCGCTCCGCGCACGATCCGGCTCGGTCGAGAACCCTGGCAAGGCAGTCGCGCAACCCTAGTCGTGGCGCGCGCCGTGGAGCACATCGAGAGCATGCGGGAGCAGGTCGGCAATCACATCCAGAGATTCGACCGCGCCACGGGGGCTGCCCGGCAGGTTGATGATAATCGTGCTACCGCAGATGCCCGCCGCGCTCCGCGAAAGAATCGCTCGCGGAGTCTTCTTATGTCCCTCGGTCCGCATCAACTCCGGAAGACCGGGAATCAGCCGGTCCGAAACCGCCATCGTCGCCTCCGGTGTCACGTCTCGCGGCCCAAGCCCTGTGCCGCCGGTCGTCAGGATCACGTCGGCGACGTTTGAATCCGACACCTGCTTCAGATATCTCTCAATCGCTCCCCGATCGTCGGCCAGTACCGAGCGGGCCACAATTGTCCAGCCGATCGCCAGGCATCGATCCGCTACCAGCGATCCCGAACGGTCTTCCGCCTTGCCGCCGGATACCGAATCACTGATCGTGAGAATGGAGACGCGCATAGTGGCGGTCGCATCGAGGCGCTCTAGCCTTCGGAAGCTTCGACGTCTTGCGGAACGCCTTCACCTTCGCTATGTCCTTCATCCATCAGGCGGAGCGCTTCCATTAAAAGGCCCGTCGTCGTCCGGGAAATGGTCGAGCGGTCCGGCGCCGCGTTGAAATCGATCTCGAAGTCCCCATCCGGCCACCGCACGGCCTGAAACACGGCCGCTTCGCCTTCGAGCGCTCCCAGCCGCGCGTCCCTGCACTGTCCGGCGGCGAAGAAAAGCTCGCAGTTTTGATCCCCGTGACGAATCGTCAACCGGCAGGACTTCTGCCCCATCTCGAGCGACTGCATTAGATCGAGGATGCTCATCTCCTCGAGCCGACCCTGAATTACGCCCGGACGCACGGCGCGCTTCTGCAGCTTCTCGAGCTGCAGCCGATCGATGACTTTCTTCGCGCGTCGCACGAAGTCTTTGAGGAAAAACGGCTTGGTGACGAACTCCTCCACGCCTTCGAGCATCGGCCGCAGCGTCTCCTCGATATCGCTTCGGCTGGCAAGAAAGACGAACGGAATCTGCTTGGTCTGCTGGCGCCCGCGCAGCTTTTCGTAAAGCTTGCGGCCATCAAGACCGGGCATGCGATAGTCGCAAATCACCAAATCCGGGGGATCGTCGACAATTCTGAGCAGCGCGTCGGCGCCATCGGCTGCTGCGTGCGTGTCGCAATGCGGCGAAAGCCCTCTCATCAACAGGTCGAGAATCAGCGCATTATCATCGACGACCAGGACTTTGACATCCTTCGCGTGCGTCATTACTTCCCACGCTTCCGAGAACGTGTATACGAGCCGCTCCTCCCGCCGGATTTCTTCACCAGATGCAGCTCCCCGATCTCCATACCGCGCTCGAGTGCCTTGCACATGTCGTAGATCGTCAGCGCCGCTACCGACGCGGCAACTAGCGCTTCCATCTCGACGCCGGTGGGCCCCGTGGCCGTTGTTTCCGAAGTGATCTCGATTCCATTCTGGCACAGCTTGGCGCTCACTTCCACGTGAGTCAAGGCCAGGGGGTGACAAAGCGGAATCAGCTCCGACGTGCGCTTGGCCGCGGTGATTCCGGCGATGCGCGCGATCTCAAGCGGGTTCCCCTTCGGCGATTTCAGCCGCCGCACGCTTGCTACGGTCGCGCGCTGCATGCGGACGAACGCGTGGGCCACCGCGGTGCGCGCAGTCGCCGGCTTGGTGGTCACGTCCACCATGCGGACGCGACCCTTCCGGTCATAGTGCGATAGCTTTCTCGTCAAAACTGGCAGCCCTAAAATACCCCGCGACGCATCAGCACATCCACCCATTCGCCCGCTTCCAGGCTCAACTTGGATTCGTGCACGACCAGGAAGCAATTCCCGCGCACGACCGCGCCCATATCCCCTGACCCCTCCCACAGGAGCACTTCAACGGCCGGGAAACCGCCCTGCCAGCCGACGCGTGCCGGAAGAAAATGCGCGACCGCCGCTTTTTCGTCGACCCGGTGCCCCAGCCTCGCCTTGAACAATGGCAGCGGCTGCGGCTGATGCCCGCTCAGCAATTCGATGGCCGGAGTGGCGAACAGCTCGAACGTCACCATCGCAGAAACCGGATTCCCCGGCAGGCCGAAGACCGGCTTCCCATGGCACCAGCCGAAAACGGCGGGTCTCCCCGGTCGTATCGCCACCGCGTCGAAGAAAAATTCAGCGCCAAGTTCGCCGAGAACCTGCTCGACGAGGTCGTACGCCCCGACCGAAACGCCGCCGCTCATAACCAGGATATCGGAATCGAGACTCTGTTCGATTCGCGCCCGGAGCTTGGAGACCTCATCCGCTGCACTGCCGTACATCACCGGTTCTCCCCCCGAGAGCGCCACTTGCGCGGAGAGAGAGACGTTGTTGCTGTTGCGAATCTGGTAGAGACCGGGAACCTGCTCACACTCGACAAGCTCGTCGCCGGTCGACAGGATACCGACCCGGGGGCGGCGAACGACGGCGAGGCGAAGATGCCCCACCTCCGCCGACACCGCGAGTTCCGCGTAGCTGAGCCGAGTACCACGCGGGACCATCACCTCTCCGGCTCGCGCCTCGGCTCCGGCGAGAACGAAATTCTGCCCCGCACGAGCGGGCGGCTCAAAGACGATGAAGTCGCCGTCGGGATGCGTGTACTCCTGCATCACCACTGCATTGGCGCCCCGCGGCACAGGCGCACCGGTGAGGATCCGCACGCATTCGCCAGCCTCCACGCCGCCGTCAAAGGCCATTCCTGCTCGGCTTTCGCCGATCAGACGCAGCTTCGCGCCGGGAAGCACCAAATCGGAGGAGCGCGCAGCGAATCCATCGCGTATCGAGCGGTCAAACGGGGGGTAGTTGCGGTCGGCGATAACGTCCTCGGCGAGAATGCGGCCCAGCGCCAGGGACGGCTGCGGGGAGAGATCGACTGTCTCGGTTCCGAGCGCGGCCGCGCGCGCGGCCACAACCTCGATCACCTTTGTGCGCGCCGCTTCGAAGGAAAGCA
>Ga0210409_10005441_pt1 | contig 13385 bp, 7 predicted proteins | sample IncBWH17MmetaG_FD_161649 | JGI IMG/M metagenome (GOLD analysis project Ga0210409, IMG submission 161649) | Forest soil microbial communities from Barre Woods Harvard Forest LTER site, Petersham, Massachusetts, United States - Inc-BW-H-17-M | ecosystem: Environmental > Terrestrial > Soil >... | reverse complement strand
AGCGGCATCGGCGTGTCCACGTCCGTGCCGAGAGCTCGAACTGCGGAAACCACCAGTTCAAAAGGCGTCTTGATTTTCGCGCGGTAGGATTCGAGCGACCAGAATTCCGGCGACCAAATCATGGTGTGCAGCACCGCCTTGATGTCCCCATCGCTCGAATGAAACGTCTGCGCCATGCGGCTGACCAGCGCCGGCGGCGGATTGTCCGAAACAAACCGCCGCGCCAGCTTCGTGCAAATAAATTTCGCCGTGCTCGGATGATGCACAAGCAAATCGATCACCTGCTCGCCGTCCTTCATTCCGCCGGCATGAATTTTCTTGCCCAGTACGATTTTCGGGTCGGGATCGTGCAGCCGGTCGTCAAATTTGAAATCCGCGTACTGCCTCGGCTTGTCAATTGTCCAGCCGGTGAAGCAGCGCGCCACTTCCGTGACGTCGTTCTGCGTATAACCGCCATCGACGCCAAGCGTGTGCAACTCCATCAGTTCGCGGCCGTAGTTTTCATTCAGCCCGCGTTCGTTTTTCTTTGCTTGCTGCGGGTTGGCCGGCGGACGCGGCGGCCACCGTCTTCCATACCGCGCCTGTTGGCGCATGGCGCGCTGCATGGCCTGGCGTTCGGCGGCTCGTGGATCGGCGCTCAAAAAATTGTCCAAATAAAAGAGCATCGCCGGGCTTTTCGCCGTCGCGGTCACCAAATCCTTGAATTTCCCGAAGGCGCGCGGCTGAATCACGTCGCGTTCATACGAAGTGAGGTAGTAGCGGTCTTCGCCCTTGCCCGCGAACACGTTGAAATGGTTGAACCAGAAATCGTCCATCACCTGCTGGAGTTGCCGGTCGCTGTAAATCGCGCGCGTCACCTTGGACATGCTCAGTTCCGCCACCACGCGCTGCGGCCTCTTGCTGTCGTCGGCGACCGCGCGCGGAACATTGTTCGGATCGCCTCCGCCCAAAACGTCGCGCTTCCCTGCTCCCTTTGTCGCTTCGTTCGCCGGCGCTTGCTGTTTCATCGGAGCCGGCGCGTTGGAATTGTCCGCCACCGGTTGCGGCGTGGAAACGGGAGTCACCGCCGGAGCTTCGGAATTGCCTGGCTGCGCTTGCCCACTCTGCATGTCTTTTTCAACCGCCGCGGCAGCCGCATCGGAGCGCCGCTGTTCCTGCCGCGCTTGCGCCTGAGCTTGTTTCTCCGCCTGCTTCTCCGCTTGCTTGGGTTGCGGATATTCATCGATCAATTTCGCAGTGGACATGCGAAGCGTCGGATAGTCCGCAAGACGCGCATCCAGCGCGCGGTCATCCATCGAATTGGGATTCAGTTGCTGCTCGATCCACTTGGCCAGCCCCATTTGGCGGACGCGCTCCACGTCGCCCGGGCGCGGGCCGTACGCCAGCCGGTTCAACGCATGCAGAATCGCTTCGTCGGCGCTCAGTTCCGTGATCGGCAGCCCTTTGAGGGCAGGATCCGCTTTCGGCTTCTTGCCTGCACTGAGCAGGGCCGAAGTGCTTGCACTGAGCGGGGCCGAAGTGTCCTTCGCCGCAGGGATTGCCGCGCTGGCAGGCATCTCGACACCGAGCGACCCAATACAGGCAGAAGTCAGAATGACGGCAAGTAACGACTTTGGCGTCGCGGCAATCAAGGGAATTCGTTGAAAATGTGGCGAGGCGGGGCGCGCTTGCAGCCTCATAGCACTCTCCTGCTCAATGGCAGATTCGGCGGACGGCCGGTCACAACTAGATTAACCCTTGCTTGACCCAGAAGTTGCGGAAGTCCTGAGGCCGTGTCGAATCTTTACCGCGGCGAAAGACACACTCAGGAAAGCACTTAGTGAGGGGTGAATAGTAGGTGGAGAGGGTTAAATTCTATCGTGCCGGCCACCCGCCCCACTCAAGGGTCTCAGCGCGTTAAGGGTTTGTTACCCGCAGGTAAGAGATTAATGTGGTCGCCCGACTGCGTCAATTCCAAAGTCAACTCCTGCAATCTCCAGCTCCCGCCGTCCTTGATTGCTAGGGCCCGCAGAGTTCCCTTGCCCGTCCGGCCATGCACAGGAATTACCATCTCGGCTTTCCCCTGATCCCCCAACTCGAATGTACCTTCGGAAAACCAAGCTTCCGACACAGGAACACCTAGCGCTTCCCTGAACTGGGGTGACTGGTGTGCCGTCGCTACAGCCAGCTTGTAGGCCCCACTAGTTGTTGCCACGAAATGCGGTGCGGTGAGCATTAGCACGAGGATAAGCGCGGCACCCAACAGCAGGTGGCGAAACCGTGGAGGCCACTGGCCAGATTGCGCCGAGCCTGCTTTCTCATGCTTCTGGGTCGACCAAGCAAATAAAGCACGAGCGCCCACGAACACGGTAAGCCCTGCCAGGGCAAGAGCAGTTAGTCCCACTAGCACTGAAAAGAAGGGCTGGTGGCGAAGCCAGGGGACACAAGATGCCGCCACGACAATACCCACCGCGATGGCAACCGTTCTTCGCATTGTCCCCTCCGAATGACCTGGTTCCCGGACAGTTAGTTACATCCAATGATTAATTCATAATAATGCGTCTGACGGGTGGCCCGGATTGGAAGTTTTTGTATTTGCGGTCATAAGGATGGAGGAGAGAGTGTCACTGCGGTATGTCTCGGGGAAGTATAGTCTAACGGAGGGTGCCCCAGGTTCGCCGTTTGAACCTGGGTCTTGGGGTTGACGTTTGCTTGCGTGGAGTAGGCATGCCTGCAGGACTGGCGGGTGGCCCGGGATGACCAATCCCGAATCTATCAAACTCCCTCGATCAAGCGAGCAAGCTCTCGGACCCTCACCACTCAAGACAACACGGAGGGTGCCCCAGGTTCGTAGTTTGAACCTGGGTCTTTGCGGTCGATTTTCTCTTTGCTTTTTTCCTGGAACCAGGGACAGACGGGACGTTTTCTCATGACGAAACTCGGGACAGAAGGAACGTTTTGCAATTCCCGGTTCGATCGGCAAATGTGGCGCCACGAGGTTGATCCCGCGAGGTGATGATTGCAGAGCAGAACCATCACTCTGTTATGTCGAAGTCCACGGTCCGATCCGGGGCGCGATTTTTCTCGCCGTCGACAGCTTGCATCACCAAGCGATAAGAGCCCGGTTTGAGATCGTCTACTTTCACTTTCATTCCCACGGCAATCACCGGATTCCCTTTCTGAATGAAATCGGTGGTGGGCTGTGCGCCCGTGAAAAAGACTCGCTGGTTGGTGGCGCGATCGAAGATGCTGTACCCCACGGCCACTACCGGAGGGGTCGCGGAGGTCAGCAGCGGTTCATAGACTTCCGTATAAAGAATGACGTTGTCGGTATGCTTGAAGCGATTGCTGCCGGAAGGAATGATTTGCAGGCCCTTGACCACCAGAGGCGTGCGGTCTTCGAGCAAAGCGGCATCCAGGCTGGTCGGAATATCATTCAGCCGCTGCGGGGAATTCGTCAGCGCCACACCGCTCAGGCTGAAATGCTTTCCGTCGTAAGGATCGATGGCCAGCGGAGATTCTAATTTCCCAAACGCTTCGCCGCCGGCGCTCAGGACCACCGTCAGCTTGTACGGTCCCGTTGCGGCATCGAATTGATTCTCGTAGTGATACGGCAACTTGGTGAACTCTTTCCATTCGTCCTTCTCGAGGGCCAGGTCGACAGTATCGCTGAAGCGCGCCCCGATCGAGCCGTCCGGCTTGTAAGCGATTCCCAGCACGTTCAAGTTGGCGTGATACTTTCCCTTTTCCTTGTTGAATTGAAATGTATCCGACGGAATTTCCATCGCCAGGTTGACCCGCGCCGTCTCGGGCGCGGTGTAGAAATAGGGCGCTTGCAAAGCGCCATGAATCGAGCCGGGCTGCGTCCCCGTGGCGCGCGATTCCATCTGCTTCTCCAGAGGTTTACCTTCGAGCACGTTGGCGGTTCGCGTGTTGCAATAGCCGCTGCGCGAGCGCGCGTTGAGTCCGCCACGGTTCAGTTTCACTTTCAGCGTGTGGCAGCTTCCTTCCGGAGTGTCCCCCGGCACGTAGCCCAGGATGTAGAACTCGTTTTGTTCCCGGCCGATGCGCTCGAGTCCGCCCAGGAGGTCGTTGGTATTGAAAATCGTGAAGCCACCGGTTCCTTCCGCCAGCGCCGCCAGGATCTGCTGGTTCGTCGAAGCCGAAGCCGGGAATGGCGGAACAATGCTCCGCGGCTGAGTGAAGGGCGAATTGTTAAAATTATTGGCGCCAGTGTTCCCACCGCCGCGGGAGCCGCCACCCGTTCCACCGGAACCACCCTTTCCACCGCCGCCTGTGCCTCCACCGGAGCCGCCTTTGCCGCCGCCTCCCCCGGTACCACCACCGCCGCCAGTGCCGCCCCTGCCGCCTCCACCACCTGTTCCACCGCCTCCGCCGCCACCATGGCCACCACCGCCGCCTGTCCCTCCACCGCCTCCTCCGCCCGGTTTCTGCGGATCAGGCATGGCCATCGCCGGAAAGGCCGTGAGGAGAATGCGCGGACGAGGAGAATTCTTTCGCGTCGGAGCGTGATTCGAAACCGCGTGAGTATTCCCCGCGGGAACGTGATTTGCAGCGGCGCGCGTCTTCCCCGTGGTTGTTCGCCGGCTTGCGCTTCCACCTGGGGTGGGCGCCACCAGGCCGCGCGCATCCAGCGCGTAAACTGCTACGTTCGACTTGTTGCAAGCATCAATCGTCGCCGTCAGCTCCGATTGGTTTTCCGTGGTCAGCGGGAAACCGCCGGAAAACAGCACGACCATTTTTCGGCCGGGGATGGTGCGGAGATTTTTTGCCAAGCTGCGCACCGCCAGCAGCATGCTGCGCGCTCCAAAATCCGCCTCGGCATTGCCGAGAGACGAGCCAAAGGAAGGCAGACCCGTCGACGCCACCGTGACCGGCCCGTTTGCCCCAGGCGCGTTCGGATCTACCGACGAATTTTTCACTCCCGACACCGCCGCTCGGAGCAGGTCCGCGTTAGCCGTGAAATTCTGCACGATGCGCAGCGAGCCTCCGAAATCCACGACGGCCATCAAGCGATCCGGGCCAGCGTTGGCGGCGATGAACTTGGTTGCGGCGCTCCGCGCCTGGATCTGGTCCGGAGCCGCCATCGTGGAATTGTCGAAAAACAAAATCAGGTAGCGGCGCTGGCCGTTGGCCTGGATCGCGGTATCGGCGCCGGTAGAAAAAGTGGAAACCGGCTGTTCCTTGTTATCTTCGAACACTTTGAAATCATTCTGCGTCAGGTCGCGGACGTAGTTGCCCTTCTTGTCCGTCACCACGGAATCGACAAGCACCAGCTTGGATTCTTTCTTGATGACGACTCCCAATTGCGGAGCCGCCGGAGAAGCCGCAGGCGGCGGTGGGGGAGCGGGTTGCTCCTGCCCCCGCGAAGGAGCAGGCAACAGGCACATCGCTCCGGCAGCCAGCCACGCGGCCAGTCGAATGGTTCGCCCGAAGTTTGTTGTCAGCGTATTCATATTTCCCCCACCACGATCACTAGACTTCAATAAGGAATGACCACCGCGCCGTTGCGCGCCGCCATTTGCGCACCCACCGCGTCCCGCACCACCATACGCACAAGGTAGGTGCCCGGCTTCACGTCAAAACTGGTTTTCACGGTGAAGCCCGAACGGCTCAATCGCGTGTAAGTCGTGTCGAGCAAATTCATATCCACGACTTTGGAAAGACCGGCGACAAAATTTCCATTTTCGTCGAAAATTCCCGTGACGATCGTCAGTTGATCGTTGTTGCGCCCCAGCAGTTTCCGGAAGTGGATGCCCTTCACGTCAAAATGTGACAGCACCGCCAGGCGCGCCTGCGCGTCATCCTTGCGGAAAAATTGCGTTTGCAGCTCCACTGGCAGGTCGCGGATTTCTTCCTGCGAAAACAAGGCTTCCTGCAATTCCAGTTTCGCCGATTCGACGGGGTCGCTGAGCGTCTTCGGAGCAAAGTAGCCGTGGCGCGCCTGGATTTCAAATTTTTCCTTGCTGGCCAGCGCGACCTTCAGGGTGTGAAAGCGTCCGTCGATTTTCAGGTTTTGCGGAGAAAATCCAAGCAAGTAGGAAAACGCCGGCGCCGCGCCAGCTTCGCGCATGGCTTCATCCACGTCGTTGCGGTTGTGGAAGAACTTGCCGCCGGTGCCATCGGCCAACTGCGCAAGAACATCCTCTTGCGCGGATTGCGCCTCGACACGATAGGACGTTTTGTAACCGACGGTTCGAATGCTGTCTCGCGGCGGATTGGCTATGTCACCAAGAACGTCCGGAGCGTAAAGTCCGCGCGCATCGATGGTATTGATCACGATGTTGGAGCGAGTGGCGCGATCGACCATATCGGAAGCTTCGTACTGCAGGGTCGTCGAGAGAAAACCAGGCGATACCAGAACAAGCACGCGTTGACCGGGCATGTTTGCCAGGCGTCTTACAACTTCGTCCAGGTGCCTGTAAGCATATTGCGTCTCGCTGTCTCCTAGCGCGACGGTGCGGTTTGCCGCGCCCTGCGCCATGCTCTGCGCAGCAGCGGTCATGCGCGTGTCACCATTGAAAGCGCACTGCACTGCTTCGTCGGTGGCGACGGCCAGCGCCTGCGGGTCGGACTTGTTCACGATCAGGTCGGCCTGGTAATAACTCACGTCCGGACAATCGTGAAAATTCTGGGCCGCCAGGGAATGTGGCACGATTCCGAGCAGCGCTTTCGAGAGTTTTTCGTGATCGTCGGTGAATTCCTGGTTCGTCTGCCCGGAGGTGGTGTTCAGCGAAACGCGATCGCTCGCCGCGAGGGCTCCAAAGAATCGCGTCGCCGAATCGCGGACGAACGTGGAATCTTCCATCGCGAGGTGCACATCGTCGAAGACCATGGAGACAAATCGCTGCGGCAGAACGACGGCCTTGCCGCCGGCCACGTCCGTGCTCGAAGAAGAACCCTCGGCCGCCGTGGAGGCCACCGCCGAGGCCGTGCGCGTCTCGGGCGTCTCCACACTGAAGGAGGAGATGGTCTGCAGTTTTCGGTTGTCGTAGAGTTGAAAGTCTTCCTTCTTAAGGTTGGGTACGACCTTGCCGTGGGAGTCTCGCACCACCACGCGTACCAGGACAAGATTTACGCGCACCTTGAAGGTGGCGGGCGTATCGTGGCTGGAGACTTCCTCGTTCGGGCTCGGTGTTGGCGGGGGTGTGGCTGTCGATTCCGTCTTCGCGGGTGCATCTTGCGGCGGTGGCGGTGAGGCCGGCGTCTGCGCGGATAGGCGGTTTCCCCAGAAGGTCAGGCAGCAAGCAAAAACTATCAAACAGAGGCGTCGGAAACCCGGGAGTAGCAGCGAATAAAACATTCCTGCCCTTCATGAACCCGCATCCAAAGGCGTCCGGGAGCCAGGAAGGGACGAAACCCGGGGATGCTTGGCCGCGAACTGGTGTCTTGACTATACGCCCAGCATAATTTTGGGTCAATCAAGTGGCTGCTGGGGTAGTCGGTCAGTTTCCGGTTAGTCCGTTATCCGGCCATAGTCCCCTCAGAGGCCTTTAAACAGGGCGGTTCGGGCCGGAACATCGAGATGAGCGGATAACGTTGGTCCCCGCCAATTGCGATCCCATCAGAGAATGGGACTATTGGATCCCTCGACAATGCAAAATGCAGGCGCTAGCCAATTCTCTCTGCATGTTTCGGTGTCCGGAACATGCACACCACTCCTCATTTCAGAAATCAGCGTAGATTGCTTAGGAGAACGACATCGCTGGTAATTTCGCCTCGGGAGGTGAGAAGCAACTTACCATCTTCGGACCAGTTGAAATCGAAGATTCTGCCGGAGGTGAAATTTGTGATCTGCTTCGGGCTTCCTCCGGCAAGCGGCTGTTCCCAGATATTGGTCACATCACCCTTGGTGAGAAGGTATTGCAGCCCCTTGCCGTCGGGAGACCAGCGCAAACAGGCCTCCCGGTAGACTTCCGGCGGCAACTCAAATGCCTTATCAATTCGACCCTGGCGTGTCGACATTACCGCCAATTTGAGCACCGGCTTAGGATGGAACTCATCGTACGGAAACGCCAAGAATTGGCCGTTGGGCGACACTCGCATGGTTCCCCGGATGGTTACGCCGGGTACTTCTCCAACCATGAAAGGCTCGCCACCTTCTATCGGAATGCGCAATATTTTCTGTGAGGTTCCCATCACCACGTAATACACAAATTGCCCGTCGGGCGAGCACGTCGGGGAGTACACCAATCCACTGGCGAGCGTGGCCGCATTCAGGCCCTCCAAATCGATGCGCATAATACTGCCTGGGCCGGACTGATACGACCGGGGAACTATCAGACGTCCGATCGCCAGCTTCGTTGCATTCACTCTCCCCGCATCCGCGCGGAAATCCTCACCTTCCCCAGATGCGTAGGATGCCGCAACGGCAAACTTGCCGCACACCGCAGGCGGGGCCACATCGCGTAGTGTAGAAAAGAGGCGGCGTTCCCTTCCGTCCTCACCCAGGCTCAATAGCTGCCCGTCTCCACTCACCGCGAGGATCTTTCCGGCGCTTGCTGGCACAGCCGCCACGATCGGCATCTCTCCGGAAGTAATCTGTTTCACCTCCGATGGAGTTGCTTCCGCACTTTCCCAGATGTTCGCCGAAAGTGACCATTGGATGGCGGCAACCTTTCGGGCATCGGGTGTCGCGTCAATCCGAATGCCCCAATTAGAAAGGTCATTCGTAACACGCCTCCGGTCGCCATTCGCAACAGCAATTGTCCAGAGCTGACCTCTGCCGGTAGAGTCATCTACTTCCACGAGCACCCTGTCACTCTCCGGCAGCCACAAAGGTCTGCCGACTACACCCGCATTCCAAAATAATTCCCGAACACCTCCATCAGAAGCGGATAAGCAATCCAGGACGTACCCTGAACGCTCTCCGCGCAACATTAAAGCAACCGCAATGGTTCTTCCATCAGGAGACCACGTCGCTCCCGTATGAAAACTGAATGAAGTGCCAGGGATAGCCGCCAGCAGCCGGTCTTGGCTTCCGTCCGCGTTGGCGATACGAACCTCTACTCTGGCAGGTGACGGCATTCCTCTGGTATAGGCGAACCGATGACCATCGGGCGAGAAGCTTACGGGTGCATCAATATCCCGAGTCAGAAGCCGATACGCACCGCCAAGGATCGGCATTGCAAAGAGATCCTTAAAGCTACCCGTTTCTTTGCGCGTGCGTACAAAATAAATGGAACTGCCATCGGGCGAGAACGTCAGACCCCGGAAATCGGGTTCCTCAGAAGGCAGAATCTGGACGTCGCTACCACTCGAAATCTGCCGCAGCCACAGCCCCGATCCCTTGCGGTCGCGCTGTGCGTAAACGATGTAGTTGCCGTCGGGGGAAATGGCGGCATCCTCAGCCTTGCCGCTACTCGTAAGCTTGGAGAATCTCAAGTTCCCGAAACTTGCGCTAGACGTTCGCGGGGTCCAACGCCGCAGGCCATAGCCGATGATTCCCGCAACCACTATAAGCGTCAAACCGGCCGCAGTCATTTTTCCCCAAGACCGCCGGGCGTTCGGCATCCTGGGACCTGATTCCGCTCCGACCTCCGCAACCTGGACATGGTTAGAGACCTCTTCGCGCAATTCAGTGCCATTGCCGCTGACCGTTGCAATGAAACGGTAACCCCTGCGAGGAAGAGTCTCGATGTATCGAGGTTTTTCTGCCTCGTCCGCCAGTGCGCCACGGATTTGGTTAATCGAGAAATTAATCCCACGTTCGAAGTCCACAAACGTTGAGTCGTTCCAAAGGCACTGTTGGATTTCCTCGCGAGTAACTACCTGGCCGGCCCGTTGACTGAGTAGAAGGAGGACTTTCACCGGCTGCGGCTGCAACTTGAGCAGAATGCCATTCTTGCGAAGTTCGCCCGCCGTAGCGTCCAGTTCAAACGGACCAAACCGAATCTTTTTCAATGATGATTGCGGCATTGATGTGCAAATTCAACGCAAGGGGAACTGGTGGGAGTATAGCACTTGCGGCGTCTCTAGTATCCGCGAGTCGTTTGCCCACCCTCGATTATGCATAACTCCCTATTCATGAATAAGTTGCCCCCTAACACACACCTAACGCTTTGCGAAGACTCTAGTCATTGCCGCCATTCCCAGCCGAGACTAAATTGTGCTCCACGCGCCATTCGCAGGATCTCCCCACTGTGGATCACGCCTAGGAAATCAGCTTATGCCGGTCGCGTCCGTGCGGAACTCAAAGGAGAATAAAATGAATCGCAAGAAAACCTGGCTCGTTGCCATCGCAGTGCTGCTTTGTCTCGGAACAGCCGGTCGCACCGCCGCTCAAGAACAAAAACCCACGCACCATCATTACAAACTCGTCGTGATCGAGCCTCTTGGCGGTCCCACGAGCTCCGCTTCAGGCCCCGACCAGCTAATCTTAAATAACCGAGGAATATTCGCGGCCTACGCGAATACGCCTACTGCCAATCCCAATGCGAACTGCTTCATCCCTTTCAATGCCGGAGATTGCTTTGTCGAGCACCCCGTTCTATGGCACAAGGGCACGCTCACTGACCTGGAACTGCTTCCCGGTGGCGCGAACGGTCAGACTGTTGCTATCAGCGAAAATGGGCTTATCGCCGGGTTTTCAGAAAACGGCATGACGGACCCGCTTTCGGGCCTACCTGTCGGCCGAGCTGTCCTGTGGACAAAGGACGGGAAGGTCATCGATCTTGGAACCGTGCCGGGAGGAACGGGGAGCATCGTCATTGCAGTCAATAACCACGGCCAAGCCGTGGGGTTTTCTGACAACGACGTATCCGACCCATTCTCCATGGTCGGTGGCTTCGCAACGCAAACAAGAGCATATCTGTGGCAGAACGGGGTGATCAGAGACTTGGGAACGCTGGGCGGTCCCGACGCCATTGCGGGCAATGTGAACGAACGGGGTCAAATTGCCGGGATATCTTTCACGGATTCGAATGCGAGTTCTAACTGTCCCTGGGCACTAACCACCCACCCGTTCTTTTGGGAAAACGGAAAAATGACGGACGTCGGCTCGCTAGGTGGTACTTGTGCCGGTGTAAGCTGGATGAACAATCGAGGCCAAGTCGTCGGTTTTTCGAATGTGGCTGGGGACCAGAGTAACCATGCGTTCGTTTGGGACGAGGGACATGGTCTGAAGGATCTCGGCACCTTACCTGGGGGCAGCTTCTCAGGTGCGAATTGGATAAACGACGCTGGCGAAATTGCCGGCGCTTCTGATGTTTCGAACGGAGGTCACGCGGTTCTCTGGAAAAACGGAGCCATGATCGATCTGGGGCTTCTGCCCGGTGATTGCAATAGCGAAGCGCTTGCAATTAATTCGCAAGGCCAGATTGTAGGCAACTCATCGCCCGACTGTATTGTGGACGGAAACGTAGTGTTATGGGAAAACGGAAGCGCCCCAGTCAACATCAACACGCTCGTTACTCCAGCGTCGGACGTGACCGCAGTATATGCCCTCGAAATCAATGATCGAGGAGAAATTGCCGCTCATGGGTTTACTCCCACAGGTGATCAACGAGGGGTACTCCTGCTCCCCTGCGATGAAAATCATCCCGACCTCGAGGGCTGCGATTACAGCCTCGTGGACGCTGCGGCGATTAAGAGGAGTACGCAACTCATCGCTCCGGCGCAGGCTGCCGCGAAGACAACAAGTCAGACCTTGTCTTCGGCCGAACAGATGGCACAGATTCGCTCCATGACGGCGCTGCGGCGCGGCAGGTTCTATGCTTTGGCCCAAAAGTAGTGACATTACACATTTCGGGTGGATTCTCGGCTAACCGGAAACTGACCCGCTACCGCCTGCGCGATATCCGGCAATGCTCCACACGTCCTGCGCCTCTTCATGGCGGAGCAGGTAACGGTCGCCGCCATCGACGACTACACGAAAGTAGGTCGCTCCCGGGGAATACCAGCGATCCTCGACGGCTACGACCTCCCTGGCCCCGTCTCTTAGATTCAGCTTCAACGGACGCTCGTCCGCCTTATATCCGGAATAACACTCGACACTGACAATCTGATTAAGCACGGGCTCGCGCCCCTTTGCGGCTCTCGGCGAGCTCCGCGTTCCATGCTGCGCCCAGGAAAATAATCACCGCGGAAAGCTGCATCCAGATAATCAAGCCGATCACGGCGGCCAAGCCGCCATAGACGACGCCATAGGGCACGCGGCGGACGTAGATTCCAAACAACACATCCACCAACCACCACAGGAGCGTCGCGACCATGGCTCCGGGCAGGACGTTGCGCATGCTGTCTTCCCGAGGCCGCGCCACGCGATAAATCACCGTCAGCGCCATCATCGCCAGCACCATGGCCATGACGGGAAAAAAAACATTCCACCAGCCTTGCAAAATGCCATGCTTTCCCACTTCATGGGCAATCCATCGCCGCAACGGTTTGCCCAGCACGCCCAGAATGGCCGCGCCCAGCAGCGGGGCAATCGTCGCCAGCAGCAGCATCAAGCCGCGCACCTGGCGGTGCAAAAACCCGATTTGTTCCGTGTCGCCATAAATCGTTCGAATTCCCTGCATCACCAGCTTCATCACCTGTGAACCTGCAAGCAGAGTTCCCGTCCATCCAAGTACCGCGATTTTCCAGGCATCCGGTCCGCGCTTTACCAAAAACTCCGAAACAATCGACTGGCTGCCCGGCGGCAGGAATTGCGTGAAGTCCGCGATCAGGTCGAACAAGCTCGTTTTGCCGCCGATCCGGCTCGTCGCCAACGCTACCGCAATCAGCAAGGTCGGGAAAAAGGCGAGGAAAAGATTGAAGGCGATGGCCTGCGAAATCACGCCGCACCGCGGAAATACCCGCGCAAACATCCCGTACACCCGCCGTAGGAGTACCGCCGCTGAAATCATAGCGGGGCATTATACCTGCCATAGCCATTCTCTGCCTGAAGCGGTGCAACTCCGGCGGCGGATTCGAATCGAGTGCAACTCAAGCATGCTTCTCCATGTGAATCACCGGCAGCGATTCACCGTTCACCAATGGAATGGAAATGGGTTTCACGGCGACATAGCCCCTTGCGCCGAAGAGTTTTGCGCCGGTTAGCGTTGCGCCCATCTCGTAGCGAGTAAACCCGGCGGACCTCGCCGCGTTTTCGCAAGCCTGGAGGACCATGCTGCCGACGCCGCGGCGCGCCCAATCCGGGTGAATGAAAAAAGCGCGAATTTTCGCGGCATCGCGGAGAGGGTCCAGCAGCGCCTCCTCACGGCCTGTCCAATGGTCGCCTCCGTAAAGCGTTTTGCGTTTGCTCCAGCCGCCGCAGCCGACGATGATGCGTTCGAATGGCGCGTGCTTTGGTCTGGCGCCTTCGATCGAGTAGGCTTCCGCCTCCGCGACAATATACGTACCATCGGCGACGAGCTGGCTATCGATGCCGAAAACGGTTTGCA
>Ga0210409_10005440_pt1 | contig 13386 bp, 13 predicted proteins | sample IncBWH17MmetaG_FD_161649 | JGI IMG/M metagenome (GOLD analysis project Ga0210409, IMG submission 161649) | Forest soil microbial communities from Barre Woods Harvard Forest LTER site, Petersham, Massachusetts, United States - Inc-BW-H-17-M | ecosystem: Environmental > Terrestrial > Soil >... | reverse complement strand
CAACGTGATCCGCGGCCGCATCACCCCGGAGCAACTTCGCCTCGCCGCCAATCTCGCCGATCGCTATGCCGATGGCCACATCCGTGCCACCCCGATGCAAAATCTCCTTATCGTAAACGTGCCCGGCGAACACACTCCCAAAGTCGTCGCCGCCCTTAACCAGGGCGGCCTTCCCGTCCTGACATCCGCTTTCGTCCGTGGCACAGTCTCCTGCACCGGCTCGGAATTTTGCAAACTCGCCCTCACCGAAACGAAATCCTTCGCCCGTTGGCTCACCGATCAGCTAGAAGACCGTTTCCCGGATTATCAAAACCAACTCAAACTGCACATCACCGGCTGCCCGAATAGCTGCGGCCAGCATTGGACCGCCGATATCGGCCTCGAAGGCAAGAAAACCAAGGTGGATGGCAAGATGGTTGATGCCTACTACTTCTGCATCGGCGGTGGAGTCGGTCATTACGCCGGCATCGCGCGCCCTGTCGGATATCGCTGCGCTGCCACCGAAGTTCCCGACGCTATCGAGCGCCTCCTCGACCAATTCGACCTCGACAAACAGGCTAACGAGCCGCTGCAAAAATATCTGGCGCGCCAATCAAACGAAGCCATTCGCAACATTCTGGCCGGTCAGCCGGTTGCCGCAGCCAACATTGCCCATCGCGACATTCCGGTCGCCGCCACCCCGCACTCCGTGGAGGACCGATGACTCTACGTGCACCAGAGAATTCTGTGCCAGGGCGGGAATCCGCCTCCCTGGCACCGGCACTCTTGTTTACCCTGAGCCTCGAAGGGCCGGTGCTCTTGGGTTCGTCTGTTTCCTTCGCTGCCATCCCGACCGGAGGACTGCGTTCTTTGCCAACCGGAGTGGAGGGATCCTGGCACGCACTCAGCCAACCCGACATCCCAACACCGTCCGCACAACTAGTTACCTCGGAGGTCGCGCTGTAATGCCGCTTTTCCCTGCGTTCCTGAAACTCGACAATCGCCTTATCCTGGTCATCGGCGGCGGCGCTATAGCCACCGACAAAATTCCCGGCCTGCTGCATGCAGGCGCCCGCGTCCGCGTGATTGCTCCGCAAATCACGCCACAAATCGCCGAATGGGTACGCAACCAGCGTGTGGAGTGGCTTCCAAAACCCTTCGAGCCTTCCGATCTTCAAGGCGCCTTCCTCGTCATCGCCGCCACATCTCTGCGCGAACTTAACCGCTCCGTATTTCTCGCGGCCGAAGCGCAAGGCACACTCTGCAACGCCGTCGACGACATCGACCACTGCCATTTCTATTACGGTTCTATCGTGCAACGCGGCGACCTGCAAATCGCCATCTCCACCAATGGCAAAAGCCCCGCGCTGGCGCAGCGTCTGCGCAAGGAACTTTCCGACCAGTTCGGCCCTGAATACGAATCCTGGCTCGACTGGCTGGGCGCCGCACGCGAAGTTCTGCGCTCGCAGTCCAACGAACCGGAAGCAACCAAGCGCTGGCTGCATCTGCTGGCCAGCCGCCCTTCCTTCGAACAATTTCTGCGCGAAACCAATCCCGGCGATAACGCCGAGGGGGCCTCGTAATGGGCCAAGTATTTCTCGTCGGCGCGGGTCCCGGTGACCCGGAGCTTCTCACCGTCAAGGCGCATCGCGCCCTGCAACGTGCCGATGTCGTTTTGTACGATTCGCTCGTCGGTCCCGAAATCCTGAAAATTATTTCGCCTTCCGCGCAGCTTATCGATGTCGGCAAGCGCGCGGGCAAGAAGCTTCTTTCGCAGGACGAAATCAACGCCCTGCTGATCTCCTACGCAAGGCAATATGAAAATGTCGTGCGCTTGAAAGGCGGGGATCCACTTTTATTTGGCCGCGCTGCCGAAGAAATTCGCGCGTTGCGCGAGGCAGGTCTCGATTTCGGCGTGGTTCCCGGCATTTCGGCGGCTTTTGGCGCAGCTGCAGCCGCGAGGGTCTCGCTAACGGACCGTCTTCTTGCTTCCAACGTGCTGTTCACCACATTTTCGCGCGCTCCGGAGGCGCCGCTGCTGCCGCCGGTGGGCCTGTCGCCGGAGACTTCGATCGTCGTTTACATGCCCGGAACCGATTACGGCGAAGTAGGCCGCTGGCTGATCGAGTCCGGACTCTCCCCGGAAACGGCATGCCTGATTCTCTCGAAAGTTACCCTGCCGGATCAATCGTCGCTTTTCACAAATATCTCGGCGCTCGAATCGCTGCAGACCTTGCCCGCGCCATCGCTTCTGCTCGTCGGACGAGCCTTCGGCCATTCCGCGAGCGCTCACGCTTCGATGGATGCCACTGACCGAGCTACCCTGGAAAATTTCTCGAGAACGCTAATCTCAGGAACACGGATTTCGTGAACTAAGGAGAATCCTCATGAGCGAAACAAACACGGCAGTAAGAAAAAATCCGTGGTCACTGTCACTCGATGTCTGGGCAGTCCTGGTCAGCCTACTGGCAGCCCTGCTCATCCGCACCGGCATCATCCACCGCGTCCCCTGGTAACCGCCGTGGTAGCACAGGCCTTCAGCCTGTGCTACTGGGTTGAAGTTTTCTGCGCGAGCACCGGGGGTCGGACCTTCAGGTCCGACATAAGTACGGATCCGATTTACGGCTTTAGCCGCTGAGGAATTGTTCGCAGCTGGTAGAACCGACACGAAAGATCTGGAGAACAAAAATGGCAGACGCAATCGTATTACCCCAGACCCCGTCCTTATCCATCCGCACACAATTCCTCCGCCTCATTCCCGGTGTCGCTCTCCTCGCTGCTGTCGGCTATGGTGGAAAATTCCTCGAAAAGTTCGTGAACACCTACCCCAAATCCCATCACTGGATTTTCCCCAACATCGAATACGTCCTGTGGGCCATTCTGATTGGTTTGGCGATCTCCAACATCTTCGGCCTCGCCGAAATATTTAAGCCCGGTGTGGCCACCTACGAATTCTGGCTGAAAGCCGGCATCGTCCTGCTCGGCTCGCGTTTCTTGCTCGGTGACGTTTGGAAGCTCGGCGCTGTCAGTCTCGGCCTGGTGGTCATAGAAATCGCCGGCGCCATCGGTTTTATGACGCTTCTCGGGCGCTTGTTCAACCTGCGGCCAAAGCTCAGCACGCTACTTGCGGTTGGCTCGGCCGTATGCGGCGTCAGCGCCATCATCGCCACTAAGGGCGCGATTGATGCGGACGACGAAGACTCCTCTTTCGCCATCGCCGCCATCCTTGCGCTTGGCGCAATCTCGTTGTTCACGTTCCCGCTGATCGGTCACTCGCTGCATCTCAGCGACCACGCCTACGGTGTCTGGGCTGGCCTCGCGGTAGACAACACCGCCGAAGCCACCGCTGCGGGAGCGCTGTACTCGGACGCTGCCGCCAAGCTCGCCGTGCTCACGAAAACCACCCGTAACGCCCTCATCGGCTTCGTGGTCCTCGCCTATGCGATCTATTGGGCCAGCCGTGGCCAGGCACAAGCCGTCGGCAACAAAGCCAAATTCTTATGGCAGAAATTTCCTAAATTTGTTTTGGGTTTCCTGCTGGTATCTCTGCTCGCGACTGTCGGCTTCTTCACCAAGGATCAAAACACCGCGCTAGCCAATTTATCCCGTTGGGCTTTCCTGCTGACCTTTGCAGGAGTCGGTCTCCGCACGAACTTTCGTGAAATGCGCAAGCAAGGGTTACGCCCCTTCGCCGTCGGCTTCATCGGGGAAGTCGTCATTGCCGCATTCACGTTGGTTCTTGTGATCGGAGCAGGGAAGCTGTTCGGCTTCTAAGCCGCCCAGCTTCCCTAATTCTTTCGCGCGCGTATTCGAAAGCGTCACGCCTTCGACGCGTCGGTCTTCTTGCCTTGTGTAGGGGCGGCTTCACGCCGCCTTGGGTTGACGTTTTCCTGGGTTTGTAGCGACCGCCTTCCGAGGTGGTCCGCCAACTCAACGCTTTCACGACGCCAACCGCAAGGCACAGTTCCGTCGCCGCCGTTCCCGCTTTATGCTAGATTCCTCTTGAGGCTCATTCCAATGAGTTCCGGCACTACGCTTATTCTTCGTGTCCCTCCGAAGTTAAAAAAGCGCCTCGATCTACTTGCGAAGCGCAGAAAAATCACACACTCGCGCGTGGCGTTGGACGCTGTCGAACAATACGTATCCGAATTTGAGCGTCAGGAATCGCTGATCGAAAAAGCAGACGCCGAAATCCTAGACGGCAAAACCATCCCGCATGAACTTATCCGCCGCTGGTTGCTCTCTTGGGGAACTGAAAAAGAACTTGCTCCGCCCTCATGCAAGTAATTTGGTCGCCCACTGCCGCGGCCCAGCTCACGGAAATACGCGCCTACGTCGCCCAAGACAAACCTGAGGCCGCAAACGCTGTCGCCCGCCGAATAGTCGCGGCTGCTGACCGCCTTGCAAGCAATCCTCGCCTCGGTCGTCCGGGCCGTCATCCCGGTACGCGTGAACTCATCATTGCCGGAACACCGTATCTTCTACCGTATCGGATCAAACGCCAACAGATCCGAATTCTCGCGGTATTTCACACTGCGCAACTGTGGCCCGAGAAATAGCGCAACGCTGTTTGCTCTGTGCTCTTCGTGTTCCGTCTGGTGAACTACTTAAACCCCCAGCACCCCCACCAATTCCTTTACGCTCGCCGCGCTCTTCTGCAGTGCCGCATTCTCCTCCGCCGTCAACTTAATCTGAATGATCTCTTCCGCGCCCTTCGCCCCCAATTTCACCGGCACGCCAACAAACAGACCCTTGATGCCATACTCCCCATCCAGATAAACCGCGCAAGGCAAGATCTTCTTCTTGTCCTTCAAAATGGCTTCCACCATCTCCACCGCGGCTGCGGATGGCGCGTAATACGCCGAACCCGTCTTCAACAAGTTGACGATTTCCGCCCCGCCCTTGCGCGTCCGCTCCACGATCGAATCAATGCGCTCCTTGGACAGCAAATCCGGCAGTGGAATTCCCGCCACGGTCGAATACCGCGGCAGCGGCACCATGTCGTCGCCATGCCCACCCAGCACGAACGAATGCACGTTCTCCACGCTGACCTTGCATTCCATCGCCACGAATGCGCTCATTCGCGCCGAATCCAGCACGCCTGCCATCCCCAGCACGCGGCTCTTCGGAAAGCCGCTGACCTTCCACGCCGCCTGCGCCATCGCATCCAGCGGATTCGTGACCACGATAAGGATGCAGTTCGGCGAATGCTTCACGATCTGCTCAACCACCGCCTTGACCACGTCGTAATTCGCCTTCAGCAAGTCGTCGCGGCTCATCCCCGGTTTGCGCGGAAATCCCGCGGTAATCACCACCACATCACTGCCGGCCGTCCCGCTGTAATCCCCGTTCGCGGTCGAAAGCCCGGTCGCAAACGAATCCGTGCGCGTGATCGGCCCGCTCTCCACCATGTCCAACGCTTTCCCCGCCGGTGCTCCCTCCAGAATATCCGTTAACACCACGTCCGCCAGCTCCAGATCCACGATCCGCTGTGCCGTGGTCGACCCCACAAACCCACCACCCACCACCGTAACTTTCTTCCGGCTCATCTCGCTCTCTCCTCTTTCCTCTGTGATCTCTGTGTTAAATCTTTCTCAGTTCCTGGTTCCTGATCTCTGTTTACGGATCGCTGGTCACTCCCTCCATCACATATTCTCAATGATCGCCGAAGCAAACGCGCCAGTCCCCAGCTTAGTCGCCCCCGTCATCAGCCGCTCCAGATCGTACGTCACTTTCTTCTGCTGAATGGTCTTCGCAATCCCATCCTCAATCAGCTTCGCCGCTTCTCCCCAACCCAGGAATTCGAACATCATCGCGCCGCTCAGCATCACCGAACTCGGGTTGATCACATCCTTGTCCGCATATTTTGGCGCCGTCCCGTGTGTCGCCTCAAATACCCCGTAGCCATCGCCAATGTTCGATCCCGGCGCAATTCCCAGGCCGCCCACCTGTGCCGCGCACGCATCGCTCAAATAATCACCATTCAAATTCGGCGTAGCCAGCACGCTGTATTCGTTCGGCCGCAGCAGCATCTGCTGAAACACGGAATCGGCGATCCGATCATTAATCATCAGTTTTTTCTTCCACTGCCCCTTGCCGTGGCTCACCCCGATCGAGTCCAGCGTGCCTTTCACTTCGGCGTACAGCGCCTTCTTGAACGCCTCGGTCGCCTGCTCCAGTCCGGGCTCAATCATCGCCGCGTTTTGCTCCACGGTCAGCGATGCGTTCTTATCAAGATTGTCCAGAATCCAGCTCTCCCGCTCGGTCACTGTCTGCGCCCGGAACTCTTCCACAGCCAGCTCATATCCCCAATCGCGAAACGCGCCTTCCGTAAACTTCTGAATGTTTCCCTTATGGACCAGCGTCACGCTGGGCCGCTTGTGCTCCAGCGCGTATTGAATCGCGCGCCGCACTAGCCGCTTGGTGCCAAACGGCGAAATCGGCTTAATACCCACACCGGAATCCATGCGAATCTGTTTCTTTCCGCCGCCCAACATCTCCTTATTCAAAAACTCCAGCAGCTTTTTCACTTCCGGCGTTCCGCTCTTCCACTCGATCCCGATGTACACGTCCTCGGTATTTTCCCGGAAAATCACAACGTCCATCTTTTCCGGTTCGCGCACAGGGGAGGGAACTCCCTGGAAATAACGCACTGGCCGCACGCACGCATACAAATCCAGAATCTGCCGCAGCGCCACGTTCAAGGAACGAATGCCGCCACCCACCGGTGTCGTCAGCGGCCCTTTGATGGACACGCGAAAATCCCGCGCTGCATCCACGGTCTCATCCGGAAGCCACTGCTTGAAGGCGTTGTACGCTTTTTCTCCGGCGAAAACCTCGAACCAGGCGACCCGCCGGTTCCCGCCGTAAGCCTTCTGCACCGCCGCGTCAAAAACCCGCCGTGACGCCTTCCATATATCGCGCCCAGTACCGTCCCCTTCGATAAACGGAATAATCGGATTATCTGGCACCTGCAGCGCGCCGCCACCATATCCGATTGCCTTCCCATCCGCTGGCACCGCTATTCCGTTATACGTAGTTTTCATCTTCTCCCCGTCCGCTCTTTTTGTAGTGGCCGCTTTCTGAGGTGGGCGCCTTGCTGTTTTGTCGCAGCGCGATCCTCAAACGCTGCCACCAACGCACTCCGCCACTCACCGGCGAATCCAAAACTCTACCACACCGATTACCCGGCATCGCAATCCGGAAGCCAATTTGGGCCGATTCTCTCGCCTGCCTCGTTCCGAGGCCTCAACAGCCTCCATGCTAAAATCTCCATATCCACCCGCGCGCAAACCACCCCTTTGTCGGAAAGGAAACACCCTCATGATGTTGGATTGGAACGAATACCAGAAGGAAATCGGTGCAAAACTCGCGGAATTCATGAAAGTCACCCCGGATTCCGTCCGGGGATATCAAACTCTCTCAAATGCCAACAGCAAGACCACCCACCTCGGCGAAAAGACCCGCCAACTCATCTCGCTGGCCGTCGCCGTAACCACTCGTTGCGATGGCTGCATTACCGTACACTCCGACCTGGCGTTGAAAGCCGGCGCCACCAAGGAAGAAATTGCCGAAGCTCTCGGAGTCGCCATGGCCATGAATGCAGGAGCCGCTCTGATCTATTCCCTCCGTGTCATGGACGCCGTCGATGCAAAGGCAAATCCGGCAGCCACCTCAGCCAACGGCTGATTTTGGGGTTTGTAGTGGCCAGCCTTCAGGCTGGTCCGTCCTGCCTCGGCCGGTCACCCGGCAACCAGTAAAAAGAATTCGCCCCCTCACTCGCGTCGTTTTGTGAGTGAGGGATTTGTTTCTTAGGGGGGACAACCTTGGGGTCAAATCAGGAGGAACGTCGCCGACTAGCCACACTCGAGGTGAATAGCGTAAAGATAAAAAGTCCTAGTACGGCTAACGTGAGAATCACAACAATCAAGGCTGGCCTCCAATTTCACCCTGTTAAGGTGCATGCTGGGTGCCAATTGCGCCCATGTATTTTCTGCCGGTTACGAATATCAGTGCTGCAGATTGTGCCCAGTATCTTCCACGCTGTGGGCAAACCAATACAAAAGCATTTCCGACCAAGCTACCGGTAAGTATCGGAAGTACCAGCGCCCCGGTTTGGTAGCGCCAGCGTTGAGACATACGCATTTTCGGGAGGAACGCCTGCCAGAGGCAAACGCCGCCAGAGATCGTTACGTCTTGCTGAGGTGAATCGAGCCGTCGCCCGTACGAATACTGACTTGCCCACCGCCGCCGTTTATCTTGCCCTGTACTCGTGAGGAACTGAACGTTCCCTCCACGGTCACCTGAATCCCCAGGCTGATGTGACCATCGTTCGTGCTAGCCTCCAGGTTGGCCTGCAACTCACCGGGTATCTCCAGATCCACGCTTCCGTCTCCGGTATGAATCGTCCAACTCGGTTGCACCTTCGATCCAGCAGACGCCCGCGCAGTAACGCTTCCATCCCCGGCCCTCAGGTTCAACGAATCGAATCGTCCCGACACATTGATGTGCCCATCCCCGGTGGTTACCTCCAGCGTCCCATCCAGATCGCGCCCTTCCACATGCCCGTCGCCGGCCCGCAGGTGCATATCCCCGTGCGCTCCCTGCACGTTGATGTGCCCGTCGCCAGTGTGCACATTCAAACTGCCTTTGATCGAATCCACGTCCACGCCACCGTCCCCACTGGTCACTTCCAGGTCCGCATCCTTGGGCATATGCACTTCTACCCGCAAATTCGTGTGATGCACTCCAAAGTGGAAGCCCCAATTGCCGATAGTCTTCGCCGAAATATCCACGCTGTCGCCGTTCTGCGTGGTGCTGACGCGCAAGTCGCGATCCAGCTTGTAACCCTCGTATTCCACTCGAACCTCGACCTGTTTGATATCGCCCGTAGACACCCGCACGGCCCCGTCATCGGTCTGGATCCGTACCTTGGCCCGCCCCGAAACGGGGAAGGTCTTCGTGACCTCTTCCGCCTGTGCCACGGTCGCGGTCGCCAAAATGGCGCCCAGCGAACCCGTAACCATAAGAAAGGGAACCACTGCCTTTGCCAACGAACTCTGTCGATCCAGCATGTCTGAGCGCCTCCAGCGACGGTCTACCAACATGAACGAGTAGTTCGGGTAAAAAGTTCCCTAATCGCTAGCCCTTTGCCGCTCGCTTGTTCTTGGCCTCCGCCGGTTTCTTCGCAACCACGGGCGCTCTTCCGGCCGCAGGTTTGGGCCGCAAAGCCTTCAAAAACTCCTCGACCGGTAGGGCATTGATGACATCCTTCTTCTCAAGCCATCCGCGCCGGGCCATGGTCACGCCATAGCGGATCTGGCTCAAATTCGTGGTGTTGTGAGAGTCCGTCGATATCACCACTTTCACGCCGCGCTCCTTGCACATCCGCAGGTACACCTCTTTCAAGTCCAGCCGGTCAGGGTACGAATTGCATTCCATCGCAACGCCATGCTTCGCGCAGGCGGCCAGCACCTTCTCCATGTCGTAGTCGAGTGGATCGCGCCGCAACAACAAGCGTCCAGTGGGATGCCCAATGATCTGTGTGTAAGGATTCTCGATGGCCGCCAGCATGCGGTCGGTCATCGCCGTCCGATCTAGGTTGAAGTAGGAATGGATGGAACACACCACTACATCGATTTGCGCCAAAATTTCGTCCGAATAATCTAGCTGTCCGTCCTTCAGAATATCTACTTCGGATCCTACCAGCACCCGAATGCCAAGCTTCTTCGCATCCGCCGCGCGCAGGTTCTTCATATGCGTCCGCATGCGTTCGTCGTTTAGCCCGTTCGCCACCGACACCGCTTTCGAGTGGTCGGTAATCGCGATGTACTCGTGTCCCAGAGCCCGTGCCGCGGCAGCCATCTCCTCAATGCTGTTCTTCCCATCACTGGCGGTAGTGTGCATCTGCAGGTCGCCTTTGATGTCCCGCAACTCAATTAAATGTGGCAGCGTGCCGTTTTCCGCCGCTGGAATCTCACCGGTGTTCTCTCGCAATTCCGGTGGAATGAACGCCAGCTTCAACTTCGCGTAAATCTCTTCCTCCGTCCGCCCCGCCACCCGTTTGCCAGCCTTGCTGCCACCGGCCTCTGGCCGGCTTTTGCCCGTTCCTTCTTTTGTAGGGACCGCCTTCTGAGGCGGTACGCTCACTTTCAACCTACCGCGGCTGTCTTGTTGCGCCGCACCCTCCATCAACATCGCCAACTCATACTCATTCAACGTGTATCCCATATCATTGGCGCGTCCGCGCAACGCCACGTTGTGCTCTTTCGATCCCGTGAAATACAACAACGCCGCCCCGAAATTTTCTTTCTCCAACAGCCGCACATCCACCTGCAAACCATTCGTCAACGTAAAGCTGACCTTGTTTTCCCCGTGCGCCAGCACCTGATCGATCGCGGGGAACTTCAGAATGTGCTCGGCAAGCGCGTCCACATCCTTCTGCTTCGTGTAACCGGCTCCAAGGGTCAGCAACAAATCCAGATCCCCGACAGTTTCCTTCCCACGTCGCAACGAACCCGACGGCGTCACGCTCTCCACCGCTTTTCCAGCCTTCAGAATGTGTTCGGTAATTGCGGCAGCCGCATTTTCCGCCACGTTGATCAAGAACCGTCCGGTGGACTTCCGGAAGACCTCGATGGCCTTCAGAATGTTCTGCTCGCTTTTCTCTCCAAACCCCGCCAGGTCTCGCAACTTCCCTTCCTTCGCCAACTTCTCTACCTCCGCAACGCTGCCCGCCTGGAAGGTGCTCCAAAGGAACGCTACCTTTTTCGCTCCCAGCGACTGCAGTTGCAGCACCTCCAGAATGCTCGCGGGATATTTCTTAAGCAGCTTCGCGCGCAGGCTGTAATCCCCGGTCTTCACGATCTCCGTCAAGTGTTCAACCATGCGGTCGCCGATGCCCGGCAACTCCACCAACTTCTCCGGCGTCTCCACCAGCAGCGCGACAGACTCATGCAGGCTCTCGATCAGCTCCGCCGCCTTCTCATAGCTGCGGTAGCGCCCGATGATCGCTCCATCAATTTCCAAAAGATTGGCAGTGTGCCGTAATATCAAGGCGATTTGTTTGTTTTGCATGCCCCGATTGTATCCAATGACGCCCAACAATTGAACTTGCGGCTCTTGGGTTACTCTTCTCTGCGACGTCTGTGCTCCTCTACCTGGGGCCTCTGTGCTAAATCTTTGCTCTTAGGTTTCTCCTAAAAAGGAAAGCGGCGGAAGCTCTCGCCTCCGCCGCTTTCCCACAACCCCCGAACCACACTAACTGGCTTTTGCTACGTTTGCTGCTTGCGGCCCTTTCGGGCCTTGTACTATCTCAAACTCGACCGGATCACCTTCCTGCAACGTGCGGTATCCATCCCCCGCTATCGCCGAATAGTGTACGAATACATCCGGCCCATCTTCTCGGCCTATGAATCCGTATCCCTTCGAGTTATTGAACCACTTTACCGTTCCTTGCACTTCGTGTCTCCTTTGGCAGGTGACTCAAATGTTTCTTACTCCTGGGGCGGAAAGCACACTGATCGCCGCCATGAGCACGAATTGCGCGGAGTCTATCAAATGTCTCGTCGGAGTCAATGGAAGAAAGCCGGAATTTTCCGGCGCCTGTGCGTAATGTGCAGGTATAGAACGCTTAAAGCGAGGTTTTGGTTGGAAAGCCTACCGCAAAAAAGTAAAGTAATACAAAAGCGCCGCAATTGTCTTAGCATCACGAATTTTGTTAGTGCGCACCATTTGTTTCAATTCGTTCACACTGTACGCTCTGGTGACGATTTTCTCGTCCTCTTCCGGCTGCGCTTTCCCCGCCGTTAACCCTTCGGCAAGTAAAATGTACATCTTTTCTTCCAGAAATCCCGGCGTCGGCCAGAAATACAGGAACACCCGGAACTTTTTCGCGCGATACCCGGTCTCTTCCAGCAGCTCTCGCGCCGCTCCCTGCTTGGGCGTTTCGTTGCCATCCATCCGCCCGGCGACCAGCTCCCATAGGTATTGCCGCGTGGCGTGGCGATACTGCCGGATCAACACGATCTTTCCGTCTGGAAGAACCGGCAGCACCACCACCGAGCCCGAATGGGTAATCACTTCACGCGTGGTACGCAAACCGCCCGGCTCCAGCACCTTGTCGCGTCGCACACCAAACACCGGCCCTTCGTACACGATCGTGCTCTTCAGAATCTTCGCGATTTTCCCTGCCGCCGCACTCTTCTTAGCCACCGTGATCTCCTGGTCCCGCCGCTTGCAATCATAACCAAACTACCCACTACAATGCATCGCGCAGTTCTTCTTGACTGTCATCCCGACCGGAGTGTCGCGCTGTCTGCGGCACGGAGCGGAGGGATCGCGGCAAGATGTGAGCCACTCCTCCCAACCCATTCGCCATTCGCTTGCCCTGAGTGTCGTTTACGAAGGGTCGCTCGCCACTTCCTCTACCCCGCGCTATACTCCTCTTTCTCCCATGCCTATCAACACCATCATCATCGACGACGAAAAGCCCGCGCGCGAGGAACTCGCCTTCCTCCTCAAAGCCTTCCCGGAGATCAATCTCCTGGCCCAAGGCAAAAACGGCGTAGAAGCCGTCAACCTAATCCGCGAACACACTCCCGATCTGGTCTTCCTCGACGTGCAAATGCCCGGCCTCGACGGCTTTGGCGTCCTGAAAAAGCTGGTCGAGCGCAAACTCAAAGTCCCGCACGTGGTTTTCGCTACCGCCTTCGACAACTACGCCGTGCAAGCCTTCGACGTAAATGCCGTCGATTACGTTTTAAAGCCCTTCGACAAAGCTCGCATCGCCAAAGCTATCCAACGCGCCCGCAAGGAAATCGACGCCCACGTCAGCCCCGCGGAGCGTCTCGAACAACTCGTCACGCAACTCGGCCAGATCGGCAACAATAAAGCCAGTTCACAGCCCTCCAAAGTCCTCATCAAATCCCAGCAGCGCCTCCTGCTAGTCGACTCCGAAGATCTCATCTTCGCCTCCATAGAAGGCGGCCTCATCTCCGTCACCGCCCGCGAAGTGGAAGGCAGCGCCAATTACCGTACTCTCGAAGAACTTCACGCCGCCCTCGAATCCGAATCGTTCTGGCGTCCGCACCGCTCCTTCCTGGTCAACATCCACCACATCAAGGAAGTCGTGCCCTGGTTCAAATCCAGCTTCATGATAAAAATGAACGACAAAAAACAAACCGAAATCCCCGTCTCCCGCCAACAAACCAAGCGCCTCCGCGAACTCTTCAAACTCTAAGTAGCACAGGCTTCAGCCTGTGTCCGACAACAGACATCAGTGACCAGCGACCAGTGATCAGGAAGCGTCGGAGAACGGCGCTCTACGGTTCCTGATGACTGTTCGCGGATCGCTGGTCGCTTGCAACCGCTCCACCCATGCTAAAATCTCGCGAAATGGACTTCTCG
>Ga0210409_10005437_pt1 | contig 13392 bp, 12 predicted proteins | sample IncBWH17MmetaG_FD_161649 | JGI IMG/M metagenome (GOLD analysis project Ga0210409, IMG submission 161649) | Forest soil microbial communities from Barre Woods Harvard Forest LTER site, Petersham, Massachusetts, United States - Inc-BW-H-17-M | ecosystem: Environmental > Terrestrial > Soil >... | reverse complement strand
CGGTGAAGGTGCCGCCGGTATCGATGGCGATGCGGAGCGTGGGTGAAGGGAGCGGCATGAGCTTTTGGCGGAAGGTAGGGTAGCATCCGGCCTGAGGACGCGGGGGGAAGTTTGATCAGGGTTGATGGATGGGAGTTATTTCATGCGCTGCATGTGCTTCCGAATCCAATCGACGATCTTTGCAAAGCGAAATTCATGGCGCTCCATGGACCCGGCGATGAAATCGTATCCCTCATCGGCTGCAATGTCGATATAGAACCCGTTGCGTCCAAGAAAGACGTCGGCAGCGGTGAAGGCAATTCGCTTATTGCCATCGAGGAAACCGTGATTGTTAGCAAGTGATTCCATCAGAGCTGCAGCTTCCTCTTCGATGGATTCGTAATATCCCGTTTGCGGGCGAAAGACGGCGGCCTCCACGGCGCTCCTGTCGCGCACACCGTGGATTCCGCCGAACAACTCGATCAATCGATGCTGGAACCGATAAATTTCCGCTACCGTCAGGTAGTCCGACATTTACTTGGCGAGCCGATCCAACAAGGTGCGGTTGCGGTCGACTGATTTTTCGAAAGCTTCCATTACCTCTCGTCGGACCAAGTGCTGGGAGGGGACGACATTGCGTAGATAAAAGCGGAGTGCTTCCTCGAGGACGTACCTTTTCGTCTGGCCATTTCTCTCGGCAACCGCGACAAATTCGTCGTAGAGTTCTGCGTCGATTTCAGGGGTAAATTTCTTGGTACTCATGCAGCGCTGGCTTCCTTACGAATCGAAGTTCCTAGTCAGGATATCATGGTAAATAGTGATTGATCTTGATTTATCCAAGTATAAGCATGCACATGCTTTATTAGCTTAGTGTTCATGATAATCGGGGCCGACGAGGTGCCGGCGAACAGTCCACCTGCGGCACTAGTCAGCGAGTCCGATGCGGCGGCGCAAATCGTGGAAGCGGGGATCCGAGCGCAGTGGGTCGAGTTGCGGTTCCACGTTCAGGTAGCCGAGCCAGAGAGATCGTTCCTCAAAAGCCCGGTTGAGCCACGAGAAGGCTTCCTCGTGATTGCCGAGTCCGACGTGGATGGTGGCGATGTCATAGGGCGAAACGTATTTTTGGGTGCGGAATTCGAACAATTGGCGAAGGAGGCTTTCGGATCGGTCGGGCGATCCGGCCACAGCGAAGCCATGCGCGAGCCTGGCTAGAGAAAATGCGCTTCCTCCACTGAGTCGAACGCCCGTCTGGAACTCGGCAATGGCGAGGTCGAACATGTTTTTTTGCTCGTAGGCCTGACCGAGCCATAGATGCGTGGAGCTAAAGGTGGCATCCATCTCGAGTGCCGAGCGGTACTGCGCAATGGAGCGCTCGTAGTCACGCGCGAAGTAGAGCATGCGCGCCAGGTCGGTGCGAACGACCACGGAGAGCGGATCGAGCGAGAGCGCATGAGTTTTCGTTGCCAGTGCTTCGGCGTGGCGTCCGAGCATACCGTGCAAGGTGCCGTGCCAGTGGTGCGCTTCCGCGTAGCCGGGATTAAGTTCGATGGATCGTAAGAACTCTTGTTCGGCTCCGCGCCAGTCCCACTCAAAGTCACGTTTGATCACACCCAAAGTTGCATGAGGCTCTGCCATGGAGGTGTCTAGCTCGAGCGCTTTCATGGCTGCTGCTTTTGCTTTGGGGTAGGCCTCCAGCGGAGGCAGCGCATTGTAGTAACCGAGAATGACGTAGCTATCAGCGAGTCCGGCATAACCTTGCGCATACGTGGGATCGACATCGAGCGCCTGTTGAAAGTGCGAGAGAGCTTTTTTCGCGCTCTCCTCGGAACGCTTGTTCCAGCAGTAGCGGCCCTTTAAATACGATTCGTGAGCAGCCGCGTTCACCGGGCGTGCATTTCCGAGCCGTGCTTGTTCTTCGGGAGTGAGCAGGATCTTGACTTCGTTGGCGACGTGACGCGCGATTTCGCTCTGCAGAGACAAGATGTCGCGAAAATCACGCTCGTAACTTTCCGCCCACAGATGTTGATCGATGGCAGCGTGAATGAGTTGGGTGGTGATGCGAACCCGTTCGCCCTCGCGAAGGACCGAGCCTTCGATGACTGCATCCACGTTGAGTTCGTGCGCAATTTGCGGCAGCGATTTCCGCACGCCTTTGTATTGCATGGCTGAGGTCCGCGAGATCACACGCAAGGCCCTGATCTTGGCGAGGCTGGTGATCAGGGTTTCGGTCATACCGTCAGCGAAGTAGTCCTGGGAGGGATCGCCGGAAAGATTTTCGAGAGGCAGAACGGCGATGGCCTGGATTTTGGAGGCTTCATGAGGCGGGGATTGATCGCTGGCGGGTTTCGAGATCGCCGGAGAAATGCAGTCCACGCGCTTGATAAATCTGTATCCACGACGCGGAAGGGTTTCGATGTAGAGCGGGTTTTCGGCTGAATCCCCCAGCACCTCCCGGATGCGGGCGATGGCGTTGTGCAGACTGTGATCGAAATCGACAAAAGTATCGTCGGACCAGATTTCGTCTCGCAGTTCGGCGCGAGTCACCAGATCGCCGGCGTGTTTCAGTAAGGTGGCGAGCACGAGCAGCGGCTGACCTTGCAGTCGAAGCCGGATGCCCTGCTTGCGCAATTCGCCCGCGCGGACATCGAGTTCAAACGAATCGAAGCGAAAGACGGGTTCTTTGGAGCTTGGGACCGACATCGAATTCGGCAGACTGCGGGCAGCGTATCACAGGTGACGCCGTGCGGATTTCGCGCGCGACGCGGTTTTAAGCACTTTGAGCCCGTACCTGGAAACGGTCTCTATTCTTTGCCGTTCGAGAAAGCAAGCGCCATCAGTGTTTTCTGTTCGACTTCGTGGGCGCCAGCGGAGCCGGTGGAAGGGCTCGGGCTCGCCGAGCGTTTCACGGAGAGCACAGCACGATCGCCCGCGATGTGTCGGAGGCGCGGCATGGTGTAGAAGAGCGGACCCATGTTGGCGGGCTCTTCCTGCACCCAGACGACTTCGCGCGCGTTCGGATGCTGGTCAATGGCAGCTTTCAGTTCGACCTCCGGGAAGGGATACATCTGGTCGAGAAAGATGATGGCTGTGCTCGTATCTTTGCGGCGTTGCCGTTCGACGCGCAACTCGTGACCGATTTTGCCAGTGCAGACAAGAACGCGCCTGGCGTCGACGGAACCGGTGTCGGGCACGACGGGCAGGAAGCTTTTGTGGGTGAAATCATTGATAGGTGAGCACGCGTCGGGATGTCGCAACATGCTCTTCGGCGTAAAGACAACCAGCGGCTTGCGCCAGTGGCGCAGCGCCTGGCGGCGCAGCAAATGGAAATACTGCCCGGCATTGCACGGCTGGCAGATCTGAAAATTATCGCGCGCGGCGAGTTGCAAAAAACGTTCGATGCGGGCGCTCGAGTGCTCCGGTCCCTGGCCCTCGTAGCCGTGCGGCAACAGAAGAACAAGGCCAGAGAGAAGACCCCACTTGTCTTCACCGGCGCAAACGAATTGATCGATCACGGCCTGGGCGACGTTCGCGAAGTCTCCGAACTGGGCCTCCCAGAGCACGAGAGCCTCGGGATAGTCGCGGCTGTAACCGTATTCAAAGCCCATCACGCCTGCTTCTGAAAGGGTTGAGTTGTAGATCTCGCAGCGGGCCTGATCCGCCGCGATGTGCTGCAGAGGAACGTACTCCTGTTCGTTTTCGATATCGAGCAGAACCGAGTGCCGTTGATTGAAGGTGCCACGACGCGTGTCCTGACCACTCATGCGGATGGGAATGCCTGCTTTCACGAGGCTGCCGAAGGCGAGAGCTTCCGCCATTCCGTAGTCGACATCGCGTTTGCCCGCGCCCATTTCGGCACGCTGTTCGAGCAGTTTCTTCACCTTGGGATGAATGTGAAATCCCGCGGGATACGTGGTGAGCTTGCTGGTCAGCTCGCTCAGTTCTTCGGAGGACAATCCAGTCTCGCGTTCGTATTCAGGCTTGTAGCGGCCACCGTAGTAATCATCCCAATACGAGGGCAGGGCGCGCATGGTGGGTTTTTTAGTGATCGAGCCGGCGTTCTTTTGCCCAGCTTCGTATTCGGCTTTCACTTCTGCCGCTTTCGCCGGCGCCTCGGCTTCGGCGCCCATGTCTTCGGCGTAGATTTCCCAGAGCGGCGGGTGCTCTTTAATCGCTTTGTAGAGCAGCGGCTGAGTGACGGTGGGATCGTCGACTTCACTGTGACCATGGCGACGGTACCCGATCATGTCGATGACCACGTCCGTGCCAAAGGTGTAGCGATATTCGACGGCGATCCGGCCCACCCGGACGACCGCATCCACGTCTTCAGCGTTGACGTGAAAGATCGGGATCGATTGCCGGCGGGCGAGGTCGGCGGAGAAGCGCTCGGAATGTTCTTCGCGGCTGCCGGTGGTGAAGCCGACCAGGTTGTTGACGATGACGTGGATCGTTCCGCCGACGGTGTAACCGGGCAGGTCGGCAAAGTTCATGGTTTCGGCGAAAATGCCCTGGCCCGCAAACGCGGCGTCGCCGTGCACGAGCAGCGGCAGATACTTGTCGCGGCCACCTTCGCCGAAGCGATCTTGCTTGGCACGCGTGCGGCCCACGGTTACTGGATCGACGGCTTCGAGGTGGCTCGGGTTTGAGACCAGATGGATATTCACCTTGTTGCCGCTGCGTGTGATGTATTCGCCGGTGGCTCCGAGGTGATACTTCACATCGCCGGAACCAAGAACGCTGCGTGGATCGACGTCTTCGAAGGAAGCGAAAATTTCTTCGGGGGAGCGACGGGCGACGTGGAGCAGAACGTTGAGACGTCCGCGATGGCTCATGCCCATCACGAGATTGATCGCGCCGCGCTGTCCGGCGCCGTCGAGAATCTCGTCGACTAAGGGCAACAGTGCAGTGTTGCCTTCAAGGGAGAATCGCTTTGTGCCGAGATAGCGCTGCTGCATGACCTGCTCGAAGACGTCGGCACGAATCAGGAAGTCGAGAATGCGCTGCTGATCGACGGCACCCGGCTCGCCTTCCATGCGTTCCTGAATCCAGCGGCGACGCTCAACATCGGTGATATGCATGAGTTCCACGCCAATCGTGCCGCAGTAAATGTTGCGAGCCTCGCGCGTGTACTCACTGTCGATTTGGAGGTCGGCTTGGGACTGCGGGCGTAAGAAGCCAAGCGGATCGAGGTCGGCTTCGAGGTATCCCCAGTGGCGAAAGGCATCGAAGACACGTTCGCGCTCGGAATTGGGCGCTTCGAGAAGAGTGGCGGAGGTCGATTGAGCAGAATTCTTAGAATTTCGGGAGGCCATAAAAGTACTACTAGAATAACGGATGCGGCCTAATCTGCGGGAGATTCAGGCGACCTCGTCGGCGGCGTTCCGGGCACGAAGGTAACGGGCTAAGTGGCTGTCGAATCAGCGACAAAGCGCTTGGGGACATAGCGGAGGAGCAATCCATTAATAAGGATCGTGAAGACGGACGCGGCGAGGGTTGCGTTGTAGGTATCGTCGCCGACGAGATGGGCGTCGCGAGCTACGCGCACGAGGACGTAGGAGAACTCTCCGATCTGGGTGAGGCCGATTCCCACCATGAACGCGGTAGCGGTCGAGTAGCGAAACAACTTTACGACCACGAACCAGATCACGAATTTCCCGAGCACCACCATCGCCACGATGACCAGCATGAGAGAGGGTCGCGAGATCAGAATGCGCGGATTGACCAGGATTCCCATCGTTACAAAGAAGAGTGCGACAAAGGCGTCACGAAGAGGGAGAAGGCGGTCCATGGTCTCGTGGGCCGCTTCGGATTCGCTGACTAGAAGTCCGGCGAGGAAGGCACCGAGCGCCAGCGAGAGTCCGACGGCTTCCGTGAGTGCCGCGGTAAGAAAGCCGAGGGCGAGTGCCACCAGCACGAAGAACTCGCGATTTGCGGCGCGTTGCACCCTTTGCATCAGCGGTGGCACAAGCTTGTAAGCCACCAATGTGATCGGGATCAGGATGAGGATAGCCTTGCCGAGAGCGACGCCAACGGCCAGGAGACGATCGCTGCTGATGTCGCCGAGTGAAGGTAACAGGATGGTAAGGATCACAACGGCGAGGTCTTCGACGAGGGTGATACCGATCATCACCTGGCCCTGCTTGGTTTTCAGTTGGCCGCGCTCGGTGAGGAATCGCGACAACACCATGGTGCTCGCGACCGAGATGATGGCACCGATGGCGACGCCCTCCTGCCACGTCCAGTGCAGGAGCGCTCCGACCCCGAGGCCGAGGCCCACGCAGAAACCGATGCCGAGTGGAGCGCCGATCATTGCGACCCACTTCACGCGCAGCAGATCGCGGAAGGAGAATTCGAGGCCGATGGAGTACATCAGGAGGATGACGCCGACCTCCGCAAGCAGTTCGAACTCGTGAGTGTTGGAGACGGTGACACCAGGGGTGAACGGACCCACAAGGATGCCGCCCACCACATAGCCGAGAATCAGTGGCTGGCGCAGCAGGCGGGCCACGGTTCCACCGACTACGGCCGCTCCAAACACGTAGGCGAGATCGCGGTAGAAGGTGGTTTCTGCGGTCATCGGGCGAAGGAAATCAGTCTACCTGAAAGCATGGCGAGGGTGCGGTCCTTTGGGCGTCGGTGTCGGGCGAGCAGCGGCGATTTTTAATTGCTAACCGTGTCCTTACTTGAGATATCGGAAACGGAAGGAAAAAGACGACAACCGTGACTAACGCGGGATGTATTTTGCCGTGTTACTAACTTCGAATAGGTCATCCATCAGGCGGAACAACGAAAAGGGACCTTCCCTCCGATTGTGGTGGTTGAAATCAGTGCAGACTGGGTGGAAAATGAGTGCCACGAAACGGCGATGCGATTGGAACTCGTCGGGGTCCCCGATCTTCTCACCTGGCGAAACAATAGGGTTACCGATGAATTGGGCAATCTATGCACCTCGAGTACGTTTCGATGTCCGCGCTGAACGCGAAGAGTGCGAGCGGTTATTCAGGCATCAGGCACGGGTGCTGCAGGATCGACTTGCGCGGCGGGGTCACACTGATCGTACGAGAAAGCACGTTATACCGGAGTGGGAAAAAGTCTACCAAACAGAATTGCAAGAGCGCAGAGTGCTGCACCAGGCGAGAGTCTTGAGTTGGGGCAAAGAGAAGAGATACTACTACGAGCGCAAACCTTCTTTTGAATCGCAGGCGAGAAACTCACTTCGCTCGAGATGAAAAAATCATAGACAAGATCAGTTACTGAAAAGCAGGCTCCTCCTGTCTCGCACCCTGGCGCGCCGGAGTGACAAGAAAGTTTAAGTTGGTGTCGGGTCAGGGCGAGGTTGGGGTCGGCCGCTTGATCGGCGCAAACGGGGCGCGGCGTGCGGCCTTCGGCGATCGGTGGAACACCTTAGAAGTAACTCGTCCCACGATGTGTCAATCTCCGAGAAGTTTTCCACAGACGAAAATTCATCGCACTGTAACGCAGCCTTTACCAAACCGAAACAAGCCATCGTTAGTCTGCCCGTGCCTTTAAGGAGGGCACTACATGGATTCTCGGCAACTCGTTCCCTGGAAATGGCGCGGTGCCGCTTTGGCAAGCGTCGCCACGCTCGTCGCACAGATGGTCACGCCCGCATTCGTGGCGGCCCAACCGCGCCACCGGCAAACCAGAACTCCCATTCAACACGTGATCGTCATCATTGGCGAGAACCGCACCTTCGATCACGTCTTTGCGACGTACAAGCCAAAAAGCGGCGAGAGCGTCAGCAATCTGCTCTCGAAAGGGATCGTGAAGGAAGACGGAACTCCGGGTCCGAATTTCGCTCTGGCCAGCCAGTCGTCCGCTACCGATTCCAGTTCTGACGGCTACCAGCTCAGCCCGTCCGGGAACGTACCTTATTCAGTCCTGCCACCGGTGCTGGCGGGTGGAGGCCCACCGCCGTTCCCCGACGTTGCCAGTGCCAAGGCCATCGAGAATGGACTGCCCGATGACTATTACATTTACCTGACCACGGGTGGGATCGGCAGCCTCAGCCATGGCGATGTAGACACGCGAATTCCGAATGCGGCGAACCTGCCCAACGGCCCGTTCCAGATCACTTCTGCGACGCATCCCTACGACGCGTACGACAATAGTCCTGTCCATCGCTTCTACCAGATGTGGCAGCAGTTCGATTGCAACGCCGCGAAAGCAACCAAGAACAATCCCAGCGGGTGCGCTGCGGACCTGTTCCCATGGGTGGAGACGAGCGTGGGTGCGGGAACCAACGGAAAAGCGCAACCGGCCGGGTTTAACGACGTGAGCACGAAAGAAGGCTCGACGTCGATGGGCTTTTACAACATGCTGGCGGGTGATGCACCTTACTTTAAGTCGCTGGCGGACAACTACGCCATGAGTGACAACTTCCACCAATCTGTCATGGGAGGTACGGGCGCCAATCACGTGATGCTCGGATCCGGAGACGGGATCTGGTTTGCCAGTCCCAACGGCAAGCCGACTCGGCCGCCGCATAATCAGCTGCTGGCTGCCGGCAGCCCCAACGCGGGTGTGGTGGATGAAATCGAGAATCCGAACCCGCAGGTAGGCACCAATAACTGGTACAGCGAGGACGGCTACGGTTCCGGCTCCTACGGATCACCGTCGTCCGGCGGGGGTACCTATAGCGCCTGCTCCGACAGCGATGCGGCCGGCGTCAGCCAGGTGGTGAATTATCTGAAGTCGTTGCCCACTCCCATTGATCCGCGTTGTCAGCCGGGCCACTACTACCTGCTTAACAATTACAACCCCGGGTACTACGGCGATGGCCGCAACGCGTACGCCGACATTACCAACCCGAACGAGACCGTGTTCACGATTCCGCCATCGCCGCTGCGCAACATCGGCGACACATTGATTGCGAACAATGTCTCCTGGGCTTACTACGGCGACCAGTGGAGCGCCTACCTGACGAACCCGGATAACAACTACGTGACCCCGGACAACACTTACTGCAACATCTGCAATCCGTTCCAGTACTCGACGTCGATCATGACGAGCGCGTCCGGGCGTGCCCACAATCAGGACACGACCGCGCTGTATCAATCAATCAAGGATGGAAGTCTTCCCGCCGTGTCATTCGTGAAGCCGGACGGCTACCTCGACGGCCATCCAGCCTCTTCGAAGCTCAACCTGTTCGAAGGTTTTGTGAAGAAGATCGTTGATGGCGTCAAGGCGAACCAGAAACTTTGGGAGAGCACCGCCATCTTCGTTACGTTCGATGAGGGCGGCGGCTACTATGACTCTGGCTACATTCAGCCGCTGGACTTCTTTGGCGACGGCACCCGCATTCCCACGCTGGTCGTCTCGCCCTGGACCAAGGCGGGTCATATCTCCCACACCTACACCGACCACGTTTCGATCTTGAAATTCATCGAAGCCAATTGGGGGTTACCGCCGGTGACGCATCGCAGCCGCGACAACTTCCCCAATCCAAAAACGAGCAGGAGCAACCCCTACGTCCCGTTGAACAGTCCCGCCATCGGCGACATGATGGACCTGTTCCATTTCGACGACTAAGGTTGAGAGCGTAGTTGAAGTTGAAGGAAGCGGAGTGGCGTTAGCTGGCGAGAATTTCTGGCTGGCTGGCGCCGCTTTCGTTTTGCCGAGACTTTCCCTGGTATCTCCTCTGCCGGCCGCGGTGAAGCGGTATCCCATTTGCAAGGCGTAAGCCTAATTATCCGTGAAAACATTCTCCTTCACGCGTGCGATCTCTTCGTGTATGGTTCGGACCGTTTTGAAGACCTCATGAAGTTGGGACACTGCGGAACGACTTACCGTCAAAGGAGCATAAAAATGAACAGCAAGAAGCTGTCACTGACTCTGATCGTTTTGTTGTGCGCAGTAAGTTTCTTGGGAGCCCAGGAGAAGCCGGGAACGATCGCAAGTTTGGAGTTTCAGAAACCGAAGAACGGGATGGTGCCGCAATACGAAGCGGGGCGGAAGCAGAAAGCAGCCTGGCACAAGCAGCAGAACGATCCTCTGCCTCTCTATGTTTGGGAGATGCTGAGCGGAGATAGTACGGGAACATACATTGTTGGCCGCCTCGGACAGCACTGGGCAGATTTCGACAAGCCAGCCATTCCGGACGAGGCCGATCTTGCCGAGTTCCAGAAAGTGGTGGGCGGATTCGTGGACTCGATCGTCACCCGATATTACGAGTTCATGCCAAAAGTGAGCAATCCGACCGGGGACAAGATGCCTTCGAAGTTCGCCGAGATCATTACCTTTTACGTGCGCCCGGGGAAAAGCTCGGATTTCCAGTCAGCCATTGCGCGCGTGAATGAAGCCGGGAACAAGACGAAATGGCCGCTCAAGTACGAATGGTACGACCTGTGGAGCGGAGGCTCGACCGGGGTCTACGTTTTGGTCCTGCCTCACAGTAACTGGGCGGATTTCGAAGATAAGCCCGATGTGAAACCGTTTCGCGACATGTTGAAAGATGCGTTTGGCCAAGAGGAGGCGGACTCCATCGTCGATCGAATCGACCATTCGGTAGAGAAGCAGACCAGCGAGATCATCCAGTTCCATCCGGAGTTAAGCTACCTGCCCGGAAAGTAGAATACTTGAACACGCCCGGCCGGGGTCGACTCGGTCGGGCTTTTTTGTCAGCCTGCCTTCCGTTTGGAATTGAAGATTCGGACGTAGATTGCCTGATCTTCGCCGCATTGGGACCTGTGTTGAAACAAGATTTTGGCAAAAAGGTGTAAGGTAAAAGGCGCTTGAGGTGTGTCCATGTCGAGTCCGGCGAAGGGAAAACTGCCTTGGGGAGCGCCCACGCTGTTGGGCATCCCGTTCGATGCGAATTCTTCGTACAAACGCGGTTCGGCTGCGGCGCCGCCGTTGATCCGAGACGCGCTAGTATGTGACGCGTCGAATTCGTGGTCTGAACTCGGGATGGACATCGGCAGCGAGGGCGCATACAAAGACGCAGGCGACTTGCGGTTCGGCGAGGGAGACGTTTTCCATGCGATCGAGCAGGCGGTCGACGCGATTCTCGAGAAACGCCAACGACCGGTGTGCCTGGGCGGCGACCACTCCATAACCTATCCCATCCTGAAATCGTTCGCGCGGACTTTCAAGGATCTGACGCTGATCCACTTCGACGCGCATCCCGATCTGTACGACGAGTTCCAGGGGAACCGTCACTCGCACGCCTCTCCTTTCGCGCGCATCATGGAAGAGAAGCTAACCAAGCGGCTGATACAGGTAGGCATCCGGACGCTCAATCCGGCACAAAAGAAACAGGCCGCGCGATTCGGGGTGGAGATCTTCAACATCGGGCACGAGCGCGCATTGGAAGAAGTGAAGACCTGGTGCCCGGTGTATGTCTCCTTCGACATGGACGTGCTCGATCCCGCGTTCGCGCCGGGCGTTTCGCACCGCGAGCCTGGCGGCATGTCGGTGCGGGAGGCGATCGATCATCTGCACTCGATCACCGGAACCATCGTTGGAGGCGATATCGTGGAGTACAACCCGAGCCGCGATGTGTCGGAGTTAACCGCCACGGTGGCGGGCAAAATTCTCAAAGAGCTGCTAGGGAAAATGATGTCGTCGTGCACCTGCCCCTAGGCCGTGCAGAGCGTTTCGCTCACATCCTGGGCCCCACCTCCACGCTGGCCGGCCCGCACAGCTGGGGTGGATATTTCCGCATTGCAATGCAAACACGGATCCAGACGACCTCCAGGGCTACGGTGAGGCGTTTCTGACGCTGAAAGAGCGGGTCCAGTAACTGACAGGTTAGCTACGCCCGCTTGTAAAATATGAAGTTCCGGCCGCACTTCCCCGATCAATCGCCTTCTCTGGAGGATTGAATGTCTGACGACCATGGCCTCGTCCGCACGGCGAGCCGTTACTCCGTGGCGGATACGTTGCAGCGGCTCGAAACACTTCTCGAATCCAAGGGCCTGAAAATCTTTGCGCGCATCGATCACAGCGGCGAGGCCGCGAAGGCCGGCCTGGAGATGCGCCCGACGCAGGTGCTCCTCTTCGGCAGTCCCAAGGCCGGGACTCCGGTGATGCTGGTGGCTCCGTCGGTGGCGATCGATTTGCCGCTGAAGGCCCTGGTGGCCGAGGACGACCAGGGGAAAGTCTGGATCACCTACAACGATCCGGAGTACCTGCAGAAACGTCACGGGATCCCCCCGGAACTGGTGAAGAATCTGGCGGGCGCAGGCGCGCTGCTGCAGAAAGCTGTGGAATAATCGTCGGGCAACTTGGCTTGCCGATGCCCGACAATCCCAACCGAGCCCGCGACCATCTCGCCAACGAACGCACGTTTCTCGCGTGGGTGCGAACCGGGGTTGCCATCGTGGTTTTCGGATTCGCGATCGGCCGGTTCGCGATTGCACTTCGCCAATTCGGCATGATTCAAAGCAGGCAACTGCAGACGACGGGACTCTCGGTCTGGTTCGGCATGATCTCGATTGTCGCGGGCGTGGGTCTCACGCTGGCGGGGCTCGTGCGCTACCGCCGCACGCGAGGGCAGCTCGAAAGGGATAGCTTCGAACCAGCCGGGTTCATCATCGATCTGGTGGCCGTGGTGATCGCGCTTTTCGGCCTGGGACTGGGCGGATATCTCCTCTACATCGAAACAGGATGGCACTGATCCATGGGCAATGACTCCGAAAAAGAAATGGCGGCACGCGCCAGCTTGAAGTACGTCCACGATGGACAGATCGTCGGACTCGGTTCGGGGTCGACGGCGACCATCGCCATTCGGCTGCTAGGCGAGCGCGTACGCGAAGGCCTGAAGATTCGGGGAATTCCGACGTCGATTGCGTCGCGCGACCTGGCTCAGAAACTTGCGATCCCCCTTGTGACCTTCGAGGAGTTTCAGCAGATCGACGTGACCATCGACGGCGCCGACGAATTCGATCCCCGGCTGAACTTGATCAAGGGCGGCGGTGGTGCGATGCTACGCGAAAAAATCGTAGCCTCCGCTTCCAAACAGATGGTCGTAGTTACGGATTCATCGAAGCAGGTGGCGAGGTTGGGAAAATTTCCGCTGCCGGTCGAAGTGATCGGATTTGCCGAGCCGCTGGTGTCTAAGAAAATTGTCGACCTCGGAGCCAGAGTCGTTCGTCGTACCGATCCCGCAGGCAAGCCCTACCTGACCGACGAAGGCCACCACGTTCTCGATTGCCACTTCGGCCCGATCGCAGACCCGGTCGCGCTGAACAGCAAACTCTGTGATTTGCCCGGAATCGTTGAGCACGGCCTTTTCATTGGCATGGCGAGCGTTGTGTTGATGGCGAGAAACGGGGGCGTGGAAGAGTTTCGGCCTGGTTGAACCGCCGCGAGGTGACGAGCCGACGATGGATCAGACATCCCAGACTGAGACAGATCAGATTGCGACGATCGAGGAAACGCCCGAAAGCGACG
>Ga0210409_10005436_pt1 | contig 13394 bp, 7 predicted proteins | sample IncBWH17MmetaG_FD_161649 | JGI IMG/M metagenome (GOLD analysis project Ga0210409, IMG submission 161649) | Forest soil microbial communities from Barre Woods Harvard Forest LTER site, Petersham, Massachusetts, United States - Inc-BW-H-17-M | ecosystem: Environmental > Terrestrial > Soil >... | reverse complement strand
GTTCCGAGGAAGAGCATCTCGACGGTGATGTCATAGAGCCGCGCGGAGTGCGCGCTGAAGTAGCCGTCCGTTTGCCAGTGGAACGCGCGGCGGAAGTAAGAGGGGTATCGGTCGCGGTCGACGTGCGGAATGTCGGCAAAATCGCCGACGCGTTTGCGCCGGAGAGTCCGCGGGATGTCCGCGACGAGGCTCGGCAATCGTCTCGCGTACGTGCCGGCCGGGAATTGAAAGAGCAACTGCCGCGGATAAAGGCCTGCCTCGACGTTGGCCAGGTCATCGGCGAGCAAGCGGCGGTAGCGCCGCTGCACCTCATGCGCGGCGTCGCGGGGCACGATCCGCTGAGATCCGCTGGCAAGGGCCACCAGAACCCGCTGAGCTGCGAGCGCGGGGACCAAGAGCGACAATTGTTGCGCGCTATAGGCGAGGCGGTCGAACCGCTTTCGGGCAACGGACAGCGCCTGCACGAAGTCGGAGTTTAGCACTGCAATGGGGGATGCCTCGGCGGCTATCTCGCCTCGCGCTCGGGTGCGCGGTAGCCTCATCCGAGTGCGCATCCTTCTCGTCGAGGATAGCGAACGCGTCGCCGGAGCCGTGGGCGCCGCGCTACGCGCCCGCGGGCACTCCGTTGTTGCTGCCGGCGGCGTTCGAGCCGCGGACGAGGCGTTTGCGGCCCAACATTTCGACATGGCAGTCGTCGACGTCGGGCTCCCCGATGGGTCCGGTCTCGAATGGTGCCGCGCGACGAGAACCGCCGGTGGCGAGCTTCCGATTTTGCTGCTGACGGCCCGGAACGCCGTTTCCGATCGCGTCGCGGGGCTCGACGCCGGCGCGGACGACTACCTCGGAAAGCCGTTCTCCGTCGAAGAGCTCGTCGCGCGCGTGCGCGCGCTCGCTCGTCGCGGTCCGCGTTGGGCGGAGTCGACACGGCATTTCGGTTCGCTTTCGATCGATCGCGACCGTCGCACGGTCACGGTCAACGCCCCCGGCGTTGCAGATGCAGGCGGCATCACGTCGCGTGTGCCGCTGACCGCGCGCGAGTTCGAGATTTTGGCCGTCCTCGCGTGGCGCGAGGGGCGAGTCATGCCGCGCGATGAGATCCTCGAGGCCGTCTGGGGAGATGTCAGCGAGCGCGCCGCTGCAAGCTTCGACGTTCTCGTGGCGCGCCTCCGACGAAAGCTGGACGAGCACGGGTTTCGCAACGCGGTGCGCACAGTCCGTCAGGTGGGATACGCATGGGCGCTGGAACGCTCGAAGCACGACTGACGGTCAGCCTCCTTGTGCTCGGCGCGGGCGTGCTCGCCGCGGTGGGCATCGGCGCGTTCGTCATGACGGATCACGCGCTCGATGCGAGTGACACCGCGGCTGCACTCGGGCAAGCAGCGGCGGGTCGCGATGCGCTGCGGCGCGAGCTGGACGAGGGCGACCAGCTCCAGGCAGCCATCGAGGAGGTAACCTCCGCGGCGCGGGCGCAGGGAGCTCGATTGGAAGTGCGGAGCGCCGGCCAACGCCTACGCTTACGCTTACGCTTACGCTTACGCTTACCAGAGGAGGGTGCGCCTGATCTCGCGTTGCCCGAGCTCGCGCCGGGGACGTGCGCCACGGCGCTGGACCAACGAGGGCGACCCTGGCGTGCGTGCGCGGATGGAGCTCCGGAACAAACGGTGGTGGCGGCCGTTCCGATCGAGACCCATCGTGCGGCCCTCACGGCCCTCTCCCGCAGCATGGTTGCCGTCTTGGTCGTCGCACTCGCGGCATTTTGGCTTGCAGTGCGGCGTGCGCTTCGATCGCCCATCGGCGAACTTGCCTCGCTGGTGCGCTGGACGGAGCAGATCGTCGAGAACGAAAAAGCGCTGACGCCGCCGCCCGCGCGCACGCGTGAAATCCAGCGTCTCGAGACCGCATTCGATGCGCTCGTGAGGCGCTTGCTCGAGGCACTCGCCCGCGAGCGCGCAAACAGCGCTCACATCGCGCACGAGCTGCGAACGCCGCTGACTGCCGTCATGGCGGAGCTCGGAGCCGTGGATGTAGCCGATGATGCATCGCGCGAGGCCATCGCGCGAATCCGCGGGGATCTCACCCGGTTGGCGGACGTCATCGAGGCCATTCTCGTACTTTCGGACGACAATCGCCGCGTCTCCCGTGACGGGGAGATCGTCAATATTGCGGACCTCGCCCGCTCGCTGGCTCCCTTGGGCGCGCGCGTCGAGGCCCCGGACGAAGCGCTCGTGGAGGGCGACGAGCGCCTGATGTCCTTGGCGGCGCGAAACCTGCTGGACAACGCCCGAAAGTACGGGTCCGGTGTGCGAATCCTCCGCGTATCGCGCGAGGGAGAAGATGTGCGGTTGGCCGTGGTCGACGGGGGACCTGGTCTCGACGCCGCTGCCCGTCAGCAGATGTTCGACCGCTATTGGCGCGGCGTCGCCGATGGGGAAGGTCGCGGCCTCGGACTGGCCTTGGTGCGAGCGGTGGCAGAGCGCCACGGGGGAAGGGCGGAGGCGATAGCCGCGCCCGACGGCCTCGGCCTCGAAGTGGCGATGACACTGGGGCGTGCGGTTGCCTGGAACGAGTAGGAGGCGCCGAAGCCGCTCTTGTCCTACCATGGCAAAAATGGCCGACCCGCATGCCCTCTACGTCATAACGGCCATCGTGGTGCTCGGTCTGATCGCGTGGGTGGCGGTCGTCTTGTCGCGCCCGGGGAGCGCGCACCAGCAGCCATCGCCGCAACAGCCATCGCCGTCGCAGCCTCCAAACCGAGCCGAGGTGGAGCACGGCGACCAACAGAGCTAGCCATGGCGCTGCCGCTTGAAATCCGCGTCTTGGGAGAGCTCGCTGTCGCTCGCGGAACGAAGGAGCTGCCTCTTCCTGGTTCGAAGAAGACGCGCGCACTGCTCGGTTACCTCGTCGTCGCTCGGGGTCGGCCGCAGCCGCGACAGCGGCTCTGTGAGTTGTTTTGGGACGGTCCCGACGACCCGCGCGCCGCGCTCCGCTGGAGTCTGACCAAGATCCGGCCCCTCATCGACGAAACGGGGGGTGCACGCCTCGTCGCCGATCGCGAGCACGTCGCCTTCGAGACGCGCGGGGCCAAAATCGACCTCGTATCGGTCGAGGAGATTGTTGCCTCGATGGAAGCAGCATCGCTCGACGCACTGCGCAGAGCCGAAGGCCTTTATCGCGGTGAGCTCCTCGAAGGTCTCGATTTGCCAGAATGCTATCGCTACCACGAGTGGTGCATAGGCGAGCGGGAGGCAGCGCGACGAGTGCGTGTGGCGGTCCTCTCGAAGCTCGCGGACCGGCTCGCCGACGAACCGGAAGAGGCGCTGGCGTACGCGCGCTCGCGCGTCGCTGTGGATCCCCTGGCAGAGTCCGCGCACGTCGCGGTGATGGAGCTCCTCGCGAGGCTGGGGCGTCCGCGAGAAGCCATCAAACAGTACGACAGCTGCCGCCGCATTCTCGAAGGCCAACTCGGCAGGCCGCCATCGAAGGAGCTCGAGGTCGCGCGCTCTGCGCTCGGCCAGACGCGCCCGAGCATGCCGCAACAGGCCAGTATACGACCCGCTTCGGCGCCCAAGCTGCGCAAGCTTCTCGTCGGCCGGGAAGGCGAGAGTGCGGCCATCGCGGCGGCTTTGCACGAAGCGGCCGCGGGCGCTTGCCGTTGCGTGCTGCTCTTCTCGGGCGAGCCAGGGATCGGCAAGACGCGTCTGCTCGAGGAGGCCGCGGATCAGGCGACGGCGCTCGGGGGCGCGGCGCTCGCGGGCCGTGCGTTCGAGGCCGAGATGGTCCGTCCTTACGGAGCATGGATCGACGTGCTGCGCTCGATGCATGCGGGACAGGTGGACGCCTCGCTGCGCGCCCATCTCGCGCCGCTCCTCCCCGAGTTGGGCGCGGCGAACGCGGACAATGACCGGAATCGGCTGTTCGACGCCGTTGCCAAGTTGTTGCTGCAGGCCGCCAAGGAGGCGCCGCTGGTGATCGCTCTCGACGACCTGCAGTGGTTCGACGAAGCCTCGGCGGCGCTCCTCAACTACGTGGCGCGAAGCCTCAGCGGATCGCGGGTCCTCATCGCCTGCGCGGCTCGATCGGCGGAGGTTGACGGGAACCTTCAGGTCAATGCTTTGCTTCGAGCGCTGGTGCGCGAGGGCCGGCTGCTTCGCGTGGAGTTGCCGCCCCTCGACCGAGAGGCCACAGACCGACTCGTGCGCAGCGTCGGCGGGCAAACCAACCCCGCGCAGATCTTTTCCGACGGGGGTGGCAATCCCCTTTACTCGCTCGAGCTGGCTCGGGCAGCTCCAACGGACGGAGGCGCGACCGCGGCCGCCGTCCAGACGCTTGACGCCCTGATCGCCGAACGACTTGCGCGGCTCGACGAGCGGGCCGCCGAGCTCTTGCCTTGGGCGGCTGCCCTGGGACGCGCATTTACCATCGACACCCTCGGGGCAATAACGTCGTTTTCCGTGCGCGACCTTTTGGCGGCCGTCGAGGACCTGGAGCGGCATGGTGTGTTCCGGCTTACGGGTGCGACAGGCGCGATGGCTGGCGTCGCCGGTTACGACTTTGCCCACGATTCGGTACGAAGGACGGCTTACCGCATGATGAGCGAGCCGCGGCGTCGCTGGGTGCACCTGCACGTGGCTCGCACGCTCGACGCTCTGAATGATCCCGAAGGGGCGCTAGCGGGCGATATCGCTCACCACGCGGCGCTCGGCGGCGAGAGCGAGCTGGCCGCGCGCGCTTACGTGATCGCCGGCGAACGATGTCTGCGGCTGTTCGCGTACGCCGATGCGAGTAGACTTGCCAGCAGCGGCCTGCAACACGTCGGTCGACTGGCGCCGGAGGTTGCCATCCACCTGCGGGTGGCCCTTCTTTCGGTGCAGGTCCATTCGCACCAGTGGTTGAAGCGCTCGCGCGAGCTGGAAAGCGAGGTGTCGCGAGTGGCAGTTCTTGCGCAGCAGCGAGGGATGCACGCCGAGGCCACGCGCTCCCATTACCTCATGTCGGCGCTTCACGCAGAACGAGGGGACTTCGCCAGCGCCGGCGCGCGGACGCTGGAGGCTGCCGAAGTGGGGCGCGCCGCAGACATCGAGACGCGGCAGCACCAGCTCGCCAACACAGGTCGTTGCTTGGCGTACATCGAGCGCGACGTGGACCGCGCCGAGGAGTTCCTATGCGAGGCGCAGGCGTTGGGCGAAAAAACGGTCGGCCGCACGGCCCTCGAGATCGCGTTCGGAAAGGCACTCGTTCAGGCCTACAGCGGGATCGACGCCGAAGCCGAGCGCCTGTTCGAGCGCGCCGCGGAACTGGCGGAGCTCGAGTCGGACCACTACCTGCGATCGGATGCGCTGATGCGAATAGCCAAGCTCGCGTTCGAGGGCGGAAGGCACCGCGAGGCGGTCGCGCGGTGCGCGGTGCTCGAGCCGCTGGTGGCAAAGTTGTCCGAGGGAAGTGAGCGACCGTTCGTCGCCGCGTTGCGTGCCCTGTCACGGCTCGAGCTCGGCGACGCGGGCGTCCGCGCCGATGTGGAGCGCGCGCTGGAAGCGTTGCGAGTCATCGACAGCAAAGCCCATGTGGCCTACGTGCTGAACGCGCTCGCCGCGCACGATGCGCGAGCGGGTCGCCCTCGTGAAGCTCGAGCTCAAGCTGAGGAAGCTTTGGTCGCGGCGGAAACCGTCGGTCGGCGGAGCGAGGCGGCGGTGGCGCGATCCCTTTTGGCGCGGCTCGCGTTCGATAGCGGCGAACACACTCGAGGCCTGGCCCTGCTGGAAGCCTGCAGGCCCGATCGAGCGACGCCTTGGGCCTTGAGCGCCCGTGCGATGGCGGCAGTGGACGCAGCGATTTCCCACGGCGGTTCCAACGCCCGCTTCAACGCTGGGTGAACGATTCTTTGGCATGAGGAAGAAGACCGGAGGCGCGCAATGGCACGGGTGATGATGGAGCAGGTGTTTCAGGAGCCGTTCACGGACGAGCGTTATGCGGACTTCGCGAAAAAGCTCGACTCGTGCCTCGAGGTGAGAAACGGCGCGTGGCGTCGAAGCTCGCTCTCCATCGATAGGCTTCGCATGGTGTGCGAGTTCGAGGCGCCCGATGCGGAGGCGGTGCGGGATGCGGCGCGCACTGCCGGGATTCCCTACGAGCGGATATGGACGGCCAACGTGTACGCCGTCGAGGACTACCCGGAGATGATGAACAAGCTCCGTGCGCTTCTCGCCGGGAAGGCGCCAGCGACGGCGGCCGCCGCACAGCCCGAGTCGAACGAGGAGACGACCGCCGCGTGGAACGGCGTTCTGTTCGACAAGTTCGTCCGATTTCGTGAGGTGATCACACGCGGCTTCGCTCGCCACAGCGAAGCGGCGCTGCGTCGCCGCCCCCCGTCGAAGGGAGCGCGCGTGCTCGACGTCGGGTGCGGCTTCGGCGACGTGACTTCCGCGATTGCGCGCGCCGTCGGCCCGAGCGGGATGGCGTCGGGCGTCGACGTCGCTCAGCGGTTCGTCGATTCTGCTCGAAGCGACGCCGAGCAGGTAGGCCTCGCCAACACCCGATTCTTCCGCGCCGACGTGCAGACGGACGATGTCGGCGGTCCCTACGATATGGTGTTTTCCCGTTTCGGCACGATGTTCTTTGCGAGCCCCGTGGCGGCGCTTCGCAACCTCAAGGCCGCGCTCAAGCCGGAGGGTCGGCTCTGCATGGTGGTTTGGCGAAAGAAAGAGGACAACGCTTGGGTCCACGTGCCGGAGAAGGTCGTTCGGGAGCTGGTACCGGAGAATCACGATTCGGACGAGCCCACCTGCGGTCCGGGCCCGTTTTCGATGGCGAGCGCGGACGTCACCGGTGAGATTCTGACGCGCGCCGGGTTTCGAGAGATATCGTTCGAGCGTTACGACGCGCCTATCCGCATCGGGCGTGATGTCGGCGAGGCCGTCGAGTGGTCGATGGCGCTCGGGCCCGCGGGCGAGATCCTGCGCCTGGCGGGGCAGGATGGCGAAAAGCGCAAGCCTGCCGTGATCTCCGCGCTCAAAGAGGCCCTGGCGCCGTCGCTGACCAGCGACGGTGTGGTGATGGCGTCGAGCGTGTGGATCGTCACGGCGGTTTGAGAGTGCCGATGGTCACACCGTGGTCTTGCGGGTGAGGCCGAAAAACTCCTGGATCTTCTCTAGGATCCGCGTCTCTTCGCTCGCCATGTGCGCGCGCTGGGCCTCGGCGTCTAGGCCCTCGAGAGCTCTCGTGAGCTCCAGGCGCCGCTTCGCGAGCGTCTTCGAGAACTCTTCGGCCGCCTCGGGCCGCTCTTCGAGGACGCGTCCCAGGCCCTCTTTGTCGAGCCGGTAACACTCGGCGTCGGTGAGGGCGACGACGTCGGCCGTGCGTGGCTCACCCGTCATGAGCCCCATCTCACCGACGAACGACGGCGCCTCGACGGTCGCCACGGCCTTGGCGATCGAGCCGTCGTCCGAAAAGCGTCGTATCTCCACTTTTCCGTCGCAGAGGATGTAGAGCCAATGCGCGACTGCTCCCTGCCTGGTGACCCTCTCGCCTGCGGTAAACGGCGCGTACTTCAGGTGAAGCGCCACGAAGTCGCGCTCGCTCGGGGTGAGGCTCCGGAAAAGATCGATGTTCTCGATGGCCTTCACGCGCCGCTCCTTGCGGCGCGCCGCCTGCGCCGCATCGTCCTCTTCGGCCGAGACGAAAAGGGTCTGCGCGGGCCGAGCGAGCGGGATGCCGACGCGCTTGAGCGCGAAGTAGATGCGGGCGCGCACGCGGGAGTTCGTCGGGTCGTCGTTGGGCAAGTCGGTCAGCCAATAGCGGACGGCGTAGTACCCGAAGCTCTCGCGTCCGTCCTTGGCCAGGTCGTAGCAGATGACGTTCGGTTTCGGGTCCTCCGCGACCCCTTCGATCGGGGCTGCACAGATCGCGTCGCGCACCACGTCGATCACCCGCGAGGGCGCGTAGCGGAAGTCGACATGGAAGTAGACCCACATTCGGTGCTGCGCGGGTTTGCCGGAGCGCTTGCCAAGGATGAGGATGTTCTGCGCAAGCAAGTTGGCGTTGGGAACGACGATGGTGTCCCAGTTGCGAGTCTCGATGACCGTGTGTCGCCAGCGTATGGCGATGACCTTCCCTTCCTGACCGTCGGTGAGCCGCAGCCAGTCACCCACATGCACACTTCCGTCGATCTGCAGCGCGACGCCCCCGAGAATGTTGCCGAGCGTCGTCTGCAGACTCAGCGCGAGGACGCCGCTCACCACTGCGGAGGTGGTGAGCACCGATGACAGGCTGACCCCCCAGGACTTCAAAACGCCGATCGCCGCGAAGATGTAAGCGAAACCGACGACAAGGTCGCCGGTGATCGCGACGAGCGTCAGGCCGAGCGCCGGCAGGGCGACATCGAAGACCGCGAGGGTGGCGATGTTGACGATGGTGAACGCCGCGAGCAGGTCGGAAAACAGCCGCACATGGTCGGCCCACACGTCCGCCGTGGGCGTCCGCACGAACTGCATGACGTAAGACGCGCCGGCGGCGACGCAAAAAAGCGCGTAGAAAAGCAACGCTCCGCGCAGACGGCGGCGCTTGTGCGCGGCAAAGCGATTGACGAGCAGCGCCACCAAAAGGACCCCCGCTCCGAGCACGGCGAAGCCCCAGGTGCGCGTCAGCTCGTCCACGTCCATCGTGTGTCCGGCGCCGCCGGGCCCCCTTGTCAGTCGCCGAAGGATTGATCGAGCAGCAACCGCTGCTCGAGGTCATGCGCGGCCTTGCTTCCCGTCGCCGGGCTGGCGCTCTCGGGGCGAGACACGAGCGACAAAGGATGGCGATCGGCGAGCAGGTCGGCCCGACGGGCATTGAGGAAGTACCAAGGGCCCATGTTGCGCGGTTCTTCTTGCACCCATACGACGGGCGTTCCCGCGCGATACGGCGCCAGCACCTTGGCCAGCGCGCCGCTCAGCGGATAGATTTGCTCGAGCCGCACGATGGCGATGTCGTCGATTTTGCGCCGGCCCCTCTCGGCGGCGAGATCGTAGAACACCTTGCCGCAGCAGAGCAGAATTCGCCTGACCTTGGCAGGATCGACGGACTCGTCGGCGATGACACGCTGAAAGGAGCCGGTAGCGAGCTCGTCGAGCAAGCTGACCGCCTCGGGCGCTCGCAGCAGCCACTTCGGCGTGAACACGACGAGCGGTTTGCGCCAGATGCGCTTTACCTGGCGGCGCAGCACGTGGAAAAACTGCGCCGGCGTCGTGAGGTTGCAGACCTGGATGTTGTCCTCCGCCGAGATCTGCAAGAAGCGCTCGACGCGCGCGCTCGAATGCTCGGGGCCTTGTCCCTCGAAGCCGTGCGGCAGGAGGAGAACGAGCCCCGACAGCCGTCCCCATTTGTCCTCGGCCGAGGCGATGAACTGGTCGATGAGGACTTGCGCGGAATTCACGAAATCGCCGAACTGCGCCTCCCAAATGACGAGCTTGTCGGGGCGATCGAGCGAGTAGCCGTACTCGAAGCCCAGCACTCCCGCCTCGCTGAGCGGAGAATCGTAGATTTCGAAACGGCCCACCGGCGTGCGCCTCGCCTCATTCGCCTGTGCGTCCCCGCCATCACCGAGATGAGCGAGGGGCGCATAGGGTTCGCCGGTCTCGCTGTCGAAGAGGACCGCGTGTCGGTGCGAGAACGTACCGCGGCGTACGTCCTGACCGCTGAAGCGGATGCCGTGCCCTTCGAGTAAAAGCGATGCAAAAGCGAGGTGCTCGGCCGTGCCCCAATCGAGTGGCTGCCCGGCGTGCGCGCGCTCGCGCCGCTGCTCGATGATCTTCAGCGCCTTGGGGTTCGGGTGGAACCCCGGGGGGATCGTGGTCAGCCGATCGATCGCTTCGAGGAGCTTCTCTTTCGGAAACGCGGTGCGCACGTCGGGGACCGACGCATCCGGTCCACCCCGGTACGAAGCCCACACGCCGCCCATGGCCTCGGGCATTTGGTTGAAGTCGCCCTGGCGCGCTTCCTCCAGAGCGTGCTCGAGAGTCGACCTGCGTTCCTGCGCAATCGCGTCCGCTTCTTCGCGTGTGATGTGGCCGGCTTGCACCAGGCGCGCCACGTAGACCGCGCGCACCGACGGTTTCTTGTCGATGAGGGCGTACATCACCGGCTGCGTGAAGCGCGGCTCGTCGCCCTCGTTGTGGCCGTACTTGCGGTAGCAGAACATGTCGATGACCACGTCCTGCTTGAATCGCTGTCGGAACGCGATCGCGAGACGCGTCACCTGGATCACCGCTTCCGGATCCTCGCCGTTGACGTGGAACACGGGCACGCGAAGCATGCGTGCCACGTCGGTGCAGTAACGCGTCGAGCGCTGGTCAACGGGCAGCGTCGTGAAGCCGATCTGGTTGTTGACGACCAAATGGAGCGTTCCACCCGTCGTATATCCCTCGAGTCGCGAAAGGTTGAGCGTTTCGGGAACGACCCCTTGGCCCATGAACGCGGCATCCCCGTGGATGAGCAGCGCCATGGTGCTCTTTCGCTTGCGGCGGTCGATTTTTGCGCGCACTCGTCCTTCGACGACCGGGTTCACGAACTCGAGGTGACTCGGGTTGAAGGCCATCGACAGGTGAAGGGCGCGTCCCGACTGAGTGACGACGTCGCTCGAATAGCCGAGGTGGTATTTGACGTCGCCGCCGCCCAGAAATCGCTCCGGGCGCTTGTCGTCGAAGGCTGCGAAGATCTCGCGCACCTTTTTTCCGAGAACGTTCGCGAGCAAGTTCAACCGCCCGCGGTGTGCCATGCCGATGACCAGCTCCTCGATGCCATGCTGAACGGCGGCCTCGATGAGAAGGTCGACCATGGGAATCACGCTCTCGGCTCCCTCGAGCGAAAAACGGCGCGCGCCGACGTAGTTCTTGTGGATGAACTGCTCGAAGATCTCCGCTTCGGTGAGTTTGGTCAGAATGCGCAGCAATTCCGTGTGGTCCAGGGACGCGTGGTTGCGCGTCGACTCCATGCGCTCCTGCAGCCAAAGGCGTGGCTCGGGTTCCTCGATGTGCGTGAACTCGACGCCAATCGAGGAGCAATACGTCTCGCTGAGGTGGGCGATGATTTGGCGGAGCGTCGCGCGCTCGGGTAAGCCGCTCATGCCCGCTGTCGAGAAACTCTTGTCGAGATCCCCCTCGGCAAGTCCGAAGCTCGCAAGCTCGAGCTCGGGCGGGGCCTGTTGTGGGTTTCCGAGCGGATCGACATCGGCGAACGCGTGGCCGCGAACGCGGTAGGCGTTCACGAGCTGAGCGACCCGGCTTTGCAGCTCCGTCGCTGCGATGACCGACTCGTGCACGGTATCGTGGTAGAGCGCCGGCGCGACCAGGGCAGGCGAGGCGGAGGCAAGCCATCCGTTGCCGTTTCGCGATGTCGTATCCGCCAGGAGCACGTTTTGCACTGCGAGCGGAAGCGGCGCGGCCGGTTGCGCTTCGAGCCGTCCTTGGAAAAAGAGTCGCCAACCCTCGTCGACGGACTGGGGGCTCTGCAGCCAACGCGTGTGGAGCTCCTCGACGTACCCTGCGTTGATCCCAAACTGGTCGAATATGTCGGTCATGTGTTCTCGAGCAGCGTCGCCTCGCACGCTGCCGCGCTAGCGTGCGATTTTAGCATCCATGGACGGTAACGAGGTCGGTCCTTGTCTCGCCGGGCTTTCGGCAGATTTGCTTCGCGCGGACCGGTTTCAGCGGGGCTGGTATGCGCGAGATGCGGCGCTCGTGGCCCGCAGTCTCATCGGGTGCCTTCTCGTCCACGAAGAGCCGGGCCGAGCTCCACGCGTATCGCGTATCGTTGAAACGGAGGCATACCGGGGGCCGCGAGACCTCGCGTGTCACGCGCGCGCGGGGTTGACCAAGCGGACGCGCACGCTCTTGGCCGAGGAGGGTCACGCGTATGTGTTCTTCATCTACGGGATGCATGACTGCTTCAATGTTACGTGCCGGGGCGCAGGTCACGGCCACGCCGTTCTCATTCGAGCGGGGGAGCCGACCTCCGGATTCGAGGGGGGCAGGGAGTCGAGTGTACGGCTCGACGGCCCGGGACGCTTCGCCCGCGGGATGGGGATCACGCGGGCTGTGGACGGTCACGATCTGACCCTGCCGCCGCTTTATGTATGCCCCAGGCTCCAGCGTCCGCGCATCACGGTGACCGCGCGCGTCGGCGTGGCGTACGCGGGAGACTGGGCCGATCGGCCGTGGCGCTTCCTCGACGCCGGCAGCCCCCACGTATCCAAGCCGCCGAAAAGCGCCATCGGGCGGGGGTTGCGCGTGGGCTCACGTCATAAAGCGAGGTAGTGTTCCCGGTGTCGGGATAAAGGCGTACCCACACGGCATCGGATGCGTGCCCCTGCCCCTAGCTTTCGAAGCCTACGCGTGGGTTTGCGAAGAAATCGAGAGAGCGAACGGTCTTCACGGGCGAGTCAACGAAGACGGGCACCTTGTGTGCGAAGAAATCGTGCGAGCGTGCCTCGCTCGGGGGCGAGTCAGCGAAGCAATCGCCTTAGCGTGCGTAGCTTTGCGCCGAGCAAGCGTTGCTATCGACCGAGCTCGCAAAACAATCGCCGGAGTCGTCGTAGCGGCTCGCCGAGTGTGCGTGACTATGCGTCGAGGAAGCGTACAAATCGACCGAGCGTGCCAAGCTCGTGACTGAATCCCGCAAGCTATGCCCTGAGCGAGCGAAACAAACGACGGACCAAGCAAAGATAGGCGCGTAGTCCGCGTAGCTGTCGCGCGAGCTGCGGACGTTCGCGCCCCGGGGAGTGTCGCACGCCCGCGATGAGACGAAGTCGTTTCGCGCGCTTACGAAGAATCGACGCGAGAGAGGACGATTTTTCGTCGATCGACGCCGAATCGGCACTTGGCGCCGGAGTGTCCATTTCTTCTTGCGTTGCCCGACACAAATTCAAATTTCGTGACGGTCTTCCGAGCCTCGCACCAATTGGTGGTGTGGACTGCAGGATCATCAGAACTTGGAGAGTTTGGCGTCGCTCGACTCTTCTCTATGTGCTGTTTGCCCTCCCGGATATCGCTTGCGGGTCGTCGTCGAAGGGGACGAACATCTCACCGATAACGCCGTCCGCGGATGCCTCCGCCGCTGACGGAGCGGCGGTCACCGATGCCGCGACGGCCGACGCCGATTTCGGCACGCCGCCTACGGTGACGGGCCCCATCACGGGTCCGGGGCAGCCTTATACGGCCGCCCAAGTCGACCTCGGCGCTCTGGGCTACGTCGAGGAAGAGTACTTCATCGAGGGCGACGCCCAAGCCTACGACTACGCGGTGATGCCGCCTTCATCGGACGGGATGTGGTCTATCAACAAGACCACCACGGCCCATTACAAGTCGCGCTTTTTGGTGCGCCGGCCGAGCGATCGGTCCAAATTCAACGGGCTGGTATTCGTC
>Ga0210409_10005435_pt1 | contig 13394 bp, 13 predicted proteins | sample IncBWH17MmetaG_FD_161649 | JGI IMG/M metagenome (GOLD analysis project Ga0210409, IMG submission 161649) | Forest soil microbial communities from Barre Woods Harvard Forest LTER site, Petersham, Massachusetts, United States - Inc-BW-H-17-M | ecosystem: Environmental > Terrestrial > Soil >... | reverse complement strand
CGGACCTGCCGCCGATGCGCCAGTTCGGCATCGTGTCCGCGTCCGCCTTCGGGCTCGCGCTGCTCGCCGATTTCAGCGCCCTGCCGGCGGCGTTGTGGATCCTGAGCCGGGATGATCGTCAGAGCGCCGCGTGAGGGATCCTTGTTGGTGCCGGCTGAGAGATTTGAACTCCCGACCAACGGTTTACAAAACCGCTGCTCTACCACTGAGCTAAGCCGGCATCGCTTGAACAATCCGCGCTGACCGCAAAGCGCGGGCGCAGATTGTACCTACCTCGGGGTGCCCGCCGCCGGTTTCGGTGTCGCCGCGATGTGGGTCGCCGGCGGGGTCCCGGGAGTCGGGGCCTGCCGAGCGGCCGGCAGCGGATACTTGGGCGTTGTTCCCGCGGGTTGCTGTCCCGACGCTGCTGCCGTCGACTGTGCAGGCGGGGCCGCCGGGCACGGCTGCACCGCGATCCGCGAGTCCACGCCCTCGGCGAACAGGTCCGCGATTGGCACCGTGGTCATGCCGGGTCTGGGTGCGAGGTCGATCCAGTACACGACCTGGGCGAGCTTGTGCTCCGCCACCTCGGCCTTGAATCCCATCTTCTTCACCGCCGCGGCGCGCTGATCCGCGTGCGCGCGATCGCTGAAGAGCCCGAGCGACACGCGCCGGCCGGCGTCGGCGCTCGGCGCCAGGACGAGCGCGTCCTTGATGCCGCCGCGCTCCAGGCTGACGCGCACCTTGTCGGCCTGCGCGTCATCCTGCATGCCGCCGACGTACACCCAGTAACCTGCAGAGCTCCCCGCTTCCTCGGCCCGCTGCTGCGGAGCGAAGCCCTTGGAAATGAGGATGCCCGCGGCCCTGGCTGCTTTCGTGATATCGCCGAACGGTCCCACCGACATGCACGCCGGGGTTTCGTTGAGCACGGTCCTGGTATTCGTCGCCGGGCGTTGCTCCGGGGGCAGCTCGGAGAGGAGCTTGAGGCGCGGAAGCTTCGCCAGCGCCTCGTTCACGGGCTGCGTCCTGGGCTCATCCACCCAGTTTGCCCAGGCGAAGTACACGATGTTTATGACGAGCAGCGCGATGAAGGCGTTGCGCACGAGTGCGGATTGTAGATCATGCGCGCCGCGCGCGTGACCCGTCCCGTGAGAGCACCGCGAGTCCCCGCAGCGCCAGGTCCGGGACGCCGACGCAGCGGCTTCGCACCAGCGGCCGCACCGCCGGGGCTCCGCCCCCGGTCAGCACGACGAGCGGCTCCCGGCCGAGCAGGTCGGACGCCTCCTCTACCACCCGATCGATGAGGGCTGCCGCCGCGTAGCGTGAGCCGAGCACGATCGCATCGCGGGTGGAGCGCCCGAAGATTCCCTTCCCGCCGACGGCGCCGCCCTGCGCGCGGCGGCGGATGCCGTGGGTGCTGGTGAGGAGCGTCTCCACCATGAGATTCGGTGCCGGGACGATCACCCCACCCCGGTGACGGCCGTCGGCGCCGACAAGGTCGATGGTCATCGCGGTCCCGACCCCCACCACACAAACGGGCACTCTCTCGAAAAGCTCATGCGCCCCAACCACCGCTGCGAACCGGTCGACCCCCAAGCGCCAGGGCTCGACGTAGCCCACCGTTACGCCGCCCGCGCGGCGCGGCACAGTGATGAACTGAGTCTGGACCCGCGAGCGCTTCGCCGCGGCGGCGAGCGCCCGGTTGACGCGGGCGCCCGCCACACTCGCGACGAGGATCCGCTCGAGCCCGCGCGCGGAGGCGAAGAGCCGCCGGGCATAGTCGGCCGGCCGCCATCCGGAGTGCACCGCTGCCTTACCCGGGCTGAGACACGTACCGTCAAGCCGCGCCCACTTGATGCGCGTGTTGCCGATGTCGACCAGGAGTGTCGTCATCCGGTCGGTCTCACAGTCACATCCCCCGAGATGAAACGCCTGACCCCCTGCGGCGTCTCGACCATGAGCGCCCCATGCACATCGATCCCGCGCGCGAGCCCCCGCGACGTGGTTCCCTCGACAGCCCTCACATCCACCGGCCGGCCGCGCAGCGCATCCGCGCTCCGCCACTCCTCGATGAAGGGTTTGAGTCCCTGCCGCTCAAACTCCATCAGCCCCCGCACGCAGGCGCCGATGAGGCCCGCCGCCACGCGGTTGCGAGACGCCGCGCCGAGACCTGCGTCCGAGAGATCCGCGGCCGGGAGCCCGGCCTCGGCAATCCTCCTCGAGACCTGCTCACCCAGCGCCACATTGAGCCCGATGCCGATGACGACGTAGGCGGGGCCGGCGGATTCGGCGCGCAGATCGATGAGCACGCCCCCGAGCTTGCGTTCGCCAAGAAGCAGATCGTTTGGCCATTTGAGGGACGCGTTTCTGACGCCCTGCTCGCGCAGAGCCCGCAGCACGCAAACCCCGATGACGAGCCCGAGCGCGCCTAAGTCCGGCGGCACTTCGCGGAACGTCCAGCTCAAGGAGAGGCAGATCGCGCCTCCGGGTGGGGCGAGCCACGCCCGCCCGCGCCGGCCGCGGCCGGCGGTCTGGTATTCCGCGAGTAATACTTCGCTCGCGCCGTTCTTCAGTCCTGGGCGCTCGAGGAGCGACGTGTTGGTGGAGGCGATCGACCACACGGCTTGCAGCTTCGCTACGTGCTCGCGCGCATCACGTGCGAGACGTCCCTTGATCGCCGACGCATCGAGCGGCTCGGTGGCGGCGGCGAGCCGGTAGCCGCGATTGCGCACGGCATGAAGCTCCGCGCCGAGTGCCCGTAAGGACCCGGCCGCTTTCCAGACCGCGCTGCGGGTCACAGCCAAGGACTTCGCGAGCTCCTGTCCCGAATGAAAGCGGCCGTCGGCGAGTCTGGCGAAGACTCTTGCAGCGAGCGGTGCTCCGCGCGCCGGTGGCGCCCGCGACCTTGGAGCCCTCGGCATGTCAGCTCGGTCCCCGACGGAGCCCGAAGAGCCAGAGGCGCTTCGCGCGCGATTCGGAACCGGCCCACATGCGCGCGATGTTCGAGCGGTGCGTGAAGATGATGAGGAGTGTCGCGAGGATGCCAAAAACGAGCAGCGCCCGCGGGCTCGAGGTCTGCGCCGCGATGGCCGCTGCCACCGCGACAGCGCTTGCGATGGAGGCGAGCCCCACGAAACCGAAGAGAACGACGACGACGAGCCACGTGAGCAGCATCACCAGCGCCAGCATGACGTTGATGCCGAGCACGGCACCCAGGAAAGTTGCGACGCCTTTGCCGCCCCGGAACCCGTACCAGAGAGGATAGACATGTCCCAGGATTACCGCGAGTCCGCACACGGCGATGACGGGGGCGCGCATCTCGAGCTCCGCCGGCGCGATGCCAGGGATGGACCAGGGAGCGATGACCCCGGTCGCAACCCAGCCCTTGCCGAGATCGATCGACAGCACCGCAAGCGCCGCCACCGTGCCCTGGGTTCTGAGCATGTTCGTGGCGCCTGCATTGCCGCTCCCCATGGTGCGGATGTCGACGCCCCGAAGCTTGCCGATGAGAAGGCTCCCGACGATGGAGCCTAAGAGATAGGCCAGCAGCCCCTTGATAATGAGCTCGATCACGACGGCCTGAACACCTCGGCGAGCATGCAGCGCACGCTCCCGCCGCCCAACCTTTCGATGGTGGGAATCGGCACCGCCAGCACCGCATCGGTGCAGCCCGAGAGCCGCGCGTACTTCTCGGCGGTGAGCGAGCGCCGTGCGGCATCCGACATCACGAGTACACGCGAGTCTCCGAGCGCCTCATCCCAGGTGCCAAGCTCGAGCATGTTGCCGGCGAACTGCGCGATCTCGTCCTGCCCGATCTCGATGAGCTCGCGTCCGCTCGCGCGCAGCCGCCCGAGGACCCGCTCCCGATCGGAGGCTGCGATCGCTTCGCTTCCCACGATCGCGACGCGCTCGCCGATGCACATGAGGACATTCGTGTGATAGAGCGGCACGCCGGTCCGGTCCGCCGCCTGAAAGACCACCGGCTCGTACTTGAGCTCCCTGGCCCACTCGGCGACCAGCGCGGGGTGCGTCCGTGGCGAGGCGCAGGCGTAGGCCACGCGCTCCAGGTGATCCAGCACCAGGCTCCCGGTGCCCTCGAGGAACATCCCCTCCCCCTCGAAGTGGGTGAGATCGAGGAGGTGCGAGACCTTGAAACGCAGCCGCTCGACTACTGCATCGATCACGTCCTGGCGGCGCTCGGGACGGCGGCTGGCGCTCTGCATCGGATAGAGGACCAGCGTCCCGTCCTCATGAAGGGAGAGCCAGTTGTTGGGGAACACCGCATCGGGCTTCGCGGGCTCGGCCGTATCCTCCACGGCGCAGACGCCCACACCCTCGCTTATCAGCGCCTGCTTGAGCTTGCCGAACTCTTCGCGCGCCAACGCTGCGGCTGGCGCGCCAGTAGCCGCACTGGAACCGTGGGATTCCGCGCGCTGAAAGGTGTTGGTTCGAGCGGTGTCAGGGTTATAGCCGAAACTCTTCGGCTCAATCATGAGCACGGCGTCGGCGCACTGCTGGGACCCCATGCCCCATTCTCGCACGTCCGCGAGCGGCGCCTGGGCTCCAGCCTTCGGCGTCAGGCCCGCAGCGCCCGGCCGTCCTGGGTTCCGGTCGCCTCCAGCATATCGAGCACTGGCAAGCGCTGGGTGAGATCGAGCGGGTCGCCGGTGAGATAGCGGTGGCAGTCCTCGGCGACGGCCGGGCGGGCGAAGAGATAGCCCTGCGCATAGGAGCACCCCAGATGGCGCAGCTTCTCGAGCTGCGGCCAGCCCTCGATGCCCTCCGCGACCACCTCGATGTGCAGGTGCCGCGCCATGGCGATGATGGCGCTCACGATAGCGAGGTCGCTCATGTCGGTCACCAGGTCGCGCACGAAGCTGCGGTCGATCTTGAGCGTGTCGACGCGCCAGCGCTTGAGGTACGACAGGCTCGAGTAGCCGGTGCCGAAGTCGTCGATGGCGATGTGCACGCCGAGCTCGCGCAGCTTCGCCACCGCGTCCTGTGCCGCCTCGCGGGCACGCGCCTCGCGGCGCTCGAATACGGCGCTCTCGGTGAGCTCGACCTGGAGCATCGTGGGCTCGAGCCCGTATTCGCCGGTGAGCTTCGCGATCGAGTCGGCGAGGTTCGAGCGCTGCAGCTGCACGGCGGAGACATTGAGCGCGACCGGCACGAGAGTCGCGCCAGACTGGCGCCAGCGCGCCATGTCCTCGATGGCCCGCCGCAGCACGAAGTCGCCGATGGGGACGATGAGGCCTGCGTCCTCGGCGATGCGCACGAAGCGCTCGGGCCTGACGAAGCCCTGGCTGGGGTGCTTCCAGCGCATGAGCGCCTCGAGCGCCACCACGCGGTGGGACTCGATGTCGACGATCGGCTGGTAGTGCACTTCGAGCTGACGGCTCTGGAGCGCGGTGCGCAGGCTCGCCTCGACCGCGATGCGCTCCTTGAGTCGCCGGTCCATCGCAGGGCTGAAGAGCTGGAAGTTGTTGCGGCCGCGGTCCTTCGCCTGGTACATCGCGGTGTCGGAGTGGCGCAGCAGCTCGCCCATGTCGATGCCATCGCGCGGATAGAGCGCGACGCCGATGCTGACGGTGGTGACCAGCGTGCGGCCGTCGACCACCATGGGGGCGCAGAGCGCCTGGTTGATGCGCTCGGCTGCCTCGTTGACCTTCTCGGTGTTCTTGACGTCCTTCATCACCACCACGAATTCGTCGCCCCCCATGCGCACCACCACGTCCTGGGCGCGCATGGTCGAGCGGATGCGCTGCGCGACGGTCTTCAGCAGCTTGTCGCCGGTCTCGTGGCCGCGCGAGTCGTTGACGTGCTTGAAGCGGTCGAGATCGAGGAACAGCACCGCGAGCAGTGCGCCCTTCTCCTTCGCCTCCGCGATGGCATCGGGAAGGTTGGCCGCGAGATAGAGCCGGTTGGGCAGGCCCGTGAGCTGATCGTGATGCGCGAGGTGATCGAGGTGCTGATGCCGCTGGAGCATCTTGCTCTCGACTACGCGGCGTACGGTGACATCGTGTACGGCGACCGCGAGCACCGGCCGCTCATCGAGCGTCAAGCGATGCGAGGTGGCCTCGACACTCCTGACCGAGCCGTCCTTGCAACGCTGGCGGAGCTCGATCGGCGTGCGGGCGGTGGCCTCCTGAAGGCGGGCGAGGAGCACGCGCTCATCGGCTCCGTCGGAATCAAAGAGCTGGCTGAAGGAGAGTTCGCGGACTTCCTCGAGCGAATACCCCGTGTTGCGCAGCGCCGCAGGGTTCGCCGCGACGATGCGCAGCGTCGCCGGGTCGAACACCAGCGTGGTGGTCGGCCACTGCTCGAACACGGCCTGGCGCGTGGCTTCTGCCGTGGCACCCCGGCTCGAATGCCGGAAGTACCACACCCCGAACGCGAGTGCGGCACACCAGATTCCGGCTAGGGCGCCGAGGCCGAATGTAAACTGGTTCACGCTTGTTCCCTGGAGCTCAGCCTTGAAAGTGTGTCGGAAGGTGTCCCGAGGGCGCCGTGCGCGGTGCACAGTTTGAGTCGCCGAACGGCGACGAAAGAGCGTTCCTGCGACCTCGGTCGCGAGACGGTCGGAACGCGCGAAACCCCTTGATTTATGAGGCGTAACGGGCTGTGTTGGCGCTCATGCTGTGCCGGGGGCTGCGCAGACGGCCGTAACGGCTGCGCCGCGCTCGATCTCCTCGCCCACGCCTGTGACAATGACGGCGTTCTCACCGAACATAACGCCGCGCAGAGTCTTGCTGAAGCGGAATTTCTTCAGCGCCGGGGTCGGATCGGTGGACCGCGCGCCGCTTTGCTGATCGATGGAAGGGATCGTGCAGCGCGTGCAGGGCTTCACCAGGCGCAGCGTGACCGCGCCCACGCTGAGCGTGTCGATCCGGTCCTCCGCCCAGGCGGCCAGGCCGCGAATCACGATGTTCGGGCGAAAGCGTTCCATGGGAATGCGCTCCGGCAGCCGCGTGTTGAGGTCCTCCAGTGATGCCTCGTTGCACACGAGCACGGGATAGCCGTCCGGGAAGCCGAGCGGCGCGGGCGTCGCGCCCGCGAACTTCCGATTCGCGAGGCGTCCCATGTCGGGCGCGACGCGTATGAGGCGCACCGGCTCGCCGACCGCGCGGCTCACCCACGCTTCTGCCTCTCTTCCCTGATCGATGCCGACACAGTGATCGTCCCAGACCCTGACGGCCGCGCGCGCGCCCTCGGTCTCGAGCGGCACGGAGAGCGCCGGGAGCCCGGGGGCATTCAGCACCAGGGCGTCCTGTCCAACCTCGGGCACGATGCGCGCGAGCTGCGGGTGGCTGCGCTGACTCAAGAAAACGCCCTTGGCGTTGACGATCATCCACTGCCGGTCCCACTCGAATCCCGTCGGCACGAGGCGCGCGCGTGGCCGCGCACTGCCGCGCGTCGATTTCACCGGGTAAACGAACAGACCAGTCACCGAGACCTGCATCGTTTGCACTTTCTTACTGTGTGCCTCGAGGGCATCGGCCGCCCGACCTCGGGCGTGCGCCGAGTCGAAGTCTGCCATATGCTGCGTGCCCTGCTCGTGAAGGAGCCCGCATGGCCAAAGCGAAGGAGTCGAACAAGAACCCCCAGGCAGGCGGAGGCGGATTGACCGGCCGAATGATCGCCGCGGCGGTGAGCGCCAGCGTCATTTTCGGCGGGCCGCAGGCGCAGGGCCGCACCCAGAAGCCCCCGCTCTACGGCCAGCACTGGATGGCCGTGACGGGCAAGCCCATCGCAGCGAGCGCCGGCGCGCAGATCTTCGCGCGCGGCGGGAACGCTGTGGATGCCGCCTGCGCCATGATCGCGGCAACCGCGACCGCGTGGACCACGCTCTCCTGGGGCGGGGAGACGCAGGCACTCATCTATAACCCGAACACCGGCAAGGTGATCGCCATCAACGGTTTAGGGGTCGCACCCACCGGAGCCACGCCCGAGTACTTCCACAAGCTGGGGCTGAAGTACCCGCCCCAGTACGGCCCACTCGCCGCCGTCACCCCCGGCACGCCCGGCGGCATCATGACCATGCTCGCCGAATATGGGACCAAGAGCTTGGGCGAAGTGCTCGCGCCCGCGATCGAGATGGCCGACGGCTTTCCGATGGACCTGGCGCTCTCGAACACCATCGAGCACTACAAGGAAGAGCTCAAGCAGTGGCCGGACTCGAAGCGCGTGATGCTGCCGCACTCAGATTCCGAGCACGAAGGACCCGCGCCCGGGGAAATGTTCCGCCAGCCCGATCTCGCCGCGACGCTCCGTAAGCTCGTCGAGGCCGAGCGCGATGCACTCAAGGCCGGCAGGGACAGGAAGGCCGCGATCTACGCCGCTTACGACCGCTTCTACAGGGGCGACATCGCCAGGGATCTCGTGCACGCGGTGCGCGATCTCGGCGGCCTTTTCACCACCGAGGACCTCGCCAACTGGAAGGTGAAGATCGAGGAGCCGGTGCACACCACTTACAAGGGGATCGAGGTTTACAAGCTCCAGCCCTGGGTGCAGGGCCCGGTGATGCTGCAGGCGCTGAACATCCTCGAGAGCTTTGACTTGAAGTCGATGGGCTACGACAGCGCCCGCTACATCCACACGATCTATCAGGCGATGAATCTCGCCTACGCCGATCGCGACTTTTATTACGGCGATCCGAGCTACTCGCCCGCGCCGCCGATCCAGGGACTCCTCTCCAGGGACTACGCGCGCGAGCGCGCCAAGCTCGTTCGCCCGGATAAGAACGACCCCGACGTCCGCCCGGGTGACCCATACCCTTACCAGGGCGGCGAGAACCCGTATCTGAAGTACCTCGAGGCCTGGCACTCGCAGATGCCGGCGCAGACTCCGGTCTCGATGGAGGAGTTTGATCGCACCTTCCGCCTGGGCACGACGAGCGTGCAGGCGGCGGATGACAAGGGCTGGGCTGTGTCGGTAACGCCGAGCGGCGGCTGGACGCCCGCGGTGATCGCGGGCCGCACGGGCATCGGCCTCTCCCAGCGCATGCAGAGTTTCGTGCTCGACCCGCGCGAGAATCCCTACAACGTGGTCGCGCCCGGCAAGCGACCGCGCGCCACCCTCACCCCGTCGATGGCGTTGAAGGAGGGCAAGCCGTATCTGCTGTTCTCGGTGCAGGGCGGTGACACACAGGACCAGAATCTCCTGCAGTTTTTCCTGAATGTCATCGAGTTCGGCATGTCGATCCAGGAGGCGACCGAAGCCGCCAACATCACGAGCTACCAGATGCGCGATTCCTTCGGGCAGCACGAGTCGTTCCCGGGGCGCGTGACGCTCAACAGCTCGACTCCGCCCTGGGTGCGCAGCGAGCTCGAGCGCATGGGCTACAAGCCCGAGTACGAAGACCGCACTTCCGGTCCGCTCACTGCGATCTTGGTCGATCGCGTGCATGGGACGCTCTGGGGAGCGGCGAGCAACTACGGGCAGGACTACGGCATCGGGTGGTGAGGAGCGCTTCTCACGGCGCGCGTCCCACCACCGTGTAATGCTGCACCTCGGGCTCGAACTCGAGCAGATAGCCCGTGTCCTCGGGATAGAACTTGGATTTCAGCAGCTCGTCACCGGCGAAGGCGCGGATCGCGTCCTCGTTCACCCAGCGGCTCACGGTGAGGAAATGCGTGACCTCGCCTTCATCGCGCCGGTACACCGCCGCCTCGAGATTGCCCGGGATTGAGCGGTAGTCCGGGATCGCGCGCCGCGCCAGAAAAGCGGCGTACTCATCCGCGACGCCGCGCGGCGTGCGGCCGTGCCAGATGCGAACGATCATGCAAGCTCCCCGTGACGAGCACGGTGCGACCAACACCGATTGTCGCATTGAACGGGTGTCCAGGAACATCGCTTAGCACACGACCCCGGACGTAAGGCGCGCAGCCGACGTTAAGTTGTGACCCCGGCGGCCCCTGTTAAGTTGCAGCAAATGCTATGTGACACCCTCCACAGTTCCCGCGGACTCACACGGCGTGCCTTCGCCCGCGCCGTTATAGGGGCGTCGGGGAAAGTGCTACCATTTGTTGACAAGGGAATAAAGACTATGACCGACCCGAACCACTCCAAGCCAGGGCCCCGGCCAGGCAGTGGTGGGCCCGGCAAGCCGGAATCAGGAACGTCCGGCCCCGCCGCTTCCAACGAGAAAGCCGCCTCGCAAGGCTCGGGCGGCAAGGTCGTGCACGACGCGCGCGGCAATGCCGTGTGGCAATGGGTCAAGGACGCGGGCCGCGCCGCCGTCGACAGCACCTCGCATCTCCTGAAGAAGCTCGAGCTTCCCGACCTCAAGGTCGAGGACCACAAGGACGACGAGCTGCGGCTCGAGGACGATGTGGACAAGGGCGGCGGTTACGATCCCTACGGAACCCGGGTCGGAACCCGCAAGACCGCGCCCCCGCCCAAGAAGCGCTAGTCCGCGGCCGACCCGAGCCGGCCGCAATTCTCCTGAAGAGTTTCCGTGAGCGGCCGAGCCGCACGCGCCGCTGATTGCGCGGCGTGACTCAGTGCTTCGCGATGAGCGCGAGCGCCCTGAGCGTTTGTGTGTCGCCGGTTGGCTGGCGGATCCGCACCTCGCGCCACTCGCGCGGAGTTTGTGGCATGGCGAGGATCGCCCTGCGCGCTTCGACCACGCGGTACTTGAGGAGCGGCTTCAACGACTCCTGCGCGAGGCACGCCTGCTTCTCTTCCTCGGTCTCGGCGATCTCCACGTCGCAGAAGGCGTGGAAGTATTCCTTGTACCACTCCTCGTAGAGCGCGAGCGGCTCATCGAGCGCCGGGTCGTGCATCAGGTGCTCGGCGAGATGCTGCGTGCAGAGGTAACTCGAGCTGCAGCGCAGGTAGTTGCCGTGCTCGGCGAGCACCGCGTTGGTATAGTCGGTGCAGCCACGGAAGACGGCGAGCAGTTTCTTGCGCTTCGCCCCGGTGATCCGCCGCTCGCGCAGGTACTCGAACAGCGCCCTGCGATGCACCAGCGTGAAGGCGGTCGCCCGCAGCGCCACCATCTGCTCCGTAAGCCGGGTCCGCACGGACACCGTGCGCATGAGCTGGTCGTGATGCGCCTCCCAGCGGGTGAACTCCACCGGCCGGACGAGGATCCGCTGAGCCACGAGGATGTCCGCCGGCGACTGAGACGTCGCCGTCATCTCTACACGCGACTCGGATTCCGCCATGAGTCGCGCGTGCTTGTAGGCTTGAAGGAGCACGTGTCTCCCCACCGGCACGCACCGGGGCAGCTTCAAGGCTGCGGTATTTATCTTTATCTGTAACAGAGTCTCCGCCTATCTCTGGTGCGGTGCAATGATCAGAAAGGGTGACAGAAGTTTGTGACGAGTCGTAGGTAGTCCGGACCCAGTCCAGAACGTTGCTCGGGCGCCACGGAAGCCGCGGGAATGCCTCGTCGGCCTGGGGTAGAGTCGGCGCGGAGGTAATCGATGAGGTCCTCGAGTCGTTGGGCGCCGCTCTGCGCTATCGCCGCCTGCTCGCTCCTCAGCGGCCCTGCATCGCTCGCTCGGCAGATCTGGACACCCACGCAGGTGAACGACTGGTACGCGCAGCGGCCCTGGATGGTCGGCGCCAATTACATTCCCGCCTCCGCGATCAACCAGCTCGAGATGTGGCAGGCGGAGACCTTCGATCCCGCGCGGATCGATCGCGAGCTCGGCTGGGCCGAAGCGATCGGCATGAACACGATGCGCGTGTTCCTGCACGATCTGCTGTGGCAGCAGGATGCGGCGGGTTTCCGCAACCGCATCGATCAGTTCCTCGCGGTGAGCGCCAAGCACCACATCCGGGTGCTCTTCGTGCTGCTCGACAGTTGCTGGGAAGCCGAGCCGAAGCTGGGCCCGCAGAATCCTCCCATCCCGGGCGTGCACAACTCCCGCTGGGTTCAGAGCCCGGGTGTCGCGGCGCTCAAGGATCGTGCGCAGGAGGCGCGCCTCGAGACTTACGTGAAGGGAGTGGTCGGCGCCTTTGCGAAGGATGCGCGCATCGTCGGCTGGGATGTCTGGAACGAGCCTTCGAACTCCAAGGAGTACCTCGAGCGGGTGCACGAGCTGTTGCCGAAGGTCTTTGCGTGGGCGCGGAGCGCGAATCCAACACAACCGCTCACGAGCGGCGTGTTTCAGGAGGGCACCTGGGACTCAGGCCGCCCCACGCCGGTCGAGGAAGTGCAGCTCGCTGAGTCGGACGTCATTTCCTTTCACGACTATCACTGGCCGGAGGTTTTCGAGCGCCGTGCCATGCGGCTGAGCGCGCTCGGCCGCCCGCTCTGGTGCACGGAATATCTCGCGCGCGGCGCGGGCTCGACCTTCGATGAGTCGCTCCCCATCGGCAAACGCCTGAGGGTTGCCATGATCAACTGGGGCCTCGTCGACGGAAAGACGCAGACGCGCCTTCCCTGGGACAGCTGGACAATACCGTACATAAACGGCCGCGAGCCGGTCGTGTGGCATCACGAGTTGTTCCACGCCGACGGAACGCCCTACCGGCAGGCCGAGGTCGATCTTATTCGCGCGCTCGCGAGCGCTCCGGACGGAGTGGTAACGGTGCCCGCTAAGGCGCCGTCCAAGTGAGAGCACAGCAAGGCATCATCTTCGACTTCAACGGCGTGTTGTTTTTCGACGCTGATCTGCAGGAGAAGTCCTGGCAGGTCGTTGCGAGGAAACTGCGCGGCCGGGAGATGACCGCCGAGGAGTTCGCCTTGCACATGCATGGGCGACCGAATGCCTACGTGCTGAGCTACCTGGCCGGTCGAGACATCACCGGACGGGAGCTGGCCGACTGGATCGAGGTCAAGGAGTCCTTGTTCCGGGATTTGTGCCTGAAGACCCCAAACCGGCTTGCGCTTTCCCCCGGCGCGAAGGACCTTCTCGAGGCACTGGCGCGCGCCAGCATTCCGCGCACCATCGCCACCTCGTCCGGGATTACCAACGTGAATTTCTTCATCCAGCACCTGCGCCTGGACCATTGGTTTGATGTCGGGAGATTCATTTACGACGACGGTATTCGCCCCGGGAAGCCCGCACCCGATATGTATCTGGCGGCCGCGCGCAATATCGGCATCGAGCCGAGCCGCAGTGTTGCGGTCGAAGATGCGGTTTCCGGTGTGGCCTCGGCAAAGGCCGCCGGAATCGGCTACATCGTCGGAATCGGTGCGTCCGCGAGCCACGCGCGCCTGCTGACGTCCGCAGGCGCCGCGCTGGTGATCGAGAGCCTCCGCGATTTCCCGCGTGAACGGCTGCTGGCAGCCGAAAGAAAAAGCCCCTGAAGTCTTTCGACCTCAGGGGCTTTCGGTTTGAAGCCTGGCGGTGACCTACTCTGGCATGCCTGAAAGGCACACTACCATCGGCGCAGAGCGTTTTCACTTCCGAGTTCGGAATGGGATCGGGTGGTTCCCACTCGCTATGGCCGCCAGGCAA
>Ga0210409_10005434_pt1 | contig 13395 bp, 6 predicted proteins | sample IncBWH17MmetaG_FD_161649 | JGI IMG/M metagenome (GOLD analysis project Ga0210409, IMG submission 161649) | Forest soil microbial communities from Barre Woods Harvard Forest LTER site, Petersham, Massachusetts, United States - Inc-BW-H-17-M | ecosystem: Environmental > Terrestrial > Soil >... | reverse complement strand
ATTATTAAAGCCCGTGGACGCGGTGATGAACGGATTGGAAAATAGCGGCGGCGCGGGGCTGATGTAGGTGCTGCCGTACGGCGCATCGCCGGCCATCACGCCCGCGGAAACACCTTCCACCGCCGAGAAAAACCGTCCGAATCCCAGCCGGACACTGGTCTTGTCCGCGTCACCGAATAGTTTCCGCGTGAGACCATTCTGGCCGTGTGGCGACCATGCCAGACCGAATCGCGGGGAAAAATTGTTCCATCGCACAGGCGCCAGCGCCCGAGCCACTCCTGGGTCGCCCGGAAAAACCAAACCCGCCGGCGCACCGGGATACACGATCGACTGCTCACCCGGAATCAGCGTCTGAATCTGATTGTATTTTTCGTACCACGGCATCATCGCGTCCCACCGCAGCCCGTAGTTGAACGTAAGGCGCGGCCGGATACGCCAACTATCCTCGACGAACACAGCCCCGTACCGGTTGCGCATGTAAAAGGGTTGCGCATCTCCCTGTTTATAGAAGCTGGGGACGCCGATCAGGAAGTCCGCAAAATCCACCCCTGTTTCCGAGCCGAAGAACGAAAAGGTTCCGTTCGATTGCACGTCGGCCGCGGCGTTCACCTGGCTGTACAACAGTTCGCCTCCGAGTTTCAGCATATGCGCGCCGATAATATGCGAGAAGTTGTCCCGATATTCGAACGTGTTGTCCACCTGGTTGAGCCCGGTAATTGTCGATCCCGCTGTGAAGCTGCTGAACACCAGATTCTCCACGCCGGCGATCGAAGGCCTTTGCGGAAGGATGCTGGGGCCGCCCGAAGCAGTCACGAAACCTTGTGAGGTGAGGCTGGTTCCTACCGTGCCTTGCGGCGTGCCCACGACATTCACGGCGCGCACGTAGGAAAAATGGAATTCGTTGACGGTTCGCGGTCCGAAACTTTTCGTATCACCCAGGGTGACCAGCTGCGACCGGCCCAAGTTCAGGGCGCTGAAACCCGGAACGCTGGCTCCGCCCTGGAGGGTTGGATAGGGATTGTTCAGCGCGTAGTCGTCGGCGAAGTAATAAGACGACAGCATGCCGAACCGCGTACCCGCGTCGACGCGCATTCCGCCTTTGTCGTCGCGCAAGATTTTGTCCACCGACGATATCGAGAAAAAACCACTGGATGTGTTCGGCGCGGGAATATACTTCAGCAGATTCTGTGCGGGAACCGACCACGCCCGCTGCGGAATGATCGCGTTGGGAAAAACGCACTGAGATGGATTCGAGCAGCCGGGCGTGTAATACGGTTCGCCCGGTGAAACGCCGTAACCAAGCTTGTTCGTCAGCTGATTGGCCCAGTACTGGCCGCTGACGGTTCCGGTCAACGGATTTGCAGACCCGGAAAAGTTACCGGTGCGGTTCAGCATCGAAGGCACCTGTACCAGCCCCGTATCGACGCCCTCATTCAGCTGAGTTCCCTGGAAGTCGGAATAGAAAAAGACCTTGTTCCGGACCACCGGTCCTCCGAAAAGGCCGCCGAACTGGTTCTGCTGGTACACTCCGCGGTCCGGGGAATAGAAATTGCGGGAGTCCAGATCCGTATTGCGGAGGAACTCGAATGCAGAGCCGTGAAATTGATTGCTCCCCGACTTTGTGACCACACTGATGCGGCCGCCGCTGTAATTCCCGTATTCTGCATCGAAGTTACCGGTGAGAATCCGAAACTCGGCGATGGAGTCGAGGTTGGGAACGATCGCCACGCCCATGGTAAAGCGTTCCACCACGTCGGCATCGTTGATGGTGAAGCCGTTGGCATATTCCCGTTGTCCGTTGATGGAGATCGTGCCCGGATTCAAGTTACCTGAAGGAGACAGGATAGCCGCGCCCGCGGCCTGTATGGAACTGCCTGTGATCGTGGTGGTCGGCGCTACGCCAGGCTGCAACGCGAGGAGGTCGGTGAAGCTGCGTCCATTCAGCGGAATCGCGGCGACATTGCGGCCGGTAACGACTTCGCCTAATTGAGTGTCGGCCGTTTCCACGTGGATGGCGGACGCGGAAACCGTGACGGTGTCGGATCGTTCGCCTATCGCCAGCGAGACATCCACTCGCAACGCGCTGTTCGCATCCACCACCACACCAGTGTTGCGGTACGGTCTGAATCCAGGCGCCTCCCAATGAATGTCGTAACGGCCAACGGCCAAATCCGGAAGCGAATAAATACCCTTTGAATCGGTGGTTGAGGTGTGCTTGAAATTCGTATCGGTGTTTGTTGCGGTGACTGTCGCGTTGGGCACGGTTCTGCCGCCAGGGTCCGTTACCTTTCCTGAGATACTTCCGCCGGCGGCGCTCCAGAGGCTATGGGCAATCAGTGCAGATGCAATAATGAACCGGCGCAGGCTTGCATAACCATGCGCCGTCTTCGCGGCCCGTGCGCCGCGGTCAATGCCGGAGAGCGTGCTCAAGTGCAAATTTTAAGCACATGTGGTTCCAAAACACTGGTGACAAAACACTTATGGCAGATAAGTACTTGCAGAATCGCAACGTCCGCGAACCCGACGGACTAGCGAAAAAGATTAGGACTTTGTGCAAACCAGTTGGGCTCCGCCGCACCCTAGCTCAGCGAGTTGCCGGCGCTCCTCAATGGACTGTAAACTGCGTTGGTGCCCTCCGTCCTCGACTCACGCATAGCCAGACTGGCGCTTCTGGCTGCGCTCACTGGCTTCTTACAGACGCAGCTCCCCGCGGCAGATGCCACCGATTCCGTCCCGAAAGTCTGGGATGATGCCGATGTCTCAGATTATCGTTTGCCTCTATACGGGCTCGGCCGTCCGCCCGCCTTGCTCTCGGCTCGTGAATATTACGCGCTGCCGGAAAGTAATCTGAAGACCTATCCGGTGTATACGCCGGACAAAGAGCCTCCCGGCTATCTGGACTGGCTGAAGCAGCAGGCGCCCCAACCCCTGGTCGATGTGAGCAAGTTAAAGACGGAATCCGACTGGATTGCTGCCGGCCGCGAAGTGTTTTATGGCCGCGAACTGCCCCGGTTCAGCGGGAGCGAGCACAACCTGCAGATGATTCGGAACCCCCAGGTCTTGGCCGCCTACCGGCTGCAGACTACACCGGAAGGGGTTTTGCTGGGCCTGCGCTATGTGGTTCGCGAGAAAGGACAGGTGGCGCTCGGTACCGATACCTGTGCCATGTGCCATGTTCAGGTGCTGCCCGGGGGACAGTTGATCGAAGGCGCACCCAACGTCAGCACACCTTTCGGGCCTCTAATGGCTGACCTGACTCGCCGCTACGCTCAGATGAGCCCGGAGATGCTGGAACAGCGCCGCCGGTGGCACATGCGCGAAGACTACCGGGTGCCATACCTGAAGGACGATCCGAACCTCGCCGTCGCGAGTCTGCCAGCCGAGGAGATTGCCCGGCTCTACCAACAGGAGCCTCTGGGGGTCCACCCTCGCACGAACACCAGTCTGCTTTACCCCGTAAAGATCGCCAACCTGATCGGCATCAAGGACCTGCGGTACTTCGACCGCACCGGCACCAGCCGGCAGCGCGACATCCGCGATCTGATGCGCTACTGCGCGTTGGTGGGCGATGTGACCGATGCCTTGACCCGCTTCGGGGACGGACCTGACGCACAGCTCAAACTGGATCACATGGGCCTGGCGCAAGGAGTCCGGCGCACCCCTGACGCGCTCCTATATGCGCTGGCGAAGTTCATTTACTCACTCCGTCCACCAGCGAATCCGAATGCGATCGATGAGAGATCCCGCGCCGGAGAGAAAGTGTTCGCCACAGCCGGGTGCATCAACTGTCACACGCCTCCGGTCTACACCAACAACCGGCTCACGCTGGCAAAAGGATTCCATCCATCGGACGCGCTGCTCAAGGAATTCGATGTCCTGCCGGTTTCGGTGGGCACGGATCCGAACCTGGCGCTCCAGACGCGCAAGGGAACGGGTTTCTATCGCGTCCCGTCTCTGCGCATGCTATGGCTCTACCGCTGCTTCTTGCACGATGGTTCCATCGGCACACTCGAGGAACTCTTCAGTCCAGACCGCCTGAAACCCGAGTTTCGATCCTCGAATTGGAGTGAGCTTACCCTCGCACATGTTGTCCAGGGCCATCCGTTCGGGCTCGATCTCTCGATCGGCGACCGGACCGCGCTCATCGCCTTCCTGCGAACGCTCTGACGCTCAAAAATTGTAGCGAAGCGCGAACTGGATCTGCCGGGGCGCTTTGGCGGAGAAGACGCGGCCGAAGCTGCCGGTCTGGTCCACAATGGCCTGCGGCAGATCGAAGTTCACGCGATTGAACGCGTTGAAGGCCTGCGCCTCGAAGGAAATCGTGCTCCCCTCGGTAACGTGAAACCGCCGCACGAGCGAAAGATCGAACGAAGCCAGGCCCGGGCCCCGAAGAATATTGCGTCCAGCCGAGCCGAAGGTGTACGGCGGGGCTATTTGAAAGGCGGAGGTGTTGAACCATTCCTGCGCCGATGGATTGGAAAGATGCGGATCGCCCACTACATTCGGCCGGTCAAAACCGAACTGGCCGTTGCCTGTATTACTGTTGTCGTAGCTCACGGTTGGGGTGAACGGCTGGCCTTCCTGCGCGGTGATGATGGAGCGGACCTCCGAGTTTCGGATCAGCCAGTTGTGACCGGGGGTCTGGTATACCCAGGCTGCCGTGAATCGCTGCGGCATATCGAAGCTCGAAAGGGCGTGCTCCAGTTGGTAGTTGTGGCTGTTCTGCGGGAAATTCTTGTCCGCCTGTGTTCCGAGGAAAGCGGAAGTGTCGTCGATTGATTTGGAGAACATGTAGACCGCCGTAAATGACAGCCCGTGCCCCATGGGACGGTTGAAGCTCAACTGCAGCGAATGAAACTCCGAGTCCCCAGCGCTTTCCTCGAAGAAGATGTTGCCGAAGTTGGGATAGGGTGCTCGCGAAGACAACGGGCCAGGACCCGGCAAGGGCTGGTTCAGATCGCGCGAACGGAGCAAGTGCGTGCCCTTCGATCCGGCATATGCCACGCTCAAGGTCCCCACCGAGTGAAATTCACGCTGCACGTTGAAGTTCCAGTCCTGTAGATAGGGCGTGACGAAGTCCGGGCTGATGGTGCTGAGCGTCGCAGGGGGCAGAAAACCGCTATTCAGCGGGAACGGGTTCTCGAGAGTCAGCAGTGAAGTCTGGCTGGGAAAGAAGACCCGGATATTGAAGAACGGCGGGTTGAAATTCAGAGCAGTGGTCGAGGTGAAGATCCCGGCATCGTAGAAGAGTCCGTAGCCACCGCGGACCACCAGATTCGCCGCCGGCGACCACGCAAAACCGACGCGGGGCGCGAAGTTGTTCGTGTCCGGCCGAATCCCCGACCGCGACAATCCATTTGTGCCCACCTGGTAGACGTTCTGCGTGGCGAGGTCGAAAAACGACATGCGATTGAAAGGATCGGTGGGCGGTGTGTTGTACTCGTACCGCAACCCCAGGTTGAGGGTCAGGTTCGGGCGTACTTTCCAGTCGTCTTGCACGAAGAAGTTGCTCGCGAAACTGCGCAGGGTCTGCTGATTGTTGAACTGGGATTGAATACTGAAGGTGGGCAGCCCCAGCAAAAGGTCGCCCATTCCCGATCCGGACAGGGCCCCCACGAAATTGATCTGGCCTCGGGCGTAAATGTCGAGAATTCCGTTGTGCTCCAGTTTTCGGAACTCCGTCCCAATTTTGATTGCATGGCTGCCGCGCGACAGGGAGAGCACATCAGTGAGCTGATAGGTGTTCTCGGCGCGGTCGATAGGCAGGGAAGTCAGATCGCCCACTTGCGAGAAGCCCTGAACATTTATGGCCGGATAGCCGAAATCAACAGGGCGCACCGGCAGGTAGTTCACACCCCAGAGTTTGTTGACATCGGTCGCGTGATTCTGCTGCAGGACCTGGCGCAGTGCCCGGTTGAAGCCGAGAATCAACGAGTTCACACTTCGCGGCCCAAACGTGTGCATCTCGTGGATCATTGCGTTGTGTCCGGACTCGTTGACGTAATCGCCGGAACCGGGGATTTGTGTGGACACCTCCGCGAAGGGCTCGAGCAGGTGGGCGACTCCATAGCTGTACCGCAGGGTAAGTTGGTCGGTGTCTGAAATCCGGTAGTCGGCGCGTGCGTTGGCTTGCGCCTCCCGGTCGGTCCCAAGGGGCTGGCCGAGGAAGTTACCGCCGCTGCCGCTTAGGTTAGGTAGGGGAAACAAGGCCAGGACCTTAGCCGACAGAGGATCGATGCGGCTGGCCGGAATCCGGTCTCCCGGAAATGGTTTTCCGGTGAAAGGATCCACGACCGTGGCGCCCGTGCCAGAGAAATCGCCGCTGCGTTCGGCCGGAGTGGGTACCGTGGCCAACTGGCTGAAGCCCTGCTGTTCAGTCAAACCGTCGGCGCTCGCGAAAAAGAAAAGCCGGTTCTTTACAATGGGGCCGCCAGTGCCGCCGCCAAACTGGTTCCGGTTGTACTCCGGCTTCTGGCTGCCGTCGAAGAAATTGCGCGCGTCCACGTCCCGGTTGCGCAAGTATTCGTAAGCGAAGCCGTGCAGCTCGTTGCTACCGCTGCGGGTGATCACGTTGACCTGCCCGCCCGCGTTACGGCCGTACTCGGCACTGTAGCAGTTGGTCGAGATCTTGAACTCCTGGATCGCGTCCACGGGCGGCTGCAGCGTATACCGGTTAACATCCGGGTCGTTGTTGTCGACTCCATCCAGCAGGAAGTTGTTGTATTCCTCGCGAGCGCCGTTGGCGTGCATGGCGAAATTGCCGCGCGTGGAAAGCTCGGAATTCTGCACCGGCGGCAGAACACCGGGCGTAAGCAGAGCCAGTTGCAGGAAGTCCCGCTTCTCGAGTGGCAAGCTGTCGATCTGGCTGCGTTCCATCACCTCGCCGAGTTCGGAGGACTCGGTCGGCAGCTGGCGCACCTGTGCCGTGATCGTAACGGATTCGCCTTTACCGGCAATGGTTGGACGTAAGTCGACGCGAGCGTGTGAATCCACTTCAACATGGATGTCTTTAGCATCCGCTCTCTCGAAACCGGAGGCAGCGGCGGAGACGGTGTAGGTCCCAGGCGGCAGATCGAGAAACCGGTAGAAGCCCGTGAGATCTGTCACCGCGGATCGAGCGACGGCGTGCCCGGAATCCGACGCAATTATGGCAGCCCCGTTGATCGGCCGGTTGGATGGGTCCGTCACGTACCCAGAAATGGAGCCGCTGGTCACCTGTCCGAAGGCGCTTGCGGTGGCGATGAAGAATAGTAGAAATCGCATCAAGAATTCCGTCTTCAAAGGTAATTGTAAGCGTGGTAACGATTGGCGCTTAATTGATTATGCGCCGTGGCAAGCCAGAGGCCAATCAGGTAATTTGCAGATATGTGACAAAGCACTTGCACGTAACAAGAAATAGAACGACATCCGGGAGGGCGAAAGTGCTTGAATCTGGGAATGAATTCAAAACTTTAGGATCGTCAATCGACGGAAAACGCCTCACGGTTTGCGCGCTCGCGCCAGCCAGTGTGGCAGGGGCGGAGGCAGAGGCTGAACGCTGAAACCCGTAAAACCTGATTCTTCCAGCCAACCTTGCAGCTCGCCGGCCGAGAAGACCCATCCATACTGAGTGGTCAGGCCCATGGTGAGCGCGAAGATGGCGGAGAAGGGCGGCTGCGTGTGGCTGTCGTCCGTCATCATGTCCATTACGTGGATCACGCCGCCGGGTTCGAGCGCTGCGTGCGCTTTGCCAATCAGGTTGCGGATGGCCTCGGGCGATTCCTGGTGCAGCATGCCGAAGAAGTTGAGGGCATCGAGGCCGGAAGGGAATGGCGTGGTGTGATAATCTCCCGCCAGGATACCGACACGCGCGGTAGCGCCTTGCCGCTCGATTAATTCCCGGGCGACGTCCACCACGGCGGGCAGGTCCATCACCGTGCAATGGATTTCAGGAAAGGCTTGGGCAATCAGCACGGCAATGGTTCCCGGACCGCCGCCCACGTCCAGAAGCCGCTTGCGGCCGGCCAGATCGAGCCACGGCAGGATGGCCCGTCCCATACCTACTGCCTTGTCATGCATGGCCATCACAAACGCGCGCGTGCGCTCACGGTCCTCACCGAGATGAAGTTCCGGGCGCTCGACGGGTTGCCCTGTACGGACGAATTCTGCCAAGCGTCCCCAGGCCGAATATACGTCGCGGTTATATCGGAGAGCTCCCGAAAGGTCGGCCGGGCTACCGGGTGTTAGGAACGTTCGCGCAGCGGGTGTGAGGCTGTAGCGTTCGCCGTTCTTCAGCAACAGTTCCACGGCCACGCACGCGTCCATTAGGGCGCGCATGCCCCGTTCGCTCTGCTGCAGATCGCGCGCCAGGCTGGCCGAGTCCATGCCGTCCTGTTCTGCAAGCCGGCGGAAGACGCCCGCGTCGGAGGCCGTGAACAGAATGCACGACCCAAAAAACGCATTGGCGAGGTCCACGATCAGACCCGGAGAGACGGATGGCGCCGGGCTGTTCAACGGTTTCAAAGTGTTTGTTTCTCCTGATTAGGAAGTGATACCCCGGTGATAGGGCTCTTGTAATGAAACTCTACTACTTTACACTGATTACAAAACATTTGGAATTCAGTCCAGGAGTGCTAGCCGGGGCGTAAGTGCGTCTTCCTGTGTTTTCAAGAAGGAACCATCGACTACCTCTTTGGTTAACAAATTGCATCGTTAACGCCGATTTTCGTTTCGGTTACTGAAAGGGGATAGCATGTTCAGGCAAGTAACCTTTTGTGCGCTGCTCGTCTTTGTGGTTCTCGTTCCGTCGGTTTTTGCGGATCCGGTTTTGAATGATTGGTGCGTCAATGTCAACGGTGATACTGCTTCCCTTTGCAACGGTGCAGGTTCGTCCTTATCTGGGGTAGACGCCAGCGGGTTCGATAAGACGCTCTCACCGTCGGCTAACACTCTAGGTTCCATTTCAGTCACGCTGACTGCTGCTGGTTACGCGAGCGTGTATATGGACTACGATCTGGATTTCGCCACCTTCGGCTCGTTCCAGGATTCCGGCGCCACGCATGGTGCGCTGCCCGCGGGCGTGAGTTACGAGCTGGACGACCCGAACACATCGAATATCTTCAGTGACTTCGCGACAAGCTCGCTCCTGAACACGAACAACGTCGGTACGGCTTCGGGACCGCTAACTCCGTGCTGCGATGTGTCGTGGGCCCTAGGCGTCCAAACTACGGAGGCCGGTACACTCAAGTTCACCGTCAGCACCGTGCAGCCGGCGGGCTTCTATCTTCAGCAGACCAACTTCGATGCGGGGGACTCCATTTACTTGTCGGAATCCTTTACGCCGACTGGCGGTAGCACCGGAGGTACTACTGGAGGTACCACTGGAGGTACCACTGTACCGGAACCGAGTAGTTGGGGACTGTTGGGGACGTCCGTTGTGGTCCTTGCCTTGAACGGGCTGCGGAAGCGGTGCAGCAAAAGCGCGTAGCAGGTCCGGGGCGGCCCAGGGTAAGAAATACAGGCGAATGGCAGAGCGGTTCAAGCAAATCAAAGGTCTAAGAGGGATTGAAAGAGGAGAGCTATGGGGCGGATAGCGTGGATTTGCATAATGGCGACGGTCGTGATGCCGGCGCTGCTACTGACTAACATGTTGGAGGCGCAACCGGTGGCCAATACGGTACCTTTCGTGGCCTCGAACCCGACTTCACCGCACACCAGTTGGAGCGGCAATATCGTTACGCTGAAGGGGACGCTCACCAGTCCATTCGTTGGTACCCACGTGTTCACGTACGACTGGGATCCGGGTGATGGCTCTGCCCACTGTACCGGTACGGTGACGAATCAATTTGATGTTGAGTGCTCGCACACGTATACGGGCGCCGTTGGAACTGTCTTTACGGCGGTCTTGAATATTACCGACACCACATCCGGTCAGACGGCTCCTCCCTCGAACTGCCCGCCCGTGATCACTAAGGGCGGCTGCTATTACACTTCGCTAAATGGACCACCGCCGAATCTGGGGGTTGAGGTCAACAACGCGATTGACAACGGCCTTTGGTATCTGCACAAACACATGCGGCACTTCACGACAACTGGCGGGGCGCAGGGCGGCGACTGGACGGGCGTTGGCGGAAATGTGGACTCGAACAACGCCGGCGGTACCGGCGTGAACTCATTAGAATGCTCCGCCTTTGAAAACAGTGGATTTTTGCAGACGAACATTCCGGCGAACCCCTATTCAGATGATGTTCGCCTTTGCCTGAATGGGGTTTTCGATCAGCTCACGACAATCAAGATCGCCACCGTGACGGACTCGACTTACGGTGCGTTTAACCCCGACTCTAACGGCAACGGCATTGGAGTCGAACACAACGGCTACCCGGAAAATTACCAGACTGGCATGATGCTGGACGCGATTGTGGCATCAGGGACGCCGAACACGGCAGTCACTGCGGGCACGGCCCTTGCGGCTCTGATCAGCGGTGCCGGAATTTCCGGCTCGGGAACCGGCGGAGCGTACACGTACAAAGATGTAGTTTCCGATATGGTGGACGATTATGCATATTGCCAGGCGCCGACCGAGGCCGGTTTCGGCGTTCCTGGTGGCGGCTGGCATTACTCGTGTCAGGAGACCACCGGTGACAATTCGGTAAGCCAGTGGGCGGCCATTGGCATCATTCCGGCGGTTCGCAAATTCGGTGCCACTGTGCCGGCGGAACTTCACACCGCTGATGATAACTGGCTTGAGTATTCGTTCTTCCAAGCCAGCCCAAAGAACGGGTATTTCGGTTATACGAGCAATAGTCCGATTTGGGGACCTTATGCTGATACACCCTCTGGGATGGTTCAATTGGCGATGAACGGTTTAGGCCGCGGTACTACGCTGCCCATCACTGGCGGCACAGATCTTTGGGACAGCGCCGAGACCTTTATTCGAGACAATTTCGGCAACCCCCAAGCTGACGGTGCGGGTGGCTCGCTGAAAGACTACTACTATGGTCTGTTTTCGTTCACGAAAGCGATGCTGCTGCATGACAACTCTGGTACAGGAGCGGGGGACTCGCCGATCACGCTTTTGCAATCGCTGGACGACCCAGGTACGTGCTTGTCCCCAGGGGTACCGGTCCATTCTCCTGGCACTGGCGGAGGTCCTTGTTACGCGCCGATAGATTGGTATGGCGCTCAAACGCCGGCGTTCGGCGGCCTGGATCCTACCGATGGAGTGGCTCGCACGATTATTGGAAACCAAATGCCTGATGGTTCATGGTCCGGGCAGAATTTTGTCGGCCAACAGAATTACTTCCAAACCGGCATCTCGATTACGATGCTCAACAAGACAGTCTTCCAGCCGGTGCCGGTAGCCTGTTTCACCGTCAATCCAACGCATGTCGCGTCGGGTGGTCCGGTAACGCTCAATGGCAACTGCTCGGTGGATCAGAATCCCGCCAATCAGCTGGTGACCTGGGAATGGGATGTCGATGGAACGGGTGGCACAAACTTTACAATAAAACCCGGAAGCCCTCAATGTAAGGATGCCAGTTGCTCCATTATCGTTAGCAATTTCACTCTCCCGGCCGGTAAATCATTGCCGTACAACTATCCGGTTCGTTTGCGAGTGACCGACAACGCTACACCGGCCCTGACGGCAGACGTAGTGGGCAGTGTGGTGATTTCCAATCCGCCGAACCCTCCTCAGGCAAACGCGGGCGGGCCTTACAATTTCTGCCCGAATACGAACAATTTGGGCAACGTGATTTACAAACCGTTTATGCTGGATGGCTCGAAGTCCACAAACCCAGATCAGGGCCAGACGGACGGCACCGCTGGTGCACCGCCGAGTACAATCACCTCATACAAATGGGACTTTGCGTGTGCTGGGACGTTCGGCTCGGCGAGTGGCGCCCAAGTTGACGCGACCGCTGCGTTCGACCAACCCGCATTCTTTGGGGCGAACTTCAACATTTGCCTGAAGGTCACAAATAACGACAATCTCGCATTCCCGACCGCCGGCTTGGCGGCAGGTTTGTCGAGTGTGGCTTCGGCACAGGTTTCGATTCACCAGCCAACGGACGAGGCTTGCACTCACTGCGTCAAGACGCTGGGAGCGAACGCCAAGGCTCCAGTGCCGGGTGTTCCCGGAAGCATCCAGCTTTACTGGACCGATACCAGCGGTGGGGGCTTCCCAATTGACCACTACAACATCTACCGGAGCACGAGCGCGACCTTTAATCCGTTCACGGAGATTGCAGGGGCAGCCTCAAGTCCCTTCATTCCAGCCGTCCAGGTGTCGAATCCGGCAGGTGGAACCCTGTATTTTAAGGACAACAATGTCGTCGGTGGAACGACCTACTATTACCGCATCGCCCCGGCAACGGCGAACGATACCGAAACCTGCCAGGGTAACGTGACGGTCACAGTTGCGTTGGCGAAAGGCCGCTAAGAAGAGCCGGCGCGCTCCGGAAACGGTTCTGGAGCGCGCATCTTTAATGTAAGGATGTAAGTTTTAGATTCGAGTCAGGAGCATAAAGATGAAGAAACTGATCGTTGTAGTGCTGAGTCTGGCAGCTTCCCTTACGGCGGCGGATTACTCCGGCATCTGGAACGGCAAAGGGGGAATGGAGGACACCAAATACGGGTCCGTCCCTATGACAGCGCAGTTGACGCTGCTCCAGGCAGGCTCGTCGGTTTCCGGATCCTTGAAAATAGGGAATGGAAAGATCATACAAATCTCGTCCGGCAATGTTTCGGGCAGCACGATCACGTTTGCGGTGGGCGATGGGACCGGAACCTTGACCCAAAACGGCGCGCAATTGTCGGGAAGGCTCACCTCGAGCAAGGGTAAGATCTTCGACGTAGTGTTCACACAACAGTAAGAGAAAAATCAGAATTGGCGCCAGTCCGGCCAGGCTGGCGCCCCCTGTGATGCCGATTGTGTTTGCCGTCGGTACCACTTTCGCTTCAGGAAGCCACTTAGTATCGTAGTCTCTATGTATAAACGAGCCGCTCTGATATTTCTGGTAGGTTCCGGGCTGTTCGCCGCGGCGACAACGCCCGTGCCGCAACCCGTATTTATTGTTCTTTATTCTCGCTTCTACGATCACAGCCACCAGCACACAACCGATGAACGGCTGCAGCGGTTGCTGCCGATACTGGAGCAGTTGCACAAACAGTACCCGCAGTCGGGGATCTCGGCCTTGTTCCAATTTTCCGGCACGGTCAGCCAGGTGCTTTACCAGGAGAACGCCGGTCTCCATCTGGTGGATCAGTTAAAGGACTATTCGGGCCGCAACCTAGTGGACATAGGCTATACAGGCGAAGACGAACCATCTTATTTGTATCGTCCCAAACCCGACTTGCTTCTTGCCGAAACGCCGGAAGCCAGGTGGGCGGCCAAGTGCGAAGCCGCCGAGCGTTTTT
>Ga0210409_10005433_pt1 | contig 13397 bp, 13 predicted proteins | sample IncBWH17MmetaG_FD_161649 | JGI IMG/M metagenome (GOLD analysis project Ga0210409, IMG submission 161649) | Forest soil microbial communities from Barre Woods Harvard Forest LTER site, Petersham, Massachusetts, United States - Inc-BW-H-17-M | ecosystem: Environmental > Terrestrial > Soil >... | reverse complement strand
CGATATTAAAGTCACTTCGCACTTGGCGATCCGGCCGATCGAAGTCGATTATTTTCTGACGCGTTTCATTAACAACCTCACCACCGGGAACAACAATCAAAACAATTTCCGCTACCAGGCGGGGCTCGTTTTCGAGTTCTAAGCTGGGCGCGTTCGGGCGCGCCTCTGCAGCAGTCTGAAAGGCAAAGGCGGACAATTACAAGGAGGCGGTGGCGCCTTTTGAAGCGGTTGAAGCTCCATCTGGCACGAACTCAGTATCTACACCTTGTTTGAAGACGACGTATGCTCGCTTCCACGGCTCGTCATTGATCAAACGCCATTTGTGAGGATGGTTTCAAATCGGCGAGTGTACCTTATTTTTTCCCGAAGGATACTACCCCCGGCTCACCTTGACGGGATAGGGGATAGGAGAGAATGAAACTGCCCTTTTTGCACAATAATGGTGCAATTCGAAGATCGCGAGATTTCTATTTGTATTTTTATTCTTGTACTTTATTTCTTGACCGAAGATTTCAAACAGCAGACTCGTTTTCTAGCACCAACTTGTATATCTACCGCGTTAATCATAAGTCAAATCCAATTCCTCATATATGACAACCGGATTCCCAATCGATTTTTTCAGATCGATCAACACGCATACAGCATTCTGGAGGTCCCGACTAATTTCGATTGGCCTCGGATTCATGCAGAGTTCCAAATAACGACCAAAGATTGCCCGTTCAGCTTCGACAATCAAACTCGAAAGTCTCTGAGGCTCAACCTCCATTAAGGCTTCGGCGTAAGGCTTGTGCCAATTCTCGGAGGTCAGAGAGTCTTGCGGCCACGGCGCGAAAAGGGGAATTTTACGGACTTCATGAAGGCGTAGTATCAGCCGCTCAGAGGATTTTACAGCCATAATCGTTCCTTGGTGGCTGGGGGCCAACTGCCAGCGCGAGCTAAGGCACTGCCCGCTTTCCAAAAGTGGGCAGTGCTCACGGAGCTCGGCTCCGCCGAAGTAGAAGATCTCATGGCGAGCAGAGGGTCCTTTGCCTTCGAGCAGGGCCATCTGGTTGTAACCGTCCAGGTGGTTCTTGTACGTCCGGTCGCCGAGTTTCACACCATCGAGAAGTTGCTGGGTGATGTTCGGATTGCCTGCGGCAGCAACGAAGGTGGGGTACCAATCCATGCCGGAGAAAATCCCATTCTCGATCGTGCCGGGCTTGACGTGACCTGGCCAGCGGATGATAGCAGGAACGCGAAAGCCGCCCTCGTAGATGGTTCCCTTGGAACCATGAAACGGGGTCATGCCGCCGTCCGGCCAGGTGAAAGTTTCAGCGCCGTTGTCGGTGGTAAATATTATGATCGTGTTATCAGCCTCGCCCATCTCGTCTATGGCTTGCATTAGAGCACTGACATTGTCGTCCAACTGCGCCATGCCAGCTTCTTCCAGACCATAGTTGGTCTCTGGATTCATCATTGCTTTGTACTTAGGCGAGACGAAGCTCCAGACGTGCTCGCGTGTGGTGTTGTGCCATACGAAGAACGGCTTGCCATCGGCCTTAGCTTTCTTCATGAAGGCGATGCTGTCCGCGACCAGATAGTCATCGAGTGTAGTCATGTCATATTTTGCGGCTGGCCCTGGGTTCTGCTCTTGTCCCCCATATACCGTGCGTCCCGTATCCGGGCCAGGCGCAAGCGGACCCTCATCCACGATTTTCTGCTTGCCGACCTCGCCCCATCTGGGTTGCACGGTGCTGTCCACGGTGTCTGTAGCCCAGCAGTGAGTCAGATTGCGCGGCATTACCTTGTTGCGAACGGCCGGATCTGTGGGGTAGGAATACCAGTAGGGGTCCGACATGGCATCGAGGTGATACAGGTAGCCGAAAAATTCATCGAAGCCATGCACACAAGGGAGAAACTTATTCAGATCTCCAAGATGGTTCTTGCCAAATTGCCCAGTGGCGTACCCCATCGACTTTAGTGCGATAGCGATGGTGGAGCCCTCAGCGGGAAGGCCGATTGGAGAACCAGCTTGTCCTACCGTGGTCATGCCTGTGCGGATGGGTAACTCGCCGGTGATGAAGTTGGCGCGGCCCGCCGTGCAACTCGCCTCGGCGTAGTAATCGGTGAATCGCATTCCCTGTGCCGCGAGTTTGTCGAGGTTCGGCGTCTTTCAAGACATGATGCCCTGGTGGTAGGCGCCGACGTGAAACCAGCCAACGTCATCACCCATGATGAAAAGAATGTTGGGTTTTTTTGCTTGTGCTTTGGCGGCGGGTGCCGACAGCCCTCCGAAAAATATGACAACAGTCGCCAACGCAAGGCTCATTCTCACGGCCCACTTCATAAATTTCCTCCAATCGTCTTCTTGTTGAATCGCAATAACCGTAGCAGCAAGTTCACAGCGAAGTTCCAGCTGGCGCGCGGGATTGTCACCGAGTATCAAGGATGGTAACCGTCAAAAGTACTTGTCGCTTACTCGGCAATGACGATTTAGGTCAGTTTTTCACTCTGCTAGTTAAGCAAGTGCCTGGTAAAGTGCTTTCCGGAAAAGTTCGTCATCATACGAAGATGTCCGGTTATTTTTAACTAATCGGGATTTACACGCAAAATCTACCCCGTCAGTTTTGACGGTAGACTGAAAAGGACCCAAGGAATAGCCTGTCTCCCAAGTTTCACGGCGTCTCACACCTGACCACGCAAGACCGAGACTCCTGATACGAGTAAGAAGGAGACACGGACCTATGAGGAATATGGAGAAGATGTGGAACCGGGGCTCCGCCAGTCTCTGACACGATGCCCATCGTAGACGGTCAAGTACATGGTTTGTCCACTCAGGCCGGCGAAGCACTGATGTAAGGAGGAAACTATATGGGTGGCATAGCACGGGCGAAGCAGAGTCTTTCCCTTGGTTTAAGCATCCTTTTGGTCTTCACCATCGGCCCGGGGGCCGCAACCGGCATGGCATATCAGAGTACGGAAACGGCACCGACCGGCAGCACGGCCTCCAGTTATCCCGGTCAGGGCGTGCCGGCAACAGCCGACGAGCTGCAGAGCCTGGTGGCGCCGATCGCTCTCTACCCGGATGCGCTGGTGGCGCAGATTCTCACTGCGGCAACCTTTCCCGACCGGTGGCCATCGCCAACTATTGGGTAGAACAGAACAAGACGCTCACCGGCAGCGCACTCATGACGGCGGTTGATAAACAAACCTGGGATCCAAGTGTGAAAGCGCTCACCCAGTTTCCCACAGTACTCAACAACATGGCTCAGAACCTCTCGTGGACGTCGCAACTAGGCGAGGACTACCACAACCAGCAAGCCGACGTCATGACAGCCGTCCAGGTTTTGCGTGCGAAGGCGAAGGCCGCCGGCAATCTGCAGTCGGGTCCGCAGATCACCGTTGTTCAGAAGTCGCCGCAGGTTATCGTTATCCAGCCGACCAATCCGCAGATTGTGTATGTCCCGCAGTACAACCCAACTGTTATTTATGGCACTCCCTACGTGGTTCCGAGCTACACCGCTAGTGATGTCGTGGCCGCAAGCGTTATTTCCTTCGGGGTTGGAATGGCAGTTGGAGCGATGATGAGCAGCGGCTGGGGATACAGCAGTTGGAATTGCAATTGGTACGGTGGTGCCGCGGTCTACCACGGCGGAGCCTACTACGGAAACAGCGCCTGGCATGGCGGCTATTATGGCACCAGTGCTTCCGCCTATGGAGCCTACGGCAGCGCCCACGCCTCCTCTGGCTATAACCCCTCCACCGGCACTTACGCGCGTGGCGCGTCATCCTCGACCGCGTATGGCACGCAAAAGGTAGGGCAGGCCTACAACCCATACACGGGGGCCTATGGCGCAACCCATCAAGGTTCCAACGCCTATTCGAACTGGGGAAGCTCGACTGCCTCGAAGAATGGCCAGACTGTCGACACGCAGCATTACTCGGACGCTAATGGAACCGTTGGGACAGCCGAGAGTTCAAATGGTAACAAGTATGCGACCGCGAACGGCAACGCCTACAAGAACACTGGAAGTGGCTGGCAGAGCTCGGGTTCCTCTTCTGATGCTTCGCACGGTTGGGGGGACAGTAGTGGATCGGAGTCCCACAGCGGTGGCTCATCAGCATTCAGCGGCTGGGGCAGCCACTCTGGCGACTCCGGCTGGGGGTCCAGGTCTTCGAGCGCCCAGGGCTGGGGCAGCCGCGGCGGTGGTGGCGGTTGGGGCGGCGGAGGAGGATTCCGTGGCGGCGGTGGGTGGGGCGGTCGTCGTTAGGCCTAAAGTCCAAGTCAGGCAGCGTGAGAAGCCAGAGCTATCGGAGGATCAGAATGTTCGACTTATTCCGCAATCGTGCGAGTTTAGGGTTGCGTTTCCCGCTGCTGGTGGTGGGTGCCGCGACGCTGCTTTCGATTTGGGCATGCAACAGGAAGGAGCAGCCTTCTCATGCCCAGGCTTCCCCAAAAACCTTCGCCTCGCCAGATGACGCCGGCAAAGGTCTTTTCGAAGCAGTCAAATCGGGCGATCAAGAGACGGTTTTGGCCATCTTCGGCCCCGGGGCCAAGGAGCTTATTTACACCGGGGATGCCGCCGAGGACAAATCTTCACTTGACGGATTTGTGCGGGCCTTCCAGGTGATGAACCGGTGGCGGAAACTGGGCGACGGCAGCGCATTACTCCTGGTCGGCGCAGACAACCAGGCATTCCCAATCCCGCTGAAGAACGCCGCCGGTCAATGGTATTTCGACGCCGCCGCCGGGAAAGAGGAGATCCTGGCGCGTCGCATAGGCCGCGACGAGATCGTGGCCATCGATGTAAGCGAAGCATTGGCGGACGCCCAGGAGCAGTACTTCGCTCAAAAGCATGGCGGCGTGAAGCAGTACGCACAGAAATTCATTAGCGATGCCGGCCAGCAGAACGGGTTGTACTGGGAATCCCCGCAAGGTTCTCCTCGCAGCCCCCTTGGGCCGCTGGTCGCATTCGCCACCGAAGAGGGATTTACCATCAAGCCTGATGCCGCCCAGCCCTTCTATGGCTACTACTTCCACAGGCTGGATAGTCAGGGCCCCAATGCCAGAAGCGGCGCGAAACCGTATGTCGTCAATGGAAAGGCGACCGGTGGATTCGCCTATGTCGCGTACCCGGCAAGATACGACGTTACCGGTGTGAAGACGTTCATCATTAATCAGGATAGGATGGTCTACGAGAAGAATCTTGGCAAAGATACGGCCGATGTCGCAAAGTCGTTGACCGAATTCAATCCAGACAACACCTGGACCGCATTGCAATAAATCGCCATAAAAAGTTAAGAATTATGGGCTGCAGTTGTTGCTTGGACAGCATCACGTTACCTCGAACGGGGTTCTCGCTCGTTTCGCCGAATTCACATTGACGAGACTGGCGTTATCATCAAGCGTTGAGTCCACGTAGCTGAGCTGGGCATGAATGAATCCGGGAGCGGGCCTATAATAATGGATTCTGCAAATCCACAACTTGCCTTTCGGACAACCTTGATCACATTTCGATTTGCATGTGTATCGCCCGTTGCCCTGAAGACCTCGGAGTCGAACTTTCATCGACCACTTTCCCTTGCGGCGCTTAGCTGCATCGAAACTAACCGGGCCACAAGCACCGCCAAGTAGAGCTGGCCCGTCAGCGCCTCTCCACAGCCAAGAGTATGCGCAAGTGGGTGTCCGTTCGTGGACCGCGACTGGCCGCGATTATCGTGGACCTCTCTGAGGATCTACGCGACCGCGAAGATTTGAGTCTAGATCATCTCTTAAAGAATACGACAATTCTTATGAGCGCAATCGCGCACGAGATACGGAACCTGTCCGGGGCCGTGCTCGTTGTGCACAAAAACCTCTCGCGCTTGCCAGGTCTGCAGGGCAATGAAGATTTTCGGGCACTCGGAACCTTGATCGAAGGGCTTGGAAAACTCTCCACCATGGAATTGAAGTCTCCAGCGAACCAACATTTGGGTGCCATCGAACTGTCCACTGTCCTGGACGAATTGCGTGTCTTACTGGAGCCTTCTTACCGCGAGGCTGGAATAGATGTTGTCTGGCGCTTACAAGAAGACCTTCCATTGGTCACAGCAGACCGCTATGGATTGGCACAGGTCTTTCTGAATTTATCGTTAAACAGTCGTCGGGCGATGGAAACAACGGATAAGAGGCAACTTACGATCAGCAGCACCGTAGAAGCTGATTCCGTCGTGGTTCGTTTCGAGGACACGGGACTAGGAATCCCTTCGCCTAATGGTCTCTTCAGACCCTTCCAACAGGGAGCGGATGCGACAGGTTTAGGCCTATATGTTTCTCGCGCCATTCTGCGCAGCTTTGATGGCGAGTTAATATTCGAACCGCGCATCGAAGGTACTTGCTTTGCGGTCAAATTGACTAGCGTAGTCAGTAGGTGAGAATGAGCCAATGAGTAAGACCGACCAGAAGAGCATCCGTTTGCTGCTCGTTGATGACCATGCACTTTTTCGCGAAAGTGTCGCGCGGCTCCTGCAATCTGAACCGGGCTTCGAGGTAGTTGCTCATTGCGGCTCTGGTACCGAAGCCATTCAAATCATAGAGTCTTCCAAAGAAATTGACATTGTGTTGTTGGATCTCGATTTAGGACAGGAACGTGGAGCGGATTTTCTCGACCGCCTTCGGGGCACGCACTTCGGAGGAAAGGTGCTGCTCGTGACCGCGGATGTGAACGATAGTGAAGTCCCCTGCTTGATCCAAAAAGGAATCTCGGGAGTCTTCATGAAACATGGGTCGCCCGTGCTGCTGATTCAGGGGATCCGCGAGACAATGCAAGGGAAAGCTCTGTTTGGGCAGGATTTACTTCGGAGAGCGCTGGAGAGAGGCGCGGCACCAGTAGTGAACCAACGTCGCTCGAAGCTCACCGAGCGCGAGAGCCAGGTGCTTTCTTTGGTCTTTGAAGGGCTGGCCAACAAGCAGATCGCAGATCGATTGCAGATTTCCGAAACCGCAGTCAAAGCTTCCTTACAACAACTCTTCGCCAAGACTGGAGTTAGAACACGCAGCCAATTGGTCCGGGTAGCGCTAGAGCAATACCGGGACCAACTCTAGAAATCCGAGCCCCAAGTCTTACCCAAAGAATAGTGCAAATAGGGCAGTTTCGCTTCTGCATGGCCGGGGCGCAGTGCTGGGGGGTGTAGCTTATTTTTTCCCGCAGGATACTACCCCCGGCTCACATTGACCATCGGGAACGGCCCCGTTTATACTCATGATTCGCGTTGGGCCCGCCGTACCGGCCTGCGCGCCTCGTGTCATTCCACGCACTGCGCCTCAGGGCTGCCGTCTGGAATTTCCGAATCTTCTATCAACTTTACAGGGAGCTTTCGGCCCTTCTTTGCGGCCGCGCGAACTTATGAGCAGCACTAAAGCAACGCAACTTCGCCCCGGTATGGTTATCCAGCACGAGGGCCAACTCTACACCGTTTTCAGCACCGATCACCGCACACCGGGAAACAAGCGCGGATCCATGCAGACGCGCCTGAAGAATCTTAGAAACGGCGTGATGATCGATTACCGGTTCCGCGCCGAAGAATTTGTCGAGCGCGCCATCCTGGATGAAATCGAATTCGAGTACCTGTACAACGAGGGCGACGACTTCCACTTCATGAACACGCAAACCTACGAGCAGATGCAGATGACCCGCGGTGAGCTCGGGGAAACCGTCTACTACCTGATTCCCAACACCGTCGTCAAAATCGAGTTTTTCGACGATAAAGCCATCGGCGTGGATTTGCCGGACACCATGGACATGAAAGTAGTCCAGACCGAGCCGACGCTGCAGAAAGCCACGGCCAGCGCCGTGATGAAACCGGCGACGTTGGAAACCGGACTGGTGGTGAACGTGCCGCCGTTCGTGAACGAAGGCGACCGCATTCGCGTGGACACGTCCGAAGCCCGCTACGTGCAACGAGTGGAATAATCGCCGGTCGGCTGTTTAGGCCATGCTGGCGACGCCGCGTTCTCCGGCAGGATGCGAGCCAAACACGCGATCGAAAATTTTGTCCACGTTCCGCAACTGACGATTCAAATCGAAAGTGAATTCAAGATCTTTCAGCGTCATGTATTTCGTGATGCGTTCATCCTTCGCTACACGCTCGCGAAAACTTGTTTCCGTTTCCCACGCCGCCATGGCATTCGCCTGCACCGCTTTGTACGCGTCGTCGCGCGGCATTCCCTTCGCCACAAGATCCTGTAGCAACTGGCCGGAGAACACGAGTCCGTGCGTGCTTTCCAGGTTGCGCAACATGCGCGCGGGAAACACGCACATTTCGCTGATGATCTGGATCATTTTCGCGAGCATGTAATCCACCAGAATGGTGGAATCAGGAAGGATGACGCGCTCAACGCTGCTGTGCGAGATGTCGCGTTCGTGCCACAGCGCAATGTTGTCGTACGCCGCCTGCATGTTACTGCGCACCAAACGTGCCAGGCCGCAGATCTGCTCGCAATTCACGGGATTGCGCTTGTGTGGCATCGCGGAACTGCCGCGCTGCTCGTGGGCGAAATGCTCTTCCGCTTCTCGCACTTCAGTGCGCTGCAGATGGCGGATTTCCAGGGCGAACTTCTCCAGCATGGTAGCGATCAAGGCAAGCGCGCTCAGGTAATGCGCGTGACGATCTCGCTGGATCACTTGCGACGCAACGGGCGTGACTTGCAAGCCCAGCCGCTTGCAGATCTTCTCCTCGATGTCTGTGCCAAGATGAGAAGCATTTCCGACCGCACCGGAGATCTTTCCGAACTCCATGCTGTGAGCGGCTTCGCGGAAGCGAGCGATGTTGCGTTGATTCTCGGCGAACCAGTTGGCGATCTTGAGGCCAAATGTGATGGGTTCGGCGTGAACGCCGTGAGTGCGGCCAATCTGCGGCGTGTGCTGGAATTCGTGCGCGCGCACATCCAGAACTTCGCCAAGGATCACGAGGTCGCGTTCGATGATGTGTGATGCATCGCGCACAAGAAGGGCTTGCGCGGTATCGACGACATCGTTGGAGGTCATGCCATAGTGCAGCCAGCGCGCGGCTTCCGGATCGCCAACGGATTCACCGACAGCCATGGTGAAGGCGATGACGTCGTGCTTCACTTTGGCTTCGAGTTCGTTGATGCGTGCGACGTTGACCTTGGCGTGGGAGCGCAGCGCCGCAGCCGCGTCCTTGGGCACCTCACCGGCTTCCGCCAGTGTGTCGGCGGCGGCGAGTTCAACGTCGAGCCATTTCTGGAAGCGATTGGCGTCGCTCCAGACACGTCCCATTGCTTCGCGGGTATAGCGAGGTATCACGTGGGTGTCTCCCGGCGGAATCTACTGCAATGATACGGCATTTGTGAGCATCGTTAAACCCAACGCGGTTGTGCAAGGCCGCTCAGCGAGTGTGCCGAAAGCTGCCCGCAAAAACGAAATGTTCCGCACACTATTCACGATGGAGTGGTTACAGCTGCGGTCCGCCTCAGAAGGCGGACCCTACAAAATCGCGGTATGGCGGCGATTTGGACTTATGAAGGTTTTTGCACGCGAAGGGCTTGGTCGTGACATTCTTGCATGCGGCGCGTTAGGAAGCGGCGCTCAGGTTCAGAGCAGGGACGGCGCAGAGCTGCTTCAAAGTAATTGGCCGCTTGGGAGAATTCGCCGGTCTCTGCGAGCAAACTCGCACGAGTAGACGGCAAGAGATAGTAGTCACGAAGCGCAGGGTCATCCTGGATGGCAGTTAGTTCATCTAGGGCGCACTCCGGGCCATGGACTTTTCCGAGCGCAACGATGCGATTGAGGGCCACGACGGCGGACGGGTTAAGCGCCATCAGGTCGTCATAAAGATCGAGGATTGCTTCCCAATCGGTGCTGGAAGGATCCTTCGCCTGCGCGTGAATCGAGGCGATGGCGGCTTGCACGTGGAACTGAGAAAGCTCCTCGCCTTCCGCGCTCATGGCCAGGCGGCGTGAGCCGAGGGCGGTCAGCCGCGAATCCCATTTGGAGCGATCCTGATCCTGGAGAAGGACGAGTTCGCCATTGTCGTCGACACGCGCGGCGAGCCGTGCGCCCTGAAAGGCTAAGAGTGAAACCAAGGCATGCGCTTTGGGCTGGGACACTGGCGAATCAGCCACAAGAAGTGCCAAGCGCAAAGCCTCAGAGCACAGATCGTGGCGAACCAGGTCGTCTCCCGCGTGAGCAGCGTAACCTTCATTGAATAAGAGGTAGATGACTTCGAGAACTGAGTCGAGAGATTTGCCCAACTCGTGCGAAGGAGGCAAAGCGAAACTGAGGCCCTGTTCGCGAATCTGGCGTTTCGCACGCACGAGGCGCTGCGCAATGGTAGTGGGATCGCATAGAAACGCGCGGGCAATTTCCTTGACGGAAAAGCCGCTGACAGCTTTCAGGCTGAGGGCGACGCGCGAATCGCGAGGAAGCGCGGGATTGCAGGCGAGAAAGATCATGCAGAGTTCGTCGTCGCGCAAGGCTTCCGGCAATTCCAATCGAGGCTCGGCTTGAGGCTGCGAGAGTTCAGCAACAATTTCAGAAGTCTTCTGCGACACCACCCCGCGGTGGCGCACCAGGTCGAGTGCACGGTTGCGCGCAACATGCAGAAGCCAGCCGGGCGGATTATCGGGAATGCCGGAGAATGGCCAAGTCTGCAGCGCTTTGCTAAGAGCGTCCTGCACCGCTTCTTCGGCCAAGTCCAAGTGCGCGGGGCCGAGGACACGAGTGAGATAGGAGACCATCTGTCCCGCAGAGCTGCGAAACAGATGGTCAACCACAGAGGCGATTCTTGTGTCCGACTCAGGCATTCTGGCTGGGCGGGGACAGGACCTGAATTTCGCGGACTTCGACGGTGCCCCCGTATTCGAGTTGCGGATGATCCCGAGTCAAGTCAATGGCGTGTTCGTAACTGTCGGCGTTAAACATGTAGTAGCCGCCAAGAACTTCCTTGCCTTCGGTGAAGGGACCGTCGGTGACGCGCATGGGCGATTTTCCGCGAAGCACGCGGCCTGCGCCGTCCGTCAACTTGTTGCTGCCGGTAAGGCGGCCCTGCTCGCGCATTTTCTGTCCCCACCCATAGTATTTCTTGAAGGCTTCCTGCATTTCCTGAGGGCTAAGTTCGGCAAACTTCTTGGGATCGTCGTAAAGCAGAATGATGTATTGCGGCATGTTGGGCTCCTAGATCCTAGAGAACGCGAGTATAGTCCGAAATCCCCGCGTAATTGGTGTTGCAGAGACATGACGATTCAGACGTGCGGAAATCGACAGGGGATGCGGGAGAGGTGCGCGCGAAATCGAGAAGCTGTGGTTGGCGAGATAAACTGTTTATACTCAGCGTGTTGCAGGGAGCGAGCTGGACAGATAGTGGTGAGTTGCGAGACCGGGGAGTCGCGGGAAGGCTGTCGGCGCGCTGTGCGGGCGGGCTAACCGGGAAAGGGTAAACCTGTCTAATCGTGAGGATGAACGAGAGCATCGAGAGGGCTGAGGCGGGCGGGATCAGCGACGCGATGGCCATCGAGCGGACGCTCGGGGGCGATCGGGATGCGTATCGTGTCCTTGTGGAGAGACACAGCAGAAACGTCTACCAGATGGCCTACCGGATGACCGGCAACAAGCATGACGCAGAAGAAGTGGTGCAGGAGGCATTTTTGCGCGGCTACAAGAAGCTGAAGCAGTTCGCGGGAAATGCGAATTTCGGGACGTGGGTCTACCGAATTGGAGCGAACTACGCAATCGACCTGCTGCGCCAACGGAAATCAGAAGATTCGCGGAGAGAACGGCCGAGCAATGCAACGGAAGATGGATTGGAAGTAGATCCGCTGACGCAGGTGCAGGATGGACGGCCTTCGCCGGAACGGTTGGCGAGAAGCGGAGAGCTTGCGATGAAGATGAAAGAAGCGTTGGATGCTCTGACACCAGCTGAGCGGACAGCGATTGTGATGCGCCACTGGGAAGGCTGCCCGATCGAAGAAATTGCAGAAGTGCTGAAGTCGAACGCAAACGCGACGAAGAACACGGTATTTCGCGCGGTGGGAAAACTGCGGCGCGCATTGGAGCCATTTGCGGAGGGTCGAACCGCACGGGCAATGGGAACGGAATCATGAAACACAGGACAGAAGAAGAATTGATTGGATATCGAGATGGCGAACAGAAGGATCGCGAGGAAATCGCGGTGCACTTGAAGGAATGCGGCGAGTGCCGGAATGAGCTGGAGCGGATAGAGGCGGTGTTTGCGGCGCTGGATGCGATACCGGTGCCGGATCCCGGGGAAGACTACGGGCAGCGAGTGTGGCGGCAGATAGCGGATCGTCTGCCAGAGAAGCGGGCAAGTTTCTGGCAAGGATGGTTTTCGTGGAAGCCGTTAGCTGTTGCCGGAGCGATGGCCGCGCTGATCGTGTTGGCGTTCGTGATTGGAGTGCGCAAGGGACGACATGAAGTCGGTGGTGACGTTGCCGACGCCGGCAAAGTACGCGAGCGAGTTTTGGTGGTGGCCGTCGGAGATCACCTGGGACGCTCTGAAATGATGCTGATGGAATTGGAAAATGCGCAACCGGCGGAGAGCGGGCAGAAAGTGATCAACATTTCCTCAACGCAGCGGCGCGCGGAAGACCTGGTGGAAGAAAACCGGTTGTACCGGCAGACGGCGTTGAAGGAAGGCGATCAGGGGATGGCCAGCACGCTCGATGAACTGGAGCGAGTGCTGCTGGATATCGCGAATAGTCCGGATGAAGTGACGCCAGCGCAATTTGAGGCGATGCGGAAACGGATTGAAGCAAGGGGAATTCTGTTTAAGGTGCGGGTGGTCAACCAGGATTTGCGAGAGCGGGAGAAGGCAGCACAGCCCTCGCCGACGCAGGAAAAATCAGCAGTGAAGGAAAGGAACAAGGTATGACCGAGTGGATGATGACGGGGAACCTGAAGCGAATTGCGCAGCAGATGGGAATCGTAGCGGCAGTGGCAGGGCTGTTGGCGGCAGGTCCTTGTGCGCTGGCTGCCAGGCGACAGCAGGCACCGCCAGCACCAGGCGAAGCGAAGCGGTTTGCCACGACCGATGAAATGAAGCAAGCGCAACGAGAGAGGGAGGAAGAGCAACGCGAGCGGGAAGAAGAGATTCGCGACCGGGAGCAGGAAAAAAAGGAGGAGGAACAGGATCGCGCGGAACGCTTGCAGGAGTTGTATGACGATGGGCGCGAGGCGCTGGATGACGGGCAGTATGGCGTGGCGGCGAAGAAATTTGCGGAACTATATCAGCTGAAGGGACCGCAGTCGGATGCGGCACTGTACTGGCTGGCATACGCGGAAAACAAACAGGGCAAAAGGGCAGCAGCATTGGCAGCGATTGCGGACCTGAAGAAAAGCTACCAGCAGAGTCGTTGGGCGAAGGATGCGGCGGCTCTGGAGATGGAAGTGCGGCAACAATCC